>Ga0190267_10000248_pt1 | contig 11816 bp, 12 predicted proteins | sample Popmic239T_FD_140332 | JGI IMG/M metagenome (GOLD analysis project Ga0190267, IMG submission 140332) | Populus adjacent soil microbial communities from riparian zone of Oak Creek, Arizona, USA - 239 T | ecosystem: Environmental > Terrestrial > Soil > Riparian zone | place: USA: Arizona... | reverse complement strand
CGCTCCAGGTCCATCTGCGCCCTTCGTGCTCCACCGTCCTACTGCCCTGGGACCAGAAGCCGGCCTGGTAGGTGGACTTGGAGTTGACGTCGAAGAGGAGGAGGCCGTCGTCGGCGAGGTTCGCGCGCATGGCGGCGAGGGCGCGCTCGAGGTCGTCGTCGCCGAGCAGGTAGTTGACGGAGTCGTTGAGCGAGAGGACGAGCTCGAACTCGCCGAGGACCGGCAGCTCGCGCATGTCGATCGCTTCGAGCTCGACCCGGCCTTCGCCGGCCTGGCGGGCCCTCTCCAGCATTGCCGGCGAGAGATCGCAGCCGCGCACCTCCCAGCCGCGTCGCAGCAACGGCCCGAAAGCGCGGCCGGTACCGCAGCCGACGTCCAGCGCTCGGCCCTGCTTCAACCCGTGCTTCTCCAGCTCGGGCAGCAGGAACCGCCCGAGCCACATCTCGTAGTCGTTCAGATGGTTGAACTCGTTGTAGATGGGCGCGAACGCCTCATAGGTGGCGAGTGCCGGATCCGTTGCCATGGATGGCAGCCTAATGGCTGTAAGCACCGTAGGCTATGGAGTTTGGGCGACGCTCGACTCAGTCGCTGCGTGTCGTGGTGCAGTCTTGGAGCACGCAGCTAAAAGCAGCTGGCAGTCGAGGGTGGCAACAGGGCCCACTGCCCTTGTCGTTGAGGTCGAGAAGATTGTGAGTAGGGCCTGGCGAAAGGCGGAGCCCTCTACCTATTCCTCCGGCGTAGGGGACCGGAATGAGGCAAGGCCGACGACCGTAGGAATCAGCTGGGTCATGTCTTCTTCCGTCCGTTCAAGGGAGTCTGCCTCGAGATTCGGTAGCCACGTCAAAACTTCATCAAGAACATCGCCGATTTCGGTCCACGCAAGGCGGTCCAGGGCGAGTGGCTTCCACGATAGGTGGCGATCCTTCTCTTCGTCGAAGGTTCCGGCGTCTATGGCTTCAGTAACCCGGTCGAAGTAGGAGTTCAAGAACGCTTGAGACATTTCTTCTCGAACAAGGCGCGGGAGAGTGATCCAAGTCGGAGTGTCGAAATAGGGCTTTCGCGCGTTGCGATAAATCAATTCCACTCCCCCTCTTAGCTGGCCTCCCCTTTTTTCTTCAAATACTTCGACATAGCCCCATTCGGCGAGTTCTCGAAAGCAGCGAGCTATATGGCTCTTCGAGCCCCCAATCTCGCGCACGAATTGAGAAGGGCTTAGAGGACGGGAGGTGAGCTCCATCAATATGCGGCACCTCCACTTGTTTGAGAGTGCCTTGGCGAGTTTGGGACCGATGGCGAAGGAGTCGGAGCTCGCCGCAACCGCAAGGTCTTTGTGGCGACCGGAAGCCTTCAACATAACCTCGGGGGGTTGTGGTGATCTGAAAGCGGCTAGGCCGATGATCGTTGGGATTTCTTCTCTATCGGCACAGACCAAACGCTCCGCTGCTTCCGTCTCGACCTCCGAAAGCCAAGCGAGAACCTCATCAAGTCGGCTGCCGAGACGGGTCCATGCCTCTCTGTCAAGCGTCACGCGATCCCACGAAAAATGACGATCCAGCTCCTCGTCAAAGGTTCCAGCTTCTACCGCTTCCGAGACTCGTGCAAAGTAGGAGCTTACGGCGGCACACGAAGCTGCATCTCTACGTGATCGGGGAACTCTTTCCCAAGAGGAAGTATCGAAGTAAGCGCGCTGGATCCCCCGGTAGATGTGCTCAATGGCTGCCCCGTGTCGGCGTCCAGCGCGCTCTTCCAGGAGTTCGATATAGCCCCAATCAGCTAGCTGTCGAAAGTAGCGCGCTATATCGGTCAGCTCCCCGCCTACCTCTTCTACGAAGCGGGAGGGGCTGAGGGGCCGAATGCTTAGCTCGGCCAAGATTCGGACCCTCCAGGGGTCTGCCACTGCACGTGCCATCGTGGCACTGATTCCGAACGCGGTCGGCTCAAGATTTTTGATTGCGCTAGGCATTTCCCCGCTCTCAATAGAAGTTGAGCGCGGGAGTAACTCTAGTCGCTTTAACCACAGAAATTCTTTCTCCCAAAGTGCTGTCTCTCACTTCCCATTAGTGCCAGGTTGAGCCAGCGATAAATCACTCTTCCTATAAACGTCGAATCTCGTTGAAGGGGGTGAATGGGATGGAGGTCAAATCGCTGACGGCAGTTCTGCCTGCAGCCAGTACTACGAAGGCCGGTTAAGTTTGGGGCGGCCTCGGCAGCGGGGCCGCTTCAAGCATCTTCCAGCCTGAAACGCGGTGGATTTAGGTCAACATGAGCAACCAGAAATGAAAAGGGAGGAAGAAATGAATCTGACTATTGCGAAGTTAGCTGTGCCTGTGGTCAGTGTGTCGAAGTCTGGCTGAGTGCAGGGATGACGCGGAGACGCAAAAAGGGCTAAGGAATGAGCCCCGAACCGCGTTCTAGGAGGTGAACCCATGAAGCTCAACACGAAAATTGCAGTGCTGCCAACGGCCGGCACGAGCAAGGGGAATTAATTCAAGGGCGGCCTCTCTGTGTGTGGGCCGCCCTGATCTATTTGTGCCATTCGGCACGCAATTAGTGCCAACAACTGCCTTCGTAAACCTCAAGCACGGCCCCTAGCGTGCGCCGCGGTCCCTTGTTGATCGTGGGACCTCTCGTAACTACTGGAGGCAGGAGGGGGAGATGGAGAAGGCTGTCGAAGCGGAGGATGGGCGTCTGTCCGCTCGCTTTGCCTCGGTGCTGGAGCCGAAGCTGCAGGACGCGCTCGACCATCCGATTCGCCGGGAGCTGTTGAGGGCGCTCAACCGCAGTGAACGTCCGCGCAGCATCGGCGAGATAGCTGCGCAGTTCCCTCCCTTCGGGCTGAGCCGGCTCAGCTACCACCTGCAGGTGTTGTGGCGCTCGGGCACCGTCGCTTCGGAGCCGAGCTGCGCCGGCTCTGGTGACGGCCCTGCCCACTACGCCTCGGAGGTCTTCGACGACGGCCAGGTTCTCGCCGTCCTGCGGGCGACCGAGCGCTGGGACCGTGAGCGCAGGCAGGCTGAGGCGGGGGAGCGCGCTTCCCGGCACCTGACGATGTTCCGCGCCCCGCGCCCGAGCCACACGCTCCGGCTCGGCCGCGGCAAGCTCGACGGGGAGCGTAGAAGTTGAGAAAAGGAGGCAGCACGCTCGACCGGATCTTGACCGCTCTCAGCCACCCGATCCGCCGGCGGATCCTGCGGGCGCTCGTCGACAGGCGGGCCAGCGCCAGCGTCCTCTCGCGGGAGTTCGAGATGGACCTGGGCGTCGTCTCCTACCACCTCAATCAGGTCCTCGCCGGCGAGTGCGGCGTGGTCGAACTGGCCGAGAGCGTGCCGAAGCGGGGAGCTGTGGAGAAGTTCTACCGGCTGAAGTCCGACGCTTGGGCAGATCTCTCGCCCGCCTCGGGCTCCCAGGTGAGCGCGGCTGGGGACATGCGGATGCTCTCGCCGGGGGAGTGCCTGCTCGAGGCCGTCGAGGCGATGGATGGAAGGACATTCGACCTGCTGGAGGGAAGCGCCTGGGAATGGTTCCCGGTGGCGGTCGACACCAAAGCCTGGGAGGAGATCGGCGAGGCCCGCGAAGAGTTCAACCAGGCGGTTGCAGCGGCGGTTGCCGAGAGCCACAAGCGCGATTCGGGCCGCAGCGACATGACCGAGAAGCACCGCGTCGTCGTCGGCGCTGCCGCCTTCCCCACCGCCCACGCCATCACCGGCTCATGAGCGTCAGGATCTCAGCCCAGGAGCGCGATGCCCTCTACGGGCGGATCGTCCTGCGCCTGAACGGGATCGGCGATGTCGAGACGGTGGTGGAGGGAAGGGACTGGGAGGCGGCGCAGAGGCTGGGGGAGGAGTTCTCCGCCCTGCTGCGGCTCGTCTACACGGACCTCGGCTGGGGGGAGAGGTCCTCGTCGGAGGAGCTGACCCTCAGTACGCCGCCCGACGTGATGCGCCACGCTGCCGGCGTCCTTCACGAGATAGCGAAAGCCGAGCGCGCGATCTGGGAGGTCCGGCGCCAGGAAGCCGACGAAGAGCTGGGCGAGGTCGTCCAGGTGCAGGAGGCCTGCGAGCGAATCCTGGGCCAACTCGACCAAGGCGATCGTTGAGCGCCCAGGACGACAGCGGGCAGCCGCTGCTCGGCCCCCCTTCCCGCGGGCCGCTGGTCCGCACCTGCCCCCAGAGCGACCTCCCCTCGATCCTCGCCTGGGCCCCTTATCCAGCCGAGCGCATCGAAGCCGCTCGGGACGGCCGCATCTCACCCGCGGAGTACGTCGAAGACCTCGCCCGCCACGTCCGCGCCGAAGCCGAGCGCTGCGCCCGCGGCGGATAATTCAACGCTTCTTCCTGGTTCAGCCTGTATAACGGTGGCGGATGCCGGAGCTTTCCGATGAGATCCAGGAGATCCTCGAAGTGGAGGCGGACAGGGCGCTGACGGCTGGATGGGCCGAGGTGAGGGTCGACGAGGGCGACATCGGGCTGACGATCTACCTGGAGCCGATGAAGCTCTCGGCCGCACCGCTGGAGGTCTACTTCGACTCCGACGAACTGCTCGTCTGCTCGCCCGGCAGGAGCAACATGGTCTGCGAGTTCTACTCCGAGGACCCGGAGGAGATCAAGGTGCAGGTGCGCGCGCTCGCCGCCGCGGTGGTGAGCGGCAACTACACCGAGAAGGTCAAGGAAGGCAGCATCCAGATCAAGGGCGAATGGCCGGGTCCGACAGGGATGCAGCGGGCGACGAGGGACGTCCTCAACATCTCGACCTCGAAACCGCAGCGCTGGCGCAGCGTCACCTACGAGCCCTACTAGGACGCCCCCGGCGGGTAGACTCGCCCGCGTACATATCGGTCGGTGGTCAAGGGAAGTCCGGTGCAAGTCCGGCGTGGTCCCGCCACTGTGACCGGGTGGAGGAGTTCGCGGGCGCCTTGCGCGTCAGCCACTGGGGGCGACACAGAGCCTCCGGGAAGGCGCGTCCTCCCTGATCCCGGAAGCCAGGAGACCTGTCCCCGACCTAGCCAATTCAACCCTCGAGGAAAGGGTGGCGTAATGCCAAGATTCACCCCGTTCCGGCTGGCGGCCGTCTGCGCGCTGGCTCTCTCATTGACCCTCGCCTTTGCGGCGGGTGCTTCGGCCAAGGGCTTCATGGCCGAGCTGCGCGTGGTCGGCAGCGGCGGCAAGGTGCTCGTCGAAAAGCCGATCGCGACCGCGACCACCGCGGTCAAGACCAGCCCCAAGGCGACCTGCTTCGGGCCTGGCTCCGGCGGCAGCGGCGATCCGGTCACGATCAAGGGCAACACCGCGATGGGCCTGCTTGCCCGCGCCTCCAAGCTCGTCGCCTCGCTGCGGCCGCTGCTCATCAGCGACAGCTTCGACTTCGGGCTGGCGCTGTGCGGGATCGGCTCCAGCGTCGCCAAGGGCAGCTCGTCCTGGTACCTGAAGATCAACCACAAGTCGCTGCCGGTCAGCGGCGACGCGGCGACGATCCGCCCCGGCGACGAAGTGCTCTGGACGCTGGCGACGACCGAAGCGCCGGACTACAAATACCCGACCGAGCTGGTGCTGTCGGCACCCGACAACGTCAAGGCCGGGATGCCGTTCACGGTCCGTGTTCTCTCCTACGACGAAAAAGGGAAGAGCATTCCGGCGGCCGACGTCAGGGTGACCGGGGCCGCGATCGCCACCGGTTCCGACGGGCGCACGAAAGTGACGCTGCGCAAGCCGGCGCGGCTGATCGCGCGGGCGGACGGCCAGATCCCCTCGGCCCGTGAGCCGGTCTGCGTCGGGGGCAAGTGCCCGAAGTGAGGGCAGGCGCACCGAAGTGATGGGACGCCCGGGCCCCGTCCGATGATCGGACGCCGCGGCATGGCGGTCGCGATTGCGCTGCTCCTGGCGGCGCTCGCGGCCGCCGGCTGCGGGCTCGGCCCCGGGGCGGACGTCGGCGCCGTCGAGCTGACGGTGACGCGCGAATACGGCGCGGTGCCGGTGCTGGACCGCTCGCTGGAGGCGAGGGAGTCCGACACCGTGATGCGGCTGCTGGAAGGCGAGGCCGAGGTCGAGACCCGCTACGGCGGCGGCTTCGTCCACGCGATCGACGGCGTCGCCGAGGGCGAGCGCGGCGGCGACCCCTACGACTGGTTCTTCTATGTCGACGGCGTCGAGTCCCCGATCGGCGCCGCGGAGTACGAGCTGCAGGGCGGCGAGCGCGTCTGGTGGGACTACCGCGACTGGTCGGCGACCAACCACGTCCCGGCAGTGGTCGGCTCCTGGCCAGCGCCGTTCGTCACGGGCGCGGGCGGGGAGCGACACCCGGTCGTCGTCGAGTGCGCGGGCGGCCCGGGGTGCGATGAGGCGCGCCAGGCCCTGGAACGTGAAGGCGTGAAGATCGCTTCGGGGGGAACCAAGGGCGCGATTCGCGTGTTGGTCGGACCGTGGGGATGGGTGCGGGAGGACCCGGCGGCGCGGCTGGTCGAGGCCGGCCCCGCCGAAAGCGGCGTCTACGCCACCTTCACCCCTCGCGGCGAAATCGTCGCGCTTGACGAAGACGGCGCGGAGGAAGAAACGCTCCCTCCCGACACGGGCCTCATCGCCGCGACCAGCCGCTACGGCGGGCCGCCTGTCTGGGTTGTGACCGGCGCCACGCCGGCGGCCGTGCGCGCGGCCGCGGCGGCGCTCGACGCGGAGCACCTGCGCGACCATTACGCGGTGGCGATCGAGGACGGGAACGTGACGCCGCTGCCGCTGGAGGCGCGATGAGGTCGCCGTTCGCCTACATGCCGAGGCGCGGGCCGCTGCAGGCCGCCTCGCCGGGCGCCGCCGTCTCCTACCTCGGCGCGATCGTCGTCGTCGCCTTCCTCTACTCGAACCCGCTGGTGCTGGTCGCGGCGGGCGTCGCCGCCACCCTGGCCGGCCTCCTCGCCGGCGCTCGCACCGCTGTCCGCGCGGCGCTGAGGATGGGGCTCTCGCTGGCGCTGCTGATCGTCGTCGTCAATGCGCTCGTCGTCAGCCGAGGCGAGACGGTGCTGGCGCGGCTGGGGGAGTGGCCGCTGTTGGGGCAGGTCGACGTCACTGCCGAGGCGATCGTCGCCGGCACCTCCTACGGCCTCCGCGCCGCGGTGGCGATGGTCGCTTTCGCCGTCTACTCCGCCTGCGTCGACCCCGACCGGGTGCTGCGGGCGCTGCGGCCGCTGGCGGGACGCTCGGCGCTGACGGCGACGCTGGTCTCGCGCCTGGTCCCGGTCGCCGCCGCCGACGCCGCCCGCCTGCGCGACGCCGCCCGCCTGCGCGGTCCCGGCGCCGCCGTGGTCGGCAAGGCGCCGCTGGCGCGCCGGCTCCTCGCCGGCTCCCTCGCCCGCGCCGTCGACGTCGCCGCCACCCTCGAGCTGCGCGGCTACAGCCTCGACGCCCCGCCCGCCCGCAACCGCCGCACCGCCTCCCGCCACGACCGCCGCTTCTACGCCGTCGCCGCCCTCGTCCTCGCCGCGGCGACCGCCGGCAAGCTCCTCGGCGCCGACGATTTCCACACCTACCCCTCGATCGAGCTCGGCCTCGGCCCCGCCACCCTTGCCGTGGCCGCCATCGTCGCCCTCAGCGGCCTGGCCCCGTTGCGGCATGCCCGGCGCCGGAGAGCTGCCGACGGGACGAAAGTACCCCTATATGGAGGGAAATCGTCCCGTCGGCGGATGGAGCAGGGGGCGGTGCGTGTCTGAGCTGGCGATCAGGCGCGGGGCGGCGCCGGCGCTCGCGGTCGAGGGGCTGAGCTACGCCTACCCGCGCGCTGCGGGGCGGGCGCTGGAAGACGTCTCGCTTGAGGTCGCCCCAGGCGAGTTCGTCCTCCTCGCCGGCCGCTCCGCCTCCGGCAAGTCGACGCTGCTGAAAGCCGCCTGCGGCCTGGTCCCGCACTTCCACGGCGGCGAGATCGAGGGGGAGGTCCGCGTCGGCGAGATCGACGCCCTCGAGACCGGCCCGGGGGAGCTCGCCGCTGCCGTCGGCTACCTCGCCCAGGACCCGGAGACGCAGGTCGTCTCGACCACGGTCGCGGCGGAGATCGAGCTGCCGCTGGAGATGCGCGGCGACGCCCCGGCCGATCGCGCCCGCGCCGTCGAGGAGGTTGCCCTGGCGCTGGCGATCCCGCACCTGCTCGAGCGCGCCGTCGACACCCTCTCGGGCGGCGAGCTGCAGCGGGTTGCCCTCGCCGCCGCCCTAGTGACCCGGCCGCGGCTGATCCTCCTCGACGAGCCGACCTCCCAGCTCGACCCCGTCGCCGGCGACGAGCTGATCTGGCTCCTGCGTCGCCTCAACGAGGAGTGGGGGGTGGCGGTCCTGCTCGCCGAACATCGCTTGGAGCGCTGCCTCGCCGCCGCCGATCGCGTCGTCGCGATGGAGTCCGGCGGTGTCGCCTTCGACGGCGCGCCCGCCGACTTCCTTGCCTGGGCCGAGGAGGCCGACCCCGCCCTGACCACTCCCGCCGCCCGCCTCTTCTCGCTCGCCGAACTGTCGCCCCTGCCTGTGGGGGTGCGCGACGCACGGCAAACCCTTCGGGGAATAGGGGTGGGGCACCCTCCACACATTGCAAGTAGGAGGGTGCCCCACCCCTATTCCACCGCCCCGGTCTTAGAGACCAAGGGCCTCTGGGTCGAGCTCGACCGGGGGGAGGACGTCCGAGATGTCCTGCGCGGCATCGATCTCCAGCTGCGCCCCGGCGAACGGGTCGCGCTGATGGGACGCAACGGCGCCGGCAAGTCGACGCTGTTGCGGACGGCGGCCGGGCTGCACGAGCCGGTCGCGGGCAAGATCGAGGTCGACTCGATCGCGCTGCTTACTCAGACCCCGGGCGACTACCTGGTGCGGGAGCGCGTCGGGGACGAGCTGCCCGGCGACGAGGGAATGGCGGCGCTGCGGGCGGTCGGGTTGGAGCACGCGGTCGACGCCGACCCCCGCGACCTCTCCGGCGGCGAGCGTCAGCGCTTGGCGCTCGCGATCGCGCTCGCCGGTCGCATGGAGGGCGAGCAGCTGCCTGGTGTCGTCGCCCTCGACGAGCCGACGCGCGGGATGGACCACGCTCGCAAAGGCGAGCTGGTCGCACTGATCGAGAGGCTCTCGGGGAGTGTCGCTTTAGTGGACCAGGAGGCCACAAAAGCGACACGCGCCGCGGTTGTCGTCGCCACCCATGACGTCGAGTTCGCCTCCGAGTTCGCCGAGCGGGTGGTGCTCCTCGGCGACGGCGTCGTCATCGCCGACGGGCCGATGGAGGAGATCCTCTCCGGCGGCTGGTACTTCGCCACCGAGGTGGCGCGGGTGCTCGACCTGCCAGGGGTCGTCACGCCCGAGCAGGGGGCGGCGGCGCTGCGGGGGGAGCCGCGATGAGCTGGGAGATGGCCAGCTTCCTGATCCTCGCCGCCGTCCTCCTCGCCGGCTTCGCCTGGTACGAGCGCTCGCGGCCGCCCTCGCAGGTGGTCGCGCTGGTCGCCGCCCTGGCCGCGCTGGCGATCGCCGGCCGGATCGCCTTCGCCGCCTTTCCCAACGTCAAGCCGACGACCGACATCGTCATCTTCGCCGGCTACGCCCTCGGTGGCGCCCCCGGCTTCGCCGTCGGCGCTCTCGCTGCTCTCGTCTCCAACTTCTGGTTCGGCCAGGGCCCGTGGACGCCGTGGCAGATGGCCGGCTGGGGCCTCTGCGGCGTGCTCGGGGCGGCCCTCGCGCTCGGCGTTCGCAACGCCGGCCGCCTCGCCCTCGCCGCCACTTGCGGCATTGCAGGCATTTTCTACGGGGCTCTGATGAACTTCTCCTTGATGGCGACCTACGGAGGAGACCTGTCGTGGCGGCACTTCTGGGTGCTGGAGAGTCGCGCGATCCCGTTTGAAATCGCCCACGCCGCCGGCAACGTCGTCCTGGCGCTGGTCGCCGGCCCGGCGATGGTGCGGATGCTGACCCGCTTCCGCGAACGGTTCGAATGGGAGCGGGGTACGCGCCCCGACCGCGGCCTCGGCGGCGCCCTCCGCAGTGGCGGCCTCGCCGCCCTGCTCCTGATCCTCCTCGCGGCCGCGCTCGCGCCGGCTCCCGCGCAGGCCTCCTCCGTCAGCCGCGCTGCCGACTGGCTGGAGGCGCAGCAGCGTCCCAGCGGCGGCTTCGCCGCCTCGAAGGAAGGGGACGCCGGAGCGGAAATGACCTCCTGGGCAATGCTGGCGCTGGCCGCGGCGGGCCGCAACCCCCTGGACGTGACCAAGCGCGGCAGGTCGCCCGTCGACTTCCTCCGCTCCCACCTCGACGAGGTCAGGGACGCCGGCGACGTCGCCCGCACCATCCTCGCCCTGGAGGCGACCGGGTCCGACCCCCGCGACTTCGCCGGGGAAGACCTGGTTGCGCGGCTGCTCGCGCAGCGGGCCGGCAACGGCTCCTACCAGGGCTGGCCGGCGACCAGCGCCTACGCGGTGCTGGCGCTGCGAGCGGCGGGCGCCACCGACGCGACGGCGAAGACGGTCGAGTGGCTGCGCAAGGTGCAGGGCGAGGACGGCGGCTGGGGGAACGAACCGAGGAAGGCGAGTACCCCCGAGATCACCGGCGCGGTCCTGCAGGTGCTGACGCCCGGCTCTGACGCCGTCGGCCGCGCCCTCTCCTACCTGCGCAAGGCCAAGCGCCCCAACGGCGGCTTCGCTCCCACCAACAACTTCTCCGCCAACGCCCAGGCGACCGCCTGGGCGGCCGAGGGCCTGCTGGCCACCGGCAAGGACCCGGCCGGCTTCGGTCCCGGCAAGAGCTCCTTCACCTACCTCCGCGCCCTGCAGGCAGAGGACGGCCACTTCCTCCAGGCCCCGGGCCAGGACACGACCTCCGTCTGGGTGACCGCCGACGTCCTCGTCCCCCTCTCCGGCCACTTCCTCCCGATTGCCGCCTCCGCCCGCGAGCCCCAGCCGAAGGCGAGCCCCGCCGCGAGCAACCCGAAACTCCCCACCCTCGAAAACTCCTCTGGCGGCCTCCCACCCTCGAGCGTCCCGCCGGCGAGCACCGGAAAATCCCCCGCGGAAATCCTCGAAAGCCTGGGAGGCGGGAGCGGCGGATCCACCGCGGGAGGGTCAGCGCCGTCCGGCAAAGGCGCCCCCGGCGGGGGGGCGGCAGGGACTCTGCCTGGGAAATTGCCTCCCGGCGGTCGCATCCCGGAGGAAAGCCTCGGCACCGCCCCCGAGGGCTCGGTCCCGAACGAAGCATCAGGCGAGCAGGCCGCCGAGACCACGGACTCGAGCAGCAGTACCGCCGGCGCCGTCCTCCTCGGCCTCCTCGCCGGCTGCCTTCTCTTCGCCTTCGGCCTCGCCAGCCGTCGCGGCTGGATGCGCTGGCGCTACGGCCTCTAAGCCACAGAGCCGGCACAGAGTCGGCACGCAGATTTTGCGTTCGTGTCTTGTTCCGTTACAGCCAAAACATTACGCTACGATCATGGCTGTGATGGCAAGGGAAAGCTGGACCGACGAGCGCATCGACGACTTCAAGGAGAACGTCAACCAGCGCTTCGATCAGGTCGATAAGCGCTTCGACCAAGTCGACCAGCGCTTCGACCTGGTCGACAAGCGCTTCGAACTGGTCGACAAACGATTCGAACTGGTCGAAAAGCAGATTGCCGAGGTCAAGGGCGAAGTCAAAGAACTGCGCCAGACGATGATCCAGGGGTTCTTCGTCCTGGTCGGAATCCAGGCTACGAGCACCCTCACTATCGCCGGGCTGATCGTCTTCTAGCTATACCCTCGGCGGATGGACGTCGAGACCGCGATCCGTACCCGCCGCACGCACAAGGCCTTCGCGCCGGAGCCGCTGCCGCGCGAGCAGATCGACGAGCTGCTG
>Ga0190267_10000247_pt1 | contig 11826 bp, 11 predicted proteins | sample Popmic239T_FD_140332 | JGI IMG/M metagenome (GOLD analysis project Ga0190267, IMG submission 140332) | Populus adjacent soil microbial communities from riparian zone of Oak Creek, Arizona, USA - 239 T | ecosystem: Environmental > Terrestrial > Soil > Riparian zone | place: USA: Arizona... | reverse complement strand
CGACCTGAAGCCGCTCACCAAGCAGCGGCTCACGCCGGAGCAGACGCGCGCCATCGCCCTCAAGCTCATTCCGCACGAGCGCGACCGGCAGCGGCTGGACGACATCCAGGACTACGACTGCTCCTGGGGCCTCCCCGGCGTGGGCCGCTTTCGCGTCAACATCCTGCGCCAGCGCGGCAGCTTCATGATCGTGATGCGGGTGATCCCCTTCGAGATCCCCACCATCGAGCAGCTGGGGCTGCCGCCCGTGGTGCAGGACATCGCGGCGCTGGAGCGCGGGCTCATCCTGGTCACCGGCGTCACCGGCAGCGGCAAGAGCAGCACGCAGGCGGCCATGATCGGGTTCATGAACCAGAACATGCGCCGGCACGTGGTCACGCTGGAAAACCCCATCGAGTTCCTGCACCGCGACGTGAACTGCTCCATCACCCAGCGCGAGGTGGGGATCGATACGGACGACTTCCGCGTGGGGCTGCGCGCGGCGCTGCGGCAGGACCCGGACGTGATCCTGATCGGCGAGATGCGCGACACGGAGTCCATCGACATCGCCCTCAAGAGCGCCGAGACGGGCCACCTGGTGATCAGCACCGTGCACACGCGCGACGCGGCGGCCACCATCAGCCGCCTGGTGGCCACCTTTCCGCCGGAGGAGCAGAAGGTGGTGCGCCTGCGGCTGGCGGAGCAGCTGCAGGCCGTGGTGAGCCAGCGGCTGCTGCCCAGCAAGGACGGCAAGGGGCGCGTGCTGGCGGCGGAGGTGATGGTGGTCAGCGGCACCATCCGCGACTGCATCGCGGACGAGAACCGCGCGTCGGAGATCCCGGAGCACATCGCGCAGGGCAAGACCACGTACGGGATGCAGACGTTCGACCAGGCGCTGATGGACCTGGTGATGAGCGGCCAGGTGGACTACGCCGTGGGCAAGGCGGCCGCCACCAACCCGGGCGACTTCGAGCTCAAGATGAACATGCTCTCGTCGCGCTCCCCCTCGTCCGGCCCCGCCTCGCCGGCCATGGCCGGGCTGTCGCAGGACTACTTCTAGCCGCATGGGCTACGTGCTGCTGCTGCTGGCGCAGGTCGTCGGCCTGCTGCTGGTGCCCTTTGGCCTGCCCGGCACCTGGGTGCAGGTGCTGGCGGTGGCGGCGTACGGCTTCGCGACGGACTTCCAGACGGTCGGGATGACGACCATCGTCATCGTCGTGGTGCTGGCGGCGGCGGGAGAGGTGATCGAGTTCGCCCTGGGCGGGCGCTACGCGCGCAAGTACGGCGGCAGCCGGCGGGCGGCGTGGGGCGCCATCCTGGGCGGGCTGGTGGGCGCCTTCATCGGCGTGCCGATTTTTCTGATCGGCAGCGTGATCGGCGCCTTCGTGGGCGCGTTCGTGGGCGCGGCGGCCATGGAGCTTACGCGCTCGCGTGAGGTGCGAGGGGCGCTGCGGGTGGGGTGGGGCGCGTTCGTGGGGCGGATGGTGGCCACCGCCGCCAAGTCCGCCATCGCCGTGGCCATCGCTGCCGTGGCGTTGCTGTCCGCGCTGGGCTGATCCGCATCGACCTCACCCAGTTCCCACGGGCAGCCGTGAGACTGCCGCCACCCCCTCGCAACCAGTCATCCTGAGGGAGGCGCGGCTCCGCGTCCTGCTTTCGCACAAGGGTTTGGCGCCGACCAAAGGACCTTGTCTGCCTGACCGAGGGCCTCGAAGGGCTCCCGAGGGCTGGCCCTCGCGCAACCCGATAAAGATCCTTCGGTCGCGCGCAAGCTTCGGTGGTGATGATGGTTCCGGGCGTGCGCTCCCTCAGGATGACAGCGCGCGTCCAGGGAGGGAAGGAAGGTTCAGCGACACCTTCTCAGGATGACATCGTGCTTCCAGGAGAGAATGAAGGCCCGTGGCACCCTCTCAGGATGACAGCCTGCTGCCAGAGTGAGCCGGCTTGGCAACCTTCGCGGCGGGCAGATACAGGGGGATCGGCATCACGCCCCATGCCGAAGGTGCGGCGCGGGGCGCGGGGTCAGGCGGATGCGTGGGGAAAGGTCAGGCGGCCTTGCGGGTGGGGCGTCCCAGCGAGCGGCGGGTGACGTCCGACAGCGGCTCACGCTCGTTCGCGTGGCGCAGGTAGGCTTCCACCTCGGGCGTCATCGCCGGCACCTTGTGCGCGGGGGTGAGCCAGAGCTTCAGGAAGCCGGCGTACGCATCCGCGCTCATGGGCGCGTCGGTGGAGGAGCGGTGCTTCATGGCAGGACTCGAGTGATCTCGGGTGGTTCGCCCGGCGCGGGAGGGCCCCGCGTCCGTGTTCGCTCCCTCCCAAAAGCAACGCGCGTGCCGAAGCCGCGCCGAGCGCCCGCCGACGGCGTGAAATCCCTGGAACTCGTTACGATTACTGAGCTTCCGCTGCGTCCCGCTTTCCGTCATCCCATGCATGACTGTCGCTGTGGGAGGACGGTGCCGGGGCGAAAAGTGTAACGCTGGGACATCCCTGCCGCGCCACGTTACACCTGCGCGACGTCTCCCCTCACTCCTCCGCGAAATTCCGCGATGATCCGCATCCTTCGCTTCGCCGCGCTCCTGCTCGTTCTTGCCCCCGCCGTGGCTCGCGCGCAGCCATCCGCGTGCATCGACAAGGCGCGCACGCAGCTGGACATGAACATGTGCGCCGCGGACGAGTACGCGGTGGCGGACAGCGTGCTGAACGCGGTGTACCGGCAGGTGGTCGCGGAGCTGGACTCCGCGCATCTGGCGTTTCTGCGGGAGGCGCAGCGCGCGTGGATTCCCTTTCGCGACGCGGACTGCGCGCTGGAGGGAGCGGAGTTCGCGGGCGGCAGCATCCGTCCCATGATCGAGATGATGTGCTTGACCCGCGAGACGCGGCGGCGCACCGGCCAGCTGCGGACGCTGCTCCCCGCGCGGGCCGAGGAGTTCGCGGAGGCGCGGTCCGGCGTGCTGCAGGCCACGGACGCGCTCTTCCAGGCGATGCACCAGAAGGACGCCGCGGCGCTGGATTCGCTGCTGCACCCGCGCGCGCAGATCGTCTCCGTCTCGGACCGCGGCGTGACCGTGCGCGCGGCGGACGAATGGATCCGCAGCGTGTCCCAGAACCCGGCGGTGCTCCGCGAGCGGATGTGGGACGCGCGCGTCGACGTCGACGGCGGTCTGGCCACGCTGTGGGCGCCGTACGACTTTCACCTGGGCGAGCGGTTCAGCCACTGCGGGATCGACGCGTTCCAGTTCGTGCGCGTGGGCGGCGCGTGGAAGCTGATCTCCGTCGCCTTTACCGGCCGCACCACCGGCTGCGAGAGGGCGCCTTGAGCCGTCACGAGATTCCCGCCCGCTGGATGGACGCCGTCCGCGCGCACATCCGCGCCGGCTCGGGCGAGGAGCGCGACCATCTGCTGGTGTTCGACTTTCCCCTGACCAGCATCCGGCTCGGCTTTCCGGACGGGTCGTACGCCTTCTTCCGCTACGCCTTTCACCTGCGCGACGACGGGGCGCGGGAGGTGGCGGTGTTCACGGAGCACTGCGGATACCACTTCTTTCCCGCCGGCGGGCTGGAGGTGGAAGTGCTGCAGTCCGTATGGGTGGGGGAGGCCGATGAAGAGGAGCCGGAGGGTGGGCGCTGATCCATCCCTCGCGGCATCCCAACGGCCACACCTTTGCAGATGTCTTACCCCTGTTGAACGGTCCCCCCGACCTGGAGTGCAGTTGAGCGAGAAGCTGGTGCTGATCGTCGAGGACGATCCGGCGAGCCTGGACATATTCGAGACCATCCTGCGCCACGGCGGCTACCAGGTGGCCACCGCGCAGAGCGGAGCCGAGGGGCTGGAAAAGGCGCGGGAGCTGCTGCCCGACCTGATGGTGGTGGACATCGGCCTGCCGGACGGGCTGGGCTTCGGCGTGCTGGACGAGCTGAGCGACGACCCGTCCACCGACCACATCCCCCTCATCGTCTGCACGGTGCACGTGTTCGAGCACGACCAGGTGCGGGCGCGGCGCGCCGGCGCGGACGTGTTCGTCCAGAAGCCGGTGGAGCCCACCCACCTGCTGGAGTGCGTCAACCGGCTGCTGCAGGCCAGCCAGGCGGCTTGATCCGCATCACCCGAACAAGATGACGTTCGAGGACTCCATCCTCATCCGCGACACGCCGACGCTGTTCGCCCTGACGCAGGACTACGGGCGGCGTCTCGCGTGCGACCCGTTCCTGCGCTCTGCGCGACTTCGTGGAGCGCGACTCCGCTGCCCGTGATCGCCCGGCCTCTCACGATGACGATCCTGTCGATCCGCCCCGCCGCGCTGGTGGGGCTCGTGCTGCTGGCCGGCTGCTCCAGGGCTCCGGACGTGGCCGCCGGGCGCTTCGAGGCGCGGATGGAGGGGGCCGCGGCGGAGACGGTGAGCGGCGGCGCGCGCCTCTGCGCGTTCATGCGCGGCGGCACGGTCTCCATGGTGTCGGACGACAAGCGGTTCGGGATGCAGTTCCACGGCACGTACCTGGAAGCCGGCCGGGCGCCGCTGGTGGACGTGAAGCAGCACGATCCCGAGCAGCCGCGGACGGTCTCGGTGGCCCTGTTCACGCCGGCCGGGGAGCCGTACGTCACCGGCGGCACGTTGCGGATCACCTCGGCGGATTCGGCGTCCGTCCGCGGCACTTTCCAGGTCAAGACGCGGCCAGCGGAGGGGGAAGGCGGCGCGTCCATGACCATCTCCGGCGCCTTCGCCACGCGCCTGGCCGACCCCGACTGCGGCCGCCGTTGAGCGAATACCCATCTCGCGAATCACACACGTGATTCCTGAGGGAGGCGCCCGCTCCAGAAGCGCCCTGCCGGGGAGCCCATGCGCCGAAGGACCTCGCCGGCATGACCGCGGGGCCGGTTCCACGTTCTGGATCCAGCCCCGCAGCGACGGAGAGGAGGTCCTTCGGTCGCGCGCAAGCGGTTGTGAGGCTTCAGCTTCCGAAAGGCGCTCCCTCAGGAAGTCAACGCCGGGGGTTCGGGGTTGGATGAACGAACGCGCGGTCCCGGGCCAGCCAGGCCCGGGACCGCGCATCATTTCGATCATACGTAATGAAGAATACAGTGTCATTCTGAGGGAGGCGCACCCCCTGATCCATCCAGGCGGACGAATGCCTGTGCGCCGACCGAAGGATCTGCTGGCTGGGCGCACGGCGCCGTCGGCTACGTTGGGTTCGGCGCGAGAAGGCGTGTCGGAAAGATCGCGTCGTTTCCGATAAAGATTCTCCGGTCGGCGCCATGCCTCTCAGCGTAGGAGACGGTTTCGCGCGGCGCCTCCCTCAGAATGACTGTGCTCCTCTGGACCTGGAGTTTTGCGGGTTCTGGCATCGACCTTCGGATCAGAACCGCGACGCTTCCAGCCGCACGTCGGAGCGGGCCCAGGCCTGCTCGAAGCGGGCGCGCGCCTCGTCCGCATCCGCCTGCTGGCCCTGGGCGCGCAGGGCCTGCCAGAGGCCGAACAGGCTCCATCCGTTGTGCGGCCGGTCGTCCAGCGCGGCGCGGTACACCCGCTCCGCATCCGCCGCGCGTCCAGCCTCCAGCAGCGCCGCCCCCAGCCAGTCGCGCCCGGCGAACGGCAGCGGCTCCGGCTCGTCGTACGTCAGCGCGTCCTCCAGCGCCACGGCCCGCTCCAGCGCGGCGATCGCCATCTCCATCCGCCCCTCGGACCTCAGCAGCTCCCCGCGCAGAATGCCGCTCACGACGCCGAGCAGCGCGGGCGCGGAGTGCCCGCGGAAGTTCGCCCCCTCCGGCGCGAACGCCGCCAGCGAATCCACGCGCGTGAGGTACGCCGCCGTGCTGTCCGCGCGGCCGCCGCGCAGGTGCGCGTAGCCGCGCGCGAACGCCCACATCCCCTGGAAGACGGGGTGCGCCGGCGCGTCGGTGAGCGCCAGCACGTCGTTCCACCGGCCGAAGCGGACGCGGGCCAGCGCCGACAGCGCCGTGCCGTCGGCGCCGGGGTTCAGGGCGGCGAATGCGTCCGCCGCCTGCAGCGCGCGCGCCGCCTGCCCGTCCACCGAGGCGGCGAACATCAGCATGTGCACGTTGTGGCCGGGGTAGATGGAGACCGTCTGTCCCTCCGCCGCGCGCCGGTCCGACCCCCACGCGATGAGGTTGGCCAGCACCGCATCGTTCCAGCGGCCCACGCGGTTGTAGGTGTGCGAGGGCATGTGGTTCAGGTGGCTGGCGCCGGGCATGGCGTACACCAGCAGGTCCGCGCAGGCCTGGGCTTCGCCGGCGCGCGGCGTGGTCTCGGTGGCGTGGATGTAGGCGTGGCACACGCCCGGGTGCGCCACGTGCGACTCCAGCGCGCGACCCAGCACCTGGTGAATGCGGGCGATGGACGGCTTCTCGACCGGCCAGACGCCGCGGCGCGGCTCCAGCACCATCAGCGCGTCCGCGTACAGCGCCGCCACCTGCGGATCGTCGGGAAAGCGCGTGTAGACGCCCTCCATCGCCGCGGCGTACAGCGTGTCCAGCCCCTTGCGCCCGCCCTCCGGGTGCGACGCGGCGTAGCGCACCGTCATCGCCTCCGCCAGGGCGCGCTCCACGGGCGTGCCGCGGGCTCCGGCCAGCTCCAGCGCCCGGCGGGCGGCGGCGAAGGCGGCGGGCGCATCTTCCGCGCGCATCGCGCCGTTGAGGTAGGGGCCCATCACCCACGCCTCGCCCCACCAGCACATCACGCACTCCGGGTCCCGCCGCCGCGCCTCCTGGAACGAGCGCCGCGCTTCCGCCGGCGCAAAGGCGTACATCAGCTTGGTGCCCTGGTCGAAGTACGCCTGCGCCTCCGCGGACGACGTCGTCACCGGCCACGAGAAGGTGCCCAGCGCCTCGGCGAGGAGCGGCACGGCCGCGCTGTCCGCGGGCGCGGAGTGGCCGCCGTCGTGCTGCGCGGCGAGCGGGGCGGTCCGCGAAGCCGCGAGCGCGGCGGCGGCGAGAAGAAGAATGCGCGGAGTGATCATCCGGTTTGTTCGCTGCGGGAGGGCAGGTGTCGCCGCACAAGATAAACGCTCGCGAGTGCGCGGTCACGCCCCCATCCCGAACCCAGTCAACGACACCAGCTTTCGGGAGGATCGTGATCAGGCCGGCACGTCAGGCGCGGGGGAGAACCAGGGTGAAGGCGGAGCCTTTGCCCGGCTCGCTCTCGGCGGTCAGGTCGCCGCCCATGGCGCGGGCCAGGTCGCGGCTGATGGCCAGCCCCAGCCCGGTGCCCTCGGTGGTGCGGGTGTGGGCGTTCTCCACCCGCGTGAAGGGTTCGAAGATCGCCTCCAGCTTGTCTTCGGGGATGCCGCGCCCGGTGTCGCGGACGCGCACCAGCACGTGCCCGTCGCGCGCATCGCATCCCAGGGCGACGGAGCCGCCGGGATCGGTGAACTTGATGGAGTTGGAGAGCAGGTTCAGCAGGATCTGCTGCAGCTTTTCCGGGTCCGTGCGCACGCGCAGCGCGGGGTCCGCCCGGCACGACTCGAAGCGCAGCCCACGCGCCTGCACCTGCGGGTGGATGAGCGGCTCCATCCCCGACAGCACCTCCGCCAGCGGCACGTCCCGCACGTGGTACTCCACCCGGCCGCTCTCCAGCCGCGCGAAGTTCAGGATGTCGTTGATGATGGAGAGCAGCGTCTGCTGGCTGTGGCGAATGCGCGACAGGTCGCTGCGCTGCTGTTCCGTCACCGGCCCCCGCAGCTCCATCTCCAGCAGCTCCACGTAGCCGGCGATGGCGTTCAGCGGCGTGCGCAGCTCGTGGCTCATGGTCGCCAGAAAGTCGCTCTTGGCGCGGTTGGCCTGGTCCGCCTCCGCCGCGGCGGTCTGCAGCCGCGCGTTGGTGCGCTCCAGCTCCCGCGCCGACGCCGCGATGCGCGCCTCCGACTGGCGCAGCGAGTCCGTAAGGCGGGTGACGAAGGCGGAGAGCAGGATGAACAGCAGCAGCGGCGCCAGGTCCGCCGGGCCCGCGAACCCCACCTGCCGCAGCGGGGGGAGAAGAAAGTAGTCCACCGCCGCCGTGGCGAGCACCGAGACCAGCAGCGCCGGGCCGAATCCACCGAACCACGCGGCCAGGAGCACCGCGGGCCAGAAGAAGATGAAGATGACGCGCGACAGGTAGGGCGCGAACGCGAGCGTAGCGCCCAGCGCCACGACCCACGCCGCCAGCGCCACCGCATACCGCGAGGCGGTGGACGGATTGGCGGGTGGCGTGGGGAACGAGCTCCAGCGCATGGCGTCGAACGATCGGTTCCGGGCGGCGTCGATTCAGGGCCGTGCGCTGGCAAAAGCAGGACCGGCGGCCCGTACGGGACGGAAACGAATCGGCCTCACTCCGCGGTGAGGCCGATCCGTTCAGGGGTCCGGGTACGACGTCATCGCACGCGGTCGAAGCGCAGCTCGCGGACGCGGTCCGTGCCCAGGGTGAACGCCTGCACCCGTCCGCCCGTGCCGCGGACGAAGCGCACGATCGTTCCGCCCGGCCCGGTGAAGGCGTCGGCGTAGGTCGGAGTCAGGCGGAAGGTGATGTCGGGCCGCATGCGCAGCACCAGTGCGCCGTCCACCACCGCCGCGGTGTACGTGGCCTCGGCCTCGTCGCTGCGGTACTCGCCGGCGTAGGTGGCCAGGTTGGCGGCGCTGCTGTCGGCGGGCGCGGCGGGCTCGTACATCACCGTGTCGCCGTCGGGATAGACGATGCGCACCTGCAGCGGCGGCCCATCCACGAACTCCACCCGCGTGGGGCTCGCCCCGAAGCGGAACGCCGCCGGGCCGATGGGCACCAGCTCCGTGCCGCCCCCCGTGCGCAGCTTTCCATCCACCACCGCCATCCGCAGGGCCGCGCCCGTGCGGCGGCTGCGGTACAGCCCCACGCGCCGCTCCAGCTCCGCGGCCTCCACCGCCACGGCGGGGGCCGGCGCGGGGCCGCCCTCGGGGCCCAGCCGGTCGGCCATGAAGAAGGCGGCCGCGCGCAGGGCCATCTCGGGATTGGCGTTCCCCGCGTTGCACAGCAGCGCCACGGATACGCCGGTCTCCGGGTAGCGGGCCAGGTACGCGCGGTATCCGGCGGTGGCGCCGCTGTGGCTCACCTCGCGCACGCCGCGCAGCTCGCCCACGGAGAGCCCCAGCGCGTAGGCGATCCGCCGGCCGTTGGAGAGCACGCCCTGCGTCTCCAGCGTGTCCAGCCCGGCGATGGTGCCGGAGTCCAGCGCCTGGTTCCACCGCAGCAGGTCGCCCACCGTCGTCAGCAGCCCGCCGTTGCCGTGCACGTTCTCGAACGGCATCTGCTGGTGCCATGCGCCGTCCTCCCAGGCGTAGGCGGTCGCGCGGCCGCGGACGACGCGGGTGAAGTCGTCGCGCCACTCCGTCTGCGTCATCCCCAGCGGCTGGAACAGCTCGCGCCGGGTGAACTCGGCGAAGCTCATCCCGCTCACCCGCTCCACGATCATGGCCAGCAGGTTGTATCCCGTGTTGCTGTACGAGTATTCCGCGCCGGGGGTGAAGTTGAGCGAGCGCTGGCGGCTGACGACGTCCAGCGTATGTGCGTGCGTGTAGATGCGCGTGCCGCGCGGCCAGCCGGCCAGCTGCATCACGCTCCCCCAGTCGCGCAGGCCGCTGGTGTGGTTCAGCAGGTGGCGCAGGGTGATGGGCGTGCCGTAGTCCGGCACCTCGGGCAGGTGGCGCCGCACGTCGTCGTCCAGCGAGAGCTTGCCCTGCTGCGCCAGCCGCACGATGGCCGCCGCCGTGAACTGCTTGCTCACGGAGCCGGCTTCGAACACGGTCGCCGGCGTGTTGGGAATGCCGTGCTCCAGGTTGGCGCTGCCGTACGCGCGGGAAAGCACGGTGCGCCCGTTCTGCGACACGCCCACGGCGCATCCGGGCGACTCCGCCTTGTTCCACGCGGCGAAGAGGGAGTCCACGCGCACGGCGGGATCGGGCTGCGCGGCGGCCGGCGCGGCGAAGAGCGCCAGTGGTGCGAGAACGAGGTAGCGGGTTCTCATGGCGGGGGCATCGGGGTTCGGGCGGATGGAATGCGGGGAGATGATAGGGCTCAACGTGTCCCGCCGCCATCTGGATTCACGGATGTGATGCCGAATCCACGAAAAAGGATGGGGCCTCAGACCGACACCGAATCAAACGGATTGAAACGTGGGGACGTGGGGTACGAAGCGGGGCCCGGCCAGCATGGCCGGGCTCTTCGTGCGGTCGCCAGTGGGCTTGAGGAGTGTCGCGGATCAAGTGCCCAGGAAGGCAGGACGCGCGCGAGGGTTCCGTCTCAGATCATGAACTCGGATCCTGCCTTGTAGTAGCAGGTGTAATGCGTGTCGTTTCCGACAATGGTCGTGGTACACGAGGAATACCAGTAAACCTCTCCGTCCCGCACGGTGAACCTCCCGTAGAAGATCAGGCACATGCTCGCGCACGTCTGCGCGATGGCGGAACCGGCGGTGGTCGTAAGGAGAAGGATCAGCGCGACCATCGACGTCCAGGAACGAAGACGGATCAGGTGCCTCATTGTTCCCTCGCCGGTGGAGGTTCGAAGGTCACGGTCATTCGCAACGTGTACGGCACCGGTTGGCCGTCACGGACCGCGGGGGAGAACCGCACCTCGCGCAACGCGGCCGATGCGGCGGCCTGAAACGCGGGATGGTCCTCTGGGGTGATGCGGCGCTGCGTCCCGTCTTTCTCCTCCAGGACGAGCACGGCGCGCATCTCGGCTGGGCGATCCACCGCCGTCACGGACGAGGCGTTTCCCTCCTCGTCCACCAGCACGTCGATCAGAGCCGAGCCTGACACTCGCTCCGCACGGAGTTCCGCGGGATAGTGCCGTGCGACACTGGCCTTGAAAGCCGGCTTGTCGAGAACCTGGGGCAGGCGGTCCACCCCGGTCATCTGGCGTATCTGCTCGGGTGTCATCCTGTGCTCTGCCACTTGTCGGCGGTCGGAGACGGTAGGTTGCGATCGGCCGGGATCGCCACACCCGGACGCCAGCACGAGCGGTCCTACAACGAGGAGCATCCTGCATTCTGAACGCATTCGCATGTGACCTCCTGTGTCGGCGAGGCTGCCCTGACGATGATCTACCACTATATTCCCCACCATCCGCCAGGGCAACTATTTTGTCACAAGGAGAGCGCATGGTGAAGTCTCCTGTATTACCACGGGGGCCAGCGGCGTTTGGGACGGCGGGCACCGGTTGACACCCGCCTGACCGCCGCGCAGATTGCGCACAGGATACGTCAGCGCGCGGTCCCACCTTTGCGGTCGGGACCGCGTTTTTGCGTGCGGTCGCGGCGCCGGCACGGACAAAGACGGGAAGAACGGGAGCGATGAGGGACCGGAAAAGCCAGTGCGTGGTGATCGTCGGCTCGCAGTGGGGCGACGAGGGGAAGGGCAAGATCGTGGACGTGCTCGCCGAAGAGGTGGACGTCGTCGCACGCTACCAGGGCGGGTCCAACGCGGGCCACACCGTGCACGTGGGCTCCGACGAGTTCATCCTGCACCAGATCCCGTCCGGCATTCTGCACCCGCGGCGCCGCTGCCTGCTGGGCAACGGCGTGGTGTTCGACCCCTTCCAGTTCTTCCACGAGCTGGACGCCCTCACCGCCCGCGGCATCGACGCCGAGGGGCGCGTGGGCGTGAGCGGCCGCGCGCACCTGCTGCTCTCGTACCACAAGACGTGGGACCGCGCGCAGGAGGCCAGCCGCGGCCAGGGAAAGATCGGCACCACCGGACGAGGCATCGGCCCCGCGTACGAGGACAAGGTGGCGCGCTCGGGCATCCGCGTGCGGGACCTCCTCCGGCCGGAGCGGCTGCGACGCCAGGTGGCCGAGCGCTGGGGCCTGGCCCAGGACGAGCTG
>Ga0190267_10000246_pt1 | contig 11840 bp, 10 predicted proteins | sample Popmic239T_FD_140332 | JGI IMG/M metagenome (GOLD analysis project Ga0190267, IMG submission 140332) | Populus adjacent soil microbial communities from riparian zone of Oak Creek, Arizona, USA - 239 T | ecosystem: Environmental > Terrestrial > Soil > Riparian zone | place: USA: Arizona... | reverse complement strand
GCGTGGGCGACGGCCGGCGCGCCGTAGAAGCCGGTCGGCGAGGCACATCCTCGCCCGTCGCACGAGCGGTCCGCGCAGGCGGACATTACGTTTTCCCAGCCGCGAATTCATTCGCCGGGCGGGCGGACGGCACCCCGCCCCATCCGACTCGCATCCACATCATTCGCCGGGCAGGCCGACGGCACCTCGTACGATCCGACGCGCAATACGCATGGTCGAGCGCCGGGCCCCGCGATCTCATACCACATCCATCCCATCGACATCGCGCGCCGCGGCTGCACCAACCAGCTCGCGGGCATCCTCATCAAACCTCGAACGCAGCCACGAACGACTGCAGGCAGGCGCGGTGGGCCCGGGTCTGCCGGCCAACCTGCGCATCATACTCCCGCTGCAGCGCTTCGGTGCGCCGCCTGACCATGGGGAACAGCCGCGCGGGCCATGAGATGCCGAAATCCATGGGAAACGCGCGGGCTTCGCCTGCGGCACGCAGGGCCCTGTGCAGGGTCACGTGGTGGATGTAGTGGATCAATTCACGCGTGAAGTCGGCGTCGGCCTCCGCCAGGTGCATGCGGGTCTCGATGATGGCCACGATCTCGGCGTGGTTCGGCAGGATCACGCTGTTCTCGATCTCCACGGCCAGCCGGCGTTTGCTCTCGTCGCCCTCCCCCACGTCCAGGATGCGCGTCCAGATGACCTCGTTCTTCTCCAGGCGGATGTAGAGCGGCCAGTAGAACTGCGAAAGCTGCAGGTCCAGGATCTCCACGCGCTTGGTCATGACGAGGCTCTCCCACTCCCGCCGCCGCGCGTAGAACCAGTCCCAGACCGCCTTGGCCGCGAAACCCGCCGTGGCGGCAAGGGTGGCAACGAGGGTCGGCTCCATCAGGGGCAATCGAGTTCGGGAATGGGAGAGGGGATGGCCCGGTCCAGGTGCAGGCTCCGGCCGTTCACGCCGCGGGCAGGCCGTCCCGGATCACCTTCTCCACCGCGGCGACGAAGACGTCGATCTCCTGCGGCGTCGTGTAGACGTTGGGGGTGATGCGCACGCCTTTCACCGCGGGGTGGATGATGGGCGTGGCCAGGATGCGGTGCTTGTCGAACAGGTGCTGTACCAGCGGACCCGGCTCGATGCCGTCGATGCCGAAGTTGGCCAGCCCCACGGCAAAGCCCGGGCGCAGGCTGGTGTTCATCCGCACGCGGTCGTGGCGCATGAGCGCGCGGGCCCAGCGGTCGCGCAGGTACACCATCCGCGCCGCCTTGCGCTCCAGCCCGATCCCCTCGCTGAACCCCAGCGCCTCGGCGATGGCCAGGAAGTTGGCGGCCGGGTGCGTGCCGATCTCCTCGAACTTGCGGATGTTGGCGTCCAGCCTGGCGTCCGCCGCCTGCAGCGGCCACAGCTCCGGGATGCGGTCGCGGCGCACGTACAGCAACCCGGTGCCGTGCGGCGCGAACAGCCACTTGTGCAGGCTGCTGGCGTAGTAGTCCGCCCCCAGCTCGTCGCGGGTAAAGGGGAAGTGCGCAAAGGCGTGGGCGCCGTCCACGATCACCGGCAGCCCGCGCCGGCGCGCCATCTCCACCACGGCGCGCACGGGCAGGATCTGCCCGGTGAGGTTGATCATGTGGCACATGTGGATGAGCCGCGTCCGCGGGGTGATGGCGGCCTCGAAGCGGCGCACCACCTCGTCCGGGTCCTCCGCCGGCACCGGCAGGGATACCTGGCGCAGCACGATGCCGTCGCGGCGCTCGCGCTGCTGCCAGGTAGTGATCATCCGCGGGTAGTCCTGGTCGCTGGTGACCACCTCGTCGCCGCGCCGCAGGTCGAAGCCCTCCTGGCAGATCTGCAGGCTCTCCGACGCGCCGCGCGTGACCGCCACCTCCTCGGCGTCGCAGCCGAACATCCGCGCCAGGCCGGCGCGCACCGCCTCGCGCTGCGGCTCCAGCACGCGCCACATCGTATAGACGGGCGCCTGGTTGCTGAAGTCCAGGTGCCGCTTCATCGCGTCCTGCACGATGCGCGGGCTGGGGCTCACGCCGCCGTTGTTCAGGTTGATGATGGACCGGTCCACCGTGAACGCCTGCTGCACGGTGAACCAGAAGTCCTCGTCCTCCGCGATCTGCGCAGGCGTGCCGGGGTGCCGCGCCAGCGCGTCCACGATGTCGCGCAGCGAGTCCTGCCCCACGGGCGCGAACAGGGCGGCGGCTGGTGCGGCGCCGGCGGTGGCGAGAAAGCGGCGGCGGGAGAGCATGCTGGTTCGGTCGAGCGGGGGAGGGGAAGGGGGTCGCCCCCAAGGTAAGCGGCGGGGGCCGCGCAATCCAGCAGGGCGAGAAGCGATCGGCCGGGCGGATGCGCCGGCGGCCATTCAGTCGCGGGTGCCGGATCTCGATGTCGGGGGGGCCTTGTTCCGCGCCCGCCAGTTGGAAAGCCCGGCCGCATCCATCGGGCGGCGGCGGGGGGTGAGGAGGCGCCGTCCGGCCGCGAGCACGGCCGTGATCCGGCCCGCGACCGACCGGGTCCAGCGCTTCGTCGTGCTCCACTTTCCCCGCTCCTGCACGTACTGGTCGACCCTGAGCCAGATCGTCCCCGCCGTCCACAGCACCAGCGCCCCCGGCACGATGTAATCCTCGGCGAGGAATCCCAGGTAATGCGCGGTCTCGAACGGGATCATGAAGAGCAGCATGAGCGGGGCGCCGACCAGCAGGCCCGTGATGGGGACCATGACCAGCGCCCTGGGATGGAGCAGCCACCAGCGCATCTCGGCGCGCGGAATCAACCCCAGCACCAGGGTGAGCCCCGTGTACGCGACGACACAGTACGCGTAGAGCGCGAAATTCACGTTGTGCTAGTATAAACGTTCCAACGGGACGCCGGCGGTCACTGATCACCGGCGGAGGGGTATGTTCGGGCAGCGGATCTCACGCTACGCGCGGAGCAGGCGCGGAGCAAGATGGATGAAGCCCTGGTGCCGAGGGTCCAGCCTCCGCGCGCTTCGGGCAAAGATCCTTCGGTCGCGCGCAAGCCGTTGTGGTCAGGCCGATTGCGGGGCGTGCGCTCCCTCAGGATGACAGTGTGCCGCCAGGGATCAGGGGGAGGTTGGGTGATATCGGACGAAACGCGTCTGTCATTCCGAGGCCCGTCCACGCAGATCCCTCCTCTCGCGCCGCGGGTCGCAGGGCCGAGGAATCTACCGTCGGCCGGCTGGAGGGTGGATGCGGCAGCCCGCGTGAACGTCGCGGCAGCGATGGAGCCGGACGAGGCCCGCGGGCGGACGCCGCGAGTAACCCGGCGGTGGAAAGGCCACCAGCATCCGACGGTAGATTCCTCGGTCGCGCGCCAGCTCCCGGGGATCGGCAGAATGTCGGGTGTGCGCTCCCTCGGAATGACAGATTCGCGGATCGAGATCCGGAGACTGCCGAGGGTCCGGCCTCCGCGCGCTTCGGATAAAGATCCTTCGGTCGCGCGCAAGCGATTGTGGTCAGGCTGATTGCGGGGCGTGCGCTCCCTCAGGATGACAGTGTGTGGCCAGGGGATCAGGCAGAATGTGGGGTGGCGCTCCCTCGGAATGGCAGATTTGCGGATTGAGATCCGGAGACTGCCGAGGGTCGGGCGTCAGTGTGCTTGGGATAAAGATCCTTCGGTCGCGCGCAAGCGGTTGTGGTCAGGCGGGTTGCGGGGTGTGCGCTCCCTCAGGATGACAGTGTGCCGCCAGGGGATCGAAGGAGGTTGGGTGACATCCGGCCGCGGAACGACGGCGTTTGCATCCGTCCCTCCATCGATTATCATGTTCCGCGGCCGACATCCACCCCAGTCCGCTCCGCCTCCTCGACCCGCGCCGCCGCACGGCACGCGGGCCCGTCCATCCACGCCCCTCATCCCCCGAGCCCCGCCCATGGCAGCCATCCGCCGCGACCCCCGGACGTTCGACGTGTGCATCGTGGGCTCCGGCGCGGGGGGCGGGATGGCGGCGTACGAGCTCACCCGCGCCGGCGCCAACGTGGTGCTGCTGGAGGCCGGCGGCCCGTGGAACATCTACACCGACAGCGCCATGCTCAAGTGGCCGTACGATACGCCCCGGCGCGGTGCATCCACGCCCGAGCGGCCGTTCGGCGAGTTCGACGCGTGCATCGGCGGGTGGGAGATCGAGGGCGAGCCGTACACGCGCGCGGCGGGAACCCGCTTCGACTGGTGGCGCGCGCGGATGCTGGGCGGGCGCACCAACCACTGGGGCCGCATCTCCCTGCGCTTTGGCCCCGACGATTTTCGCGGCAAGAGCATCGACGGGCTGGGCGACGACTGGCCGATCAGCTACGACGAGCTGGCGCCGTACTACGACCGCCTGGACCGGCTGGTGGGCATCTTTGGCAGCAACGAGGGGCTGCGGAACCACCCCGACGGCGTGTTTCAGCCGGCGCCCAAACCGCGCTGCTGGGAGCTGATGGTCAAGGACGCCGCGCGGCGGCAGAACGTGACCTGCATCGCGTCGCGGATGTCGGTGCTGACGCAGCCGCTGAACGGGCGCCCCAGCTGCCACTACTGCGGGCAGTGCGGCCGCGGCTGCAGCGTGAATGCCAACTTCAGCAGCACGGGCGTCTTCATCCCCCCCGCGCAGGCCACGGGCAAGCTGACGCTGGTGACGGACGCCATGGCGCGCGAGGTGACGGTGGGCCCGGACGGGCGGGCGGCGGGCGTCTCCTACATCGACCGCAAGACGGGCGGCGACGAGCACGTGCAGGCGCGCATCGTGGTGCTGGCGGCCAGCGCCTGCGAGTCCGCGCGCATCCTGCTCAACTCACGCTCCACGCTCTTTCCGCAGGGCCTGGCCAACGGCAGCGGCACCGTCGGAAAGTACCTCACCGACACCACGGGTACGGACGTGGCGGGGTTCATCCCGAAGATGATGGACCACGTGCCGCACACGGAGGGCTCCGCCGGCGGGGCGCACATCTACATGCCGTGGTGGCTGGACAACCGGAAGCTCGACTTTCCCCGCGGCTACCACATCGAGGTGTGGGGCGGCACCGGTGTGCCCTCGTACGGGTTCATGGGCGGCATCCACCGCTATCCCAGCGGCGGCGGATACGGAAAGCAGCTCAAGGACGACTACCGCCGCTACTACGGTGCCACCGTGGGATTCAGCGGCCGCGGCGAGCAGATCCCCAACGCGGACAGCTGGTGCGAGCTGGACCCCGACACGGTGGACCGGTGGGGGATCCCCGTGCTGCGCTTCCACTTCAAGTGGACGGACCACGAGCTCAACCAGGTAAAGCACATGCAGGAGACCTTCCGCAGCCTGATCGCCGAGATGGGCGGCGAGGTCTTCAGCCCCATGCCGTCCAAGGAGGATGGGTACGGGATCGCGACGGGCGGCCGCATCATCCACGAGCTGGGGTGCACGCGGATGGGGGCCGATCCGTCCACCTCGGTGCTGAACGCCAGCTGCCAGGCGCACGAGGTCCGCAACCTGTTCGTGGCCGACGGCGGGCCGTTCGTGAGCCAGGCGGACAAGAACCCCACCTGGACCATCATGGCGCTGGCGATGCGCACCAGCGAGTACATCACCGCCCAGATGCAGGCAGGTGCCCTGTGAGCGAGATGAACCGCCGCGAAGCCCTCGGCGTGCTGGCCACGCTGCCGCTGGCCGCCGCCTTCGAGCCCGCGCCCGGCAGCGCCCCGCACGAGCTCCAAGCCGTCCGCCAGGCCGTCGCGGCGGAGACCGCCGCGGGCGCCGCGTACGAGCTGAAGTTCTTCACCCCGCACGAGTGGGAGACGGTGCGGGTGCTGGTGGACCTGGTGATCCCCCGCGACGAGCGCTCCGGAAGCGCCACGGACGCGGCGGTGCCGGAGTTCATGGACTTCTTCATCGACGCGTATCCTTCCATGCGCCTGTGGATGCGCGGCGGACTGGCGTGGCTGGATACGGAAGCCCGCGGCCGCTTCGGCAAGCCGTTCGTCGAAGCGGCGGAGGCGGAGCGGACGGCGATCCTGGACGACATCGCCTGGCCGGCCCGGGCGCGGCCGGAGATGAGCCAGGGCGTGGCCTTCTTCAACCGCTTCCGCGACTTCACCTCGAGCGGCTTCTGGTCCACGCGCATGGGGGTCGACGACCTGCAGTACCTGGGCAACCGCGGCATGGTGCGCTGGGACGGCTGCCCGCCCCAGGCGCTGGCGAAGCTTGGGGTGAGCTACTGAGCCCCGCCTGCGGGAGCGGCTGAAGCCGCCGCGCCGCCGCAACAACGGCGGAAAGCCTCGCAAACTGCGCGAGGCTTCAACTGCTCGAACAGCAACCCAAACCGTTGTGCATGAGCAGCTTGCGGAGCGCGCCTCCCTCAGGAAGACGGGTACGCCCCGCGGCTTTTCGACACCGTCCTAGGACTGCTTCTCCTGGGAGAAGGCGAACTTGAAGCCGTCCGGGTCTTCCGTGCGGAATGCGCGGACGCCCCACGGCATGTCCGCCGGCTCCGAGTGCAGCGTGCCGCCGGCCGCGCGAATGCGTTCCGCGATCTCGTCCACGCTCTGCAGGGTGTTGAACATCATCGACATCCCCTCGCCCTTGACGCGGTCGAAGCCCTTGGCCCCGTCGTCCTGGTTGAGGAGGATGCGGACGTCCCCGGCTCGGATGACGATGGATGCGAGCTTGCCCTCGCGCTCCATCTGCCGCTCCACGGCAAAGCCGATGACGTCGCGGTACCAGGCCAGGCTCCGCTGCAGGTCGCGCACGGTGAGCGAGGCCGACATGCTGCGGGCGTGAAACGACGGCGTGTCCGTGCTCATGCGCTGGATCTCCGGGGTGTGGGATGGTGGTCATGCAATTGGCCGCGCCCGACCCGTTCCTGCAAGATGCGCCCTGACGGACCCCGTACTCGCGTCACCGATCTTTTTTCTCGAACCTCCATCCACGTCACATGGCTTCGGACCGCCTCGGCATCGGCATCATCGGCAGCGGGTTCAACGCGCGCTTCCACCTGCAGGCGTTCGTGGGCGTGCGCGACGCGGACGTGCGCGGCGTGTGGAGCCCCAGCGCCGCCAACGCGGAATCCGCGGCGGCGCTGGCGCGGTCGCTGGACGTGGGGCCGGCGCGGGCGTACGCCTCCATCACCGAGATGGTGGCGGATCCCGACATCGACGCGCTCTGGCTGTGCGGCCCCAACCACGCCCGCATCGAGAACGTGGAGGAGATCGTCCACGCGGTGGAATCCGGCGCCGGGACGCTCAAGGGGATCGCGTGCGAGAAGCCGCTGGCGCGCAACCTGGCCGAGGCGCGGCGGGTGGCGGAGCTGACGAAGCGCGCGGGGCTGATGCACGGCTACCTGGAGAACCAGGCGTTCGCGCCGCAGGTGGAGCACGGCCGCGCGCTGCTGTGGGCGCGCGGCGCCGCGGCGACGGGGCGGCCGTACCTGGCCCGCGCGGCGGAGGAGCACGGCGGCCCGCACGCGCCCTGGTTCTGGCAGGGCGAGCTGCAGGGCGGCGGCGTGCTGAACGACATGATGTGCCACTCCGCGCTCGTCGTGCGCCATCTGCTGACGGAGCCCGGTGCCTCGCTGCGCACGCTGCGGCCGGTGAAGGTCACGGCCCACATCGCCAGCCTCAAGTGGACGCGCCCCGAGTACGCGCGCCAGCTGGCCGAGCGCTACGGCGCCGCGGTGGACTACACCCGCCGGCCGGCCGAGGACTTCGCCAGCCTGACGGTGGAGTTCGAGACGCCGGAGGGGCTGCGCGTGCTGGGCGAGGCCAGCACGTCGTGGAGCTTCGTGGGCGCGGGGCTGCGCCTCTCCGCCGAGCTGCTGGGGCCGGAGTACTCGATGTCGTGGAACACGCTGGACACCGGCCTCAAGCTGTTCTTCAGCCGGGCGGTGCAGGGCAGGGAGGGCGAGGACCTGGTGGAGAAGCAGAACGCCGAGACGGGGCTGATGCCCGTGGTGGCCAACGAAGCCGCCGCCTACGGCTACGAAGCCGAGAACCGCCACTTCGTCCGCGCCTTCCTGGGCCGCGAAACTCCGCGCCTCACCTTCGACGACGGCGTGGACGTGGTGGAGCTGCTGATGACCGCCTACCAGAGCGCCGAGCAGGAGCGCACGCTCAGCTTTCCGCCGGAGGGGCTGGACGCGTTCGTTCCCGCCGTGGCGCGCGGCGTGTGGCGCGGCTAGCCACGACGCGGCCCGCGATTCCCTATTCCCTGTTCCCTGTTCCCTGATGATGCCGGTCTGGCTGCAGGCGGCGGCGTGGGGGCTGGTGGCCGGCGGCGCGCTGGTGGTGGGCGCCGCGGCGGGCTTCTGGCTTTCCGTGCCGCGGCGATGGATCGCGGCGGTGATGGCGTTCGGCGCGGGCGTGCTGATCTCGGCGCTCTCGTTCGAGCTGATGGACGAGGCGTACAGGGGGGGAGGCTTTGCGTGGACGGCGGCGGGGTTCCTGGCGGGCGCGGTGATCTACACCGTGGCCAACCGGCTGCTGGCGGCGCGAGGGGCGCGGCATCGCAAGCGGTCGGGCGAGCAGCCGTCGGAAGACGAGCACGAGGGGAGCGGCGCCGCGATCGCGCTGGGCGCGCTGGTGGACGGCATCCCCGAATCCATCGTCATCGGGCTGAGCCTGCTGCACGGAGGCGCCGTGCGGGGCGTGGCCGTAGCCGCCATCTTCCTTTCCAACCTTCCCGAAGGGCTCGCCAGCGCCGCGGGGATGAAGCGCGCCGGCCGGTCGGCGCGCTACGTCTTTGGCGTGTGGGGCGGAATCGCGCTCGTCTCCGGCCTCGCCTCGCTGGCGGGATTCGTGGCCTTTCGCGGCGTTCCGCCCTCCGGGATCGCAGCCACCACGGCGGTGGCGGCGGGCGGCATTCTGGCCATGGTCGTGGACACCATGATCCCCGAGGCGTTCCACGTGGCGCACGACTACGCGGGGCTGATCACCGCGCTGGGCTTTCTTGCCTCGTACGTGCTCAGCAAGCTCGGCGGCTGATCCGCGGAACCGGGGACGCGGGATCTACTCGCCCGTCGTCGGCGAACGGGTGTCGTTTCCGTTGTCCCGCGCCGCCGGCGGGGCAGGCGGCGCGACTCTCCCCGAGCGGGCGCCCAGGTCGCTGAAGTCCGGAAAGTACGCCACCATCCCTCCGCGTTCGGTGGTGACGTGGTAGCCCGCCACCAGCTGCGAAGTGTAGTAGTCCAGGTAGAAGTCGAACGGATCCGACGCGTCCGTGTCGATGGCCTCCATGTCGGCGCCCACCATGAACAGCTTGCCGAACCGCAGCGTCCCGCCGCGGAAGTAGACGTAGCCCTCGGCCGCGACGGGCGGTTGCGGCGCCGCCGCCTCGCCGCGCCCGAACACCTGGACGATCTCGCCGCCGTCGATGCGGACGGCGGTCAGGTGTCCCGAGATCCGGGGCGGCGGAAGGATCTGGAAGGGATCGAGCAGCAGGTCGTTGCCGTCCGCGCGCACGCCCCTGGCCCCGCGCAGGTCGATCATGTCCGACAGGTGCAGCCCCAGCGCGTGCAGCAGCGCCAGGCCGTCGGCGCCGCACAGGCGCACGGACGAGGGGTGGACGCGAAGCTTTTCGTCCGGCGTAAGGCTCACTCCGGCCGTCATCTCGAAGGGAAGCGCCGCGCCCTTGTGCAGCGTGCCGCTCAGCACCATCTGCGTCCCGCGGAACTGCGCGCGCAGATCGGTGAGCGGCGCGTCCGGATAGCCGAAGACGTAGCGGTTCAGCAGGCGCGTCAGGTCGTCCGCGCTCATCCCCAGCACCCCGTCGGAGATCTCCAGCAGCAGCGTGTTCTTGTCGTCGAGCTGAATGACGCCCGTGTGCCGCAGGTCGTGCATGCGCCCCTGCAGCCGGTGCACGTGCAGGTTGGTGTCGTCGTCCAGGTGAAACAGGATGTTCTGCATGCTCGCCTGCGTCACCGTGTCCGCGACGCCCATGGCCGCGGGCGCGTCCAGCACCAGCGTCCCCGCGGGCGGAAAGCGGTGCGCGGGCCCCAGCACGATGGGCTGGCGCGCAAAGCAGCCCGTGGCCATCAGCAGCAGGAACGCGAGAAGCCCTGCGAACGCTCCCCAGCGCAGCCACCGGCGCGGTTTCGAGGCCATGGTCGTTCCCGGGACGCAGGGTGGACGGGCGCGTAGCGGAAGGTGGGACCCAGGCGGAGTTCACCCGGCGTGCGGGGGCTGCCGCGGGCGTACCCTGCCAAGCTACGCCCAGCAAATACGATCTGGAGAGCCGCACCCTACGGCAGCAGATGTTCCTGATGTATTTGATTGATAGCGCCTCGCTACACCAGCGCCGCCTTTACCTCCACTGTCTTTCGCGACCGCTGCTCCTCTCGCGGAAGGCTACGCCAGGGCGGCCTTTACCTCTACGGTCTCCGCGACCACCGCCTTTTCCCTAAACGCCAGCGCGAACAGCACCAGCACGCCGGCGGCGGCGGACGCCGGCACCAGCCAGATGCTGCGCCAGTCGTGGGCGGCGCCGCCGGCGCTGGCGTAGGCCTGCACCACGCGGCCGCTGACGATGGCGCCGATGAAGTAGCCGACGCCGAGGGTGGCGAACGCAAGGAAGCCCTGCGCGGCGGCGCGGATACGGGCGTTGGCGCGCTGGTCCACGTAGATCTGGCCGGTGACGAAGAAGAAGTCGTAGCAGATGCCGTGCAGGATGATGCCGCCGTACAGCAGCGGCACCAGCGCGCCCGCGTCGCCGAACGCGAACAGCAGGTAGCGCAACGCCCACGCGCCCATCCCGATCAGCATCATCCGCTTCACTCCCAGCCGGACCAGGAACACCGGCATCACCAGCATGAACGCGATCTCCGACATCTGCCCCAGCGTCATCTTGGTGGCGGGTTCGGCAAGGCCGATCTCGTTCAGGAAGAGGTTGGTGAAGGTGTAGTAGAACTGCAGCGGGATGCACAGCAGGAACGAGCCGAGCACGAACACCGCGAACGAACGGTCCTTCATCAGCGCCAGCGCGTCCAGCCCCAGGGCGTCGCGCGCGCGGAAGGGCTTGCCGGCGTCCTGCGGCGGCGTGTGGGGGAGCAGCAGGCAGTACGCCGCCATCACCACCGACGCGCCCGCGGCGATGCGCATGGGCTGCGACGTGGCCTCGATCCCCATCCGCCCCACCAGGATCCCCGCGGCGATCCAGCCGATGGTGCCCAGCACGCGCACCCGCGGAAACTCCGCCGCGGCGTCGCGCATGTGGTGGAAGGACAGCGAGTTGGTGAGCGCCAGGGTGGGGATGTAGCAGAGCGCGTACAGCAGCAGCACGGGGTAGAACGCGCCGAACTCCGTCACCGTGGAGGCCCACCAGAGCACGGCGGCGCCCACCAGGTGCAGCACCGCCAACAGCTTCTCCGTGGCGAAGAAGCGGTCCGCGATCATCCCGACGAAGAAGGGCGAGATCATGGCCGCCACGGCCGTGCTGCCGTACGCCAGGCCGATCTGCGTGCCGTCGAAGCGCAGCGTCTGGCCCAGGTAGGTGCCCATCGTCACGAACCACGCCCCCCAGATGAAGTACTGGAGGAACATCATCACCGAAAGCCGCGTGCGAACGTCGGTCATGGGAACCCAGGTTCAGGTGTCCAGGGTCGAGTGCCCAGGGGGGCCTATTCGGGGGGGAGAACGCGGATGCGGATGTTGCGGAAGGCGACGGGTCGCCGTGGTCCTGCAGGGCGATGTGGCCGCGGCGGGCAAGGCCGTAGCGGGGCATCTGCGCGAACTTGCTGGCGGCCACGCGCTGCTGCCACTCCGCGCTCCCCAGCTCGTACTCCAGCAGCTTTTCGCCGTTGAGCCAGTGCTCCACGTGGTCGCCGCGGACGACGAGTCGGGCCGCGTTCCACTCGCCGGGCGGGCGGGTGGCGTCGCGGGCAGGGGC
>Ga0190267_10000245_pt1 | contig 11845 bp, 11 predicted proteins | sample Popmic239T_FD_140332 | JGI IMG/M metagenome (GOLD analysis project Ga0190267, IMG submission 140332) | Populus adjacent soil microbial communities from riparian zone of Oak Creek, Arizona, USA - 239 T | ecosystem: Environmental > Terrestrial > Soil > Riparian zone | place: USA: Arizona... | reverse complement strand
CTGGCTTGTGGGCGGCCTCCTTGCCTGATTTGTCGCTCTTCACGATGTATTGCGGATTCTCCTTCGACGCTGCAACCTTGTGCCCCTTGATCTGCGTTGGCGTCGTCTGTTTCTTCACGACCTTGCCGACGCTGTGGCCGCCCGACGAGTCCCAGCCCACCTTGTCACCCGGTTTCAGATCCTTGGCCACGACCTCTCTCCTGTTCCCGACGTCGCACGATCCCGCGCGAACCCGAGACGGGAACGGCTCACCGGGCGGAGCGTTCCGATGCCGGCTCGCGGCGGCGCGAGAGCATCCTCGGGATGAGATGCGCGGATTCGCTCCTGCTCGCCGCGCCGCATGAGCTCACGCAGTGCCGCCGGGGTTTCGCGGCGGGTGCCTCATGCCGCGATGCGCGCAAGCGCTCAGGGCTTGGCGAACCCGGTCGCCCGCAACGACAGATCGCCCGCCTTCGGATCTCGCGTGAAGAACAATCCGCCCTCCCGGGCCGATTGGCCGGGGATGTAATCAAGGATCACGCTGCTTGTCTCGGGCGGCGCGCCACTGCCCGAAACGGTTCCCTCGATCCGGACCTGCGCCGCAGCCGCGCCTCCGGCGTTCCGGGCCTGGAAAACAACGCGATAGCCGCCCGTGACCGTTGCCACGTCGGTGGTCTCGATGGTGACCACGGGCGGAGAGGTCGCATCGCCCAGCGCCTGCCATCCGATGAAGCCGAACACGCACAGAGCCAGCACAAGGCCTACGCCCGATGCGAGCCATTCGAGCCAAGGGGTGTGCTGGGAGTCCCCGCGATCCTCGTCGTGAAAGGCTTTGTCCCGCCCCATCGCCGCCTCATATCACCAGTCGGGCCGTTGCGGCCCCGAGGGTCGCAGGAAACCCGAGCACCATCACCATGTTGGCGACCTCGGCAGGCGCGACGCCCGCCGTGCGGCCGAAGGTCCAGAGCGAGTAGAAGCTGACCAGGAGGGCGATGCCGTAGCCCGCCAAGGTGAAATGGAAGAAGGTCGACAGGAACGTGCCGCCCTCGGGCCGGCTCTCCTGGCCGGAGAACCCAACCGTGTAGACGAACATGTGCAGCAGGAGGATGGAGACCGCACCGAGGGCCAGGCTGTGCCAAGGCGTCATCTGGAAGGCGATCAGAACCATCTCCTCCGTGGGCGCCACATTGAACGCCAGGAACAGGGCGCCGGCCAGCATCAGGAAAAGCTCTCCGCCGTAGCCGGCCTTCTCCTTGCGTTCCTCCTCGGCCTGCGTGTCCTGGTCCGCTCCGAGCTGCTTGCGCCCGAGCATGGCCCCGATGCTCGCCGGCACGCTCTGCAGGGCGATCTTGCCGACGATCTCGTTCCAGGTCATGTCGAAGGTGACGACCGCCAGGAGGGTGAGCATGAATGCCGATGTGATCATGCCGACGCTGAAGGCCGCAAGCGCATCCATCACGTCCTCCTTCCAACTGAAGGTCTTCTCGAACCCGGCGAAGTAGGACAATCCGGTCAGGACGGCGAAGTTGACCGCCATGAACAGAAGCAGCCGGCCGCGCTCCATGGAGAAGCCCAGCCACCACATTTCCATGGTCATCAAGAGCGGAACGGCAAAGAGGATTGCGCCGCCAAAGGCGCGCGCCAAGCCTATGGCGTAATCCTTGTTTGTCTCCGTGGGGCTCTTCCCATGAGCCACATGATCGATCTGGATCCGATCCCGCTGCGAATGAAGCTTGGCCATGTGGAGGAAAACCCGCCCGCCGGAGGAGGGTTCCGGAGACGTCTAGGCAAAAAGGCGGATGGTGGAGGTGGTTGCGCAAGCTCCGTTCCCGGCACAACCGCCCGGAAGGCCGCTGCCATCCGGCGTCCCCCGCTCCGCACCGGCCGGGATGGAGGCGGCTGCTGCGGCCGAACCTTTGCTCTCGACTTGCACGGCTGCGGCGGTATCCTGTCCGGATGTCGCCCCATCGGAGTTACACAATCCGCCAATGCCTGATGGCCTTTGGCGCCGCCCTCGTGCTGCCGGGATTGATTTTCGCCGCCGTGCTGCTGTGGAACTACGCCAGTTCCGAGCGCGATCGCTACGAGGATGAGGCCCTCGGCGCCGCTCAGCGCGTCATGGTGGCCATCGACCGTGAACTGGTGGGCATCCAGGCCGCGGCGCAGGCCCTTGCCACCTCCTCCTCCCTGCTGCAAGGCGATTTCGAAGCATTCCAGCGCCAGGCTCAGATGACCCTGCAATCCTGGTCGACGGAGAAACCCGACGACTATGCCGCCGTGGTCCGGGACGTCACGGGCCAGCAGGTGGTCAACACCCGGCTGCCATGGGGAACGCCGCTGCCGAAGGGGGCGAACCTTCCGGTCGACCTGGAGGTGATCGCGACGAGGCGGCCCTACATCCAGGACCTGTTCACGGGGGCGGCGGCCGGACGTCCGATCATCAGCATTCGGGTTCCCGTTCTCAGCAACGGGGAGGTCACCCATGTCCTGTCCATGGCGGTCGAACCGCGGCGCATCGCCGACATCCTGCGCGCCCAAGGCCTTCCGGGACCCTGGGTTGCAACCGTGATCGACCGGACCGACCGCGTCGTGGCCCGATCCCGGCAGCATGAAAGCCTCGTGGGCGCCCTCGCGCCGGACGAGTTCCGCCAGGCGGCCAAGGATGCGGAAGGCCTCTGGGAAGGTCGCAACCTCGAAGGAACGGAGGTGCTGGGAGCCTTCGCCCGCTCCGGGCTGTCGAACTGGACGGCGTTCGTCGGCGTGCCCGCCGACATCGTGCGGGCTCCCCTGCGCCGCTCCCTTTGGACCCTGCTGGGATCGGGCGCAATCCTGGTCGGGCTGTCCTTCCTTCTGGCTCGCGGGTTCGGGCGGCGCATCGCGGCCTCCGTCCACGGACTGGTAGGCCTGGCGCAGCGTGTGGGCCGGAGCGAGCCTGTCGCCGCCCCGTCGACCGGACTGAAGGAGATCGATCAGGTGGGCCATGCGCTGGCCTCCGCGTCGGCGGAGCTCCAGCAACGGGAAACGTCCCTCAGGAAGAGCGAGGCGCGCCTGCGGGCCACACAGGAAAACGCCGCGGTCGGCATCGCCGAGGTGGACAGGGACGGGGTGTTCGTCTCGGTCAACGAGGCGCGCTGCAGGCTCACCGGCCATACGCGGGACGAGCTCATCGGCCTTCACTTCGGGCACGCAACCGACAAGTCGATCCTGACGCAGGATTTGGACCTGTTCGCGCGGCAGGTCTCCGGGGAACTGGACTCCTACACGACGCACAGCAAGTTCAAGCGCAAGGACGGCCGCCACGGATGGGCCCGCGTGACCAGTACGGCCGTGCGCGATGCCTCCGGCAGCTTTCTCTATGCCGTCCGGGTGGTCGAGGACATCACGGAGCGCCAACGGGCCGACCAGCGCCAGAAGCTCCTCGTCGACGAACTCAACCATCGGGTCAAGAACACTCTTGCGACGGTCCAGTCCCTGGCCTGGCAATCCGCCCGCGCGGGGGTGCCGCCGCAGGTCGCTCAGGAGCGTTTCCAGGCGCGTCTCCTGGCCCTCTCGCGCACGCACAATCTTCTGAACGAGACCAGTTGGGAGGGAGCCTTTCTCCACGGGGTGCTCGAGGCCGAGCTCGGACCGTTCCTCATGGAACAGTCCCGTGTTCGCCTGACCGGGCCGGCCGTCTATCTTCCGGCCAAGTCGGCCGTGGTGCTGGGCATGGCGCTCCACGAACTCACCACGAATGCGGTCAAGTACGGCGCTCTCTCCACCGCATCGGGCCTGGTGCAGGTGAGCTGGAGCGTCGATGGATCCGAGGAGGATTCCGTCCTGGCCATCGACTGGCGTGAGACGGACGGACCTCGGATCGAGGGGGAGCCGAGCCCCGGTTTCGGATCGCGTCTGCTGCGGCAGACGATCACCCAGGAACTCGCCGGTCAGCTCGCCCTGCGCTTCGAACCGCAAGGCGTGTCCTGCCGGATCGCTGTTCCGATCCGGTCATCGGAGCAACGCGCCGCATAGGCCGCAATCGGCACACAGGCGAAAGCCGCTTCTCGTCCCGCACGTCACGCGGCGAGTTCCTGCTCCACGAGCGCAACCCAGAAGGCGACCCCGGTCGCAATCGCATCGTCGTTGAAGTCATAGGCGGTGTTGTGGTGGAGCGCCCCGTTCACGGCCGGGCCGTTTCCGAGCCAGACATAGGCCCCGGGAGCGGCCTCGCCGAAGAAGGCGAAATCGTCGCCCGCCGTGGAGGGCTCGAAATCGGTGACCACCTTGGCGCCGCAGACGGCTTGAGCCGCCCTGAGGGCCCGGGCGGTCGCATCCGGGTGGTTGATCACGGGCGGAATGCGCCGGCGAAACTCATAGGCAACCTCGATGCCGAACATGGCCGCGACGCCGCGGGCAAGTCGCTCGATCTCCGCTTCGAGCTGATTGCGGACCTGCGCCGAATAGGCCCGGGCGGTTCCGCCGATCTCGACGATGTCCGGAATGACGTTGAGCGCCCGTGGATCGCCGGCCTGCACCGAGCAGGCGCTCACCACCGCCGGCTGCAACGGATTGACCGCCCGGCCGACGATGGTTTGCAGCGCGGACAGGAAGTGAGCGCTCGCGGTGATCGGATCCTTGCCGAGATGCGGCTTGGCGCCGTGGGTTCCCACGCCCCTGAAGGTCGCGAACCACGTGTCCGAGGAGGCGAGCTGCGCGCCTGTGGTGACGGCCATCTCGTCGGTGGCCAATCCCGGCATGTTGTGCAGGCCGTAGACGGCGTCGCACGGAAAGAGGCTGAAAAGCCCGTCCTCGACCATCTTCCTGGCGCCGCCGCGGCCTTCCTCCGCCGGCTGGAAGATGAAATGCACCGTTCCCGAGAAGGTGCGGGTGCGCGCAAGATGGCGGGCGGCGCCGAGGAGCAGGGTCGTATGCCCGTCATGGCCGCAGGCATGCATCTTTCCCGGGAATTTCGACCGGTAGGGCCGCTCCGCCTGTTCCGGCATCGCGAGGGCATCCATGTCGGCGCGAAGGCCGATGCTCCGCGCCCCGTCGCCCACCTGCAACGTGCCCACGACGCCCGTCCGGCCCAAGCCGCGATGCACCCGGAGCCCGGCCTCCTCCAGCAGGGAGGCGACGATCCCGCTCGTGCGCTCCTCCTCGAAGCCCAGCTCGGGATGGGCATGGAGATCCTGGCGAAGGTTCCGCAGGAATGGTAGGTCTGCCTGGATGAGGTGCTGATCGGGCATCTGCTGTGTCCTGGATCGTCGGATGGCATTGTTCGATAGCCCGGTAGGGGATAAGCCACAATCTCCCCTGTGAACCCAACGAATAAGGCGCGCGATGCAGCCCCACGATTTCTGGCAGGAGATCCACCCGCCCCTGACCTTCGCGCGTCAGCCCTCGGGAGGACATCGGAGCTTCTTTCCGGCTGAGTTCGACGATGGCCGCCAGTTGCGTCTCCCGATCAGGGACCTGGCCGACGGCGAGCATGGGCTTGCGTCCCTCATCATCAACCAGGCCGCCTTCGCCGTGGAGGAGGCGCTCTGCGCCGACCTTGCCGGCAAGGTCGGCGCCTTCGAGCCGGAGGTGGTGGTCGGGCTCCCGACCCTCGGCCTGACCCTGGCGAGCGGCACGGCCAGGAAGCTCGGCCTCGGCCGCTATGTCCCGCTCGGCACGTCCCGCAAGTTCTGGTACCGCGAGGACCTCTCGGTCCCGCTCACGTCGATCACCAGCCCGGAGCAGGTCAAGCGCCTCTATCTCGACCCGCGCATGCTGCCCTTGATCGAGAACCGGCGCGTGCTGCTCGTGGACGACGTGGTCAGCAGCGGCCGGTCCATCGTCGCGGCCCTCGCGCTGCTCGCCCTGTGCAAGGTCCGGCCCGTCGCGATTGGCGCGGCCATGCTGCAGACGGAGGCTTGGCGCAGGCCGCTCGCCGACCGGGACCCGGATTGGCCGGGCCGGGTCGTGGGCGTCCTGCGGACGCCCCGGCTCCGGCGCGGGGCAGCGGGCGGCTGGATCGCCGAACAATCCCCCATCCCTGTGCCCGCATCTTAGCCACGCTGGCCACAGGCTAGGCATGGGCCTGGGACGAGAGGGCTTCCACGGGGCTGCGGTTGTGTTAATGCGTGAGCCTATGGGCGGCCTGCTGTTTGGGAACGGAGCAGGCGCCCTCGCGAAGCGCGCCGGACTGGTATAGCTTGAGCTGAAACGATGAAACCTGGGAGATCCTGATATGGTTGGGCGGTGGCGAAATCCGGTTGCGGGCATGGCCCTGGTTCTGACAGCGCTCTCCGCTGCTCCGGCCCTGGCGCAGAACAAGACCCTCACGATCTCCTGGTGGGGCTTCAACGGCGACAAGCTCGAAGAGATCATCCTCAAGCCGTTCCGCGCGCAATGCGGGTGCGACCTCGTCTTCGAGACGGGCAACAACGCCGACCGCCTGAACAAGATCAAGATCCGCGGCGGCGGCGGAGTCGATGTGGTCTATCTGACGGACAGCTACTCGCAGATCGGCATCCAGGAGGGCCTGTTCCGGCCCGTCGACCGTTCCAAGCTTCCCAACCTCGATGGGATCCATGAGGTTGCGCGCGCTCCCCAGGGAGGGTTCGGGCCGGCCTACACCATCGGGCGCGTGGGCATCATCTACGACACCGCCAAGGTGGCGAAGCCGATCACGTCGTGGAACGACCTGTGGCGCGACGACCTCAAGCGCCGCGTCTCCCTGCCCGGCATCACGACCACGGCGGGGCCGATGACCGTTCTGGTCGCCGCAAGCCAAGCCGGCGTCGATCCGTACAAGAACGAAAAGGCGGCTTTCGCGGCCCTCGAAAAGCTGAAGCCGAACGTGGTGAAGAACTACAACACCGGCTCGGAACTCGTGAACCTGTTCTCGACCGGCGAGGTCTCGGTGGCCATGGCGCAGGACTTCACCCTCGCGCAGATCCAGGCGGCGGTGCCGACGGCCCGCTGGGCCGAACTGTCCGAGGGCGACTACGCCACTCTCAACACCGTCAACATCGCCAAGGGCGCGGCCAATCCCGACCTCGCCCACCAGTTCATCAACTTCATTCTCGACCCGAAGATTCAGCAGACGCTCGCCCAGAGGGGCGTCGACGCTCCGGTTGCGACGGCGGTGCAGCTCACCCCCGAGGAGGCCTCGCGCTGGACCTACGGAGCCAAGATGATCTCGTCGCTGAAGCGCATCGATTACGAGAAGCTCAACGCGGCCAAGAGCGACTGGCTCGATGCCTGGAGCGAAGTCTTCGGGCGGTGATCCTGACACGATGACATCGAGACGTTTCCGGTTCCGGAATGGTGCGGCCGGGTGGGCGCTGACCGCGCCCGCCACCCTCGCCGTGGTCGGGTTGCTGCTCGTGCCGATCGGGGCGGTGATCGCCGGCACCTTCATGGATCCGCGCGGGGTGTTTGCTCCCTACCTGGCCTATTTCAACAGCGGCTTCCGCACGACCGTTCTCTTCAGGACGCTCCAGATCGCCGCCCTGACGACCGTCGTGTCGCTGATCTTCGGCTTCATGACCGCCTATGTGGTCTCGCGCGCCCCCGGACGGCTGAAGAGCCTGCTCATCATCACGGCGGTCTTTCCGCTGCTGACCGGCGTCGTGGTCCGCGCCTTCGCATGGCTCATCATCCTGGGCCGCAACGGCATCCTGAACCAGGCGCTGCTTGCGCTGGGAGTCACGGACGAGCCGCTCGAGATGCTCTACACGCAAGGAGCCGTGATCGTCGGGATGGTCTACCTCTTCGTGCCTCTCATGGTCCTGTCCCTGGTGGGCGTTCTCGAGAACATTCCCCGGGACGTGCTGCAAGCCTCCTCGTCGCTCGGGGCCTCGCCCTTTGCGACCTTCTGGCAGGTGCTGCTCCCCCTGGCCGTGCCCGGCCTGATCGTGGGGGCCGTCCTGGTCTTCACCGGCAGCTTCACGGCCTATGCGACGCCGCAGCTTCTCGGCGGCGAGCGTCAGACCGTCCTGGCGACGCTGCTGCACCAGCGCGCGATGGTGTCCTTCGACTGGGTGGGCGCCTCGACGATCGCGGCGATCATGACCGTGATCACCATCTCGGTCGTTCTGGCGATGAGCCACATCGCCCGCCGCATCAATCCCATGGCCGCCTGATGTCCGACAGACCTCATCCCATCCTCATCGGCATCGCGGCGCTCGTCTATCTCTTCCTGGTGGTGCCCCTCGTGATCGTGGTCGGCGCGGCCCTGAGCGACACGACCTACCTGACATTCCCCCCGCGGGGACTGTCCCTGCGCTGGTTCGAGAACATCTTCCAGATCAGCGCCTTCCGGCGGACCATCGTCACGAGCCTCCAGATCGCCTCTCTCGGGACGCTGTTCGCCCTCATGATCGGGATCCCGGCGGCCTACGCGCTCAATCGCTTCCGGGTCGAGCTGCCGCGCTGGATCGCCACGCTCTTCGTGCTTCCGATCCTCGTGCCGGAGATCGTGTTCGGCTTCGCGCTGCTCAAGTCCCTCACCGTCGGGGCAGGGGTGCCGATCTTCGCGGCGCTTCTCATCGGCCACACGCTTCTCGTGCTGCCTTACGTGGTGCGGGTGATCGGCGCCAGCCTCGCCTCCTTCGACTTCTCCATCGAAGAAGCGGCGATCAGCCTGGGGAGCGCGCCGCTGAAAACCTTCTTCACCATCGTGCTCCCGAACGTGAGGGCAGGGGTGCTGGCGGCCTTCATCCTGGCCTTCATCACCTCGCTCAACGACGTTTCGGTGTCGCTCTTTCTCACCGGACCGGGGATCAGCACCCTGCCGATCCAGATCCTGGCCCATGTGGAGCAGTTCTTCGATCCCACCGTCGCGTCCGTTTCCGTGCTGCTGATGTTCCTCACCGTGGCCGTGATGGCGGTGGTGGAGCGAACCCTCGGCCTCACCTTTCTGGCAAAGTAACCTCCCGTGACACAGCCCTTGGACATCAACGCCGTCTCGGCCCATTACGGAACGACCAGGGTCCTCCAAGACCTCTCCCTGTCGATCCAGGCCGGCGAGCTCGTTTCGCTCCTGGGGGCCAGCGGCTGCGGCAAGACGACGACCCTGCGGCTGATCGCCGGGTTTCTCTCGCCGACGAGCGGGTCGATCAGCCTCGGGGGCCGCGACCTGACGCGGCTTCCCCCGCATCGGCGCGACATCGGGCTCGTGTTCCAGAACTACGCCCTGTTCCCGCACCTGTCCGTTCTCGACAACGTCGCGTTCGGCCTCAAGCAGCGGGGCATTGCGCCCGCCGACCGGCGCAGGCGCGCCTTTGCGATGCTGGAGCGCGTGGGCCTGACGGCCCTGGCCGAGCGCGCGCCCGGAGCGCTCTCGGGAGGGCAGAAGCAGCGCGTCGCCCTGGCGCGCGCCCTCGTCATCGAGCCGCCGCTCCTGATGTTCGACGAGCCGCTCTCGAACCTCGACGCCCGGCTCAGGGTCGACATGCGGGTCGAAATCCGCCAGTTGCAGCGCGCCAACGGCACGACGTCGGTCTACGTGACCCATGATCAGGAGGAGGCGTTCTCGATCTCGGACCGCGTCGCCATCATGAACGCCGGCCGGCTCATGCAGTTCGGCCAGCCGGAGGTTCTTTACCGGCGGCCGGCCAATACCTTCGTGGCGCGCTTCGTCGGCTTCGAGAACATCATCCCGTTCAAGGCCGTCGCGCGCGACAACGGGACCGTCACGGTCGAGACGGCCGGAATGCGGCTGCGGCTGCCGCAGGACGCCTTCGGGGCCATTCCCGACACGTTCCTGCTGGCGACGCGGCCCGACGGGCTGATGGTGTCCACCGATCCCGCCGCCGACGGGCTTCCGGCCCGACTGGGCCTGCGCACCTATCTCGGCCGCGCCTACCAGTATCGGTGCGACACCGCGGCGGGCCACCTCATCGCCAACGGCATGCTCACGACCCCACTGGAGCCGGGCGCCAATGTGCAGCTCGTCCCCGTGCCGGAGCAGTGCTGCATTCTTGCCTCCGAGGAGGCGCAGGGATGACGTCGGTTCTCATCGGGAATGCCCGCCTCCTCCCCGTCGACGAGACCATGAGCGTCGTCGAACCCGGGTGGATCCACATCGAGGGCGACACGATCCAGGCGCTCGGAGCCGGCGAGCCGCCCCACGTGGAAGGCGCCGAGATCATCGATGCGAACGGCGATGTGGTCATGCCCGGCATGGTCAATCCCCATGCGCATCTGGCCATGACCCTGTTCCGTGGCCTCGGCGAGGACGTGGACGATCGCCTGTTCCGCTATGTGCTGCCCATGGAGAGAAAGTTCGTCTCACCCGAAATGGTTCGCGTGGGCACGCTCCTCGGCGCGCTCGAATCCATCGAGGCCGGCGTCACCACGATCGCCGACATGTATTACTACGAGACCGAGGTCGGGCGCGCTCTGGATCGGGCCGGCCTGCGCGGCGTGGTCGGCCAAACGCTCGCGACCTTCGATCCGCCGGACCACAAGACCATCGATGAGGGTTTCGCGCTGGTCGAGGAACTGGTGGCCGAATTCTCGGGCCACGAGAGGATCATTCCGTCCATTGCGCCCCACGCTCCGTATTCGACCGATGTGGACGTCATGGCCCGCGTCGCCCGATGGGCGCAGGATCATCCCAGGGTGCCGGTGCAGCTCCATCTCGCCGAGATGGACAGCGAAATGGAGTGGTGCCGCAAGACGCATGGCTTGCGGCCTGTTGCGGTTGTCGAAAAGGCAGGGCTTCTGCGGCCAGGGCTGATTGCGGCCCATTGCCTGCACATCGATCCTTTCGAAATCGAGCGCATGGCCCGGGCCGGCGTCGGCGTCGCCCATAATGCGCGCTCGAACGCCAAGGCCGGCCGCGGCATCGCGCCCGTGGAGGCGATGCGGGCGGCGGGCATTCCGGTCGGCATCGCGACGGACGGGCCCATGAGCGGCAACACCCTCGACCTGTTCAGCCAGTTCGGGCCGGTCTCCATGTTCCAGAAGCTTCTCGGACACAGCCGCAAGCCCATGCCGGCCCGCGAGGTGATCCGTATGGCGACCCTGGAAGGGGCGCGGGTTCTAGGCCTCGACGGTCGTATCGGCTCGCTTGAGGCCGGCAAACAGGCGGATCTCATCCGGATCGACCTGTCGGCCCCGCGGATGCAGCCCGTCTACGACATCTACGCGTCGCTGGTGTTCTCCGCCATGCCCGCCGACGTTCGCGACGTCATGGTCGGCGGCCGCTGGATCATGCGCGAACGGAGCGTAGAAAGCCTGGAGCGCAGGAAGATCCTGCGCGATGCGGGTCAGATCGCGGCAGCCTTCAAGGCCGAGATGGCCCGGATCGATGCGGCCGGGTGAGGCTTACCAAACCACCGGATGCGTCTGCCCGGTTGCGACGTTGATGAAGCCTTCGGGAGCAAGCTCCGAGGGAGCCACCAGAACCCAGCGCCACGGCGCGCAGGTGAGGGTCGCGAACTGCAGGCGCTCCGGGAAGCCCGGATACCAGCGGGGCGAGAAGGAAGGCTCATAGAGCCAATCGATCGTCCCGGCAGCCTCGTAGAGCGTCTGCATGTCAGCATCGAGCGCCTCCGCAGGGCGCTGCGTCATCAGTCCGCCGATCTCGTAGCGCACCTCCGCCAGAATCCTGCCTCTGCTGACGAGAACCCACCCGCCGCCGGTCTCGGCCACGCGGTTGGCGACCATCGCCATGGCCTCGTCGGACGATCCGACGATCCAGAGATTGTGCTTGTCATGCGCGACCGTGCAGCCCACCGCCGTATCGGGCGTTTTCGGCCCGCAGCCGAGCCAGAACATGCGGGAGATCCCAGCCTCGCCGGAGAAGCGGTCGACGATGGCGAATTTCGTGACGTTCCTGGCCGGATCGCGTTGGACCGCGCCGCTCTCGACGGGAAGCTCCATGCTGATG
>Ga0190267_10000244_pt1 | contig 11851 bp, 13 predicted proteins | sample Popmic239T_FD_140332 | JGI IMG/M metagenome (GOLD analysis project Ga0190267, IMG submission 140332) | Populus adjacent soil microbial communities from riparian zone of Oak Creek, Arizona, USA - 239 T | ecosystem: Environmental > Terrestrial > Soil > Riparian zone | place: USA: Arizona... | reverse complement strand
GCGCTCGGTGAACTCCTTCTTGCCGATCGGCAGGTGGACGATCGCGGTGCGGTCGGTGCGGTACTCGATCTTGCCGGCCTTGGCTTCCTGCACCGCCTTGGCGACATCCATCGTGACCGTGCCGACCTTCGGGTTGGGCATCTTGCCCTGCGGGCCGAGGACGCGGCCCAACCGGCCGACGACCGGCATGAGGTCGGGCGTCGCGATCGCGACGTCGAACTCCGTGAAGCCCTCCGAGACGCGCTTGGCGAGATCCTCGGCTCCGACGATGTCGGCGCCTGCCTCCTCGGCCTCGCGCGCCTTGTCGCCCGCGGCGAAGACCGCGATCGTGACCTCCTTGCCAAGGCCGTTGGGCAGCGCGATCGTGCCGCGCAGCTGCTCGTCGGCGTGGCGGACGTTCAGGCCGGTGCGGATGTGCACCTCGATCGTCTCGTCGAACTTCGGGCCCGGCAGCGACTTGAGCACGTGGATCGCCTCGACGGGCGTGTGCTCGCGCTCGCGGTCGACCATCGACCGCGCCTCGAGGAACCGCTTTCCGCGCTTAGACAACGTCGACCCCCATGCTGCGCGCCGTGCCGGCGATGATCTTGGACGCCTGATCGAGGTCGTGGGCATTGAGGTCCTCGAGCTTGCGCTCGGCGATCTCGCGCAGCTGCACCTGCGTGATCGTGCCGACCTTCAGGCGATGCGGCTCGCCCGAGCCCTTCTCGAGGTTGATCGCCTGCTTGATGAGCACGGCGGCCGGTGGCGTCTTGGTGACGAACGTGAACGAGCGATCCTCGTAGACGGTGATGACGACGGGGATCGTCGTGCCGGCATCGCCCTGGGTCTGCGCGTTGAACGCCTTGCAGAACTCCATGATGTTGATGCCGTGCTGGCCCAGGGCAGGGCCGACCGGCGGCGCCGGGCTGGCCTGGCCGCCGAGGGCCTGAAGCTTGATCTGTGTGAGGACTTTCTTAGCCAAAGTGGTTACCTCCGCGAGGCGTCCTGCCTCGCGTCTTGTTGGAGACTAGAGCCGCCCGGGCTCTAGATCTTCTTGACCTGGTCGAAGCCGACCTCGACCGGCGTCTCCCGACCGAAGATTGACACAAGCACCTTCAGACGGGACGCGTCCTCGTTCATCTCGGAGATCTCGCCCGAGAAGTCCGACAGCGGCCCGGAGATGACCTTGACCGACTCGCCGATCGAGAACGTCGCCTTCTTGCGCTCGCGCACCGCGACCTCGCGATGCAGCAGGCGATCGACCTCGGCCTGCGTGAGCGGCACCGGCTCGTTGGAGGCGCCGACGAAGCCGGTGACCCCCGGAGTGCCCTTGACCAGACCCCACGAGTCCTCGTTGAGCTCCATGTTCACGAGCACGTAGCCGGGCATCGTCCGCTTCTCGACCGTGATCTTCTGGTTGTCCTTCATCTCGGACACGGACTCCGTCGGCACGACGACCTGGCGGACGTTGCGCTTCTGGTTCAGCGAGACCACGCGATGCTCAAGGTTCTGCTTGACCTTGTTCTCGTGGCCTGAATAGGTGTTGACGACGTACCAGCGAAACATTTTCGTTGCTCTCAGAAGGGGGTTACAGGATGAGATCGACGATCTTCTGCGCGACGAAGTCGGCGAAGCCGAGGAAAGCGCCCGCGATCACGACGAAGCCCAGTACGACGGCTGTCGCCTGCCCGACCTGGCGGCGGTCGGGCCACTGCACGCGCTGAAGCTCGGCCCAGCACGCCTTGATGAAGTTCGCGAGCCGGGAACCCGCCTTGCCCTTGGTGGCAGGCGCCGAGGCGACCGCGGTCGAGCCGACCGCAAGCTCCTCCTTGTCCAGCGCGGCGCCGTCGCCGTTGGCGTCGAGCTCACGTTCAAGCTCGACATCGTCGTCGACCTCGACGTCGTCGTCGGGCTTGGAGAGATCGACGGGTTCGTTGGACGCGCCGTCGACCTTGTCGGGAGCCTTCCCCGTCGTCTTGCGCTTGCGGTCTCTTGCGCGGTGGCGGTTTTTTGCCATGGGCGGAGGATGACGGCCGCTACCGGGTCTCCCGATGGCCGGTGTGCTGCTTGCACCATTTGCAGTACTTGCGCAGCGAGATCCGATCGGGATTGTTGCGCTTGGACTTATTCGTTTGGTAATTGCGCCGCTTGCATTCCTCACAGGCGAGGGTTACAGCGATACGCACGTCTCCGCGGGCCATTCGGCAGCTCCGTGACGGCAAGAGGACAGAAAAACGACCTGCGCAGGCAGGTCTGCCGAGCAGTTTAGCGCGGCCGGATCACCGACACGCAAGCTCGGCGGCGCCGGTGCCCATCAAGCCCGCGCGCTGGCCTGCGGGTCCAGGCGCGTCATGTGCACGCTCGCCTCCAGCGTCGACGTCGCCGAGCCCTGGTACACGCCGCGGATCGGCGGGACGTCGGGGTAGGCGCGTCCATGCCCGATCTTGACGTGGCGCTCCCCGGCGAGCTGGCGGTTGGTCGGGTCCGCGCCGACCCAGGCCGGCTCGCCGCGGCCGCCGTCGCAGGGCAGCAGCGCCTCGATCCAGGCGTGCGTCTTGACCTCGACGGAGTCGTCGCCGTCGGCCGTCGCCGCCCACAGGTAGCCGCTCACGTAGCGCGCGGCGATGGCGTTGCGGCGCAGCAGCAGCAGGCCGAGATGGACGTAGTCCTGGCAGACGCCCGCGCCGGCCTGCAGGAACTCCTCGATCGTCGAGCCAACGTAGGTGACGCCCGCGCGATACTCGAAGCGGTCGGCGATCAGGTCGCACAGGTGCCGCACCGTCGCCAGCGGCGTCCGTTCGCGGACCGTCTCGACGAGCTCGTCGAGCGTCTCCGAGTCCGGCTCGTCGTGGCCCGGCAGCAGATACTCGCCCGCCGCCTCGGCGTAGGCCTCGGTCTGCACCGCCGCCCACGGCACTTCGGAGGGCTCGGGCGGCTCGCCGGTGACCACGCGCACGCACGTCGATCGTCAGCTTCCTGTGCGGGCCCACGATGCCGAACTCGAGCACCTCGGTGCCGAAGTAGTCGCTGTGGCGTCCAACGCGCGCCTCGGGATCGATGCGCACGGTGAACTCGTCGCAGCGCTGGCTGGACGTCGTCGCCGGGCGCACGCGCAGGGCGTTGAGGTTGTCGGTCACGGGCGCGTCGTAGACGTACTCCGTGAGAAAGCGGTCGAGAAGTGCATATTTTCCGCCGGACTATGGCGCCCGCGCGCGCCGAAGTAGCGCTGGGCGATGTCCGCGTCCACGAGGCCGAGCTCGCGCTGGACCTCCTTGCAGGTGACGCGCAGGTCGGCGTCGCCCTCGGCGCTGCGGCGAAACTCGAGGTCCGCGCTGAGGCGGCTCAGGCGCAGGATCGGCTCGGAGCTGCGCGGCGAGGCATCGGCGGTGCGCAGCGCGGTGTTGACGGCGTCCACGGCGGCGGCGACCGAGTCGGGGTAGTTGCGCTCGAAGAGCAGGAAGCGCGCCACCGGTCCCGCGTGCGCGGGCGCCGGCACGGCGCGTCGGTAGGCCTGCACGCCGCCGACGGCCTGCAGCAGGGCGATCGCGTGACCGTCGGCGGTCCCCTGGTCCTCCTCGGCGGGCAGCGCGACGCGCAGCATCCGCAGGACCATGTCGCCGGCCTCGATGCGCCCGCCGGCGTCGAGGAACGCGCTCGCCTTGTCGCGCAGCATCGTGCGCGCGTCAGGCCCCAGAAGAGCGCCGAGCGTTCCTTGACGTGCTGGTAGATCGAGTAGGCGCCCGAGTACTGCCGCATCGACGAGAGGTCGCCGTCGCGCAGGCGCAGGTGCGTCGTGTTGATCGCCTCCCACATCTCCGCCGAGATGACGTCGCGGACCGTCGTCGCGCCCTCGCGCGCGCGCGCGCGCGCGCGCGCGCGCGCGCGACACATGCCACGACGGAGGCCGGGTTGTCGCGGTCGAAGGTCAGCACGTCGAGCACCTCGTCGCGATGCGCGGGCACGCGCCCGTTCTGCCCGGCGCCCATGATGTGGATGAGCGAGTCCCAGCCCAGGCGGCCCGCCGCGGGATCCTCGGGACGGCCCTGCAGATCGGCCTGGACGACCCCCTCCAGCAGGCGGGACATCTGCTCGGCGCGGGCCAGGTTGCGGCCCAGCCAGAAGAGCTCCTGTGCGATCCGGGCGAGCATCCGATCACTGCTGTTGCTGCTGTGCCTGGCTCGTCCAGGCGCCGTAGCGCAGGTCGGGCAGCGTCGGTGGCAGGCTCTCCGGGCGCGAAGGCGCGGCGGGTCGGAGCGGTCCTCCCCGTTCTCGAGCACCCAGGTGTCCTTCGAGCCGCCGCCGCGCGAGGAGTTGACGATCATCGAGCCTCCGTCAGCGCGACGCGGCTGAGGCGCGCCGGGCACGATGCTGATCGTCTCGCCGAAGACGGCGAACGGGCGCAGGTCGACGTGGCGCGGCGCCAGGACGCCGTCGGCGGTCGGGCACGGTCGACAGCCGCACGACCTCCTGCGCGATCCATTTCTCGGGCGAGCGACGGATGACGTCCGCCAGGCCGGCGAGCTCGATCGGATCGGTCTGCGGGCCGATGAACACGCCCTTGCCGCCCGACTCGCCGGTCGGCTTGAAGACGAGCTCGCTCATCCGGGCCAGCGCGTGGTCGAGCGCATCGGGATCGGACATGAGGTAGGTCTTGACGTTGTCGAGCAGCGGCTCCTCGCCGAGGTAGAAGCGGATCATCGCGGGCACCCAGTGGTAGATCGCCTTGTCGTCGGCGACGCCCGTGCCGACGGCGTTGGCGAGGGCGACCGTGCCCGCCCGGTAGGCGCGCATGACGCCGGGGACCCCGAGAACCGAGTCGGCGCGAAACTCGAGCGGGTCGATGAAGTCGTCGTCGAGGCGGGCGATAGACGGCGTGGACGCGCTGCAGCCCGTGCGTCGTGCGCATGTAGACGACGTCGTCGCGGACGACGAGGTCGGAGGCCTCCACGAGCTCGACGGCCCATCTGGCGGGCCAGGAAAGCGTGCTCGAAGTATGCCGAGTTCAGCGGACGGGCGTCCACACGACGACGGTCGCCTCGCCCTCGGCCGCGGGCGCGACCGCGCGCAGCGCGGCGAGCAGCAGCTGCGGGTAGTGGTCGACGGGGCTGACGCGGTACTGGGCGAACAGGCTGGGCAGCAGGCGCGTCATCGCGACGCGGTTCTCGAGCACGTAGGAGATCCCCGACGGCGTGCGCACGTTGTCCTCGAGCACCTTCCAGGAGCCGTCGCTGTCGCGCACGAGGTCGCAGCCGGCCATGCGTGTAGACGCCGCCGGGCGGCCGGATGCCGTGCGCAGCGCGGGCGAAGTGGCTGCGGCTGACGACGAGCCGCCACGGCACGATCCCTGCGCGGACGATCTCGCGGGCGTGGTAGACGTCGTCGACGAAGCGGTTGAGCGCGCGGATGCGCTGGGCGATCCCGCGCTTGATGTGCGTCCACTCCGAGGCGGGCAGGATGCGCGGCGTGCGGGCGTGGCGCACCGTCGGCGTCGAAGAGCTCGTCGTAGAAGCCGGCGGTCGGCGTGTATGCCAGCGGTGAGCGGGTGTGCGCTTGGGTCATGCGCGCATTTTCTGCTGAGGTGGTGAGGTGGCGCTGGGCCTTAGGGCCAGGGTGTGGTTTGGGTGGTTGGCCCTGGGGGCGTTGGTGGCCTGGGCTTAGCGGCGGCGCAGGACCTGAAAGCTGCGGGTGCCTGAGACGATGCGCGTGTTGGTGGCGTCATAGCCGACGACCTTCCAGCGGTGCTGGCCGGCGCGGGCGATGCGTTTGTGCAGCACGCGTGTATGCGTTTGGCTGAGCTTGGCGGCGGTGCGTCCGTCAAGGCTTACCCTCCAGCGCGTGACGTTGGCGGCGCCTTTGGCCGTCCAGCGCAGCTGTGAGCGTCGGCCGGCGCGTGCGCTGCGCCCCGTGCGCAGGCGCAGGCGCGCTTGGGTGCGCGCAGGGGCGCTCGCGGACGCTGCCGCGCGTGCGCCGGCCCTGACGTGCCAGGCGCCGCCGGGCAGCAGTTGGTGCATCGCGGCGCCGACGTTGAGCTGGCCGGCGCCGATCAGGCCGGCAAGCGCGCCCGACCTGCGTGCGCTGGACAGCAGCGCGGCGCGCAGATCAGCCTGCGCCAGGTCCGGGCGCGCCGCGGCCAGCAGCGCCAGTGCGCCCGCGGCGTAGGGGGCGGCCATCGACGTGCCGGCGCGCTGCTCATAGCGCGAGCCACGTGCCGTGGAAAGAATCTGGCTGCCCGGGGCGGCGAGATCGACGCTTTGAAGACCGCGGTTGGCAAAGCTCATCAGGTTGGCCTGCTGTCCGGTGGCGGTGACCGTCAGCACCGAGGCGGCGGGCGAGGAGGCCGGGTAGGAGGGGCGCGCGTCGATGTCGCGGCTGTTGTTGCCGGCCGCGGCCACGATCGTCGCGCCATGCTCGCCGGCGTAACGCAGCGCATCGTCAAGCTCTTCGGTCGTGGCCTCACCGTTTAGTGAGACGTTGAGGATCTGCGCGCCCTCGTTGACGGCGTAGCGGATGCCGTCGGCGAGCGTCGAGGAGGTGCCGACGCGATTGGCATCTAAAACCTTGACGATCATCAGCTTGGCGCCCGGCGCAAGACCGGCACCGCCGATGCCGTTGGCGCCCTGCGCGGCGATGATGCCCGCGACATGCGTGCCATGACCCTCATCGTCGCCGATGTTGGCGCCACCGTTGAGGATGTTCGCCCCATGGATGTCATCGACGACGCCGTTTGCGTCATCGTCAATACCGTTACCGGGCTGCTCAGCGCCATTGGTCCACAAACTCGCCGCCAGATCGGGATGATCGACCTGCACACCGCTGTCAAGGACCGCGACGACAACGCCCTCTCCACGCGACTGAGACCAAGCCTCAGAAGCACCCAGAACGACCGGATCACTCAGCGCCCACTGATCTGCGAGCATCGGATCAGGCGCGGCGACAGCACTAGGCGCAGTCGCGGCGCTAAGCGCAAGGGCAGCTACAAAAGCAGCAGTAAGAAAGCGTGGAAGGCGTGGTTGCACACAGCCTCAGTCGTCCACCCGACGCCTGTCCACCCAGCACACACACCCCAACTAGACAGACGACCCACAAAGCCCCAGCCCCCATCCATGGACAGATGATGCGCCAACCCCCCACCCCCGCCACAAACCAACCACCCAAAACGATCCGCCAGCGCACACCCCACACACCACACACACAGACAATCAGCCTCCCCCGGCCTACCAAAACGGCGCACATCCCGACCACGTCGCACTCGCCCCAATGGCTGCCTATCGCCTTCGCACGCTGCACAACGTTCGTCCAGAGGCGCAGCGCGAGATCGTCGGTGTAGGAGCGGCGGCCGCGCGGGTACCCGTCGCTACATGGTCGACAACAGCTTCCACGAGCAACTGACGAAGTACCTCACCGACGTGCACTCGATCGAGGTGCAGGCGCTCGAGCAGATGCGCCGGGCGCCGGCCCTCGCCGGCGATGCCGACCTCGCGCGGATCTTCGCCGAGCACAAGCACGAGACGCTCGAGCACGAGCGCCTGGTCCGCGAGCAGCTCGAGCGGCGCGGAGCCAAGCCGTCCGCCGTCAAGGACATCGCTGGGCGCCTCGGCGGCTGGGGAATGCTGCTGTTCGCCAAGCTCAACCCCGACACGCCGGGCAAGCTGGCGATGCACGCCTACTCCTACGAGCACATGGAGCTGGGCGCCTACGAGCTGCTGCGCCGGATGGCTGAGCGCGCCGGCGACGAGCCCGTCCGCGAGCTGGCCGTCCGCATCGCAGAGCAGGAGCGCGCGATGGCCGACCGCGTCGCCGAGCGCTGGGACCTGGCGGTCGACGCCTCGCTGCGAGCGAAGGGCGCCGAGCACCTCGACGAGGAGGTCATCAAGTACCTGCGCGACGCGCACGCGCTGGAGGCGCAGGCGCTGCAGCTGCTGGAGGCCGGTCCGAAGCTTGCCGAGTTCGAGGCCCTGGCCATCGTATTCGAGGAGCATCTCGAGCAGACGCGCGAGCATCAGCGCCTCGTCGACGAGCGCCTGCAGCGGCTGGGCAGCCACCCGGCTCGCCTGCAGGCCGCGGCGTTGCGGACGGGCGCGCTGAACCTCGGCGCCTTCTTCAAGGCACAGCCCGACACGCCGGTGAAGCTCGCCGGCTTCGCGTACGCCTTCGAGGCGCTGGAAGTGGGCGCCTACGAGCTGCTGGCGCGCACGGCCCGCCGCGCGGGCGACGCGCAGACCGCTGCACTCGCCGAGCGGATCGGCGCCGAGGAGCGCGCCGCGGCGGAGCAGGTCGCGAGCACGTGGGACGCCGCGGTGGATGCGGCGCTGGATCAGCAGCTCGTCTGAGCGGGCTAGGCTGAGGCGGTGCCGGACGACGCCGCCACTGACCTGCAATCCAGCCTGGAGGCCGACGAGCAGGCCGATGCGTACGACGCCGCTGCGGCTGACGTCGCAGCGCCGCCGCCGATCACCGATCCCGTCGCGCTCTTTCGCCACCTGGACGTCAGCGGACGCTTTCATCGCGACGGCCGCTCGGGCCGCGTCTTTCACCGTGGGATGATCTCGCTGCGCGAGAACGTGGAGATCAACAGCCTGCACATCGCGCTGGACGGCAACCACGTCAAGGCCCACGTCGACCGGGTCTCGCCGCTGGCCGTCGAGTCTGAGCGGGCGTCCTACTCGCTGCGCCGGGCGCTGGCGCACAACGTGGCCGGCATGCTCCAGGACCTGTCCTGGCTGCTGCGAGGCCGCGAGGGCGATCACCGCTGCGACCTTGACTGCGAGTGGGTCCCGAGCGACGGGCAGGCGGCGCGCGAGCAGGCGCCGCTGCTGGACCCGACGGCGGGCGCGTGGAGCGTGCACCTGGAGGCGCGGGTCGCGGCAAGCCTCGACGAGGCACGGCTGCGGGCGGCGCTGATGAAGGTCCTGGGACGCCGCGGCCTGAAGCGCGATCCGCTCGAGGTCATCGTCTGCGACGACGACGTGGCCCTCGACGAGGCCCGATCGCGGCTGCACGGCACGGTCGTGCCGGTCACCCAGTTTCCGCCGCTGCACGTCTACCTCGCCCGGCATCCCCGCGGCGACGTCCTGATGTTCAACCTCAACCACGCCGCCAGCGACGGGTTCGGCGCCCTGCGGGTGCTGCGCCGCATCGCCCGGGCCTACGCCGCCGATCCCGACGCGGAAACCCCACTGGACTTCGTGGCCGTGCAGGACCTGCCCGTCCGCCCGGCGCCGGCGCGCGTGCCGGTGCTCCTGCGCTATTACAAGCGCGCGATCGAGCGGCTGCGCGACCTGCGCGACCAGCCGGCGCAACTCGCCGCGGACGGGCCCAGCGACCGACCGGGGGTCGGCTTTCACCTCGTCTCGCTGTCGGCGCAGGAGACCCGACAGGTGGTCGACGTCGAGCACACGCGCGCCAGCACGAACGTCCTCACGGCGGCCCTGCACGTGGCCACCGCCGACTGGAACGAGCAGCACGACGTGTCCGGCCGGCGCATCGGCGTGCTCGTGCAGGCCGACCTGCGTCCCGTGCAGTGGCCTCAGGACACGCTCGGCAACTTCTCGGTGACCGCGCGCATGTCGACGACCCGCCGCGACCGCGCCAGCCCGAGGCGGACGCTGAGGGCAATCACCGGCCAGATCGCCCGCAACAAGCGCACCCGGACGGGAACCGCGCTCATCGCCTCGCTCGAGAGCACCGGCCTGCTGGCGCTGTGGGCCAAGCAGTCCATCGTGGTGCTCCAGCCGCTCACCGGCAACAACAAGGTCGACACGAGCGTGCTGTGCAACGTCGGGTCGCTGGACACGGTGCCCTCGTTCGGGCGCGACGTCGGCGAGGTCGAGGATCTGTGGCTCTCGACGCCGGCCAGGGCGCCGCTGAGCCTGTGCCTCGGGGCGGTGACGGTGGGTGGACGGCTGCACCTGACGTTCCGCTACCCGCACCGCCTGTTCAGCCCCGACGCCGCGCGCCGCTTCGCCGACAGCTACCTCGAGCACGTGCGGTCGGTCGCCGCCGACACCGCTGACGGCTGAGGCGAAGGGCCCGATGGACGGCGCGTCTTGCGCGCCAACGCCGGGAGTCGAACCCGCGAGCAAGGGGCCGGGCCGGCATGAATCACACGGCAGCGTCGCGCGCCAGCCAGCCGCGCCGCACGAGCTCGTCGACGAAGCTGGCGTAGCGCTCGTCGAAGTGCTCGCCGCGGTCGCGCCGCGGCTCGACGACCTCACGCGTGCGCGACATCCGTGCCGCGACGTCCGCGACGTCGGCGGCCTGCTTGCCGCCCGCGACCGCGGCCGCGGCCAGGATCGCCATCCCGAACGCGGATTCGGACTGCTGGACCAGCCGCACGGGGCGGCGCAGCACGTCGGCGCGCAGCTGACACCAGTAGCGGCTTGCGCTCCCGCCGCCGGTCAGCGTGAGCCGGCCGCCGGTCGGCGCGCCGAGCGCGGCGAGATGCGCAAAGCACAGGCGCTCGACGAACGCGACGCCCTGCAGCAGCGCGGCAAACTGCTCGGCGTCGTCCGCGGGCTCGCCCACGACGAAGCCCTCCGCGTCCGGCGCGGTGAACGGGAAGCGCTCGCCGCGACCGGCCAGCGGATATGCGAGCACCGGCGTGCGCTCGTGATCGCCGGCGGACCGATCGAGCGCGGCGAGGTCGGCGCCCGGAAAGCGAGCGGCGAGCACGCCGGCCCCGGCGCTCGCCGCCCCGCCGGGCAGCCAGCCACCGTCCGGCGCGCGGTGGGAGTACACGACGCCGTCCGGATCGCGGATGAGCTGGGACGAGTAGCCCTTCAGCACGAGCGTCGTGCCGAGCACGGACACCCAGTCGCCCTCTCGCAGCGCGCCCGCCGCGATCTGCGCGGCGCAGCCGTCGGTCATGCCGGCGATGACCGGCGTGCCGGCCGAGATCGCGGTCTGCGAAGCCGCCTCCGCGCAGACCGTGCCCAGCGCCGTGCCCGATGCGACGACGGCCGGCAGCAGGCCGCCGGGCACGTCCAGTCCGTCCAGCGCCTCCGGCCAGTGCTCGCCCACGAGGTCGAAGCCGCTCTTCAGCGCGTGACTGCAGTCGGCCGGCACGTCCTCGCCGGTCAGGCGCCGGGTGACGACGTCGGCTTGGTGGGCGAGGCGCCCGCACGCCGCCAGCTCGGGCCATTCGCGCAGGATCCACGCGAGGTCGCGCTCGTCGTCGTACATGAGCGCCGGCGTAAGCGCGGCCCCCGTGCCGCGATCGACGAGCACGATCGTTCCCGACGTGGCGCAGACGGCGAGCGCCCGCACGCTCCCCGACGCGACGTCGCGCAGTGCATCGCGGCAAGCGCCCGCAAGCGCCGGCCACCACCCGTCCGAATCCTGCTCGTGACGAGCGCCCGAGCGCCGGCTGCGCAGCGGCCGAGAGCCGCGGGCGGCGACCGTCCCGTCCGAGCGCGCCGCGATCGCCCGCACGCTCTGCGTCCCCAGATCGATCCCGAGGAAGAGCGGCGGCGTGCTCACGCCAGCCGCTGGGGCCCGAGCGGCTCGGGCGGCGGGCCGGCGTCCGCGCCGTCAGGCGAGAGCGCTTTCTGCCACCACGACACGTCGCGCCAGGCACCCGCCTTCCAGCCGATCGCGCGGTAGGTCCCGACGTAGTCGAAGCCGAGCGCGCGGTGCAGGCCGACGCTCGCGTCGTTGGGCAGTGCGATTCCCGCGCAGGCGATCCGCAGCCGCTGGCGGCCCAGCAGCTCGAACAGCGGCTCGTACAGCCGCCGGCCGGCGCCGCGGCCCTGGTGGGAGTCGGCGACGTAGATGCCGACGTCGACCGCCCAGCGGTAGGCGGCGCGCTCATGGTGGCGGGAGGCGTAGGCGAAGCCGACGACTCGGCCGGCGTCCTCGAGCACGAGCCACG
>Ga0190267_10000243_pt1 | contig 11862 bp, 9 predicted proteins | sample Popmic239T_FD_140332 | JGI IMG/M metagenome (GOLD analysis project Ga0190267, IMG submission 140332) | Populus adjacent soil microbial communities from riparian zone of Oak Creek, Arizona, USA - 239 T | ecosystem: Environmental > Terrestrial > Soil > Riparian zone | place: USA: Arizona... | reverse complement strand
CAACAGGTTGCGCGCGACCGAAGGACCTTCCTTCCGCTCGCGAGGGGCATGCTGCGCGCAGGAAATCCCGCCCGTCGATTTGCCGGCAAGGTCCTTCGGTCGGCGCCAAAGTCTTTCGTGCAAGCACGGTATGACGCGGCGCCTCCCTCAGGATGACTGATCGCGGGACAGGTTGAGCAACACCCTCTCAGCATGACACACACCGCCTGCCCCGAACTCCGGCGGAACCAGCGAGAAGCAGAAAGCCCCACCCCATGACTCGTCCATGAGTCTGGTGTGGGGCCGTCCCCACGTGCGTATGGGAGAGCCGGGGTCGTCCCCGCTCCGCATGTGCGGGGACTAACCTACGCGGATGAGGGCGTTTACGTCAACCGGCCTTTGGGGGCTCTTCCAGGTGACCGGTCAGCGGACCTCCACCGCCGCGCCGCTCTCGATGGCCCGGCGCACCAGCGTCCGCATCCCGGCGTTGGCGCGCTCCATGGCGGCCTCCATCCGCTCGCCGAGCGCCTCCATCTGCCGGCCCAGCTCTTCCATCTCGCCGTCACGGCCGTGCATCGGCCCGTCGAACTGGCGCATCTCCTGGTTCACGGCCTCCATCTCGGCCTCGAGCCGGCGCGACTCCGCGTCCAGCTGCTCGCGCTCCCGGTCGATGGCGCGGCGCTCGGACTCCGAGAGCTCCCCGAGCTCCCGCGTGGCCAGGACCGCGTGGCGCGAGCCAATGACCCCCATCCGCTCGCCCAGCCGCCCCATGCGCTCGCCGATCTCGCCCATCTGCTCACCGACGCGGCCCTGCGCCTCGCCGATCTCGCCCATCTGCTCCCCGATGCGGCCCTGCTCCTCGCCCACGCGGCCCACCGGCGCCCACAGCTCCTCGACCTCGCGCAGCACACCCGCGTCGCGGACGACGTACTCCCGGTCGTCGTAGCGGAACCAGAGCATCCGCTCGCCCGGCCGGCGGTGGCGCTCCGCGCGCTCCCGGTCCGCGCTGCTCCCGGACATCGTGCTGTTCCCGTCCTCGCTGAAGAGCACGAAGTGCAGGTCGTCCGAACGCACGTCCACCGTCTGAACCGCGGCCTGCGCACCGGCGGCCCTCGCCGGGGCGGTCGGAGGCGCCGGCGGCACAGCCGCGCGCGGACCCTGGGCAGGCGTGGCGATCTGCGTGGGCGAAGGCGCGGCGGGCGCCGCGGAGCGCGCCACGGCCTTCAGGGGCGCCACCGCGAGGATCGCGGCGGCCACCGCGCCGGCGGCCAGCGCGCGGCCGCGGAGCGAAAGCGGGGAGGTACGGTCGAGCATGGTGATTCTCCGTTTGAGGTTCTGAAAAGACCAGGCCGCGCCGGCCGCCGAGAAGGTCGCGGTCCGGCGTGAGACCCCCAGCGCGAGCAGCATGCGGCCGTAGCTCTGCGGCGATGCGCCCAGGGTGGTGAGGACGGCCTCATCGCAGGCGGCTTCGCGCCAGAACGCGTACTCGCGGGCGGCAAGGCGGGCGAGGGGATGGAAGAAGAAGCAGCGCTCGGCGGCCGCCGGAACGCAGCCGAGCCACGTGTCGCCGCGCTTGAGGTGCGCCAGCTCGTGGCAGAGCGCCATGCGCTGCTGGTCGGGCGAGAGCGCCGCGAACCCCCGGGCCGGCACCAGGATCACCGGCCGGCGCACGCCCACGATGAGCGGCGATTCGACCTCCGCCGACGCCCGGATCTCCACCGTGCGGCGGGTGCCGAGGCGGCTGGAGATCTCGCGCCCCATCGCCTGCAGCGCCTCGTCCGTGGGCAGCGACCGCGCGACCACCGCGCGCGTGCGGCGCCAGCCCCGCAGCGTCCGCAGCAGCGAGACGCCCAGTCCCAGGGCCCACGCACCCATCACGACGGCGGTCCAGGGGACGTCGGACTCGGGGGCGGACGGAAGGGCAGGGCGTTCGGCGGCGCCGGCGGCTTCCACCGACAGGGACGGACCGGCAGTCGCGGTTGCCGCGGGGCTCGGCACGTCCGCGGCCGTGCGGGGAAGCACGGGCACATCGATCGGCGTGAGCCAGACGAGCGCCACCACGAACTTGGCCGCCACGCACCACCACAGCAGGGCCCGCACGCCGGGCGACATCCGCGGCAGCGCCCGGCAGACCAGCCAGACGCCGGCGGCGAGCACCGCGCCTTCCAGCGATGCACGGGCAAGGTGGGAGAGCATCAGCCGTCCTTTCGCTGTGCGTCCAGGCGCGCCACGATGCGCTCCAGTTCCTGCCGCTCCGCGTCCGAAAGCTCGGGCGCCTCCGACAGGTAGGCCAGGAACGGCGAGACGGACCCGTCCAGGCTGCGCTCCACGAACCGCTGGACCGCTCCCTTGAGCAGGTCCGCGGACGAGGCACAGGCGCGATAGCGAAACACTCCGTCCGCCATCTGCCGCGACAGGTATCCCTTCGCGCGTAGCCGCTCCATCATCGTCAGCACCGTGGACCGGGCCAGTCCGCGGCTGGCGCCGAACTCCTCCACCGCTTCGGCCACGCTGGCGCTGCCGCGGTCGGCGATGTGTCGCACCAGGGCCAGCTCCCGGTCGCCAATGGATTCACGTGCCATGGTGCCTGCAGGTGTCGTCAGAGGAGGTGCGGCACGGCTGCCTACACGTGTCGTCACGGGAACTACGATACCGCTGCCTACACGAGTAGTCAAGGCCCGTGTGCGCCGGGCGTGGGATCAGCCGGACGACGCCGGTCGTTCACCGCTGCCAGGTTATCGGGAGGGAGCCGGAAGTACGTTGCCGTTGGATGCAGGTGATCCGCGGATGGTTGCGCGAGCGCGTGCCCCGGCGGATCGGACGCAACGATCGCGAATCGCGTCGACTGATCGGGCGCGGCAGGGGACAGGGGCCGAGTGCCGGGGGCGGTCACAATGACCGACGCGCGGTATCTCCGGAATCATTGACAAGGACGGGACGGAAAAACAAATTCGGTCTTAATCTGTATTGGGCCTGCCGGGTCGTACGAGGGGGGGCCAACCCTGATCAACCACGGACAAGGAAACCAGCCATGAAGCGCTCCATCCAGTCGCTGTACCGTTCGCTGTGCGCGGCCGCACTTCTGGGCGCGCTGGCATTCGGGGCCGCCGAGGCGTTCGCGTCCCCGAAGCAGGACCTTGCGGCGAACCGCCCGATCTGCGATCCGGACGAGTGCAACACCCGCTGCGGCGGCTATGGCATCTGCGATCCCCGCTGGGGCTGCCTCTGCTGGTGACCTGCCGACAGCACGTCGGCAATGCGAAGGGACGGCGGCAGGGGAGATGCCCCTGCCGCCGTCCTGTTTTCATCCTGCAGAGTCCCACCTCCGGCGTGACTCGGAGCCCCGACGCCGGGGATACAGACGCGCGCTGCCGACGAACATCGCCAGGTGCCTGCCGGGGAGCGCGGACCGCGCCGCCACCAGGTCGGCCGTGGGTGCCTGCTCGTCTTTGCAAGCCGATCAGGGCGCCGGCAGGTACTGCGCCGGGAGCGGGTTGTCGGGGCGCTCCGCCTCCCAGTAGACGGAGACGACCCACCAGCGGGTCCTGTCGTTCAGCAGCTGGATGCTGTTGATGCCGCGGATTACCGTGGGGTCCGTCTCCGTCCGCCCTTCGTAGGTGCTGAAGACGTAGGCGATGTGCCCGAACTGCTCCACGCGGACAGGCCGCGGTGAACGTCAGGCCAGGACGGCCTCGGTCCCGTCCACGTGAGAGGCCGGTTCGTGCGTGATCATGGCCACCACGCTCTTGGAGGGTACGTCGGTGCCCGGGAAGGTCTGGACGATCGAGGTTTCGTACGCGTCGGCCAGCCTGTACGTGCCGCGGGCGTGAATCGGAACCTCGGCTCCCGACCGGAGAATGACCACGCCGTCCAGGCGATACGGAACCAGCAGGCAGCTCTTCTTCATGGTGAACGTCACGACTGACGCCACCCCCGCGGGGACTTTTACGGGGGCCGTGAGCTTGCTGCTTTCCGTCAGGGTCTCCGTTCCGTTCTTTACATACGTCTTTCCGGCCTCCGCCTCGATCTTGATCTTGCCATCAGCAAGGATGGGAACTCCGGTTTTGATGGTCGATTCGACCTTCACCTTCCAGCTCGACGTTTCCGACCACCCGGTGGTAAATGTCTTGGTGACGGACATCTCGAAGTTGTAGGTGGCCGCCTCCGTACCCGGGTTCGCGTACCTGATGGATTCCTGTTTCACGATCACGCCGTTCTGTTCTTCGACATGATCGAGATCGTATACCGGTGACCCTGCCGTCACCACCTCCACGGGATCGATCGTGCCGGTTTGCCACACCAGGCTGCCCTGGTGGTCGGGCGCCACGCCCTGGTACACACAAAAGTTTCCGTCATCCTGAAGAACGGCGATGTGCGCTCCCCTCTTTAAAAACGGAAGAGGGGGGGAGCCCCAGACCATGCGTTTCGCGTTCTCGGGCCCGGTCCCCTCGAAGATGCAGAACATCCCGAGCTCGTGCATGATGGCATGGCAGGGTCCGTCGACGTGTGTTTGGGTTTGCCACAGTAGCCCGTGATTGTCGGCCGGGCCCGAGCCCCTGTAGACGCAGAAGTTGCCGTCGGACTGCAAGATCCCGAAAAATGCGCCGTTCGCGGAAACGAGATACCGGCCGCCTGCCACGAGATGTGTGTTGATGGTGAGGTGAGTGGCCGGATCGTCGTCGTTGAGCTCGTGCGAGGACATGGACATCCTTTTGAGGAGGGAGCCGGGCCGCGATGCGCCGCCTGACCTGCGCAACCTGCTACTGACGTGCGATGCAGGTCAAGCCTTGCCTGCCGTGCTCACCGTGACGCGCGCAAACAGCCGTGTTGCTCCGGACGATCTCCGCTTCCGGTTATCTGAAGGGCCGGAGTGCCGGGCTGAACCAGCGTCCTGAGCGGCTGTACCCGAGCCGCGACCGCAGGCAAAGGGCCGAGCCTCGGAATGGGGCCCGGCCTTCGTCATTGCAGCCGATCACTTGTGCCATCATGGCCTGGTGGTGCTGATCGGCGGCCGACGGAAAGGGCCGAGCCCAGGATGGGGTTCGGCCCTTTTTCGTTCAGCCTGGATATCATACCGATCCCCAGGATTCGCTATGCACTGAGAGTTCTACTGCCGGTTTCACGCGGAGACGCGGAGGACGCGGAGACGCGGAGAAAGCGTGCGGTTCTCCGCGTCTCCGCGTCCTCCGCGTCTCCGCGTGAGCTCCAGTCGTAGAGACCGGAATGCACAGCAAATTCGCAGAAACGGTATCACAGGAGCGCCGTTCTGCTCACCGTTTGCGTCCCGGGCTGGACCGCTGAAACACACCGCCCTGGCCCCGAGATGGAGGGCAGGGGCCGTGCTCGGGGTGTGCGGAGCCGGTCAGGGCGCGGGGAGGTACTGCGCCGGGAGCGGGTTGTCGGGGCGCTCCGCCTCCCAGTAGATGGAGACGACCCACCAGCGGGTCCCGTCGTTCAGCAGCTGGATGCTGTTGATGCCGCGGATCACCGTGGGCTCCGTCTCCATCCGCCCCTCGTAGGTGCTGAAGACGTGGGCGATGTGGCCGAACTGCTCCACGCGGCGCGCAATCTCGCGCTCGCTGAACCCCGTCCGTTCCAGCATGGCTCCGGAGGTCGCGATGTAGTCGTTCGGCTCCATGATGCGCGTGACCACCGAGCCGTCCGGCCGGACGAAGGCGGGCATCAGGCGCCCGCCCGGGATGAAGAGGGAGCGCATGCGGTTCCAGTCGCGGGCCTGTCCCGCGGGCCCGGAGATCACGCCGTACAGCGCGGCGATGATGGCGTCGATGGATGCCACGTCCTCCGGCTTCGCCGCGGGCACCGTGAGGAGCACCGGGTGCGGGACGGGCGCGGCCTGGGCCACGGCCTCTCCCGCGGAAAGGGCCAGGACCGATAGCGGTAGCAGGAGGAGCGAGCGGTGCACGGGCAGATTGGGGGTTGCAGGGTGAACCGGGAACTTCGACGCCCCCGCCCCGTCGCGCAAGCGGGAAGCGACCGTCTGCCAGTCAGCCGACGTACGCCGCCAAGTGCTCGCTGGTGAGCGTGGACCGCGCCGCCACCAGCTCCGCGGGCGTGCCCTCGAACACGATGCGGTCCTCGTCGGACTGAACTGCGGTGCAACGATCTATCCACTCACGATGGCCAAGCAGCCGCGGCGAACTTCGCCAAGCTACTTCGCTCGTCCTCGGTCACTTCCGAGCTGACGCATCACCGCGGCTGCGCCTCCGGCTCGTCAAACCGTCGGCCCCTTGGAACAGTCCGTGCTACAGCTTTGGCTGCCGCCACCGGAAATTAGCTTCCACTGAGCAACACGCGCCATGCGAATCGTACTGGATACGAATATCGTGCAGGAAGATTTACTAATGAACTCAGGAAGATTCGAGGTACTTTTCGACTATGCGGAGAGAACACAATCTGAGTTCATCCTACCACGGATCGTTCACGATGAACTTGCCGCCAATTATGAGCGTAGCCTGCGTGAACGACTGCAGAAGGCCATTCGTGCGCGCGAGCTATTAGATGGAATCCTTCTTCAACCGGAGCGGAACCGGATTGAAGTGGATGTCGATACTTTGGTACGCGAGTACATGGCGTATGTCCTGCGCCGGTTTCAGATAGGCGAGAATGATATTTACGAGTATAAGGACGACTACCTGCGGGATGTCTTGCAACGAGCTATTCAGCGGCAAAGGCCATGTACTGATTGCGGTGAGGAGATTCGAGATGCGGTCTTGTGGCGTTCTGTCCTAGATATCGCGGAAGCCGACAGCGAGCCGGTTGTATTTATTTCTAGGAATACCACACTGCTGTCCGGTTAGAAGTTGAAGAGTTGCAACTGGTTAGGAGCGGGCAGATCGGGAGTTGTGTAAGCGGCACCTGAAAGTGCTTGTCGTAGCTCGGTTCTTTGGAATATATGGACACTCAGTATCTGTAGCAAAGTGTAGAGATCCGGCTTCAGATCGAGCCTCTTCTTCACGATGGCGACGAGCACATAGACCGAGGTCGCGATCCAGATCTGCGTCCGAACGGCATTGGGTGAGCGGCCATAGAACGCCTTGATGCGCAGATGCTGCTTGATCCACTTGAAGAACAGCTCGATCTGCCAGCGAGCCTTGTAGAGCTTCGTGATGGTTAGAGCCGGGAGAGTGAACTCGTTGGTGAGAAAGACGTACCCGTTGCCGCTCTCGAGATCGTTGTAGCGGATTCGTCGCAGCGGAACCGGGTACTTGGCAGCGGTCGCAGCGATCTTCAGCACCACTGTCTGATCGCAGATCAGACCTGTAGATCGGTCCACCGGATCAGAGTAGCGGCGGACGAACTGGAAGTTGCTCTTGGCACGGGTAACGAAGATGGCTTTCGCCTGTTCGAGCCGGTACAGCCGTTTGAAATCGAGGTATCCGCGGTCGAAGATGTAGATCGCGCCGCGTTCAGGCTCCAGATCGTCGAGGATGTTTCGATCGGGATGGCTGCCTGAGGTGACGCAGATGTAGGCGGGGATGTTCCCGCGCAAGTCAAGCAGGGTGTGGAGCTTGACGCCGGCCGCGTGTTTCTGATAGCGGGCCCAGGGGAAGAGGCTTACACACAACTCGATCGTGCTGGAATCGAGCGCGTAGACGGTCTGCTGCAACGCCAGGTCGAGTTCCTCGCCTGCATAGAGGCGACGGGCCTCGGAGATGAGTACCTGGGCGAAATCGGCGTAAATGCGCCAGTCCCGCTTCTCGTTCGCGTCGGCCAACGTACTGCGGGTGACTTGGCTCCGGATGCCCAGATGATAAAGCTGGCCGGGGATGGCGCCGAGACAGGCTTCGATGTCGCGCAGACTCTCACGGTAGGTGAGCTGGGCGAAGGCCATGGAGAGGAACTGGTCCCAGCAACGGAAGGTTCGCACACCGCGGTTGCCGTGATAGCGTTGGACGCAACGGCGGAAGTGGTGGTGTGGAGCGTGTTCCAGCAGTTGGGAAAAGAGGCTGCGGCCCTCGTTCATCGCGAGCTCCTGGGTCGGGGAAGCGCCCAGAATGCACAAGCGAGGAGCTGCGTTCAAATCGTGTGCGGCCCGCTGTGGCCGGAACACGTTGTAGATCAGTAGGTTGCGGGCAGATGCCAGCTAGCGAGCCGGACAGTAGTGAGGAATACCAAGCAATTTTCCGAGGATGGGACCACTCTCCATCCGGATCTTTCGGCGGAAGTAGCGGCGCGTGGCACGGCTATCGAGTATCTACCCTCCCTTGAAGAATTTGCGCGACGACATGCCACTCCGATCGCCTTCATAACAAAGGATTGGATCGAAGCTCAGATCGATCCGGATGCCGTCTACGATGGTGTCTTTGAGCACGCTTTGGAGACAGCATATAAGATCGCCCATTCTCGAGTTGACATTGGCGAGGAGGTCGAGGGCTCGTACACAAACGCGGGTGGAGCCCTCGAACTTGAAGAATTTTTTGTCTATGCTATGCAGAAGGGTAGCTACCGAGTTGAGTCTACATGGTACGGCCGGGCGAGCGTAGAGTATGACGTGATAGTTGACGATTGGCTCTGGGGAGATCGGAACTACAACCGTCGGACGAATACCCGGACTGCCGAGGTGCTTCTGCACGCCATCGTGGAAGCTTTCGTTGACAACGGGAAAGTAAGTGAATGGAGGATTATTGATGCTTCTGCTGAACGCGATTAATGATCCCGCAGACGTGCGTAGCGGTTGGCTGCAGTCTGCTTCATGCTGCTAGTCGACGCTCCACCTCGACTGCGCCGCGTTAGAGACCGTCACTCGCACCATTTCGTCCTTTGGAGTCCGCACCTCTCACCAGCAGTTGCGAGCTTGACGACGGCTGCGGGGGCCCCATGGATGGAAAGATGAAGCCGCATTGAGGCAGTGCCCCAATGCGGCTCTCAACTGACCAACGTTGAGCGGATCGGATGGGATTCGAACCCACAGGGCCTTGCGGCCGCCCGATTCTTAGCCGGGTACCCTCGCCAATAGGAGAGCCGATGACTAAAGCTAACATCTCGACGGAGCATACACAATTCCCGCATCTGGCCCGGCGATACCGGCCTTTCGCCATGAGTGACGCGGAGAAACCTGTCCAATAACACCATACAGTAACGATTGAATGTGCCCTGAAGCCCCCCGGACCCGACCGGTTGATCCTGAAACGCGCAAAGGAAACTCACTTGCACTTGCTGCCCGACGTTACCTGGCAGACGATGCCTGAGCACGCGGCCGAGCAAAAGAGGCCGCTCCCCTTCTTGCCGTTCAACGGGACAGTCATCCAGAGTGGCAGCGGATCAAAGCTCTTGACGGAGAGGGAGTCAACATCCAATCGCACTGGTTTCATAGAATCCTCCTGGTAACACTTTAGGGGTTGACTGTAACGCAGGCCGGGCGGGGGGCACGATAGAGCCGCCTGTGACCCTAAGTAGATGCTCAAACGGTAGAATGTCAATAAAGGCGTAACGAGCTTCGCGACGCGTCGGCGGCTCAGCGCGACGCCACTGCCTCCGGACGGCCGCTGCGGACGTAGGCCGCCAGGTGCTCGCCGGTGAGCGTGGAGCGCGCCGCCACCAGCTCGGCGGGGTGCCTTCGAAGACGACGCGGCCGCCGTCGTGGCCGGCGCCGGGGCCCAGGTCGATGATCCAGTCGGCGTGCGCCATCACCGCCTGGTGGTGCCCGGTGGCGATGTCTCGCCTGGCGTGATCGTACAGAGCGGGCGGGCCTGGTTGGCCCGCCGCTCCGTTACTGTCCCATCTGCGGGATCGTCCGATTCAACCGGCTCGTTGCCCGTTGCGCCAGCGGGCGGCGTACGGCAGCGCGAACAGGTACAGACCGCTGAACAGGAGCAGGGCGAGCGGGAGCAGCGGTGCGTAGGTCACCCACGGCGGAGGCGTCCCTCCTCCTCCCTGCGCCAGGGCGACGAAGTTGGCGATGACGGTCACCGTGAAGGCGATGGACACCCACCGGTGGGCCTGCCGGATCCATCTATTTCCATTCATGAGGACCTCCTCTGGAGTCGAGTTTGACGTGGATTGGGCACGCCTGCCGGACAGCTCCGGTCAGGCGCCCACGTACGCCGCCAGGTGCTGGCCGGTGAGCGTCGACCGCGCCCCCACCAGCTCAGCGGGCGTGCCCTCGAATACGATGCGGCCGCCGTCGTGGCCGGCGCCGGGGCCCAGGTCGATGATCCAGTCGGCGTGGGCCATCACGGCCTGATGGTGCTCGATGACGATGACCGACTTGCCGCTGTCGACCAGCCGGTCCAGCAGCCCCAGCAGGTTCTCCACGTCGGCCAGGTGCAGGCCGTTGGTGGGCTCGTCCAGCACGTAGACGCCGCCCTTGTCGCCCATGTGCGTGGCCAGCTTGAGCCGCTGCCGCTCGCCGCCGGAGAGCGTGGTGAGCGGCTGGCCCAGCGAGAGGTAGCCGAGCCCCACGTCCGCCAGCCGTGACAGGATCGCGTGCGCCGCTGGCGTCTTCGCCGGGCCGGCGCCGAAGAACTCCGCCGCCTCGGTGACCGACATCGCGAGCACCTCGCTGATGTCCTTGCCGCCAAGTTTGTACTCCAGCACCGACGCCTGGAACCGCTTGCCCTCGCAGTCCTCGCAGGGGGTGGCGACGCCGGCCATCATTCCCAGGTCGGTGTAGATGACGCCCGCGCCGTTGCAGGTGGGGCAGGCGCCCTCAGAGTTGGCGCTGAACAGCGCCGGCTTCACGCCGTTGGCTTTCGCGAACGCCTTGCGGATCGGCTCCAGCAGGTCCGTGTACGTGGCCGGGTTGCTGCGCCGCGAGCCCTTAATCGGCGTCTGGTCCACCGACACCACCCCATCCCGCCCCGACACCGAGCCGTTGATCAGCGAGCTCTTGCCGGACCCCGCCACCCCGGTGACGACGACCAGCACGCCGAGCGGGATGTCGACGTCGACGTCCTTGAGGTTGTGGGTGCGGGCGCCGCGGATCTGCAGCGTACCAGTCGGCGTGCGCACCGTCTTCTTGACCGCGTTGCGGTCGTCCAGGTGGCGGCCGGTGATGGTGCCGCTGGCCCGCAGCCCGTCCACGGAGCCCTCGAACACCACCTCGCCGCCCGCCGTGCCGGCGCCGGGGCCCAGGTCCACCACGTGGTCGGCGATGGCGATGGTCTCCGGCTCATGCTCCACCACCAGCACCGTGTTCCCCTTGTCGCGCAGCCGCAGCAGCAGGTCGTTCATCCGCTGCACGTCGTGGGGATGCAGTCCGGCCGTCGGCTCGTCGAAGACGTAGGTCACGTCGGTGAGCGACGAGCCCAGGTGCCGGATCATCTTGGTCCGCTGCGCCTCGCCGCCGGACAGGGTGCCGGAGGGCCGGTCCAGCGACAGGTAGCCCAGCCCGATCTCCGCGAACGAGTCCAGCAGGTGCTGCAGCCCCTTGAGCAGCGGCGCCACCGACGGCTCGTGCAGGCCGCGCACCCAGCCGGCCAGGTCGCTGATCTGCATCGCGCAGACGTCGGCGATGTTCATCCCCTCGATCTTCGACGACCGCGCGGCCTCGTTGAGCCGGGTGCCGCCGCAGTCGGGGCAGGTGGTGAACGTCACCGCCCGCTCCACGAAGGCGCGGATGTGCGGCTGCATGGCGTCCACGTCCTTGGAGAGCATCGACTTCTGGATAGTGGGGATCAACCCCGCGTACGTCAGGTTGATGCCTTCCACCTTGATCTTGGTCGGCTCTTTGTAGAGCAGGTCGTGCAGCTCCTTCTTGCTGAACTTGCTGATCGGCTTGTCCGGGTCGAAGAAGCCGCAGCCACGGAAGATGCGGCCGTACCATCCCTCCATGCTGTAGCCGGGGATGGTGAGCGCGCCCCCGTTGAGCGACTTGCTGTCGTCGTACAGCGCGGTCAGGTCGATGTCGTTCACCGAGCCCAT
>Ga0190267_10000242_pt1 | contig 11869 bp, 7 predicted proteins | sample Popmic239T_FD_140332 | JGI IMG/M metagenome (GOLD analysis project Ga0190267, IMG submission 140332) | Populus adjacent soil microbial communities from riparian zone of Oak Creek, Arizona, USA - 239 T | ecosystem: Environmental > Terrestrial > Soil > Riparian zone | place: USA: Arizona... | reverse complement strand
TACAGGCTGTGCGTGGGATTCAGCCGCCACAACAGCCCCAGCTTGGGCGACAGGCGCGTGAAGCTGCGGCGGTCGCTCAGGCGCGGCTCCAGCAGGTTCTTCACCTCGTAGTCCACCGCGTCCCACCGCGCGCCCAGCACCACCTCGAGGTCGCCCGCGGACAGCTGCTCCTGGGCATAGACACCGAAGTTCCGCGAGCCCTCGTCGCGGTTGTTCCGCACCTCCGCCCCGCGCCCCCCTTGGTCCGATAGCGAGTAGAAGACGCCGGGGCCGCCCTGCCGCGCGTGGTCCACCCCGGCGGAAAGGCTGCCGGAGAGGCCGGGCGCCGCGGGGTGCTCCCAGCGCGCGCCCAGGCTGCCGCCCGCGTGGTGGCGGTCGAACTCGCGGTAGGTGCCCCGCTCGCTGCGGACCAGCCGCTTGGGCTGGGCGAAGAGCATCCCCTGCACGGTGATGCGCTCGCCGGCGCGGTGGTCCACGTGCACGGAGCCGCGCGCCAGCCGGTTGTGGCGCCGCTCGCGCCGCGCGGCGTAGACGGCGTTCGCCTGCCGCGGGTCCGCGTCCAGCGCCGCCTGCGTCAGCGGGCCGGGAATGCCGAAGCGGTTGTCGGCGGCCAGGGCGTGCAGCCGCACCTCCGTCCGGCCTCCCACCGGCGCCACCAGCCCCGCGTTCACCAGCGTGCGCCGGCCGGAGGAGTTGCGGCGCCAGCCGTCCTGCTCCGTGCGCGTGAGCGCGAGGTACGCGCGCGCCGCGCCCAGCGGCTGGCCCCCGCGCGCCACGTGTCGCAGCAGTCCGAATCCCCCCGTCTGCTGCTCCGCCTGCACGAACGGCCGGTCGAAGGCGGGGATGGAGGAGAAGCTGACCACGCCCCCCGCCGCGTTCCCCCACAGCGCGGAGGCGTTGGAGCGGACGACCTCCATCTCCTCCACGGCGCCCAGGTCCACCAAGTCCATGGAGGTGCGCCCGTCCGGCTCCGTCTCGGGGACGCCGTCCTGCAGGATGCGGATGCCGCGCGTGGTCCCCGCGTTGCTGCGGTCGCCCGCCCCCCGCGCCCCGAAGCCGCGGATGACGATGCGCAGGTCGCCGCCTCCCGTGCGCGACTGCGCCAGCACGCCGGGCACGCCGCGCAGCGCCTGGTCCACGCGGTTCCCCTGCGCGTCCCGCAGCTCATCCCGCCCCACCACGGTCACGGCCAGCGGCACGTCCAGGATGCGCGCGGGGGTGCGCGTGGCCGTCACGGTCACCTCCGGCAGCCGCACGGTGTCGCGCAGGGCGGCGGTATCGCGAACGCTCGGTTCCTGCGCGTGCAGGCGCGGAACGGGAGCAAAGGCCAGCAGGAGCAGCGGTACGATGGGGACGGACAGGCGCATCACGGTACGTCTCGGGTCACTCGAAGAGTTTGGGCCGCCGTGGGATTGCATCGAAGACACCGGGCCCGCGCGGTTCGCTGGGAATTCCCGTACCGCCGCGTGATGCAGTGGTCGATGTCGGCGAACGTCGCGGCAGGTCGAGGTTCGACAGGGGGCGGAACCGCCGCGAACCACGCCGAAGCGGGATCGAATTCTCCCCCTCTCCCGCGACAGCGGCGGAGGGGGCCGGGGGACGGGGCCCCTTACGGACGCAGTTCGATGCCGTTCGAAATCACGCGCAGCCGGTCCCTCCGTCGGCCCGTCGCCCCTCTGCGAAGTCTGCCTTTTGTGGCGCGGATCGAGAAATCGGATCGCGGTGGCGGTCCAATCCTCCGTGTGCGTCGCAGCGGGAGGAATCACGGGCATGGGACGGCGGATTTTGATTGACTTCGCACGTTCCCACGTGTACCGTCGAACGAGTGGCCGGGCGCGGCCTTGCGCCTGAGCCACGATCCATGCGGCTCGCCACGCGTTTCTCTCCGGCGATCCTCCCGCGGCCTCTCCATCACGACCGCCCTCGCCGGGTCCTGCTCTCCCACGGACCTTCCCGGTCGCATGTCCCAGATTCTCGACGAGCTCCAGGACTTCAAGCCCTCCTTTCGCCAGGTAGACGCCCACCCGCGCAGGTACCTGGACACCCTGCTGTCGAGCATCCGCGACGGGCTGGTGATCCCCATCATCGGCCCCGAGCTGCTGGAGGTGAAGGACGAAAACGGGCAGCCGGTGCTTCTGTACGACTACGTCGCCCGCCGCCTGGCGGGCCGCCTGGAGCTCACGGAGCACGTGGAGAAGGAGTACCCGGACGGGTACTCGCTGCAGGACGTGATCTCCGAGTACTCGAAAATCGCCAGGACGCTCGACGATATCTACCCCGAGATCAAGTCCATCGTCGAAGACGGCCACTTCACCACGCCGCCGGCCCTGCTGAAGCTCGCCGGCATCAGCGGGTTCCGCCTCTTCGTCACCACGACCTTCGATTCGCTGCTGGTGCAGGCGGTGAACGAGGTGCGCTTCGAGAAGCAGGCCTCCACGCGGCAGGTGGTGTACGCCGGCAACCGCATTGGCGGGGACCTGAAGAAGGGGTGGGACGCGGACGGCGAACCGCCCGTCGTGTTCCACCTGCTGGGCCTCGCCACCACCCGGGAAAGGCTGCCGTACGTCGTCACCGAGGAGGATACGCTCGAGTTCATCTGGCACCTGCAGGAGGACGCCGAGAAGATGCACCTGTTCGAAGAGCTGCAGACCAAGCAGCTGCTGCTCCTGGGGTGCAGCTTTCCCGACTGGCTCGCGCGCTTCTTCATCCGCATGGCGAAGCGCACGCGGCTCTCGGCCGGTACGCCCCGGCTGCTGCTGGCCGACAGGCGCAGTCCGGGAGACCGCAACCTGGCGGTGTTCCTGGACAACTTCAGCAGCAGCACCCGCGTGTTTCCCCGCCCCGCCACCGACTTCGTGGACCTGCTGGCGGAGCAGTGGAAGTCCAAGTACGGCGACGCCCCCGCCCCCCCCGCCCGCGTGCCGGCCGACACGGGTGCAGGCGCGGACCAGAAGATGGTGACGGGCTCGGTGCTCATCAGCTACGCCAGCGAGGACCGGGAAGCGGCCCTGCGCCTGCGGACGGCGCTGGAGGGGGTGACGGACGTGTGGCTGGACCGCGACGACCTGATCCCCGGGAACCTCTGGGCGTCGCACATCGAGCGGGCCATCAAGGATTGCGAGCTGTTCGTCCCTCTGCTGTCGCGAAGGGCGGCGGCGCGGCGGGAGGGGTACTTTCGCAACGAATGGTACCAGGCGATCAGCCGCAGCCAGAACCGGGACAGTCAGCTGCCGTTCATCGTACCCGTCGTCATCGACGACCTGGAGGTGAACAGCGCCGGTATCCCCCAGGAGTTCTGGACCCGTCATGCCGCCCGGCTCCCCGACGTGGAGGAGACCGATGCGTTCGTCGCCGTGATGAAGGAGCTGGTGCGCCAGGTCCGCAACCCTCCGGCAGGGCAGCGATGAAGGTCGAGCCCCGCCGTCCGGAACCGGCGGCCTCCTCCGCCGCCGCGGCCGGCACGCCCGTCATCGACGAGCAGAACCCCTGGCCGGGGCTGGTCTCCTTTCCCGAGACGGCGGAGACGTTCTTCAACGGCCGCGACACCGAGCGCGACGACCTGCTGCGCCTGATCCGCCGCCAGACGCTCACCCTTCTCTACGGAAAGTCCGGGCTGGGAAAGAGCTCGCTGCTCATGGCCGGGCTCTTTCCCATGCTGCGCAGGGACCACTTTCTTCCCGTCATGATCCGGCTGGACCACGACGAGAAGAGCCCCGCGCACCACGACAAGGTGCGCAGGGCCCTGCTGGAGGAATGCGCCGCCAGCGCGGTGGAGCTGCCGGCGGGGGATGACGGCCAGGGCGTGTGGGAGCTGCTGCACCGCGAGTCCGGCTTCTGGGACGCGAAGAACTATCCCGTCACGCCGGTGCTGGTGATCGACCAGTTCGAGGAGCTCTTCACGCTGGGGATGTCCACGCCCGAGCGCCAGGCGCGTTCACGGCGGTTCCTGAAGGAGCTGGGCGACCTGATCGACAACCGCGTCCCCGAGGCGCTCGCGGAGCGCCTGGACGGGCACCCCGACGTCGCCGCAGCCTACGCCTTCGCGAACCCGGGATACAAGATCGTCCTGAGCATGCGCGAGGACTACCTCGCCCACCTGGGCCAGCTGGGCGAGCACACCCGGTCCACCTTTCAGAACTACCTGCGGCTGCTGCCCATGCACGGCGACACCGCCGTGCAGGCCATCGTGTCGACGGGCGGTACGCTGGTGGAGCCGGACGTGGCCCGCGCCATCGTCTCGTTCCTGGCCAAGGTCCCCGCGGAGCGGCAGGCGACGATGGACCTGGCCACCGTCGAGGTGGAGCCTCCGCTCCTGAGCCTGGTGTGCCGCGAGCTGAACGAGCGGCGCCGGGACGCGCGGCAGGACCGCATCGACGTCGGCCTGCTGGACGTGTCGCAGACGGAGATCCTCGCCAAGTTCTACCAGGAAAGCTTCACGGGGCTGAACCCCCGGGTGCGCGAATTCGTGGAAGAGGAGCTGCTCACCGCGACCGGCCACCGCGACGCCGCCGCGTACGACAACGCGATCAGCTACGGGGGTGTCGACGGCGATGCCATCGACGCGCTGGTCGCACGCCGGCTGGTGCGGAAGGAGGACCGGTCCGGCGGGCTGCGGATCGAGCTCACGCACGACGTGCTGGTGGACGTGGTGCGCGAGAGCCGCGACCGCCGGCGGGCGGAGGAGGAGGCGCTCAAGCGGCGCCGCGAGTACGAGGTGGCCGCGGCGGCGCGGCGGCGCCAGGCGGTGGTGGCGGGAGCGGTGGTGCTGGCCGTTGCGCTGGTCGCGTTCCTTCTGGCCGGCGCGGCGGCGAGAACCGCGGCGGCGCAGGAGGAAGCCGCCATGACCCTGGCCCGGCAAGCCGAAGCCCAGAGGAAGACGAACGAGCGGTTCAGCAATCAGCTGCGCGAGCGCAACGAAGCGCTCCGCACGGCGAACGATCGCGTGGCGCAGCGGGAGGTGGATGTCGAGCAGCTCAACGAAGAGGTCGAGCAGAAGGAAGCCGCCCTCGGCGCATCGCGGCGCGAGCTCGCCCGCAAGCGGGACAGCGTGACGGCGATGCTGCGGACCACGGAAGCCGCCCTGCGGCGCGCGGACGTGAGCGAGCAGGTGGCGGTGGTGGGCGCCGAGACGGCGGACTACTACCTGGACGTCACCGGCGGCGCCGTGCGCCGCCAGGCCGCGCAGAGCAGCGCGCTGGACGTGACGGCGCGCGCGGACCTGGCCCGCGCCGACACCCTTCGCCGCGAGGTGGAGGGCCGGCTGCGGCGCAGCGTCGAGCTCGAGAAGGCGGTCACCGATGTGCTGTGCGCCGACCAGGCCAAGGACGGCCCGCGCTACGCCGTCCGCGTCGAGGTGGACGCCCTCCTCCCGAGCCCCGGGCTGTGCGGGGGAGAGGGGCGCGCGCAGGCCCAGGGACCCACGGCGGCGCAGCGGGGCTCGCCATGACCACGCATGCGGTGTGGCGCCGCCCCGTGCTCGTGTTCTTCGCCGCGGCGCTGGCCGCGGGGTCGGCGACGTCCGCCGCGACGCAGCGCGTCGCGGAGCCCGCCGGCTGCCCCCTCGGGGCCGAGGAGACGTGCTACCGCCAGGCGCTGGACCTGATGGAAACGGTCCTGGCGTCCCGCGACGCGAGGCGGCCTGGGCTCGGGGAGGCGCTCGGCCGGTTCCGGGAGCTGTGCGAGCGGGGGCTGGGAGACGCCTGCTTCTTCGCGGGGCGCATCGTGGGAGCGATGTCCAACCAGTCGACCCGGGCGCTGGTCCCCGCGGGAGAGCAGGCGGTCGCCCTGTTCCGGACCGGGTGCCACGCCCGCCGCCCCAGCGCCGCGGCGTGCAACGCGCTGGGGTTCGCGTACGTCTACCTTCCCGACGTGGCGCCGCCCGACTCCGCGCTCGGGCACCTGGAGGAGGGATGCGGCCTGGGCAGCCCCACCGCCTGCGCCCGGGTGGCGGCGCGGCTGGACGACTGGCCCGCCGGGCGGGCCACGACCCGTCCCGCGGCGCTGGAGCGCGCCGCGTGCCAGGGCGGCAGCCCGGCCGCGTGCATCCGCGTGGGCCAGCGCGCGCGGACCATCCAGGCGGCCGGGGGCCGGGGACGCGGGGCCGTGCCCGCCGCCGAGGTCGCCCGGGCGGACAGCGTGGTGCGCGCCGGCTGCGACCGGCTGCCCACGGCGTGCACGGCGGCGGGCGCGGCGTTCGCGCGGAGCGATTCCGCGGCGCGGTACTTCGAGCTGGCATGCACCGGACCGGAAGCGCAGGCCCGCGACTCGTCGTGGGTGGGCGACGGGCGGGGGTGCGCGCGCAGGGGGTACCTGCAGCTGCGCCGCGCGCGCACGGCGCGCGACACCGCGGACGCGCTCCCCTGGTTCAACCTGGGATGCGCGCTGCTGGACAGCGACGCATGCGCGGACCTGGCATGGTACGCCTACCGCGCGGGGGTGGAGGACGCGCTGAGCGCCGTGCGCGCGGTGACCGCCTGCCTGGAGGACAGCGGCTACGGCTGCTGGGTGGCGGGCGAGCTGTACGCGGACCCCGCCCGTGCCGAGCCCGGGCGGGTGGAGGGGTACCGCACGAGGGCGTGCCGCCTGGGCTACGGGCCCGGATGCACCGCGCTGGCCGGCATGCTGGACGAGGCCCGCGCCGGCGACGCCTTCAAGCACCTGCGCCGCGCCTGCGCGCTGCGCGACGGCGCCGGGTGCCGGATGTACGGGGAGGAGCTGGTGGGGATCGGCATCCTGGAGCGTGCGGACGTCTTCGTGGCGCGGGCGTGCGAGCTCGGGGACGCGCGGGCGTGCTGGCAGGCCGTGTCGCGGGCACAGGCGAGCCAGGACCCGGTGCGCGAGGGCGAGTACCGCAGCCGCGCCTGCCGGCTGGACCGTGCCTACTGCAAGCAGAAGGCGCCGGTCGCCACGGCATCGGGAGGTTGAATGGGGATGCGCCTTCCGGGGTCCGGCGACCGCGCCGGCCGGCCCCGGCCCGTCCGGGATAGCGGATCCCGCGGCCCCGCCGGCTGCATCGTGCCGGCCCCGAGCCCGGGAGCCGGCGGGCACGTCGCCCGCCCTCGTCCACCTTCCATATGTGTACCCATGCGCCGCACGCTCCGCCGAGCCCTGCCGATGACGCTGGCCCTGGCCGCCACCCTTCCTGCGGCCGCGCAGGACCGCGTCGCCGTCCTCCGCGCGGGTGAGACGGTGCAGGGCGCGCTCGCCGCCGCCGACTCCACCGGCACCAGCTACGGATGGGTCAGGGCGTACCGTCTTCAGGCGGACGCGGGCCGCACCTACCGCCTTACCGGGCGCTCCGGCGCCGCCGAGCGGCTGCGGGTGGTCCGGCCTGCCGGCGTGCTGAGCGAAGAGGTGGCGATGACGTACTTCGCGGAAGGGAGCGCCACGCTTCCCTTCTCCGCGCGGGAGCCCGGGTGGTACTACGTGGTCGTCTCGGGGCCGGGGACGACGGAGTTCACCCTGCGGGCGGACGTGATCACCGCCGTCGCGGCCGTCCCCCGGTCCCTGGTGGTGGGGGACCGGGTGCAGGGGCGCCTGGGGGAGCAGAGCGGCACGCTGGGGACGGAGACCGGCCGCTACGACCTGTACACCTTTCAGGCGCGCGCCGGGCAGGACCTGCTGCTGCAGACGGCGGGGGCGGTGGATGCTTCGTTCGGACGCATGCGGGAGGGCCGGTTCGTCGACCTGGAGCCGGGGGACACACTCAGCACGCCGATCCGGCTGCGCGTCTCCGCGGACGGCGAGTACGCGGTCCGGGTGCTGGGGGAGGTGACAGAGACGGATTCGGCCGGCGTGGAGTACGTGGTGCGGGTGCGGGAGGTGGGGGAGGCCCGCGCGCCTCGCCGGCTGGAGCCGGGCCGCGACCAGGCCGGCACCTACGACGCCACGCAGGCCGTGGCCGTGGATGACGTCGTCGTGGAGCCCTGGGTGGTCTCCGCAATGCCGGGCGCCAACCTGGTCGTGACGCTGCGCTCCGATGATTTCGACACGTACGTGCACGTGGGGCGGGTGCAGGACGGAAGGTTCGTGGAAGCCGCGAGCAACGACGACATGGGCGGCGCGGGCGGCACGGACTCACGCGTCACGGTCGCCACGCAGGAAGGCGGTGACTACGTCATCTGGGTACGGCCGTACGCGGAAAGCGGCGGCGGCGCGTATACGCTGCGGGCGGACGTGCGGCAGATCGTCGCGGCGCGCGCGCGGCCGGAGACGCGGCCGGTGCGCTGGGGCGCGCAGCTCGCCGGGGCGCTGGAGGAGAGCGACGCCGTGGTGGAGGACGGGACGCCGTACGATGCCTGGACCTTCGCCGCCACGGCGGGGCAGCGCATCACCCTCACCCTGCGCTCCGACGCCTTCGATGCGTTCCTGGCGGTGGGGCGGGAAGAGGACGGCGAGTGGATGGAGCTGAGCAGCAACGACGACTTCGGGTACGACTCGCACGACGCCCAGGTGGTGATGGTGGCGCCGGACACAGGCGAGTACACGATCCGCGTGAACTCCTTCCCCGACCGCCCCTACGGCGCGTACACCCTCACGGTGGAGCGGCGCTGACCGCCGGCTTCATCCGGCACCAGAAGGAATGACGGCACGTTCGCTACGAACAGGCGCATGGCAGTCCTTCCTGGGAACGGCGGCGTAACGGATCGATCCGGCGGGCGGCGCGCACGATCCGCACCTGCCGCGCGGCACGCGGGCGTATCCGCGCGGCCGCGGATGAGTGCCGCCGCGCCGCTCCCACCGGGTAGATCTGCGCACTTTTCGGGCCGTTCACTGTAGTTGATTTTACATTGCCGCTGATATGGAAATGCCGGTGAATCAAACATTTATACGCATGTTTCAGGTTGATAAGAACGAAAAATATCCAGTGAGTACGCCAAAAACGACCCTTCGCTGTAGGGTGGAATGGCACGCGGGTTGCAACCATGCCGTCCGTGCCTGAATACGTATAACAAGACGATATTAGGCGCTCGTACGGCGCCTCTCGAGGGCCTTTGGGAGGCAGCCGGAGTACGAAACCCGGGACGGCCATCCGGCCGTGCCCGCCCGCCCCCGTGCGCTGCTCCGGGACGGCGGCGGGGAACGTCGCGTCACCCGGAGCGCAAAGGAGGCTTGGGAGTATGCTGATGGGCACCAGGCGGCTCTTTGCGGCCGCTGCGTTCACGCTCGGGCTGGCGGCGTGCTCGGACGCGCCGGTCGGGCCCGACCTGGCACCGCCGGCCAGCCCCGCCGCCGCCCGCGGGGCGGCGCGCGAAGGACAGGTCATTCCCGACCAGTACGTAGTGGTGTTCAAGGACGACGTGCGCGACGCACCCGGGCTGGCCAGGCAGCTGGCGGCGGCCCACGGCGGAACCGTGCGCTACACCTACCAGCACGCCATCAAGGGCTTCGCGGCCACGCTTTCCGCGGCGGCGGCCGAGGCGCTGCGGCGCAACCCGAACGTGGACTACGTGCTGCAGGACGAGCGCGTGAAGCTCGTGGCTGCCAGCTGGGGGCTGGACCGGGTGGACCAGCGCGACCTGCCGCTGAACGGAAGCTACACCTACAACGCCACCGGCTCCGGCGTGACCGTGTACGTCATCGACACGGGGATCGAGACCTCGCACTGGGACTTCGGCGGCCGCGCATGGGCCGGGTACGACGCCTTTGGCGGCAGCGGCCAGGACTGCCACGGGCACGGCACGCACGTGGCCGGCACCGTGGGCGGCGCCAGCTACGGCATCGCCAAGTCTGTGGGGCTCGTGGCCGTGCGCGTGCTGGACTGCGGCGGCTACGGCACCTGGAGCGGCGTGATCGCCGGCATCGACTGGGTGCGGTACTACCACAGCAAGCCGGCGGTGGCCAACCTGTCGCTGGGCGGGGGGGCGTACCAGGCCGTGGACGACGCCATCGAGAACCTGGTGGCGGCGGGGGTCACCGTGGCCGTGGCCGCCGGCAACAGCGGCGACAACGCCTGCTACTACTCGCCGGCCCGCGCGCCCTCGGCGCTGACGGTGGGCGCGAGCGACCAGTACGACCAGCAGCCGTACTGGTCCAACTGGGGGTCGTGCGTGGACCTGTACGCGCCCGGCGTGGGGATCTACTCGGCGTACCTGTACGGCGGCGCCACCACGATGGACGGCACGTCCATGGCCTCTCCGCACGTGGCCGGCGCGGCCGCGCTGTACCTGCAGGGCGACCCGTACGCCTCGCCCGCCACGGTGCGCAACGTGATCGTCTCCAACGCCACGCCCAACCGCCTGTCGTACCTGGGATCCGGCTCCCCCAACCTGCTGCTGTACACGCTGTTCGGCAGCGGGGGCGGCACGCCTCCGCCGCCGCCGCCGTCCACGCTGTCGGCGTACGTCAGCGGACCGGACTGGGTCTACGGGGGCGGCACCTACAGCTGGCAGGCGAACGTGTCGGGCGGGGACGGCACCTACACCTACCAGTGGCAGTACCGGCCGGAGAGCGGCAGCACCTGGAGCAACGTGGGGACCAGCAGCACGTACAGCCGCTTCGTGGGGAACTACCACCCGTCGTTCTACCTGCGCGTGGTCGTGACCTCCGGCGGCGCCACCACCACCTCTCCGGAGTTCTACGTCTACAAGGAGCCGCCGGAGCCCATGTGCGGCAAGTACTACTGCTGACGTAACGGCGGGACAGGATGTAGATGAGGACGGGGCGGCGCCGCGAGGCGCCGCCCCCCGTGCGTCGGGGACCGGAGAGACACGAGAGATTCGGCGACGACGTCTCCGGGAATCGAGCGTGGGGCCATTGCCTCCGCGCCCGTTCGCGTATACCTTCGTATGCAATTGTTCTGGTTGAGAACAATATAAGGCTGAATCCTCCGAAGCGTCTCCGTGAGCATCCGAACGCTAATGAAATCGCTTCGCATCCTGCCGTTCCTGCTGCTGCTGGCGGCGTTCGCGTTCTTCGATCCCCCGGTGTCCATCTACCTGGCGGGCGATTCGACGATGGCGCAGAAGCTGGCGAGCCGGCGGCCGGAGACGGGGTGGGGGGAGCACCTGCAGCAGTACTTCGACATGGACCGCGCGCGGGTGGTGAACCTGGCGCGCAACGGCCGCAGCACGCGCACCTTCATCGAAGAAGGGCGCTGGCAGGAGATCGTGGACGCGCTGCGGCCCGGCGACTTCGTGTTCATCCAGTTCGGCCACAACGACGCCTCGGTGGAGCGCACCGACCGCTACACGCCGCCCGCCGACTACCGCCGCAACCTGGCCCGCTTCGTGGCCGACGTGCGGGCGAAGCAGGCGAACCCGGTGCTGCTCACGCCGGTGATGCGCCGCCGCTTCGACGAGAACGGCGCGTTCTACGACGCGCACGGCGAGTATCCCGGCCTGGTGCGCGCCGTCGCGGCGGAGCTGCGGGTGCCGCTCATCGACATGCATCGCACCAGCGAGCAGGTGCTCCGCGGGTACGGCGCGGAGCCGTCGAAGGCGCTCTTTCTCCACATCCCGCCGGGGACCAGCGCCAACTACCCGCAGGGGCTGGAAGACAACACGCACTTCTCGCCGGTGGGCGCGGAGCTGATGGCGGCGCTGGCCGTGGCCGGCATCCGCGAGTCGGTGCCGGAACTCGCGGCGCTGCTGGCCGGCCCCACGGCGCCCGCCCCCACCGGCCCGCGCTGATGCGCCTTTCGATCGTGCGGCGGCGCGTTGCGGCGGCCGCGATGGGAATGGCCGCGGCGCTCAGCGGACGCGCCGACCTGGCCGCACAGGCCCCCGCCGCCGTCGTGGACGCCCGGCACACGGGCACGGAGGGGGCGCGGGTGGATGGCGTGCCGGCGTATCGCACCATCGCCGCAGCGCTGGAGGCGGCGCCGGCGGACGGGGGCGAGGCGTTCGTCATCGCCGTGCGGGACGGGCGG
>Ga0190267_10000241_pt1 | contig 11887 bp, 11 predicted proteins | sample Popmic239T_FD_140332 | JGI IMG/M metagenome (GOLD analysis project Ga0190267, IMG submission 140332) | Populus adjacent soil microbial communities from riparian zone of Oak Creek, Arizona, USA - 239 T | ecosystem: Environmental > Terrestrial > Soil > Riparian zone | place: USA: Arizona... | reverse complement strand
TCGGGGGTCCGGACTCGGACGGCGGTGCCGGTCGAGAGCGCGATGATATCCGCGACCGACGAGTCCGCGATGACCTTGCCGCGCCCGAGCACGATGATGTGGTCGGCGGTCTGCGCCATCTCGCTCATCAGGTGGGAGGAGAGGAAGACGGTCCGCCCCTCCGCAGCCAGCTGACGTGCGAGGGTCCGAACCCAGATGACCCCCTCCGGATCGAGCCCGTTGACGGGCTCATCGAGGATGAGCGTTGCGGGGTCGCCGAGCAGCGCCGACGCGATGCCGAGACGCTGACCCATTCCCAACGAGAAGCCGCGCACGCGCTTCTTCGCCACGGACTCGAGCCCGGTGATGGCGATGACCTCGTCGACGCGCGCTCGTCCGATGCCGTGGGTGGCGCCTATCGCCATGAGATGGCCGAGGGCGCTCCTACCCGGGTGCACAGCTTTCGCGTCGAGCAGAGCGCCGACCTCGTGCAAGGGAGCGCGGTGCTCGGCGTAGCGCTTGCCATTGACGGTTGCGCTGCCTGCGCTCGGCCGGTCGAGGCCGATGATGATCCGCATGGTGGTCGACTTGCCGGCGCCGTTCGGACCGAGGAACCCGGTCACCACTCCTGGCTCGGCGGTGAAGCTGATGCCGTCCACCGCGGTCTTGGCGCCGTAGCGCTTGGTGAGACCCTCGACTTGGATCACGAACGATTCCTCATGTCTGCAACCCTAGGGCGGTCGCGTTCGGGCGACGGGCAAAGGGGAGCGATCCGGGGGCTGGCCCTACCTGCTGGCCCCCACCCGAGGGCCCTACCTCGCGGCGGGCAAGGAGTCCGAACTCAGGCAGCGAGCTCCGCGAGGATGGCCGCGGCGAAGGTGTCGATGTCGGTCTCCGTGGTGTCGAACGAGCACATCCAGCGGACTTCGCCGGTCGAGGCGTTCCAGTCGTAGAAGCGGAACTGGTCGTGCAGGCGGGCCGTCACCGCCGGCGGCAGCACCGCGAAGAGTGCGTTGGCATGAGTCGGCTGGGAGAACTGGATCCCGTCGGCGCCAGCGAGGGCCGAGCGCAGCCGGAGGGCCATCTCGTTCGCATGCCGAGCGGATCGCAGGCCGAGGTCGTCCTCGAAGAGGGCGAGCAGCTGCGCGCTCAGAAAGCGCATCTTGCTGCCGAGCTGCATCGTGAGCTTGCGCAGGTAGACGAGGCCGTCCGCCTTAGCCGGGTCGAGCACGACGACCGCCTCGGCCCCGAGCAGCCCGTTCTTGGTGCCGCCGAAGCTCACGACGTCGACCCCGGCGTCCGTCGTGAAGTCGCGGAAGGGAGCGTCGAGGGCGGCCGCGGCATTCCAGAGACGCGCGCCGTCCATATGCACCGCCATCCCGTTCGCATGCGCGAAGTCGGAGACGGCTCGCACCTCAGCGACCGAGTACACGGTCCCCAGCTCGGTGCTCTGCGTGATGCTGACCGCGAGGGGCTGAGCCCGGTGCTCGTCGCCGAAGCCGCGTGCCTCCGTGGCGATGAGCTCGGGCGTCAGCTTGCCGTCCGGCGTCGGCACGAGAAAGAGCTTGAGGCCGGTCATCCGCTCCGGTGCTCCCCCTTCGTCGTTGTGGATGTGCGAGGTCGACGTCGCCACCACCGCGCCCCAACGCGGGAGGACCGCGGTGAGCGCCAGCACGTTCGCCCCCGTGCCGTTGAAGACAGGAAAGGCTTCCGCCTGGTCGCCGAACTGCTCTCGGACCACCTCGTTGAGGCGCTCCGTGTAGGCGTCCTCGCCATAGGAGGTCTGGTGGCCGCCGTTAGCATCGGCGATCGCGGCGAGGACCTCGGGGTGGGCCCCGGCGTAGTTGTCGCTGGCGAAGGCGCGCTGGCTGGCATCATGCAGTCTCACCCAGCCATCCTTCCAGCCCGCGGATGCCAACCAGCGCGCGGCGGGTTCAGCTCGCCCCGGTGATGCCCGCGGTCGATTCGATCACGCGGCCGAGCTTCTTGCCGAGTGCCTCGTAGAACATCGAGAGGGGGAATTCGTCATCCAATACGGCGTCGGTCATTCCCTTCGTGGGCCCCGACAGCACCTCATCCGACAGTCCCCGCGCCCACGCCGAGGCAGGATGCGGGGCCAGGACCGAGCGGACGAGTTCATACGCGGCAAGCCAGTGCGCGGCCTTGGGCCTGTCGATCGAATGCCAGTACAGCTCATCGATGGCGTCCGACAATTCGACGACGGCGTCCGGCACCGCGTCCCAATCGAACGCGAGTGAGGTGTCCGTCCAATGCAGCACGTGGTGCTGGTGCAGCCAGGCGAACAGCAGCTGGCCACCGAGCCCGTCGTAGTTGCGCACCCGCGTCCCGGTCAGGGGGAAGCGGAAGAGCCGGTCGAAGAGGACGGCGTACTGCACCAGCCGCGCTCGATCGCGGGTGATCGCATCAGTGTCGTCGGCTCGGACGAGCCGGAGGCTCTCCCGGAATGCCGTGAGGTCGCAGCGCAGCTCTTCCAGGGAGTACAGGAAGTACGGCATCCGCTGCTTGATCATGAACGGATCGAAGGGCAGATCACCGCGCATGTGCGTCCGGTCGTGGATGAGGTCCCACATCACGAAGGTCTCCTCGGCCAGATGCTGGTCCTCGAGGAGGCGCTGAGCGTCGGCTGGCAGCGCAAGTTTCGTGATCTCGGCCGCCGCGTGAGTCACGCGGCGGAAGCGCGCCGCCTCCCGGTCGGCGAAGATGGCGCCCCAGGTGAACGTCGGGATCTCGCGCATAGCGACCGTCTCGGGGAAGAGCACGGCCGAATTGGTGTCGTAGCCGCTCGTGAAGTCCACGAAGCGGATGGGCACGAAGAGGGCGTTCGAGTAGGCCCCTGCCTCGAGGGCGGCGATGAACTCGGGCCAGACCGTCTCGATCAGCACCGCCTCGAACAGGCGCTCGGTGCTGCCGTTCTGGGTGTACATCGGGAACAGGACCAGGTGGCCGAGCCCGTCCACTCTGTCCAGCTGGGGCTGAAAGGCCTCCAGGGAGTCGAGGAAGTCGGGCGTCCCGAATCCGCTTGCGCTCCACCGGGCGAGATCCGCGTCCAGCGCGGCGAGGTAGCCGGCGTCGTGCGGAAACCGGGGTGCAAGATCGGCGACCGCACTGCGCATCCGCCACACGAGTCCCGCTGCCTCGGCATGGCCAGCTTCAGATGCGACAGCGCCGTCCGTCCGCTGCAGGATACGGATTTCACTCACCGCGGCCTTCAGCGAGTTCCACGACGGGCTGGCGCGGACGTCGGCGAGGGTCTCCGGTTCGCCGATCACTGCGCCGCCGCTGCCGTTGTTGATCTTCGCCTGCTCGGTCCGTGTCATCTCTTCACCGTCCTCGGTAGTCCGGGCATGCCTGCTGCGTGCCTCAGTTCGAGGGTATTCGGCGGGCACGGGGTCGCAAGCTGCATAGGGCTGCGCGATCAGTGCGTTGGACGCACGTTTCTTGCGTGCGAGGGGTTCTGACACGGTGGTGCGCGGGGAGACGCCTCCCGATTCGCAGGGTGGGACCCGCTGCGCTGGGAGGATGGGCTCGTGACGGGGAAGACCAGGTGATCGGGGTCCTCACCGGTTTCGGGATCATCGGCGCCATCATCCTCCTCGGCTACCTGATCGGACGGACGCAGCTGCTCGGCCCCGATCCGCGGGTGGTGCTCAGCCGACTCGTCTTCTTCGTGCTGTCCCCCTGCCTGCTCTTCACGGTCCTGTCCCAGGCGGATGTCGCGACGCTGTTCTCCAACGTCCTGGTCGTCTCGGCCATCGCGGCCGTTTCCAGTGCCGGGCTGTTCGTCCTCATCGCGGCGCTGGTCTTGCGCCGACCGATCCCCGAGATAGTCGTCGGCGGTCTGGCGTCCGGGTACGTCAACGCGAACAACATCGGGATCCCCGTCGCGGTCTACGTGCTCGGTGATGCGGCCCTGCCCGCCCCCGTCATCCTTCTCCAGCTGGTCGTCCTCGCCCCCATCGCGCTGACGCTGCTCGACCTGACCACGACAGGTCGCCTGTCCGTGAAGGGCATCCTGCTGCAGCCGATCCGCAATCCCCTGATCATCGCCTCGCTGCTCGGGGTGCTCGTGTCACTCACCGGCCTGGAGGTGCCTGCCCCTGTACTCGCGCCCATCCAGCTCGTCGGTGCAGCGACTGTACCCCTCGTCCTGATCGGCTTCGGCATCTCCCTGCACGGTCAGCGGGTGTTGCAACCGGGTACTGGCCGCCGCGACATCGCCCTGGCGACCGCGATCAAGCTCGTCGTGATGCCCCTCGTCGCGTGGGGAGCGGGGACCGTGCTCGGCCTGTCATCCGAGTCGCTGCACTCCGTCGTGGTGCTGGCCGCGCTGCCCAGCGCGCAGAACGTGTTCAACTACGCGCAGCGGTACGGCCGTGGGGAGGTTCTCGCTCGCGATGCGGTCCTCCTCACCACCGTGGGCGCCGTGCCTGTCCTCCTCGTGATCTCCCTGCTGCTGCTCTGATCACGGGCGCTGCTGCCCGGTGCATCGCTCAGACGGCGGCGAGCTCCCGCTCGTCGACGCGCACAGCTGCGGGGGTCTGCAGCACCCGACGCCCCGGGAGGGCCAGCGCGGCGATGGCAGCCACCAGGAGCACAGCGGCGCCCACGACAACTGCCGGAACTGCCGCACCGACATAGCCGGTGGGAGTCAGCTCGCCGCCGTTGCCGGTGAAGACGGCGGTCAGCACTGCGATGCCGAGGGCGACCCCGATCTCTCGGATCGTGGAGTTGGCGCCTGACGCCTTCGCGTGGTCGGCCTCTATCATGGTCGCGAGCACAGCGGTGGATGACGGCGCGAAGACGAGTCCCATCCCCACGCCCGCCAGGATGAACGGCGGCACGAGGGCGGAATAGACCACGTCGGCGCTCATGATCGCGGCGATCCAGAACAACGCGGCCGCCTGGAGCACGAGTCCCGCGACGATGAACGGGCGGAATCCGACCCGCGTCACGAAGGCCCCCGCCAGCGGAGCGACGACCATCGGCGCCAACGTCCACGGCGAGGTCTGCAACGCCGCCTCGAATGGCGACGCGCCCTGCACGACCTGGAGGAACTGGATGAGCAGGAAGATCGCGCCGAAGATCCCGAAGCTGAATCCGAATCCGACGATGTTGGCAACAGCGAACGACCGATCGCGGAACAGACCCAGGGGCAGCAATGGGGACGGGCTGCGGAACTCCCAGAGCAGGAAGCCGACGATCAGCACGACACCGGCGACGAGCGAGCCGACCACCTCGAAGCTGGACCAGCCCGCATCGTTGCCGCGCACGATGCCGAACACCAGCGCGAGGATGCCGGGACCCGCGAGCAGCAGTCCCATGACATCGGCGCGCAGCCGGGCACCGAACGAATTCGGCAGGGCCAGAGCCACCAGGACGATGGAGACGATGCCGATCGGCACGTTGATCCAGAAGATCGACTGCCAGTTCAGACCCTCGACGATGGCGCCGCCGACCAGCGGTCCCACTGCAACGCCGAGCCCGGAGACCCCGCCCCAGATGCCGATGGCGAGCGGCCTGCGGGCTGCGCTGACCGAACCCGCCAGAAGAGCCAGGGACAGGGGCATGATCGCGGCGCCGCCGAAGCCCTGAAGTGCGCGCGCGACGATCAGCTGGGTCGGATCGGTGCTGAGCGCGGCGAATGCCGAGCTCGCTGTGAACAGGGCGATGCCGACCAGGAACACAGTCCGGCGGCCGTAACGGTCACCGAGCGCGACCGCCATCAGGATCGTGGACGCGAAGGCCAGGGTGTATGCGTTGATGAACCACTGGAGCTCTTCGACCGAGGCCCCCAGCTCGACATGCAGCACGGGGAGGGCGTTCGTCATGACCAGGTTGTCGAGCGTCGCCATGAACATGGGCAATGCCGCTGCCAGCAGCACCAACCAGATGGGTCGCGTCGAGCGGAGGGGTGGAACGGGCATCAGCGGTCCTCGCTAAGTTGTAATCGAATGATTACCTCGACCGTAGTAATCAACTGATAACATGTCAAGCGTGACCTCGACGCTGCCTGCAACACCCCTGCCTGCCCCGCGCATGGCGGCGGATGAGCGGCGCGAATCGATCCTGGCGGCCGCCACCGCGGTCTTCGGCGCCAAGTCCTACGCAGGAACGACGACGGATGACGTAGCGCGCGCCGCAGGGGTCAGCCAGCCCTACGTGGTCCGGCTCTTCGGCACCAAGCAGAAGCTCTTCCTCGCCGTGCTGGATCGGACGGTCGGAAAGCTGTTGGCCGCCTTCCGCGCCTCGATGGCAGGCGACGCGGAGACTCAGCCGACACGCATGGGCGAGGCCTACCTCGGCCTTCTGTCCGAGCGAGGGCTGCTGCAGAGTCTGTCCGCCGCGTTCCTGCTCGGCGGCGATCCCGAGATCGGCCCAGCTGCTCGTGCGCACTTCGCCGACGTATGGCGCTTCCTCCGCACCGAAGCGGGCATGGGCGCCGAGACGGCGCACCTGTTCCTGTCCCAGGGGATGCTCATCAACACGCTCGTGGGCCTGCGCGTCGGCACAGAGTACGGCGCCAACTCCGGGATGACCGAGCTGTTCGACCTCTGCGTTCCGGACAAGGTCGACGTGATCCTGGCGCAGATCCCCACGGCCACCGAGCCCTGGTAGCTCAGCGGCTGGTCAGAAGATCATCGGACGGTCGTCGTCGCCGATGGGGATATCGAGATCGACGAGCACCGGGACATGGTCGCTCGGGGCTGTGCCCTTGCGCTCGTTGCGGTAGATGACCGCGTCGGTGACGAGCTCGGCGAACGCATCGGAGCCGAGGATGAAGTCGATCCGCATCCCCTCGTTGCGTGGGAACCGGAGCTGCTTGTAGTCCCAATAGGTGTAGCCGACGGGTATCCGCGGTCGGACGACATCCGTCAGTCCCAGTGTCTCGAAGCGCGCGAAGGCCTCCCGCTCACGCGGCGAGACGTGGGTCGCACCGTCGAAGACGTGGATGTCCCACACGTCGCTGTCGAGTGGCGCGATGTTCCAGTCACCCATCAGCGCGAGCGGCACCCCCGGGTTGGCTGCGAGCCAGGCGGTCGTCTGCTCCGCGAGCTTGCCCAGCCAATCCAGCTTGTACTCGTAGTGGGGATCCGCGACCTCTCGCCCGTTCGGCACGTAGAGACTCCACAAGCGGGCACCGGCGACGGTCACCGCCATGGCACGCGCCTCCAGCGGCAGCGCGCCGGCGGCGGTGAGCTTGCCGAACCCCGGCATCGTCTCGAAGTCTCGCGTCACGTCCTCCATGGGCAGGCGACTCGCGAACGCCACGCCGTTCCACTGGTTCGCCCCGTGGATCTCGACGTCGTAGCCCGCCTCGGTGAAGGAGAGCAGAGGGAACTGGTCCTCGCGGCACTTGATCTCCTGCATCGCGAGAACGTCGATGTCCTCGCGAACCAGCCACTCGGTGACCCGATCGACCCTGGCACGGATGGAGTTGACGTTCCAGGTGGCGACCCGCATGTGCCCACGATACCGATCGGCCCCGACAGTCGCGTCCGGCAGTCGCGTCCAGCAGTCGGGTCCAGCGGCCTCGTGTCCAGCGGCGACCGGGCTGGGTGCCGCAGGGCCAAGACCTTAGGGTGGTCGGGTGAGTGCCGACCGCGATCAGCTGATCGATTACATCAAGTCCGATGCCGTCTTCCACGGTGACTTCACCCTCACGAGCGGCAAGAAGGCCACCTACTACGTCGACCTGCGCAGGGTGAGCCTGGACCATCGCGTCGCTCCCCTCATCGGACGCGTGATGCTCGATCTCATCGCCGAGGTGCCCGACGTGGCAGCGGTGGGCGGGCTGACGATGGGCGCTGACCCGATCGCGTCGGCGATCCTCCATCAGGGTGCGGCAGCCGGGGCGAGCTACGACGCGTTCGTCGTCCGCAAGCAGCCGAAGGACCACGGCAGAGGGCGCCAGGTGGAGGGACCTGATCTCGCGGGCAAGCGGGTCATCGTGGTCGAGGACACATCCACCACGGGGGGATCGCCGCTCGCCGCCATCGAAGCCCTGCTCAAGGTCGGCGCAGAGATCGCGGCCGTCGCGGTGGTCGTCGATCGAGCGACCGGCGCCAAGGAGATCATCGAGGCGGCCGGCTATCCCTACTACGCGGCCATCGGGCTGACCGACCTCGGTCTCGCCTAGCGGTGTCCGGCGAACAGGCGGGGGACGGCACCCCGACGGAGCGGCTCGACCTGGTTCCGAGCGCCCCGCCGCCCGCGCCGGGCCATCCGACAGGAGCCACGGAGGGGCCCAGGCAGACGCGGCATCGCTGGATCGTGCCCGCCTCGATCGCCGTGCTCGCCGTCGTGGGGATCGTCGTGGCCTTCTTCCTGGGGACCGTCCTGCGCGCTGAGCCCGCGGCACTCCCCGCCGTGCCGGTCACAGCGACGAGCACGCCATCCGCGTCCGCAAGCGCAATCGCGTCGCCGACTCCTGCGCCCCCGGTGCTCGCCGTGGGGCCCGCCGCCCCGGGAGTGCACCCCTGGGACGAGCTGACGGGAGGGGAGTGCCTCGCTCCCTACCTCTCGCCGTGGGAGCTCGAGTTCACTGTCGTCGACTGTGCTGCCCCGCATCAGGCTCAGTTCACCTACCGTGGCGCCTTCCCGGATCCCGCTGGCGCCGCTTACCCGGGCGAGGGCGGCATCACATCCCAGCTCAACCTGCTCTGCTCGGCGCCGAACGCGCTCGACCTGGCTGCCGCGGGTCAGTACCCCGACCTGCAGACCCAGGCCGCCTACCCGGTGGGACAGGCCCAATGGGATGCGGGCGACCGGGCGTACTCGTGCTTCGTCAGCCGATCGAGCGGCGAGCCGCTGACGGGAACGCTCGCGCCGGCTCCGTGACGATGACGACCGCCTCGTATGCCATTTCCGGCATAGACCGAACTCCTATAGGTCGGACTCGATTGGGCGGGCCGTGAGAAGGTCGGCGACCGAGTCGATCACCTCGTCGGGCCGGAACGGGTAACGGTCGATCTCGGCCTGATCGCTGATTCCCGTCAGCACGAGGATCGTGTGGAGTCCCGCCTCGATGCCGGCGACGATGTCGGTGTCCATTCGGTCGCCGATCATCGCGGTGTTCTCGGAGTGCGCGCCGATCTTGTTCATCGCAGAGCGGAACATCATCGGGTTCGGCTTCCCGACGATGTACGGATCCTTGCCCGTGGCCTTCGTGATCAGCGCGGCGATGGCCCCCGTGGCGGGCATCGGCCCCTCAGGGCTCGGCCCCGTGGCGTCGGGGTTGGTGACGATGAAGCGCGCCCCCGCCGCGATGAGGCGGATGGCCTTGGTGATCGCCTCGAACGAGTAGTTGCGCGTCTCGCCGACCACGACGTAGTCAGGCGCCGTCTCCGTCATGATGAAGCCCGCCTCGTGCAGGGCCGTCGTGATCCCCGCCTCGCCGATGACGAAGGCGCTGCCGCCCGGCATCTGGGACGCGAGGAAGTCGGCCGTGGCGAGGGCCGACGTCCAGATGTACTCCTCGGGGACCACGAGGCCAGAGGCCCGCAGCCGTGCGCTGAGGTCGCGCGGGGTGAAGATCGAGTTGTTGGTGAGCACGAGGAAGGGCTTGCCCTCATCCGTCCACTGCTGGATCAGCTCGCTGGCGCCCGGAATGGCGCGGTTCTCATGGACAAGCACCCCGTCCATATCGGTCAGCCAGCAGTCGACATCGTCGCGGTTCGATACCACGTGACCTCCGGTCGTGTTGCAGCTCAGAAGCGCAGGACGCGCTCGCGAATGGACCTCGGCGTCCGGACGCTCACACCCTAGCGAAGCTGGTCTGGTCGGAGTCGAGTCGCTCGCGGATGATCGACACCGCGCGGTCGGTCTCCTCCACGAGCACGAAGCGTCGGCCCAGCTCTCGAGCAGCTGCACCTGTTGTGCCGCTGCCGGCGAAGAAGTCGAGCACCCAGTCCCCCGGCGCACTCGACGCGGCGATGATGCGGCGCAGGATCCCGAGCGGCTTCTGCGTGGCGTATCCGGTCTTCTCGCGTCCCGTCGGTGACACGATCGTGTGCCACCAGACATCCGTCGGTAGCTTTCCGCGGGCTGCCTTCTCCGGTGTGACGAGGCCGGGCGCCATGTACGGCTCACGATCCACCTCAGCGGAGTCGAACCAGTACCTCACCGGGTCCTTGACGTAGACGAGGATCGTGTCGTGCTTGGCGGGCCAGCGCCTCGTCGCCCGCGCACCGTAGTCATACGCCCAGATGATCTCGTTGAGGAAGCACTCTCGGCCGAAGAGCCCGTCGAGGAGGACCTTGGCGTAGTGCACCTCGCGGTAGTCGAGGTGCAGATAGAGCGTGCCCTGGGGGTCGAGCAGGCGCCACGCCTCGATCAGCCGCGGCTCCAGGAAGTCCCAGTAGTCAGCGAAGCGATCGTCGTAGGAGTGCGTGATCCCTTTGAGCGTCTCGTAGTTCGCGCCCTTGAAGCCGATTCGCGTACCGGTCTCGGAGCGCACGGTGGTGGTGCTCTGGCGGGCCTGCACCCGGCCGGTGTTGAAGGGGGGATCGAGGTAGATCAGCCGGAACGAGGCGTCAGGCAGCAGTGCGGCTGCGGCCAGGTTGTCCCCGTGCAGCACGAGATCGGGCCCATCCGCCGACCAGATCCCGGATCCATCCATCGGCTGACATTAACAGCTCGCCCCTTCCGTAATGCAGAGGGCCGTAGCCTGGGGGCGTGGTCGATCCGTTCCCTCCGTCGCCGGAGTTGAGCACCCAGGGGGTCGGTCCGTGGCCCGGCGTGTGGCCGGTCGACGAGCGATACGACCCCGTGCTGCTGGAGCGCGGGGACAGCCGGAATGTCGTCGACGAGTATCGCTACTGGACCATCGAGGCGATCGTTGCCGACCTCGATCGACGTCGGCACCCCTTCCATGTCGCCATCGAGAACTGGCAGCACGACATGAACATCGGATCGATCGTGCGGAGCGCGAACGCATTCCTCGCAGAGACGGTGCACATCGTCGGTCGGCGCCGCTGGAACAAGCGCGGCGCCATGGTGACGGATCGCTACCAGCACGTCGTGCACCAGCCGGAGATCGCCGATCTCGTCGCCTGGGCCGCCGCGCGAGAGCTGCCCCTCGTCGGCATCGACAACCGCGCCGGCTCGGTGCGACTGGAGCAGACCGAGCTGCCGGAGCGCTGCATCCTGTTGTTCGGCAGCGAGGGGCCTGGGCTGACGGATGAGGCGATCGCCGCCTGCACGATGCTGGTCGAGATCGGCCAGTACGGCTCGACCAGGTCGATCAACGCGTCCGCGGCAGCAGCCATCGTCATGCACACCTGGATCGAGCAGCACGCGCTCTGACCTGCAACGCGCGCCGCCAGCGGGCGCTGCACGCTAAGCGGCGTACGCATCCGCCCGGGAGAAGGGCGAATTGGTACTCCCGGTAGACTCGACGCGCTTCAAATCCAGTGCGCTTCGAGGAAAGGTAACCGCCATGCCCGCGGTCGTTCTGATCGGCGCCCAATGGGGCGATGAAGGCAAGGGCAAGGCCACGGACCTGCTCGGAAGCCGAGTCGACTACGTCGTCAAGTTCAACGGCGGCAACAATGCCGGCCACACCGTCGTCGTCGGCGACGAGAAGTATGCGCTGCATCTGCTTCCGTCCGGCATCCTCACCGAGGGCGTCATTCCCGTCATCGCGAACGGGGTTGTTGTCGACATCGAGGTCCTCTTCAACGAGTTGGATGCGCTCAGCGCCCGCGGGGTTGACGTCTCGCGGCTGCTGGTCAGCGCGAACGCCCACGTGATCACGGCGTATCACCGGACCATCGACCGGGTGACCGAGCGCTTCCTCGGAAAGCGCCAGCTCGGCACGACGGGTCGTGGCATCGGACCCACCTACGCGGACAAGATCAACCGCGTCGGCATCCGGATCCAGGACCTG
>Ga0190267_10000240_pt1 | contig 11895 bp, 11 predicted proteins | sample Popmic239T_FD_140332 | JGI IMG/M metagenome (GOLD analysis project Ga0190267, IMG submission 140332) | Populus adjacent soil microbial communities from riparian zone of Oak Creek, Arizona, USA - 239 T | ecosystem: Environmental > Terrestrial > Soil > Riparian zone | place: USA: Arizona... | reverse complement strand
CCGGTCGGAGCGCGCGCCCAGCTCCGCGATCTGCGCGGCGGCGTCCACCACCGTGCCGCGGATGGCCTGCAGCCGCCCCACGGCGTCCTCGATGACGCGCGAGCCGTCGCGGGCCACCTGCACGGCCCGCTGCGTGGCCCCCGCCACCCCCTGCGACCGCTGCGCAATGCTGCCGATGGAGCGCGCCATTCCGCCCAGCGTCTCGGCCATCTGCTGCGTTCCCGCCGCCTGCTCCTGCGCGCCGGACGAGACCTCGCCCAGCGCCCGCGCCACCTCTTCGGCCGCGCCGGTCACGTGGTCCGCCGCGGCGGTGAAGTTCTGCGCCACGTCCGCCACCTCCGTCGCCCGGTTGCGCACGCCGCTCACGGCGCCGGCCAGCTGCGCGGTGCCGCGGTTCACCGCCCGCACCGCGTCGCGCACGGCGCCCGCGCCCTCTTCCGCGCGGGCGGCCAGGTCGCCCTCCCCCACGCGCGAGGCCAGCGCCACCAGCGCGTCCGCGCCGCGGGTCTCCCCGGCCAGCAGGCGGGCCATGTACACCAGGATCGCGGTCTCGAACACCACCCACGCCGCGTGCACGGCCACGATCCCCCACCCGGTGTGGTGCTGGAACACCATCACCCCCGTCTCCCCCGCCTGCAGCGCGTTGAAGAGGACGTGGTGCACCGCCACCACCACCGCGCCGGCGACCGGAACGCGCCAGTCGCGGTACAGCAGCAGGAAGGCGAGGATGGCGAAGATGTGAAAGTGCATCTCGATCATCCCCCCGGTCTGGTGGATGATGAGCGCCGACACCGTCAGGAACGCGGCGGCGATGGAAAGGCGCGCCACCAGCCGCCCCTCCCACACCCGCGCGGCCAGCCAGCCCAGGCCGATCACCGGCACGCCCCACAGCAGCGCCGCCGTCCACGTGCCCCGCAGCGGCGCCAGCGCCAGCACCAGCAGCAGGTGCGCCAGCAGCAGCCGGCGCAGCACCCGGTCCGCCGTGCGGTAGCCGGCGTGCAGCAGGCTCTCGCCCGCGGGCGCGGCCGCGGCGGAAATCGCGGGGAGCGCCCGCGCGGAGGACGCGGGAGGGGAAAGCTGGATCATCGCGTTATCGAACTCACGTGGATGGTGAATGCCACCGGAAGAACGTCCGCCGCGGATACGCAAACATTGTGCAAACCTGATACAAGCAACGTATCGCCGTTCGCCCCGCTCCGGCAACCCGATGCGGTCGCAGCGCTTCCGGGTGAGGAAAACGATGGAGGGCACGGAGCGCCGCCGCTCTCCGTGCCCCTCGATTGCGTTGGTCGGTCGTTCTAGCTGGGCGACGGGGCCGAGGGCTGCACGCGCTCCCACAGCTCGCCCCGGGCGCGCCACAGAAAGGGGTAGAACGAGGCCCGGTGCGTGGCCATCCGCTCCAGGTAGCGCACGCCGGACGAGGCGGCGGTCCCCTCCGTCTCGGGACCGATGGTGCGCTCCGCCGTGCGCGCGTGGACGAAGCGCCAGCAGCGCACCTCCTCGTCGTAGTCCAGCAGCGCCTCCGCCAGGTGCACCAGGTCCCACTGTGCGCCGGAGGCGTGGGACTGCGCGTACGCCTCCGCCGGGGTCACGCCCCGCCGCCGGAACGCCGCCTCCGCCGCCGTGGCGACCGAGGGCGCGTCCCACAGCGCCTCCAGCGCGTCCGTCCACAGGCGCGAGTGGGGGCTGCTGCCGGCGTCGGGGTGGATCTCTGACTCCAGGTAGCGGCGGAACTCGGGCTCGCGCGCGCCGGACAGGATCTCCACCTCGTGCCACTGGCCGCTCTCGCCGCCGCTGGCCGGCACCAGGTGATGGCGGAACGCGTAGAAGCCGCCCAGCGTCATCGTCTCCAGCACCCGCATCATCGGCGAGAACATCCGCACGACCGCGGTGCAGCGCTGCACCAGCCACGTAGCCATCCCCAGGTCGTCCCCGTCCAGCGCCTGGATGATGCGCGGCAGGTCCACCCGCAGCTGGCTGAACCACAGCTCGAACGACTGGTGGGTGATGACGAACAGGTGCTCGTCCGGGTGCCGCACCGCGTCCGGCGCCGGCTGCAGCGCCAGCAGCCGCGGCAGCTGCAGGTAGGTGCAGTAGTGCGTCTGCGACGGGTCGCGGACGGTGTGCCCGCAGGGAAGGGTGTGTGAGGTGACGGTCATCGGCGGCGGTGCGTGCGACGGGACTGCTCGGGCGAGCAGACAATCTGGGCCGCCGGCGCCGCCGGGGAAAGCCGCCGGCCGGATGATGACGTGGCGGAGCCGCTCGTCAGGAGAAGAGCCTCAGGACCGACCGGCCGAGGGATGCGAAAAAGCGGCGCGCGCCGCGATGCACCGGCGCCGCCCGCTGAGCCGGTGGCGCGGCATCGACTCCGAGCCGGCGCGCCAGCTCGGGAGAGTGCCGCCGCAGGTCATCGATGATCTGCTGATCCGACGCCGTTGCATAGTACTCCATTAGCACGGCTCGGGCTCTCTCCGGACAGATTGTCGCGCCCTCACCTGATCCAGGCAGGCGAGCGGCGGAAGCATGACCAGCGACGTCCCCGTCACCGTGGCGTGGCTGGTTGCCCCGGGCCAGAATTTCCGTCGCGGACAGGTCTCCCCACATCTCTTGAGCAAACTCTGGATCGGAGCGCCTGACGTTCGCGATGAACTCTTCCGGCGTCACCGTCGCAAAGTGGTGCTCCAGCCAGGCACTGGCCTGCTCAGGATCCAGCATGGTCTGCCTCCTCTTTATGTCGCCACGTCCGGATAATCGCAGCCGGGTTCCGTACCGCGATCTGCACGTGCGACCTGCGCAGCAGCGCCGACCCGGGGTAGATCGGCTCCCCCTCCGGAAAGACGGCCCGGACGGAGCGAATGCGCGTGCCGGCTCGTTCCATGCCGGTCGTGAAATAGTTGATTACCTGGCGGTCCAGCCTGTGTGCTCCACGGGTTTGCCTCGGCACCGGCAGTCCCATCTGCGCGCGGAAATCGATGTAGAGTTCGAATGCGCGCACGATGAGGCGCTCCCAGGGGATGTCCAACAGGTCGATACAGTCCGCGAGGTCAATCTCCGCGCCAATCACGGCCGCGTCTTCGCCAAAGCGCTGGCGGGCCCATTCCAGGGCGCGTGCAGGCGCATCCTGGAAGAAGTACGCCCCGTCGCCCAGCCAGTCGTACTCGTTCCGGCTGATCTCGAACCCGGCCGACAGGATGCGTTGCGCTGCTTCTGCGCTGGTGCCGTGAAAGCCGATCGCCCGCATCCCCCGTACCCCGCGTTATCAACTTCGTCTCCGGCGCCCGCTGGATCAAGCGCCGTATGCGTGGATCGGCAGCGCTCCGGGCATCCAGCCAGCTCGGACGCGCCAGTGCGCCCCGCGCACTCTGTTCATTTGATGGGTAAAGATGTACAGAGTGAGCGCAATCGCGCAAGGTCCTCGGTTGCTCCACGCGGCGGATAGGCACAGCAAAAAGGGCGACCCAGGCAGGGCCGCCCTTTCGATCGAAAAGACCTGATGTGGTGCGTCAGCCCCCGCCGCCGCCCACCATGCCGCCGCCGGGGATGCCGGGCTCCGTCATCTCGCGGACGTTCAGCACCTCGTCCAGCTTGTCGTCGCTCAGCAGGCCGCGGCGCTTCACCACGTCGCGCACGGACTCGAAGTTCTTGGCGGACTCCTTGGCCACCGAGGCCGCCTCGTCGTAGCCGATGTAGGCGTTGAGCGCCGTGGCGATGGACGGGTTCTTCTCCAGCAGGTCGCGGCAGCGGTCGCGGTTGACGCCGATGCCCTCCACCGCGTTGGCGCGAAAGGCGTCGCAGCCGCTGGCCAGGATGGCGACCGACTGCAGGAAGTTATGCGCCATCACCGGCATCATCACGTTCAGCTCGAAGTTGCCGTGCTGCCCGCCCACGGTGACCGCCACGTGGTTCCCCATCACCTGCGCGCACAGCATCATCATCGCCTCGCTCATCACCGGGTTCACCTTGCCCGGCATGATGGACGAGCCCGGCTGGATGGCGGGAAGCGTGATCTCCGCCAGCCCCGACGTGGGTCCGCTTGCCAGCCAGCGGATGTCGTTGGCGATCTTCATCAGCGACACCGCCAGCGTGTTCAGCGCGCCGGACGCGGAGACGTAGGCGTCCTTGGCGCCCTGCGCCTCGAAGTGGTTCTCGGCCTCGCGAAAGTCCAGCCCGGTGCTCTCGCTGATCTTCTCGATGGTCAGCGCGGGAAAGCCCGGCACGGCGTTGGTGCCCGTGCCCACCGCCGTGCCGCCCAGCGCCAGCTCCGCCAGCTCTTCCGACGCGTTGCGCAGCCGCCGCAGCCCGTGCTCCAGCTGCGACGCGTAGCCGCCGAACTCCTGCCCCAGCCGCACCGGCGTGGCGTCCATCAGGTGCGTGCGCCCGCTCTTGACCACGTCGTCAAACTCCGCGGCCTTGGCCAGCAGCGCGTCGCGCAGCCGCTGCACCGCCGGCACCAGGTCCTCGTGGATGGCCACGCGGGCGGAGACGTGCATGGCCGTGGGGATCACGTCGTTGGAGCTCTGCCCCATGTTGACGTGGTCGTTGGGGTGCACCTTGCGGCCCAGCAGCTGCGACGCGCGGGTGGCGATCACCTCGTTGGCGTTCATGTTGCTCGAGGTGCCGCTCCCCGTCTGGAAGATGTCGAGCACGAACTCGCCGTCCAGCGCGCCGGCGACCACCTCGTCGGCCGCGCGGGCGATGGCGTCGGCCGTCTCGGCGTCCAGCAGCCCCATCTGCGCGTTGGCCTGCGCGGCGGCCTTCTTGACGGTCCCCAGCGCGTGGATGAAGCGGCGCGGAAAGCGGATGCCGCTGATGGGAAAGTTCTCTACGGCGCGCTGTGTCTGCGGGCCGTACAGGGCGGCGGCGGGAACCTGCATCTCGCCCAGCGAGTCGCGCTCGGTGCGAAAGCCGGAGGTGCTCGTATCCGTCATGGTTGTTCCAGCGTCGTGCGTGTCGAAGTTCACGAGTTCGGATGCGGCAAAATGCAGCCGCCACGCCCCACGCGCAAACCGTCCGCCGCGCCGCAGGGAGGTAGATGCAAAAAGGCCCCGCCGTCGCCGGCGGGGCCTCTCGATCGCGCTCCGGAGGGAGCGGCCTCAGAACTTGCGCTTGGGCCCGTTGCGGGGGCCCAGCACCTCGAACTCGTCGCGGCCGTTGATGGCCTCGATCTGCTCCGGCGTCAGCGACGCGATGAAGCCGGGCTCGCTGCGCAGACGGCGTTCGGCTTCCTCCAGGGAGGGCAGGCCGAGCAAGCGCGCCACCAGCCGCTCGCCCCACGAGGGAGTATCGGAAGGGCGCGGCGGAGCCGGCGAGGCAAAGATCGGAGCGACGGATGCGCGGTTTCTCATGGCTTGATCCTCCTCTCACAATATACGGGCTGTCCAGCTTTCCAGGCAACCGTGAAGCCGAGCCGCTCATAAAGCGGAATAACGCCCGGCAACGGTTCAATCAGGCGGATGCGGGTTGCCCCGAGCAGCTTTCCGTATGCCACCGCCGCCGCGATGACCAGGGTGGCGATGGTGTAGCGAAGCGGGTGGCCACGATCGTGGGCGCTCTCGACGAAGTGCACGGAGATCGTGTGCCGCAGGCCGAACGCACGACGCTTGGAGACGCGTCCGACCCCCAGCCCGCACAGGACCTCGCCGCTCCAGATCGCTACATGAAAAGCCGACGGCCGACGCCACGCGCGGCGAAGGAGCCGATCCCAATCCCAGCTTCCCGCCCCGCTGGGGTGTGGGCCCCTCCACGTCGCCTGCCATGCCGCGACGGTGTGTTCGTTCGTCTCTTCGATCCGTAACGGAACGCTGATGAAGCCGGTCTGCGCAGCCTCGCCGCGAACCGTGTCATAGGCAATTCGGCGCCGGCGGGCGTAATCCTGCTTCGCCCGCCAGAAGTGCAGGTTTGGCATCGGCGGAGTCGCGCGGAAGGGAACGAAGTGCGCGCAATGTTCGCCGCCGGTCAGCCGAACGCAAGTGATTTGATGTGGCCGCTTTGCGCCGCTCCGATGGGCTCAGCGGCGCGATGATGGATTTGCAGCATCTACCACGAATCAGGTAGAAAACCGCTCCGAATGCGCCGGTGGGAAAACGTGCGCTATTGCGTCTCTTCCTCGGTCGCGGCATTGCGCTGGCGCCTGCCGGCGAGCGGGTCGTTGCCGGAGACGAGGTCGTCCTGGCGCACGTCGAGCACCTCCAGGGCCTCGGCGGCGGCTTCGGCGCCGGCGCCGTAGAGAAAGACGGGGACGCCGGCCTGGCGCAGCTGCTCGGCGACGTCGATGCGGTCCTCGAAGGCGCACACCAGCTCGTACTCGCGCCGCAGCCGATCCACCACCTCGGCCTTGAAGAAGCCGGCCGGACGGTACTCGCCGTCCGGCCGCATGATGAGCGCGTCGTACTCCGTGAGCCCGTTGGCCTCCAGCCAGCGCACGGTCTTGCGCCGCGTGTACTCCGGGCGGCCGGTGAGAAAGAGGATGCGCAGGCCGGCCGCGTGCATGGCGCGCAGCACCTCCATGGACGCGGCGATCGGCGGGTCGGTGTCGATGGCGTCGAAGTACGACCGCCAGTCCCGCGCCCGCCCGCGCTCCACCTCCACGAAGTGCGCGCGCGCCCTGTCGTTGCTCAGCGTGCCGTCCAGGTCCCAGATGACCGCCCTGGGCCGGCCGTGCGCGGCCGCGCCGCCGTCGCCCGTCATCGTGCGCACTCAGTCCGCCCGCTGGGCCTTGCGGGGCCGCGTGGGGCGGACCTCGATGCGCGAGGGGAGCGCGTTCTCGGGGAAGGCGAGCAGCTCCATCACCAGGCGGGCGATGTCGTCGGGCTGGATCATCCAGTCGTTCTCGCGCGAGGGCTGCTTGTTGTTGAAGTAGGTATCCACCGAGCCGGGCATGATGCAGCTCACGCGGATCCCCTCCTCGCGCACGTCCAGCATCATCGCCTCGCTGAAGCCCAGCAGGCCGAACTTGCTGGCGTTGTACGCGGCGCCGCCGGCGAACGGGTTCTTGCCCGCCAGCGAGCCGATGTTGATGATCCACCCGCCGCCGCGCGCGCGCAGGTGGGGAATGGCCTCGTGGCAGGCGTAGAACACGCCGTTCAGGTTGGTCTCGATCACCTGGTGCCAGTGGTCCGGCGACATCTGGTCCACAGGGCCGAAGCGGCCCACGCCGGCGTTGTTCACCAGCACGTCCACGCCGCCCAGGTCCACGGCGGCCGCGATCATCTGCCGCACGTCCTCGTGCTTGCGCATGTCGCACCGCACGGCGGCCACGTTGCCGGGGCCCAGCCGGTCCAGCTGCTCGGCCGCGGCCTGAACCTCGGCCTCGTCACGCGCGCTGACGACCAGGTTGGCCCCCTCGCGCGCCATGGCCTCGGCGATGGCGTAGCCGATGCCCTTGCTGCTTCCCGTGACGACCGCCGTCTTTCCATCCAGCATTCCCGGCATTCGGAGCTCCCCGTGCGTTGGTCTGGTGTTTTGTGCGTGCGCGGGGAGGCCGCAAGTCGCAGGCCCGGGCGGAGGGGCAGGGAATAGGGAACAGGGGACAGGGGATAGGGAACAGGGGACAGGGGACAGGGGACAGGGACAGGGAACAGGGAACAGGGAACAGGGAACAGGGAACAGGGAACAGGGAACAGGGAATAGCGGGAATGATGGATATGGGGTGTATGATACCAGATCCTCAAAAGAATGAGCGTACAGAGGAGTAGAGTTAGACAGAGAAAGCGGGCAGAGACCATGATGATTCCTCTGTCTGACTCCGTTCCTCTGTACGCCTAAAGGTGTTGTTTTTCCGGATTCGGTATGACCATGACGATGACTCGATTTTTTGCGTGCCGAATGCGGGGAGGGCGCACCGGCCGCATGATCCGGAACCTTGCTCCGGCAGGGCCGAACGCAGCGGAGGCGCCCATCAGGACGCCTCCGCGCATCGGCTGCCGGTGCCGTTGCCGGCTATTCCCTGTTCCCTGTTCCCTATTCCCTATTCCCTATTCCCTCTCTCACAGCGTGCTCTTGAACAGCAGCCGGTTCGGCGTTCCCACCGGCACGCCCCCGATCACACCCGGCGTCGCGCTCGACAGGATCCAGCTCTGCACGGTGGCGGGGGTGCCGCCGAAGGTGGCGAACACCAGCGCCGCCGTGCCCGTGACGTGCGGCGCGGCGATGGAGGTGCCGCTGGCCAGCACCGGCGTGGTGGTGAGCCCCACGGTGGGGATGTTGCGGCCCGGCGCGTACAGGTCCACGCAGCTGCCGAAGTTGCTGCCGGCCACGTGCTGGTCCAGCGGGTCCGACGCCGTAACCGTGGTGATGGACGCCACGCTGCCCGGCGAGTAGTTGCACGCGTTGGCGTTGTTGTTCCCCGCCGCTACCGCCACGAACACGCCCGACGCGTACAGGTTGCTCACCGCCGTGTTCAGCGCGCTGGAAAAGCCGCCGCCGATGGAGATGTTGGCCACCGAGAGCGGGCCGTGGTTGGCCGCCACCCAGTTGATCCCCCCGATGATCCCCGACGTGGTGCCCGTGCCGGTGCAGTCGAGCACCCGCACGCCCAGCAGCTTTACCCCCTTGGCCACGCCGTACGTCTTGGCGCCCACCACGCCGGCCACGCCGGTGCCGTGGCCGTGGCAGTCCGTGCCCGTGCCGCCGAACGCGTCGTACACGTTGGCCGCGCGCCCGCCGAACTCCGGGTGCGTGGCCAGGATCCCCGTGTCGATGATGTACGCGGCCACGTTGGACGCCAGCGTGTTGAAGACGTAGGCGTTGTTCAGGGGCAGAGAGGTCTGGTCGATGCGGTCCAGCCCCCATGGTGGCGAGCTCTGCACCCACTGCGCCTCCAGCACCTGGTCCGGCTCCAGGTACGCCACCGCCGGGTGGTGCCGCAACGCGGCCACCTGCCCGGGCGAGAGCGGCGCCGCGAAGCCGGTGAGCGCCGCCGTGTAGACCTGCCGCGGCTGCACGCCGGCGACCGCCGCCACGGCCACGGGGTTCGCGCCCGCCTCGAGCACCACCACGTACTCGCCGGGAACGGCGCGCCCCACGGACGCGCTCCGCAGCGGCGCGGCGCCCGCCGGGGTGCCGGCCACGGGGGACGGCGCATCGGCGCAGGCGGCCAGCGCCGCCAGGGCCAGGGCGGGAAGGGCGAATCGGATCGGTTGCATCTGCCTGTCCTTTCTCGCGGGGGAGAGGGGAAGGGCGGCGGCGGGATGCGGCCGCCCTTCCGGCATCACGTCCTCACGCCGTCACAGGCCGATGTACAGCAGCCGGTTGGGCGTGCCCGTGGGGTTGCCGGTGATCTTGTCGAGCGTCGCGCGGTTCTTGAGCCACGCGTCGATCGTCACCGACGCCGCGTCGCCGAACGTGGCCTTGTAGCGCGCCGCCGCGCCGGCCGCGTGCGGGGCGGCCATCGACGTGCCGCTGAGGGTGTTCGTCGCCGTCGAGCTGGTGTACCAGGTGCTGATGATGCTGCTTCCCGGCGCGTAGATGTCCACGCAGCTGCCGTAGCTGGAGTAGCTGGCCTTGGCGTCCGTGCTGGTGCTGGCCGCCACCGTCATCGCCGACGTGGCGCTCGCGGGCGAGGTGTTGCAGGCGTTGGCGTTCTCCCCGCCGGCGCCCACGGAGATGAACACGCCCGAGCCGGCCAGGTTGTTCACCGCCGTGTTGAGCGCGGAGGAGAATCCACCCCCCACCGACATGTTGGCCACCGCCGGGTTCACGCGGTTCAGGCGAACCCAGTCCACCCCCGCGATCACGCCGGAGGTGGTGCCGCTGCCGGTGCAGTTGAGCACCCGCACCCCGTGCAGCCGCACCTGGTTGGCCACCCCGTAGCTGGTGGCGCCCAGGATCCCCGCCACGTGGGTGCCGTGGCCGTTGCAGTCCGCGCCGGTGCCGCCCGTGGCGTCGTACACGTTGTTCGCGCGCCCGCCGAACTGCGTGTGGGCCGTGTAGATCCCCGTGTCGATCACGTACGCGTGCACGCCGGTGCCGGGCGAGCCGCTGGGGCTGTAGACGCCGTTCAGCGGCAGGCTGCGCTGGTCGATGCGGTCCAGGTTCCACGGCGCCGCGTTGGCGTGCACCTCCTGGTCCTGCTCCACGTACGCCACGCCGGGATGGTGGCGGAGCGCGTTCAGCTGTCCCGCGTTCAGCGCCGCCGAGAATCCGACCAGCGAAGCCGTGTAGACGAACTTCGGACTCACGCCGGCGACCGCCGCCACCGCGCGCGGGTCGGCGCCCTGGTCCAGCACCACGATGTACTGCCCGTCGATCCCCCGGCTGGCGGCGGAGAGGAGCGGCGCGGCGGCGTCCGCCGGGGCGGCGACGGGAGACGGGTCCGCGCAGGCGGCCAGCGCCAGCAGGGCGGCGGCGGCCAGGGGAGATCGGATGCGTTTCATCTGCGTTCCTCGCTCGTGAGGGGGGGGTGGCGGGGTGCCCGGCGGATCCCGGCCGCGGTGAGATATCCGGCAATTTTATCGTGAAAGGATAGTATTCGTTCGCGAAGCGTGGCGCGCCGCCCCGGAAAGGAGCGGCGCGCCGGTGCCGCGATCAGCCGGTTACAGCGTGCTCTTGTAGAGCAGGCGGTTGGGCGTGCCGGTCACGTTGCCGGTGATCACGTTGGCCGTGGAGTTGGTCTTGATCCACGAGTCGATGGTGGAGGTGGAGGCGTTGCCGTACACGCCCTTGTACAGGGCGGCCACGCCGGCCACGTGCGGGCTGGCCATGCTGGTGCCGCTAATGGTGTTGGTGCCGCTGTTGATCCAGGTGCTGGTGATGCTGCTGCCCGGCGCGTACAGGTCCACGCAGCTGCCGTAGTTGCTGTAGCTGGCCTTGGCGTCGCTGCTGGTGCTGGCCGCCACCGTGGTGGCCGACGCCGCGCTGGCCGGCGACACGTTGCAGGCGTTCTGGTTCTCGTTGCCGGCCGCCACGGCCAGGAACACGCCGCTATTGGCCAGGTTGTTGGCCGCGGTGTTCAGCGTGGACGAGTAGCCGCCGCCCAGCGACATGTTGGCCACCGCCGGGTTGGTGCGGTTGGCGCGCACCCAGTCAAGCGCCGCGATGATGCCCGAGGTGCTGCCCGAGCCGGAGCAGTTGAGCACGCGCACCGCGCGCAGCCGCACGGCCTTGGCGATGCCGTACGTGGCGCTGCCGATGGTGCCCGCCACGTGCGTGCCGTGGCCGTTGCAGTCCTGCCCGTTGCCGCCCAGCGCGTCGTACGACACGGCCGCGCGGCCGCCGAACTGGCTGTGGCTGGTCTGGATGCCCGTGTCGATCACGTACGCGTAGACGGTGCTGGCGGTGTTGTTGTACGTGTACGTGCCGCTCAGGGGCCGGCTGCGCTGATCGATGCGGTCGATGCCCCAGGTGGCGCCGGACTGCGTGGTGGCCGCCTCGACCACCTGGTCCTGCTCGATGTACTCCACGTTGGGGTTGTGCTGCAGCGCGTTCAGCTGGCCCGCGTTCAGCTCCGCCGCGAAGCCGTTGACGGCCGACGTGTACACGTAGTGCGGGTCCACCCCCGCCACGGCCGCCACCGAGCGCGGGTCGGCGCCCTCGCCCACCACCACGATGTAGCTGCCCTCGATCCCGTTCGCGCTCGCCGAAAGCAGGGGCGCGGCCGTGGGCGCGCGTCCGGCCACCGGCGACTGGTCCGAGCACGCGGCCAGCGCCAGCGTTGCACCGACTGCCACTACGGTCTTGCTCAGCTTCATGGCATCCTCCCAAAGGGGGGTGAGTGGTGCGCGCCGCCCGTGAGGGTGGACGGCGCGCGGGGTGCGGCGCTCAGGGGATCAGAGCGCCGCCTTGTACAGCAGGCGGTTGGGCGTGCCCGTGGGGTTGCCCGTGATCACGTTCAGCGTCGCGTTGCTCTTGATCCAGGTGTCGATGGTGGCGGACGACACGTTGCCGTAGGTCGCCTTG
>Ga0190267_10000239_pt1 | contig 11913 bp, 12 predicted proteins | sample Popmic239T_FD_140332 | JGI IMG/M metagenome (GOLD analysis project Ga0190267, IMG submission 140332) | Populus adjacent soil microbial communities from riparian zone of Oak Creek, Arizona, USA - 239 T | ecosystem: Environmental > Terrestrial > Soil > Riparian zone | place: USA: Arizona... | reverse complement strand
TGGGCGGCGACGCCCACGGCACCGCCGTCCTCTTCGCGGAGGCCGCGGCGGTGGTCTGGCCCAACAACGCGCGGCTGGCGTGGATCTGCGGAAAGATCTACCGGGAGCGGCAGCAGTTTGGCCGTGCCGAGATGTGGCTGCGGCGCGCGCGGCGGGTTGCCGTGTGGACGGGCGATTGGGAGCTGCAGGCGCAGGCCATCAACAGCCTGGGCAACCTGAAGGTCCGCCTGGGTGACCTGGCGGGCGGACGGGAGCTACTGCTTTCCGCTGCCCGTCTGGCCAAACGCAAGCGGTTGCGCGAGCGGCTGGCGAAGGCGCAGCATGATCTGTTCGTCGTCTCGACCTACACGGGCCGCTTCGATGAGGCGGAGCAGCATGCCGCCCAGGCCTTTGCCGCCTACGGACCGGATCATCCGGATCTCATCAACCTCGCCTTTGACGTCTCGCACTTCTGGAAGCAGCAGGGCCAATTCGGCCGCTCGCTCGCCGTTCTGAAGGCACTTCACGCTCGCTTCACGGATGCTGACCGGCAACTGCGAGTAGTCGCGAGCACCGCGCGTACCGCCGGGGCGGTCGGCGAGGCAGAGACGTTCCATCATGCGTGGACGGACGCGTGGAAGCTGATAGACGGCGGGCTAGTGGACCACCTGCGTGCAGTGGCCCCGCTCGAACTCGGACTTGGGGCGTTGAGCCTCGGGCTGTGGGACCACGCGGAGCTGGCGCTTATGGCGGCGCGCGAGGCGGCGCAGGACCTTCGTGAAGGCGACACACTCGCCGCCGCGGAATCATCCCTCGACCACCTCGCACGGCGCCAGACCGCCGATCGCCAGACGCGCGCCCTTCAGCCGCGGACTGGCGACCTCGCTACGGACCTGGTGCGCTCGCTGAGTGCACTTCCGCTGGCGCGAAGCGGAGCGCCCGCGCACGAGAATTAGCGGTGGGGGATCATGTACCAGATCCAATCATGATCCCGCCGTTGCTGGCCTCCGCAGGTGACGGCTCCGGCGTACTGTCGTTCTGCACCGACGCAGAGATGGCGGGCGGGGCGGCGGCGGGCGGGTCCAATGGACCGTCCGCATCGCAGCCTGCGACGAGGAGCGCGATAAGGGGGATGGGGAGCGCGAATCGGCGCATCTGGGCCTCCGGACAAAGCGTGAGCGGATGTTGGGCGCGCCCAAGATGCGCCTGCCGCGTGTCCACTTGCAACACACCAGCAGCCTGAAATGAAGCCTCCCCGGGTTCCGCCGCTGGGGCTGACGGAGCACCCACGCCGCACCGTGCTCGTGCTGGAACCGGGATTTCCTAGTCCCGGACTTGGGAGCTTGGCCGCCAGGAACCGAGTGGCGGCGAAGATCAGGTCCCGGAGCCCATCATGATCCCGCCGTTGCTGGCCTCCGCAGGTGACGGCTCCGGGGTACTGTCGTTCTGCACCGACGCAGAGATGGCGGGCGGGGCGGCGGCGGGCGGATCCAATGGACCGTCCGCATTGCAACCCGCAATGAGGAGTACAACAAGGGGGATGAGGAGCGCGAATCGGCGCATCTGGGGCTCCAGACAAAGCGTGAGCGGATGTTTGGCGCGCCCAAGATGCGCCTGCCGCGTGTCCACTTGCAACACACCAGCAGCCTGAAATGAAGCCTCCCCGGGTTCCGCCGCTGGGGCTGACGGAGCACCCGCGCCGCACCGTGCTCGTGCTGGAACCGGATTTTCCCGCCTGGCCGGAGACGGTGGACGGGTACGGGTTCCACTCCGCCGCCGGCTGGGGCGCGCTGCGGGAGCTCGCCCGGGCCTCGCCTCCATCCGCCGTGGTGCTGGTCCGTGCCCACGGCGGCGAGGCGGAGGCGGGTGAGCTGCGCGCGCTGATCCGGGCGACGCCATCCATCCCCGTGGTGGCGTCGGTGGACTTTCGCCAGGCCACGGCGGGGCAGGTGCGCGCGCTGCTCGAGACCGGCCTGGCCGAGATCGCCTGCGTCGGCGAGACCGGCGGCAGCCCGCGGGCGCTGGTCCCCACGCTGCGGCGGGCGCACGCGCGCCCCCTCAAGCGGCGCATCGAGGAGCGGCTGCCCGTCTGGGTGCCGGAAGACGCGCGCACCCTCCTCCGCGCCGCCGCGGAGACCGTGGTGGACCTGGGCGGGCGGGAGGCGTTCGCCGGCATTTTTGGCGTATACGTGCGCACCGTGGCGGAATGGTGCCGCGAGCTGCACCTGCCCCCGCCGCGGCGCCTGCTGGGGTGGGTGCGCGTGCTGCTGGCGCTCACGCTGCTGGAGGAGGCGCACCGCACGGTGCTGAACGTGGCGCTGGCGTGCGGCTACAAGGACAACAGCTCGCTCAAGCGCGCCCTGGAGAACTTCAGCGGCACCCCGGCGCTCGGCTCGCGCGAGCAGCGCTTCGATCCCGCCTTCGACCGCTTTGCCGCCGAGCTGCGTGCCCTGCGGCACGACGCGCAGGGCCGGCGCCCGCGTTCGCCCGCCGGATAGCGGTAACCTCTCTCCATTTTCCCAAACCAGTCATCCTGAGAGTGTGTTTAGATCTGGTCTATCAGATAACGGAGAACTGATTTCCTGAGGGAGCGCGCGTGAACCTGACGTTGCTCAATCGCTTGCGCGCGACCGAAGGATCTCGTCTCGGCTATCGCGGGGCTGGCTACGCGGCACTGATCCAGCCCCCGGGTGCTGCCGGCGAGGTCCTTCGGTCGGCGCCAAAGTGCCTCTTCAGCAACAGGCTCGGAGCGGCGCCTCCCTCAGGAAATCAAGCTCCTGGTAGATTCTTACACACACACTCTGAGGCTGAGGGAGCGCCTCGCAAAACCGTACCCTTGCACGGCCGTTTGCGGGCGGCCGAAGGACCTTCTGTCGCCGCCGTGGGGCAGGCTCTTCGGCGGAGTTCCAGCCCCTGGGCTTTGCCGGCAGGGTCCTTCGGTCGGCGCCAGGCCGTGTTGTACAGGCAGGATCCAGTGCGTCGCCTCCCTCAGCATGACTGGTTTCTGGCGTCGGAGCGCAAAGACGGCCGCCGCCGCTTGCCCCCGTGGGGGCGCGGCGGCACTTTGCCGCGGATGCCGAACGAACCTCTCTCCGCCCTCGCGCTGGCGGGCGTTTTCCTGGCCTCGGTGCTGGGGGGCGGCGTGAACGCCATCGCCGGCGGGGGCACGCTGCTGACCTTTCCCGCGCTGGTGGGGCTGGGCGTGCCCGCGCTGACCGCCAACGCCACCAGCACCGTGGCGCTATGGCCCGGCGCGCTGAGCAGCATGTGGGGATACCGCGGCGAGCTGCGCGGCGCGCGCGCCTGGGTGGCGCGCATCACCCTGCCCAGCATCGCGGGGGGCGCGCTGGGCGCCTGGCTGCTTCTGCGCACCCCGCCCGACCGCTTTGCCCGCATCGTCCCCTTTCTTGTGCTGGGGGCCACGCTGCTCTTTCTGGCGCAGGGCCCCATGATGCGCCGCCTGCGCCGGACGGGGAGCGGGGCGGGGGAGGGGGGCGCCGCGCCGGCGGACCGCGATCCGGAGCTGGCGCCGTGGGCGTTCGTGGCCGCGCAGTTCGGCATCGGGGTGTACGGCGGCTACTTTGGCGCGGGGATCGGCATCCTGATGCTGGCGGGGCTGGGGCTGATGGGCTTCACCAACATCCACCGGATGAACGGCCTCAAGAACTGGGGCGCCGTGTGCATGAACGTGGTGGCGGCCGGCATCTTCGCCTTCAGCGGCGTGGTGCACTGGCCGGTGGCGCTGACCATGGCCGCGGGCGGGCTGCTGGGCGGCTACGCGGGCTCGCGCATGGCCCAGCGCGTGGGCCAGCAGCGCGTCCGCCGCGCCATCGTCGCCATCGGCCTGGCGTCGTTCCTGTTCCTGCTGCTCCGCCCGCTGTGACCGCAGGGGATAGGGAACAGGGGATAGGGAACAGGGGACAGCGGACAGGGGACAGGGGACAGGGAATAGCAAGCAAGGGAAGTGCATCTCGGGCGGAAAGACCCGGCTGTTGGGTGGACATCGTGATGCTGGCGGACCTGGGCTCATCGGCTTCACCAACATCCACCGGATGAACGGCCTCCTTAGCCCGCGCTGATCCCGCCCCCTTTCAACGAGCGCAGACGACCGTCATCTGCTCCCGCCCCCTGTTCCCTGTTCCCTGTTCCCTGTTCCCTATTCCCTGTTCCCTATTCCCTCTCCGCGCCCGGTCCTTGCAACTGTATCAGCGACAACAGTCGATCCCGATCCCAAACATCCAGAGGCCCGCATGGCGCTGTTCGACGCACCCGCCAAAGAAGTGCAGCACCATGCCCGCCGCGCCGCCCGCGAGGCCGATCCGTGGGTGCAGGGGCTGGCCCGGATGGGGTACACGGCCAAGGGCGTAGTCTACATGATCATGGGCGGCATCGCGGCGCAGGCGGCGTTCAGCCCGACGGAGCAGGTGGAAGGGGCGCAGGGAGCCATGGCCACCATCCTGGACCAGCCGTTCGGCAAGGTGCTGCTGGGGCTGATGGCGCTGGGGCTGGCGGGCTTCGTCCTGTGGCGTCTGGTGCAGGCCGTCATGGACCCGGAGCACAGGGAGGGGGGGATGAAGCGCGCCGCGGTGCGCGCCGGCCACGCCCTCAGCGCCGCGACCTACGCGGCGCTCACGTTCGCGGCCGTGCGGATGCTGCGCGGCAGCGGCGGCGGCGGTGGGGGAGGGGGCGCCCAGCACTGGACGGCGGTGGTGATGGAGAAGCCGTTCGGACGCATCTTCGTGGGCCTGGTGGGGGTGGGGATCGCGGCGTACGGCATCTACCAGGTCATCCACGCTTTCAAGTCGGACCTGGACAAGCGGCTGAACCTGGAGGGATCGCCCGTGGCCACGCGGCGGCGCGTGATGGCCGTGGGGCGGGCGGGGACGGCGGCGCGTGGCGTGGTGTTCACCATCATCGGCTGGCTGGTGCTGCAGGCCGCGCTGCGCTACGACCCGTCGAAGGCGGAAGGGCTGCAGGGCGCGCTGGGCACGCTGCGGCAGGCGGCGTACGGGCCGTACCTGCTGGGCCTGGTGGCCCTGGGCCTCATCGCCTACGGCATCTTCTCGCTGGTCAAGGCCCGCTACCGGGTGATCCGCGCGTCCTGACGCCGCATCGCGACGCACACGAGGGCACGGAGGACACGGGGGGATCGACGCCTCCGTGTCCTCCGTGTGAGACCCCCGCTCTTTTCAGGAACCCGGTGATCACTCCGGCGGCGTGGGGCAGGGGACGCGCTCCAGCCGCAGCTCGCGCCCTTCCTGGCTCCCTTCGCCGCGGTCCAGCCGAATGGTGAGGGTGTTCGCGTCCGCGCGGCGGTAGAGGATGCGCCTGGGAAAGTCGTGCGCCGGGTCCTCGAAGCTCGCCTCGCCCATCAGCGCCGGCTGCAGGCGGAAGCGACCCGCCGCGTTCCCCATCGGCGCGGGGATCAGCACGATCCCCGCCGAGTCCAGCACGATGCGGCTGAACTCCCAGCCGCGCGTGCGGCCGGTGTTGGTGTCCAGGTAGCGCGTGGTCGCCAGCATCACGTTGGAGTTGGCGGCCGTCCACTGCTCCTCGATGGCGCGGTCGGTCCCCGCGTCGCCGCGCCAGCAGCCCGCCATGAACGCCAGGGCGGCCAGCGGACGGTCCTGTGCCCGCGCGGCCGGCGGCGCGGCGGCCAGGCTCGCGGCCAGCGCCAGGAGCACGGCGGGGCGGATGGGAGGGAGGATGGGCATCGGCAGGCTCCGCGGCAGGGGAGATGGAGGACCCGCGGACACAACGATGCTCGCGCGCCGCGGCCGTGTCCAGCATCATCCGCACGCGGACCCGGCAATCTCCCGAAGAAAGCCCTTGGCACCGGCCGCCCGGCGCATTAGACTGCGACGCGCTGGACCTTCCGCTCTGTTCACTTCCGCGCCGGAGAACGCGAATGGAATCCGCCCCCACGCCCGCCCCCGCGCCGGGCGACGTCCTGCTGCTGGTCGGCACCATGAAGGGCGCGTTCCTCCTCTGGTCCAACGGAGAGCGCGGTGAGTGGCGGATGGAGGGGCCGCACTTTCGCGGCGAGGCCGTCTATGCGCTGGCGTTCGACCAGCGGGGTGGGCGGCGGCGGATCCTGGCGGGCGGGCAGAGCATGCACTGGGGAAGCGTGGTGCGCGCCAGCGACGACTTCGGCGCCACCTGGACGGCGCCGGACCGCCAGAACGTGCGCTTTCCCGAGGAGGCGGGCCGCGCCCTGGCCAACATCTGGCAGCTGCGCCCCGGCCGCGCCGCCGAGCCGGACGTGGTCTACGCCGGCGTGGAGCCCGCCGCCCTCTTCGAATCGCGCGACGGCGGCGACAGCTGGAGCCCCGTGGAGGGGCTGCTGAACCACGAGCACCAGCCGCGCTGGCAGCCCGGCGGCGGCGGGCTGTGCCTGCACACCATCGTGCTCGATCCGGCGAACCCGGAGCGGATGGGCGTCGCCATCTCCACCGGCGGCTTCTACCGCACGGACGACGGCGGCCGCAGCTGGCGGGCGCGCAACGCGGGCGTGCGGGCGGAGTTCCTTCCCGACAAGCACCCGGAGTTCGGCCAGTGCGTGCACAAGGTGGTCAACCACCCGTCGCGCCCGGAGCGGCTGTTCCTGCAGAATCACTGGGGCCTGTACCGCAGCGATGACTGGGGCGACAGCTGGACCGACATCGCCAACGGCGTCCCCAGCGACTTCGGGTTCGCCATGGAGATGCACCCGCACGACCCGGACACCGTCTACATCGTCCCCATCGACTCCGACCAGTTCCGCATCGTGCCCCAGGCGAAGCTGCGCGTCTATCGCACCCGCGACGCCGGCGCCTCGTGGCAGCCCCTGCACGACGGCCTGCCGCAGGAGAACGCGTACGAGTGCGTGCTGCGCGACGCCATGGCCACCGACGGCCACGATCGCGCGGGCATCTACTTCGGAACGCGCAGCGGCAAGCTGTACGGCTCCGCGGACGAGGGCGAGACGTGGATGGAGATCAGCGGTGCCCTGCCGCCCATCGTTTGCGTGAAAGCCGCCGTCGTGGGTGCAGATTCCTGAGGCGGAGAGGGTGCTGCCAAACCCATGATCGCGGCGTTGACTTCCTGAAGGAGCGCCACACAGAACCTCGACGTACACGATTGCTCGTGCGCGACCGAAGGACCTCGTCTGCTTCACGCAGGGCTGAGATTCGAGCCTGGAATCCAGGCCCCACGGTTGTGCTGGCGAGGTCCTTCGGTCGGCGCCAGGCTGCATCGTAGAAGCAGGCTGCGGCGTGGCGCCTCCCTCAGGAAGTCAACGCCTGGGACGGTTTGGCTGCACCTCGAGCCCGGGTTGAACGCCGCGATTTTTCCAAGGAAGGAAGGATGGAGCCGATGCCGATTACCGTGGCGCTGCCCAGCGCCCTGCGGCCCTACGCCGGCGGCAGCCCGGAGGTGACCCTCGACGGGGGATGCGGCACCGTGGGCGAGGCGCTGGGCGTGCTGGCGGGCCGCTACGCCGGCGTGGTGGACCGGGTGATGGACGAGCGCGGCCAGGTGCGCCAGCACGTGAACGTGTTCGTGGACGGCGACAACATCCGGTTCCTGGACGGCCTGATGACGCCCGTGGGCGCCCGCAGCACCATCACCATCGTCCCCGCGGTGAGCGGAGGCTAGCCCGCATCCGCTGCTGGCACCGCCTGACCGACCGAATCTGCTCGACGAAAGACGTTTCCGTTCCCCCTGATCCTACCGAAGAGGTGCAGATGAGCAGTCCGGAGCAGGCGCTCGCCACACAGCTGCGCAACATCGAGGCAAAGACGGGGCAGGACCTGGCCGCCCACCGCGCGGCGATCGCCGCATCCGGCAAGGCCAAGCACGGCGAGGTGCGGACGTGGCTGATGGAGACGTACGGCCTGGGCTACGGCGACGCCAACACGCTCGCCCACGCCGCAGCCGGCAAAGGCCCCGGCGCCGCGCCGGATGCGTCGTCGGGCGACGTTGATCCGCTCGCCGAGATCTACACGGGCAAGAAGGCGCACCTGCGCGCCATCCACGAAGCGGTCGTCGCGGCCATCCAGCCCTGGGGCGACCATGAGCTCGCGCCCAAGAAGGGCTACGTGGCCTTCCGCCGCAAGAAGCAGTTCGCCATGCTGGGCCCCAAAACGGGCGAGCGCGCCGAGCTGGGCATCAACCTCAAGGACGACGTCGGCAGCGAGCGCGTCGTGGCGCAGAAGCCCGGCGGCATGTGCCAGTACGCCATCGCCCTCTCCGGCCCGGGCGACGTGGACGCGGAGGTGCTCGCCGTCCTGCGCCGCGCCTTCGACGCCGCTGGATAGCCGCGCGGCGCCCGCCCTCACGAACAGTCAAAGGTGAAGCCCCGTTCGACGTCAGCGACGTCGAACGGGGCTTCATCGTGGTCATGAACGAGTATCGTGCCGCCCGCCGCGCGGAGCGAATGATGCCCGTTGCGCGTCTGATCAGGTACCTTGCCGTCCGCTCGCGGGAGCGAATGAATTCGCCGCTGGAAAATCGCAAAGTCCGCCTTCGCGGACTCGGCGGCCCAGCCGTGCGCGGCGTTCCAGGCACCTGCGCGCCCGCAGCCGGGGATTACCCCCGGATTCCCGGAGCGCTCACTTCCGCACTAACGCACTAACGCACTAACGCACTCCCGCACTTCAAGACATCCCCACCTGCCGCTCCAGCTCCTGCGCGCGGACGTCGAAGTGCGCGGCGTGCCACTCCGGCCGGCCGCCGCGGGTGACGATCACCTGGGGCGAGTGGTGCTCGATCCCGGTCTTCTCCGCCAGGTACTGCGAGGCCTCCACGGCGTCGTTCACGTCCACCGTGTAGACCGGCGCCTCGGGGTGCAGCTCCATGAAGCGCTCCATCTCGCCGCGCGCGGCGGCGCTGATGGGGCAGCGGGTGCTGTGCTTGAACAGGATCGCCGTCTCCTGGCCCAGCGCGGCGTCCACGTCCTGCGTGCTGTGCATGTCCTTCATCCAGCCCTCCCCATTCGCGATTTACGCGCGGCCACCCGCCGCGAGCCGGGCCGGTGGGGGAGCAAGGGGCATACCCGCAGGTCCACGACGAGCAAACCGTGTCAGGTAGATGATGCAGAAACGGCGGCTCCAGTCGTGAGCCGCCGTTCCGCCCTGCCTGCCAACGTGTCCGGAAGAAGGCTACCGTGTCTCCGAGTTCCGCTCCTCGGCCAGCCGCTGGAGAATCCGCGTGATCGCCACCACGTCGCCGTCAGCCGCCATCATGTCCCGCAACGCGCGCTCCATCGCGGGGGAGACCGGGGGCGGGCCAGGCGATTCCAGCGGAGGAGCCGCTGGCATCCGGTCCATGACCGCACCCAGTTGGCGAAGCGCGTCGCGGTCGCGCGGATCCACAGGCTTGCCGGGATGCAGCGCCTGCAGCACGCGGTCGATCTCGGCATCGCTGCCCAGGAACGTCGTCCGCGCGGGGGCGGGACTCGGCTCCAGTTGCGGCGAAACCGTGGGCTCGCATGCCGCGAGCAGGACGACCGCGAACACGCCTGCGCTGCCGATCCGGTGCCTCATGATCCCTCCCCGTACAGGTGGCGGACGGTGGCCGGCAGCTTCGCCGGCGCAGTCGTCAACGTTGGCGGTCCAGGCACACAGGCACAAGGCCACCCTGAGATTTTCATCCGTCGCGGGAAAGGGCGTACAATCGCACGTGCTCCACGTCGTCCGTGCCCGTTTCCGTGCCCAGTACCCAGTCTGGCCCGATCTGAAGAACCTTGAAGCGCCCAGGTCCCCGTGCCGTGGCGACCCACCGTCCGTTGGAGTCGAAGACGGACCAGTGGCTGGATTGGTACAGCTTGCCGGGTGGGTGCGGCTCGCGCACCCACACGTTTCCGCGCGTATCGACGGCGAGCGACGTGTACGGGGGAAGCGTGCGGGGATACGGGGCGTCGCGCAACTCCCGGGCACGCTCACGCCGCTCCTCCAGGGTGCCTCCGATCTGGATCGAGGTGGCCTGGTAGTCGTCTACGTCTTTTGCGGCTAGCTCCACCGGCCGGTACGGTCTGCGGAAACGCGCCCGCTCTGTCCCGTCGGCGGCAAACGCGGCAACCTCGTAGGCGTCGCCCGTGCCCACATAAAAGCGGTTCCCTTGCACCGCCGCCGCTGCCTGGCGGCCGAAGGGCAGCGAGTGGACACGCCCCGTCGCGCCGGCGGCGTACCACTCGGCGCCCGGAAAGCGGCCCAGCGTGTCGGCGATCGTGCCATCCGGCGCAACCCGCAGGTACACGAGCGTGTCACGCCAGGCCCTTCCCGGCGGAGCCGTCTGCGTCGAGGCAGCCGGGTCCGCCACGAGCAGCGCTCCGTCATCGAACGTGCCGAGCACTCTTGGCAGTGGTCCGTTGGTAAAGCGCAGGGTCGCCATGCGAGCAAGGCGGCCGTCGGCGTTGAAAACGGAAAGGCGCCGAAGAGAGGGATCCCACACGGCGACGGAGTCGCCGGGAAGAAGGCCCAGCCAGCCCATGAACTGGAACTCGCCCGGTCCGGAGCCGTGCGATCCCACGTTGCGAACCACGCGGCCCGCGCGGTCAAAGTATCGCAGCGTTCCCGCGCCCACATCGGCCACGATGATCTGCCCGCCCTGCATCAACCCCGCCGCCACCATCACCAGTGCCTGACCCTCGCCCGCGCCAATGTCGAGCATGGGAGTGCGAGAGAGGGTCCACTGCCGAACGTCGTCGGGGTTGTCATTGCTGATGATGGAATGCCCGGCGGAATTGCCGTCTCCGCCGGGCTTGCCCTCACTTCCACACGCCGCGACGACAACGAGCGGCAGCGTGACCGCAACGGTCGAACAAAACTGTTTGACGCAAGCCATGCGACGGCCGGTCATGTCTCGGCGGGACAGGCGATTTGCTCCTTCGCGCACTTCTCCATACCCGTGTCCGGATCTTTGACGCAGTACTCCCTCCAGCACTTGACCGTGATTTGCGCAGCCGAGGGGCTCTCCGCTACCGCGACCGCGCCGAATGTCAGGGATGCGAATACCGCCACGCCCGCCAGACGTCCGAGAAATACCCTGATCATGGTGCCTCCACCAGGTGAGGGAGGGGAACGCGCGTGTACAGCGCCAAGCGCGGATCTGCGCATTCTCTTTAAGTCTCCAAAGAAGCGCTGTCCCACAGTAAGTGGCAATCCTGGGGTAGGCAAGGTTTTCGTGGTAGATGCCGCGGATGCCATAAACGAAGCGGCGGCCCCCGCCCGGGAGCCGCCGCTTCGATCCTGCACCGACATCGGCCGAAGCCGCGTCAGCTGTTGGGCGTGCCCGCCTCGCCGGCGCCGGCGCGGTTGCGCAGGGTGCTGTTCCAGTAGCCGAAGGCGAAGTAGAGCACCAGGCCGATCGCCATCCAGATGCCGAACCGCTCCCACGCGTGCTTGGGCAGCCCCGCCATGATGTAGATGCACGCCCCGGCGCCCACCAGCGTGACCGGCCACACGAAGGGCACCCGGAAGGGGCGCGGGCGGTCCGGGTCCTTGATGCGCAGCACCAGCACGCCGATGCAGACGATGGCGAACGCCGACAGCGTGCCGATGTTGGTGAGGTCGTAGATCTCGTTCTCGTCCGCGAACAGGGCGCCGATCGCCACCACCAGGCCGGTCACCAGCGTGGTCACGTACGGCACGCGCGCCTTGGTGCTCAGCTTGGTGGACCATTTGGGCAGCAGCCCGTCGCGGCCCATCGCGTAGAAGATGCGCGGCTGGCCGTACTGGAACACCAGCAGCACCGCCGTCAGCGAGATCACCGCGCCAAACGACACGATCCACCCGGCCGTGCCCAGCCCCGCCAGCTGCAGCGCCTGCGCCAGCGGGTCCGCGCCCTTGAGCTGCGCGTACGGCACCAGACCGGTGGCCACCGCGCCCACGATCACGTAGATCACCGTGCAGATGGCCAGCCCGCCCAGGATGCCGATGGGCATGTTGCGCTGCG
>Ga0190267_10000238_pt1 | contig 11923 bp, 15 predicted proteins | sample Popmic239T_FD_140332 | JGI IMG/M metagenome (GOLD analysis project Ga0190267, IMG submission 140332) | Populus adjacent soil microbial communities from riparian zone of Oak Creek, Arizona, USA - 239 T | ecosystem: Environmental > Terrestrial > Soil > Riparian zone | place: USA: Arizona... | reverse complement strand
GGCGTGCGGGTCCGCAAGGGCCAGCGGGTCACCGCAGGCCAGACCCCCATCGCGCCGCAGGCCACCCCGCTCCCCTTCAAGTCGCAGGTCGACGACGTCCGCACCGCGGACCCGGCCTGGCCCCACGTGCACGTCGAGGTGGTGGACCCGTCGATCCCGAACAAGCCGTCGCCCGGCGGCGGCTGCACCTAGCGCGACCCCCGCGAGCGCCGCGACCCCCGCGACCGCAGCAGCCGAGCGGCCGACGCCATGATCCAGAGGTCGCCGGTCGTCAGCCCGATCCGCTGGGACAACCCGGTCGGGCTCCCCACCACCGACCACGTCAACGCCGCCGCCGTCACCACCCCCGACGCCACCGAATAGGCAGGCCACCATCCCCGCCGAGCGGCCAGCAACGGCGCCGCCGCCAGCGTGGCGTAGGCAGGGGCGACCATCACCGCGTGCATGGTGTCGTGCGAGTCGAGCGGGAACGCGGCCACGCCGAGCGTCGCCGCCGCCGTCGCGCCCAGCGCCGCCCACGCGGGCCCCGGCACGTGGCGCCGGTACTCCCAGGCGAACAGCGACACCCCGGCGCCGAACGCCCCGAACCCGGCCGACATCGCCGCCCGCGTCGGCGCGCCTGCGGCGGCCAGTCGGCTGATCGGGTCATTGACCGGCGAGTAGCCGTCGGCCCTCTCCCCGAGCACCACCCACGCGGCGATGAACGAGGCGGGCCCGGCCAGCCCCGCCCCGAGACGGAGGGCAGTGGCAGCGCGGCTGGGCACGAGGGGCGAGGTTACGCCCGCGCCGGGATGGGAAGCGTCGCGACATGCCCGCCGTCACCGTCGAAGACGTCACGCGCCTCCCCCGCATCCCCGCCCCGCCGCCCGATGCCCGCCCCCGCGCCGTGCGCAGCATCACCACCGCGCCCACCGGCTTCGAGGGCGAGGGCTTCCCCGTCCGCCGCGCCTTCGCGGGCGTCGACCTGGCCGACCTCGACCCGTTCATCCACCTCGACCAGATGGGCGAGGTCGACTACGCGCCGGGCGAGCCGAAGGGCACGCCGTGGCACCCGCACCGCGGCTTCGAGACGGTGACCTACATGATCGACGGCCTCATCGAGCACGCCGACTCCACCGGCGGCGGCGGCCTCATCTCCGACGGCGACACCCAGTGGATGACGGCGGGCGCAGGCATCCTGCACATCGAGCGCCCGCCCGAAGAGGTCGTCGTGAAAGGCGGCGTCTTCCACGGACTCCAGCTCTGGGTCAACCTGCCCAAGGCCCAGAAGTGGGTCGAGCCCCAGTATCAGGACCTGGAGTCCGAGCAGGTCACGCTGGTCACCACCGACGACGCGGGCGCCCTCGTCCGCCTCATCGCGGGCGACCTGGCCGGCTTCACCGGGCCGGGCAGCACCCACACGCCGATCACGCTGGCGCACGCGACGATCAGCCCCGGCGCCCGCCTCCATGTGCCGTGGCCGGCCGAGTTCAACGCGCTGGCGTACGTGCTCGGCGGCGATGCCCGAGTCGGCCCCAACCGGGACCCGCTCACCACCGGGCAGCTCGCGCGGTTCGGCCCCGGCGACGTCGTGACCGTGGAAGGCCAGTCACAAGTCGAACTGCTGCTGCTCGGCGGACGCCCGATCCGCGAGCCGGTCGCCTGGTACGGCCCGTTCGTCATGAACACCCGCGCCGAGATCGCGCAGGCGGTCGAGGACTTCCAGGCGGGCAGGCTCGGCACCGTCCCGACGACGCCCGCCGCCCCCGACGCGCCCCTCGCCATGGAGACCGACTCCCCGCTCGACTGACACGCGCGGTTCGCCCCGCCGAAACGCCCCGGCAACATCGGCCGTCCACCATGGCCGACATGGCCGCCTACCGACTGCGCGTCGAGCTGCCCGACCAGCCCGGCGCCCTCGCCCACGTCGCTGCTGCCATCGCGGCGGCCGACGGCAACGTCGTGTCGATCGACATCCACGAGCTCGACGCCGGCAACGCGGTCGACGAGATCGTCGTCGAGGCGCCCGACGGCTGGGACGTCGCCGCCCTCGGCCAGGCCATCTCTGAGACCGGCGCCGACCTGTTGTCGTGCGGCCCCGCCGTCGACCGCATGGACCCCATGGTCCGCGGCCTGCGCTACGCCGCCGCCCTCATCGCGTCCGGCCCCGCACGCGACACCCTCGAACTCGGCCGGGCCGTGCTGGAGCTGACGAGCGGCACGTCGGCGTGGGTCAGCACCAAGGCCGAGGCCATGGCCTATGAGGCAGGCCGCCGCGCCCTGCAGCACGGCGGGCCGATCGTCATGCGCACTGACGATCTGCCCACGTCCGTGAAGTGGGACGTCCGCGGGCCGGTCTGGCTGCTGGCGGCGCCGGGTGGAGAGGACGACAACGCCGTCGTCGCCTTCGCCACCCGGCCGCCGGCACTCCGGTTCACCGCCTCGGAGATCGAGCGGGTCGAATGCCTCCTGACCCTCTACGGCCTCCTCAACTCGGCGGGGCTTCTCCGACCTCCCGCAGTGCGGCGGTAAGGGAGGCGGCGAAGCGGCGGGCGGTGGCCGGGGCCAAGTGGGCAACAAGCCCCGTCCCCGCCCTCCCTTCCTCCTCGAAGGTCACTTCCAAGCGGATGTCCTCGCACGTGTCGCAGTCGTCGCGCACCGAGATCACCCACGCGACCCGGCCGCGCTCGTCGTCGCCTTCATGGTCGTCGAAGCCGAAGTCGATGGACTTCTTCATGCCCGCACTCCGATCGTGATCCGCCCGACGTAGCCGTCGCCCTCCTTGACCGTCGTCAGCATCGTCTCCGGCCGGAAGATGCGGTCGCGGCTGTTCGACACGTCCGCCTTGCCCCGCCGGCTGTAAGGCGCGGCGGCGAAGACCTCGTTGCTGACGGCGTCGTCGAAGTAGAGCTGCGTGGTCAGCACCTCGGCGTTGTTGAGATGGACCATGGCATGGATGTGGACCGCCCTGCCCTCGTACCAGCCGGGATAGATCGTGAGGATCGTCGCCACGCCGGCGGCATCGGTCACCTGCGCGCCGCGCAGGAAGCGGGAGGCCTTGGGCGCGTCGCCGAAGCCCGAGTAGTCGCCGTCGGCGTCGCAGTGCCAGATCTCGAACACGGCGTCTTTCAGCGGGGTGCAGCCGTCGGCGTCGAGCACGCGCACCGACACCTTGAGCGGCGTGCCCTCGCGGTCCTCGCGGATGTCGCTGCGGATGGCGTCGACGTCGAGGTAGAACGGCCCCGCCGTCTGCTCCGGCGCCACCGTGCAGGATGCCGCTCCGTCGAACGCAGTGGTGGACGTGGTCGACGAGGACGAGGCCGACGTGGCCGCCGCGCCGCCCCCGTCGTCGTTGCCGTCCTTGGCGCAGGCGCCCAGCACCAACGCGCCGCCGAGCAGCTTCAGGGCCTGGCGGCGGTCGATGCTCACGTGCCCGCCTTCGCGAAGACGAGGAGGAACTCCAGTTCGCCGCGGTCTTCGACGGTGGCCGGGCCGAAGCTCGGATCGGGGATGCCCCAGTCGGCCCAGACCATCGGCTGGTTGCCTGCCACTTGGATCCGCCCGCCGGCGACCTTTGCCTCGAGCTTGATCGTCACCGGCCTGGTGACCCCGCGGATCGTCATGTTGCCGGTGGCCGACGTGTTCGCGGTGCGGCCGTCGGTGGGCAGGCCGGTGAGGTCGATCGGCTGGGTGAGCGTGAACGACGACGTCGGGAACTGCGAGGTGCTCATGATCCGGCCGCGGAACTGGTTGTCACGGCGGCTCTCGCCGCTGGTGATGCTGGCCATGTCGACAGTGAACGAGCCGGTGGCAACCTTGCTCGCCTCGATGACGAACTGGCCGGTGACCTTGTCGGTTCGGCCCGCGCCCTCGGTGTTCTGACCGAACAGCACCTCTTTGGCCCGATAGCCGGCGGTGCTGCCGGATGCGACCGACCACGTCCCGTCCAGGCTGAACGGCGCCCCCGACGACGACGACCCGGCCGCTGGGGCCGGGTCGTTGTCGAGGCTGAGCCGCTCGGGAGCGTCTTCTTTGATGAAGTTGATGTAGGCGAACGTCCCGGCGCTGACCACGGCCACGAGGGCGAGGGGGACGCCGAGGAGCAGGTACAGCCGCCGTCGGTTCATAAGGGGCTATCTAAGACGAAGTGCCGCCGGTAGTGGGCGCGCCCGCCGGCGGCTGGCGGCGCGGTGCCCACTTGTCGCGCAGGGCCTTGGCCTGGGTGGCGTCGCGGACCTCGACGGCGAACGCTTTGCCGTCCCGCACCACTGCCATCACGTGGACCTGGTCGCCTTGCTTGACATCGCCGATGCCCTCGTTGCCGGCGTTGACCATGGTGTCGTCGTTGACGACGTACGTGCGGCTGAAGCCGTCCTCGCTCTTCACGGTGAGCGAGGTGGCGCTGACCTCGGTGACCTCGCCGTGCTGGGTCGCCATGGTCTGGAACCCGGTGCCGTCGGGAGTGCGGGTCGTGAACTCGCCGTGGATGCCCATGCCCATGCCCTTGTGGCCTTTGCCGCCATGGGCTCGGCGGGGGCCCTCGCGCTCGGGCGCCTGCTCGGCAGGCGGGTTCGTCGGCTCGGTGGGCTCGGTCTGCGCGGCGGCGATGCCCAGGCCCGCGAGGCTCAGCCCCACGGCGGCGCCTGCGGCAACCAACGTCGCCCGCAGCCTGCTTCCGGAAGTGGTGGTCGTGTTCATGGGCCTCAGGATGCAGGGCGAACCTGTGAAACCCATGTGAACCGCCTGCGAGCTTCCCCCAGGTCCGACAATCCACAGCACCTGCTGCTGTGGATTGTCGGAATTCGGGCAGGGTGGGGGGCGTACGCTCCGACGACGATGGCGACTGCCGATGCGGGAGAGCTCGACGCGATGGTGGCCTTCATCGCCTCGCAGCAGGCCGACCCGGCCCGGCGGATCACCTACGTCGGCGCCGATCCAGACGGCATCCGCGCCGAGCTGAAGGGGTTGTCGCCGCCGTGGCACACGACGGCACACATCGAGCGCGATGCCACCGGGCGCATCACCGCCGCCGTCATCGTCGAGCTCGACGTCGAGGCCGGCCGGGCCTGGGTCCTCGGTCCGTGGGCAGACACCGGCGCCCCAGCACTCCTCGACGCCGCGCTGGCAGGCGTGCCGCCCGCCGTCACCCGCATCGAGCTCTCCGGCCCCGTCAAGAATCAGCGCCTCGCCGCTCTGGCCGCATCCCGTGGGTGGGCGGCGACCGAGCCGAGTCACATCCTCGTCGCCGACGCGGCCGTCGTCGCCGCGTGGCCGGTCGGCGATGACAGGACAGTCCGTGCCGCCACCCAGGCCGACATCGCCGTCCTCGCGCCACTGCACGACGCCGAGTTCCCCGACACCTACTTGACCGCCGACCAGATGCTCGACGGCGAGCGGGTCGCGCTGGTCGCCGACGGCACCCAGCCGGTTGGCTACGCGACGGGCGAGGTGCGCGACGACGGCGAGGGCTTCATCGACTTCGTCGCCGTCGACCCGAACGCCCGCGGCCGCGGGATCGGCCGGCGGCTCGTCGTCGCCATCACCCGCGAGCTCATGTCCCGGTCGCCGCATGGACGCGTCGCGCTCGCCGTGCACGACCGTCGGGCGACGGCGCGTGCGCTGTATGAGCGGCTTGGCTTCAGCCTGGAGGAGTCGGTCGTCGCGTATCGCTCATGGGAAGGTCAACGGTGAAGCGGCTGCCTGCGCCCGGCGTCGAGTCGACGCGCGCCTGACCACCGTGGGCCTCCGCAAGGGCGGCCACGATCGACAGCCCGAGGCCGGTCCCGCCGCCTGCGCGCGCCCGCGACGGGTCGGCCCGGTAGAACCGCTCGAACACGTGGGCGGCGACGTCGGGCGGCATGCCGGGACCCTCGTCGGCGACCTCCAAGCAGGCCGCCCCGTCCGACCGCGTGACGCGGACCCGCACCGGCGTGCCCGGCGGCGTGTGGACCCTGGCGTTCGACAGCAGGTTGGCAACGATCTGGCGCAGGTGCGCGTCGTCGGCTTCGACGGTGACCGGCTCGACCTCCAGCGCCACCGGCCGGTCCGGCTCCACCGCCCGCGCGTCGCGCACCCCGTCCTCGGCGATCTGGTCGAGCCGCACCGGCCGCCGCTCGACCGGCCTGCCCTGGTCGAGCCTGGCCAGCACGAGCAGGTCCTCGACCAGCGCCGCCATGCGCTTGCCCTCTTCCTCGATGCGGCGCATGGCGTCGGCCAGCGCGTCCTTGTCCGCCAGCGCGCCGCTCCGCCATAGTTCGGCGTAGCCCTGGATCGACGTCAGCGGGGTGCGCAGCTCGTGCGACGCGTCGGCCGCGAAACGGCGCACCTTCTCCTCGCTCGCCTCCCGTTGTCGGAAGGCCTCCTCAATGCGCTCGAGCATCGAGTTGATGGCGATGCCAAGCCTGCCCGCCTCGGTCTCGCCGCCGGGGTGGGCGACCCGGCGCGACAGGTCGCCTCCCGCAATGGCGTCGGCGGTGCGGGCCATGTCCTCCAGCGGATGCACGCCGAGGCGAAGCACCCACCACGACACGACGCCGAGGGCGACGAGCACGGCCAGGGTCCCGGTGGCCTGCACGAACCGCGTCCTGGCCAGGGTGGCCTCCACGTCGTCGAGGCTGATGCCCACGACGTTCACGGTCCGGTTGGGGCCGTTGAAGGCGATCAGCCGCCAGCGCGTCCCGCCGTCGTCAGAGCCGACCGTGAAGGGGCGGGCGTCTCGGGGACTCCGGCCGGCCTGGGCCAGAAGCTGCGCGCCGGTCAGCGCCGGGGGCGACTCGATGTCCGCGTTGCCGCTCGTCAGCCGGTTCGTCGCCGGGGTGTACCAGGCCAGGAAGAACTCGCTCACCCCTGGGTCGGCCCGCGGGCCTGGGGGGCCGCGGAACTGGGGCCGCCCGCCCACCGTCACGAGCTGCTGGTCGACCCGGTCGATGAGGAACGACCGGAACGTGCCCGACAACAGCACGTTGGTGCCGACCAGCACTGCCGCGATCAGCAGCACCCCGATCAGCACCCGTCGGCGCAGCGACATCTACGCGTTCCTCAGCGAGTAGCCGACCCCGCGGACGGTGTGGATCAGCGGGGGCCCCAGCGAGTCGATCTTCTTGCGCAGATAGCTGATGTAGGTCTCGACGACGGTCGCGTGCCCGCCGAAGTCGTACTGCCAGACGTGGTCGAGGATTTGATTGCGGGACAGGACCCGGCCCGCGTTCATGAGCAGGAAGCGCAACAGGTTGTACTCGGTCGGCGAGAGCTCGATGACCTGTCCTGCCCGTCTCACGATGTGGGCGTCGTCGTCCATTTCCAGATCGGCGAAGGCCAGCTTGGCGTCGCCCGCCGACAGCCCTTGGCGGCGCAGGATGACCTGGATGCGGGCGATCACCTCTTCCAGGCTGAACGGCTTGGTGACGTAGTCGTCGCCGCCGAGAGTGAGGCCGCGGACCTTGTCGTCCACCGCGTCGCGGGCGGTCAGGAACAGCACCGGAACCTTGGCCCCGTCGAGGCGCAGGCGGCGGACGATCTCGAAGCCGTCGAGGTCGGGCAGCATCACGTCGAGCAGCATCACGTCCGGGCTGAACCGCTCGACCTCGGCCAGCGCGGCCCGGCCCGTGTCGGCCACCCTGACGTCGTAGCCGAAGTGGCGCAGGGCGGAGTCGAGCAGGAAGCTGATGTTCTCCTCGTCGTCCACGACCAGCACCCGGCTGGCGCGCTTCGGCGTCATGCCCCCATCCTGCCCCCGCTTCCTGGGAGTTCCCTGTGAACTCGTCGCGCTCGCGGGCGAATACACCCGCCATCGCGACGAGAACGCTGGGCGCACGTCCTGGCGGTTGCGTTTCATACCCTGCGGGGGTATAGTTCAGGCGTGGCCGGCTACGACATGAACAAAGACGACCTGCTCCGCCGCCTTCGCCGGGTGGAGGGCCAGGTCCGCGGCATCGCCCAGATGGTCGAGGACGACCGCTACTGCATCGACGTGCTCACCCAGATCGCAGCGGTGACCAAGGCTATGCAGAGCGTGGCCGTCGGCATGTTCGACGACCACCTGCGCCACTGCGTGGCCGACGCGGTCGCCACTGGGGGCGACGATGCCGAGCGCAAGCTGACCGAGGCCACGGCCGCCGTCGAGCGGCTGCTCAAGGCCTGAACGAGAAACCGAAAGGAGCACCCCCCAATGAGCACCACGACGTACAAGGTCCAAGGCATGACGTGCGGCCACTGCGTGAGCGCGGTGACCCAGGAGGTCTCGAAGCTCGACGGCGTCAGCGACGTCAAGGTCGACCTCGAGTCCGGCGACGTCACCGTCACCAGCGCCGAGCCGTTGTCGGAGGAGGCCGTGAAGGCGGCCGTCGACGAGGCAGGGTACGAGCTGGTCGCTTGAGCCGAGTCGAGCTCGAGATCGGCGGCATGACGTGCTCGTCGTGCGCAGCCAGGATCGAGAAGAAGCTCAACCGGCTCGACGGCGTCACTGCGACCGTCAACTTCGCCACTGAGAAGGCGACCGTCGACGCGCCGCCAGAGGTCGACCCCGCCGAGCTGATCAAGACCGTCGAGGCGGCGGGCTACACGGCGTCGTTGAAGGGCGCCGACGAGCCTGCCGCCTCTGGCGCGCCCGACGAGGCCGACGGGCTGCGCGGCCGACTTGTCGTCTCGCTCGCCATGTCAATACCCGTGGTGCTGCTGTCGATGGTGCCGTCGCTGCAGTTCGAGAACTGGCAGTGGCTGGCCTTGAACTTGGCCGCTCCTGTCGTGGTGTGGGGCGGGGCCCCGTTCCACCGGGCCACGTGGGCCAACCTGCGCCACCGGTCGGCGACCATGGACACGCTCATCACGATCGGCACCTTCGCCGCGCTGGGGTGGTCCGCCTACGCCTTGTTCATCGGCGACGCAGGCCACGCCGCGCCGGGCATGTCGATGGGCGACGGCGACGACGCGCTCTACCTCGAAGTGGCCGCGGGCGTGACCGTGTTCATCCTGGCGGGCCGGTACTTCGAGCATCGGGCCAAGCGGCGGTCGGGCGCCGCGCTGCGGGCGCTGTTGGAGCTGGGCGCCAAGGACGTGGGGGTGCTGCGCGACGGGGCCGAGGAGCGCGTCCCTGTCTCGGCATTGCAGGTGGGCGACCGCTTCGTGGTGCGGCCGGGCGAGAAGGTGGCGACTGACGGCGTGGTCGAAGAGGGGACGTCCGCCATCGACGCGTCGCTGCTGACCGGCGAGTCGGTGCCGGTCGAAGTGGGGCCTGGCGACACGGTCGTGGGCGCGACGGTGAACGCGGGCGGGCGGCTCGTCGTGCGGGCGGCCAGGGTCGGCGCCGACACCGCGCTGGCCCACATCGCCCGACTGGTCGCGGACGCGCAGAGCGGCAAGGCGCCGGTGCAGCGGCTGGCCGACCGCATCTCGGCGGTGTTCGTGCCCGCGGTGATCCTGCTGGCGATCGGGACGCTCGGCTTCTGGCTCGGCGTCGGCGACTCCACGACCGACGCCTTCACCGCCGCCGTGGCCGTGCTGATCATCGCCTGCCCGTGCGCCCTTGGGCTGGCCACGCCGACCGCGCTGTTGGTCGGCACCGGCCGGGGCGCGCAGCTCGGCATCCTCATCAAGGGTCCGGAGATCCTGGAGTCGACCCGGCGCGTCGACACCGTCGTGCTCGACAAGACCGGGACCGTCACGACCGGGCGCATGGCGCTGGTCGACGTCGTGGTGGCCGACGGGGTGGACGAGGCGGACGCGCTGCGCATGGCGGGCAGCGTGGAGGACGCCAGCGAGCACCCGATCGGACGGGCCATCGCGGCGGGGGCGCGCGAGCGCGGCGTGTCGCTGGCCCCGGTGACCGGCTTCGTGAGCACGCAGGGGTCGGGCGTGCGCGGCGTGGTCGACGGGCGTTCAGTCGAGGCGGGCCGGGCGGTTTCGCTGCCGCCTGCGTTGGAGGCGGCCAAGTCGGCGGCGGAGTCGGCGGGGCGCACCGCGGTCGGCGTGGCGTGGGACGGCGAGGCGCGCGCCGTCCTGGTCGTCGCCGACACGGTGAAGGAGACGTCGGCCGAGGCGGTGTCGATACTGCGGCGGCTGGGGCTGCGGCCGGTGCTGCTGACTGGCGACAACCAGCGGGCGGCCAAGGCGGTGGCGGCCCAGGTCGGCATCGGCGAGGACGACGTGATCGCCGAGGTGCTCCCCGAGGACAAGGTGAAGGTGGTGCGGCGACTGCAGGACGACGGCGCCGTGGTGGCGATGGTCGGCGACGGGGTGAACGACGCCGCCGCGCTGGCCCAGGCCGATTTGGGGGTGGCGATGGGGACCGGGACCGACGTCGCCATCGAGGCGTCCGACATCACGCTGGTGCGGGGCGACCTGCGGGCGGCGGCCGACGCGCTGCGGCTGTCCCGGGCCACCCTGCGCACGATCAAGGGCAACCTGTTCTGGGCCTTCGCCTACAACGTGGCCGCGCTGCCGCTGGCCGCGGCCGGGCTGTTGAACCCGCTCATCGCCGGCGCGGCCATGGCCTTTTCCAGCGTGTTCGTCGTGACCAACTCGCTCCGCCTGCGCCGCTTCCAACCGCTGTCGAGGACATAGCCAGGCGGCAGGACGCGACGACGCCGCGACCCGGAGGCCGCGGCGTCGTGCGTGGTGGAGATCAGCCGGCAGTCGGTCAGCCGGCAGTCGGTCAGCCGACCGGCGGGACCTCGACCGGCGGCAGCGGCGGGATCACCGAACCGGGATCCGGCACGGGCGGCACGTCGACCGGCGGCACGTCGACCGGCGGGAGCGGCGGCAGGTCGCCGGGGCCGGGCACGGGCGGGAGCGGCGGGAGCTCGTCGCCAGGCAGCGGGGGCAGCTCGTCGCCAGGCAGCGGCGGGAGCGGCGGCAGATCGTCCGGGCCAGGCACGGGCGGCAGCGGCGGAATCGGGGGCAGACCAGGATCGGTGCCGCCGTTGTCGTCCGGGCACGTGTTGGTCGCGTCCCTGGGGCAGCGGTCGTCCGCATTGGGGATCCCGTCGCCGTCGATGTCGTCGTCGTCCTTGTTGGACGTGCCGTCGCCATCCAAGTCGCAGTTGGCGGCGTTGGCGTTCTTGGCACAGTCGACACCCTTGCCGGGGTCAGCCTGTGCGGTCGCAAGCCATGCGCCGCTCGTCAGCAGAAGCGCGGCGATGCCAAGGGCAAGCTTCTTCATGTTCCCTTTCCCTCCCGTGGTGGTTGAACTACGTGAGAGGAACGGGCGTGCGATGAAAACCTTACGGTCGTGTGCGTAACGTTTTCGCCATGGCGTTCCGAGGGTGGCCGGCAGAGGCACTCGAGTTCTACGAGGGGCTCGAGGCCGACAACTCGAAGGCCTACTGGCAGGACCACAAGCAGCTCTACGAACAAGCCGTGCGCGACCCAATGGACGCGCTGCTCGCCGAGCTGGCCCCGGAGTTCGGCGCAGGGAAGGTCTTCCGCCCGTTCCGAGACGTGCGCTTCAGTGCCGACAAGGCGCCCTACAAGACCCACATCGGCGCCACGTTGGAAAAGGGCGGCTACATCCAGTTCGGCGCCGAGGGGCTGGCGGCCGGCTCCGGCATGTACGTGATGGCCGCCGACCAGCTCGACCGGTTCCGCCGCGCCGTCGCCGACAACCGCACCGGTGCCGACCTCGAAGCCCGCATCAAGACCGCAACCAAGAAGGGCATCACCGTCACCGCGCGCGAGTCGCTGAAGACGGCGCCGCGCGGCTATCCCAAGGACCACCCGCGCATCGAACTGCTCCGCCACAAGGGCCTCATCACCTGGCAGCAGTGGCCGGTCGCGTCCTGGCTCGGCACCAAGGCGGCCAAGACCCGCGTGGTCGAGTTCCTCCGGGGCTCGCAGCCGATCGTCGACTGGCTGGACGAGCACGTCGGCGCGTCCACGCTGCCCGATCCCCGCCGCTGACCCCGACCCACGACCGCTTCGGCGCATTCGGGGACTCTTCGGGCCAAAAGGG
>Ga0190267_10000237_pt1 | contig 11926 bp, 14 predicted proteins | sample Popmic239T_FD_140332 | JGI IMG/M metagenome (GOLD analysis project Ga0190267, IMG submission 140332) | Populus adjacent soil microbial communities from riparian zone of Oak Creek, Arizona, USA - 239 T | ecosystem: Environmental > Terrestrial > Soil > Riparian zone | place: USA: Arizona... | reverse complement strand
GCCTGGTGGGGCGCCGGGTTCCAGGTGACGATCGCGGTCAACGTCTCGGCGCGCCAGCTCGAGAACGACCGGATCATGGCCGACATCGAGGCCGCCCTTGCCGCCAGCGGGCTACCGCCCTCGGCGCTGATGCTGGAGGTGACGGAGACCGCCCTGATGCGCAACGCCAACGAGACCGGGCGGCGCCTCAGCGCGGTCAAGGAGCTGGGTGTGCAGATCGCGATCGACGACTTCGGCACCGGCTACTCCTCGCTCGCCCACCTGCAGAGCCTGCCGGTCGACGTCCTCAAGATCGACCGCTCCTTCATCTCCGGGCTGCACGAGGGGCCGGAGGGGGAGACGCTGGTGCAGACGCTCGTCCAGCTCGGCAAGGCGCTCTCGATCGAGACCTGCGCCGAGGGGATCGAGCGCGAGACCGAGCTGGAGCTGCTGAGGAGCACCGAGTGTGACAGCGGCCAGGGCTTCCTCTTCGCAACGCCGCTCGAAGCCGGTGAGGTCGAGGCTTATCTGGGTAGCTTTGCTCCAACCGACGGAAGGGAGCGAGCATGGCTACGAGAAACGGCAGCGCCGAGTGGAGGGGCGATCTCAAAGGCGGCAGTGGCACCGTCGCCGTAGGCGAGGGCGTCTTCGAGGGGCAGTACTCCTTCGCCTCGCGGTTCGAGGAGGGAGAGGGGACCAACCCCGAGGAGCTGATCGCGGCCGCCCACGCCTCCTGCTTCGCGATGGCGCTGAGCAACATCATCGCCGAAGACGGGCAGAGCCCGGAGTCAGTGCGGGCGCGGGCGAAAGTGCACCTGCGCAACCTCGACGGGCAGCCGACGATCGCCCGGATCGAGCTCGAGGCCGAGGGGTCGGTGCCGGGGATCGACGAGGACGCCTTCCGCGCCTACGCCGAGGAAGCGAAGGCGGGCTGCCCGGTCTCGCGGGCGCTGGCGAGCGTGCCGGAGATCGAGCTGGAGGCGCGGCTGGCTTAATCGCGCGTACCCCCGGGTGTCCCAAGCGGGGTCCCTCGGCTTGGACCTTTTGTCACTTGCCAGGGCGGTGGTCCTTGTGGCACCGTGGACCGATGAGGGGGAGAACGCCACTGGCGAGGATGCTGGGCGAAGCCGCTGCGGTCGCATCGGAGGCGGCCGCCCGCGAGGCCTCCGCCGAGGAGGTCCTCGCCGACCCCGGTCCCGGGCTGCGGCGGCGCGAGCTGCTGGCCGGCGGCGCCGGCCTCGCCGCGGCGGCGATGCTGAGTGGACCGGTCTCGCGGGCGCTGGCGGCGACGGCGCCGCGGGTGGTCGTCGTCGGGGGAGGCCTCGCCGGGTTGACCTGCGCCTACCGGCTCAAGCAGTCAGGGATCCGCGCCGACCTCTACGAGGCCTCCGACCGGCTCGGCGGCCGCTGCTGGACCGGGCGCGGCGAGTTCGCCGAGGGCCAGATCTTCGAGCACGGCGGCGAGCTGATCGACCAGGGCCACACCCAGACGCGCCAGCTGGCGCAGGAGCTGGGGCTCGACCTCGACAACCTGCTCGCGACCGAGGTCAACGGGACCGAGCCCTTCTACTACTTCGACGGCAAGCCCTACTCGTTCGCGGAAGCGACCGACGACCTCAAGCAGATCTGGCAGCAGCTGCACAAGGACGTCTCCGCCGCCAGCTACCCGACGCTCTACAACCTCTCGACCCAGCGCGGCCGCGAACTCGATGCGATGTCGATCGCCGACTGGATCCGGGCCTACGTGCCGGGCGGGTTGAAGTCGCGCCTCGGCCAGCTGCTCGACGTCGCCTACAACATCGAGTACGGGGCCGAGACCAGCGTCCAGAGCTCGCTCAACATGCTCTACCTGCTCGCCTACTCGGGTCAGGGCCAGCTGCGGATCTTCGGCCCCTCGAACGAGAAGTACCACGTGCGGGGAGGCAACGACCAGATCACGATGCGGCTCGCCGCCGGCCTGCAGGGCCAGATCACGACCGGGTCGGCGCTGACCTCGATCCGGCGCAACGCCGACGGCAGCTACCGGCTCGCCTTCCAGAGCGGGAGCGCCACCAACACCGTCAGCGCCGACCGCGTCGTCCTCGCGCTGCCGTTCTCGATCCTGCGCACGATCGACTACGCCAAAGCCGGCTTCTCGGGGGTGAAGACGACGGCGATCGAGGAGATGGGGATGGGCACCAACTCGAAGCTCCACCTCCAGTTCAAGAACCGCCACTGGACCGGGCTCGGCAGCAACGGCGAGACCTACGCCGACACCGGCTACCAAAACTCCTGGGAGGTGACCCGCTCGCAGCCGGGGACGGCCGGGATCCTGGTCGACTACACCGGCGGCAAAGTCGGCGCCAGCTTCGGCAGCGGCACGCCGGCCGAACGCGCGGCCCAGTTCCTGCGCCAGATCGAGCCGGTCCTGCCGGGGATCTCCGCTCGCTGGAACGGCAAAGCGACGCTGGACTACTGGACCGGCTACCAGTGGACCAAGGGCTCCTACTCCTACTGGAAGGTCGGCCAGTACACGAAGTTCGCCGGCTCCGAGCGCGAACAGGAAGGCGCCTGCCACTTCGCCGGCGAGCACACCTCGGTCGACTTCCAGGGCTACCTCAATGGCGCCGTCGAATCCGGCGAACGCGCCGCCGGCGAGATCTTCGCGGCGCTGAAGTAGCCCGCGCAGGGGGCCGGACGACCGTTCGAAAGGTGTTGTGGCAGTCCGACGCTGCCGTTAGCTTTTTCTGCCGATAAGCGGGAATCGACCGGAAGGAAAGGCGCATGAGGCGTAGTTGGAGGGTTCTGTTGGCAATGACGATGGCGGCGCTGCTGTCGGCAGCGGTGTTGGCCGCGCCGAGCGGGGCGGCGAACGGCGCGAGCGCGTCGGCGAGCTGCACGGCGGCAACGAACATCGAGGCGATCATCGACGACTCGGGCTCGATGCTGGGCAGCGACCCGAATCGGCTGCGGGTGCAGGCGATGGACCTGCTGATCAACACGCTGCCGGCGAAGACCCAGCTCGGCGCGGTCGAGTTCGGCTCGTCGTTCTTCGAAACCCCGGCCGCCAGCACGATCTTCCCGCCGCAGCCGGTCGGGCCGAACGCGGGAACGATGCGCTCCGCGCTCGAAAGCGTCGTCAACGGCGACAGCGGCGCCACCGACTACAACAGCGCCTTCGCCAAGGCGGATGCCGACAACCCGAACGCGCAGGCCCGGATCTTCCTCACTGACGGCGGCCACAACGAAGGCACCTACAACGAAGCGCACCTCGGGCACAACGTGCCGACCTACGTGATCGGGTTCGGCACGGGCTTCTCGCTCGAAGAAGACCGGGCGCGCCTGCAGAAGATCGCCGCCGACACCGGCGGGCAGGTCTTCCAGCTCGAAGACACGACCCAGCTGCAGCCGGTGATGAACAACGTCGGCGCCGCGCTCACCTGCCAGACGCCGCCACAGGAATTCAACGACCTGCTCAAGCAGGGCCAGAGCAAGACCCACGTCGTCGCGGTGGGCGGCTCGACCAAAACGTTGCAGATCGCGCTCAGCTGGGTCAGCCCGCTGGATCGCTTCAAGCTCTCCCGCCTGAAGCTGATCGTCAAAAACAAAGTCGTCGCGGCGGCGCGGCCGAAGATCGCGAAGCTGAGGGTCAAGAAGACGAACGGCGCCACCTTCCTCGTCGCCAAGGTCTCCGGCCTGCGGAAAGGGAAGCTGCGCTTCTCCGTCACCGCCGCCAAAGTCGGCTCCGGTGAACCGCGGGTGAACCTGACGACGCAGGTCGGGCGCAGCTCCGGGCGCTAAGAGAAGGCTCGTCCCGGTCGCCGTCAGCCAGAGGGGCTGTCGGCGACCGGGACCGGGCTGATCTCGAGCCCGTCGGCGAGGGCGAAGAAGGCGACGGCGAAGGGGCTGGAGGCGGTGCGCTCGCGCAGTTGGGTCCAGTCGAGCTGCTCGCGCAGCGAGCGGGTGATGAGGATCAGGTCGCGGTAGTCGGCGCTGTGCTCGTCAAGGGCGAGCAGCTTGGTCGCGATCAGGTCGTCGAGGTCCATCACCCGGATCTGCATCGCCATCACGCCCATCACCTCGCCGCGCTCGATCACCTCGTCGTCGATCCGCATCCCCGACGGTTCGAAGATCAGGTCGATGAGGATGTCGCCGTCCCACGCCTTCAGCAGCCACTGCTCCGGCGGCGTCTCCGGGCGCATCCCGGCTTCGGCGAGCGCTTGCTGGGCGCGCTCGGCGTCCTCGGGCTTGACCATCAGGTCGATGTCGTTGCTGGAGGGCGGGCCGCCGCGCGCCCAGCAGCCGAGCCCGCCGCCGAGCAGGTAGGGGATGCCCTGCCCCTCCAGCGCCGCAACCGAGCGCTTGAGGCTGTCGGTCAGCTCTTTGGCGACCTCGTTCTTGCCCAGGCCCTCTGCCATGCCCCCTTCGCTGCCCCGCGGAGACGTGCGGTAAACGTCTGTATCGCCTGGGGGTGCAAGGGCGGCGCAGGCGGGTAGGGGACGGGACGATGGCTTCGGATAACGGTGACAGCCGGCTGCCCGGTGCCGGGCGGCTGCGGATCGCGGCCACCGGCGACATCCATTGCCGCGACTCCAACCGCGAGGCGGTCGTCTCCGCCTTCGCCGGTCTCGACGACGACGTCGACCTGGTCCTGGTCGCGGGTGATCTGACCAGCCACGGCCGGCTCGACGAGGCGGAAATCCTCTGCGAGGCGGCGGCCGCGACCGAGGCGCCCGTCTACGCCGTCCTCGGCAACCACGACTGGCACGCCGACGAAGCCGAGGCGATCCTCGAGCGGCTGAGCGCGGGCGGGGTGGAGATGCTCGACCGCCGTGCCTCGGTCTGCCAAGCCGGGGGGGTGGAGGTCGGAATCGTCGGCCTCAAGGGCTTCGTCGGCGGCTTCGCGCCGCGGCACCTGCCGGACTTCGGCGAGCCCTCGCTGCGCGCCGTCTACCAGGAGGCGACCGACGAAGTGCGGGCGCTCGAGGAGGGGCTGCGCGAGGTCGCCACCTGCCCGGTGCGGATCGTCCTCCTCCATTACGCGCCGGTGGAAGCGACGCTGGAAGGGGAGCCGCGGGAGATCTGGGTCTTCCTCGGCAGCGACCGGCTGGCGGCGCCGATCCTCGAGCACGGCCCCGACCTCGTCCTCCACGGCCACGCCCACGCCGGCTCGCCGGACGGGATGATCGGGGAGACGCCGGTCCACAACGTCTCCCAGCCAGTCCTCGGCACCGACTTCCGCATCTTCGAGCTCGACGCCAGCCACGCGCACAGCCCGATCCCCTAGCGCAGCCGATCTTTGCCCCAGCGGGGTGTGGCCAAAGTCCGACGCGTTACTTGGGCTCGAGCCCGATCAGGTCGTAGTAGCCGACCAGGAAAAGGCGCTTGCCGTCGGAGACCATCGGCGTGTAGCCGGCCTGCTTGATGTGGAAGGTGCGCTTGCCGGTGCGGGCGTCGAGGCCGGTGGTTTCCTGGGTCTTGAAGCTGGAGGTGTAGACGGTGTGGCCGATCACGGTGGCGGTGCCGGGGACCGGGCCGCCGACGTCATAGCGCCAGCGCGGCTTACCGGTGCGGGCGTCGATGGCGAAGAAGCGGCCGTTTTCGGCGCCGATGTAGACGCTGGGCGGGGTGCCGGGGACGCGGGCGACGGCGGGGGAGCCGTAGACGTAGTCGCCGGCGTCGAAGGACCAGGCGACCTTGCCGGTCTGCTCGTCGAAGGCGAAGACGGTGCCGTCGTCGCGGGCGGCGTAGACGCGGCCGAAGGCGATCGCGGGGGAGGAGAAGAAGCCGCCGTGGCCGTAGGGCGGCACCTTGCTCGTGTTGGTACGCCAGACCGGCTTGCCGGTCTTGGCGTCGAGGGCGAAGGCGGAGCTCTCGTAGTCGGCGGCGAAGACGTTGCCGTCGTGGTAGCTGGGGCTGGCTTTGATCGCGCCGGGGGCGTTGAAGCTCCAGCGCGTCTTGCCATCGGAGGCGCGCAGCGCCAGCACGTCGGTCGTGTCGGTGCCGAGATACAGCGTCCCGTCCACCGCCAGCGGCGAGCTTTCCAAGTGCGCGTTCAGCTTCCGCACCCACAGCTTCTTCCCCGTCTTCGCATCTCCCGCCGCGAGGTGGCCGCTGAGGAAGGCCCCATAGACGGCGCCCCGGTAGTAGACCGGCCCGGTGACGAAGTTCGGCTTCCCCTTGTCGCTCGGCCGCACGTTCAGTTCCCACAGCACCTTCCGGTCCCGCAGCCGCACCGCTTTCCCGTTCCCGTACTTGTTGATCACATAGGCGACCCCGTCATGGATGGCGGGCGGGAACTCGATCAACGCATGCGTGTTGATCGACCACGCCTGCTTCAACGGCGGGTCGAGCGCCCGCTCCTGCCTAGGCAGGTAGTGCGTGCGAGCGGGGACACGACCGAACAGCGGCCAATCGACGTAGCCGGAGCTGGAGGCTTTTGAGGCCGAGGCCCCGGTTGCGCCCTCGTCCGAGCTGCCGCAGCCAGCGAGCAGGAGGGCGAGGACCAAGGTAAGGGAAGCTGCGACGCGCATCGAAGCTCTAATCGACAGGCACATGCGCGGCCTGAAGAAGAGCGGCGGACGGGACTCGAACCCGCGTCATCGCCTTGGAAGGGCGAGGCTCTACCGTTGAGCTACCGCCGCGCGGCGGAAACCGCCCCGCTTTGCGGTGCGGCGTCGATGACAGTTTGCACAAACGACCTCGCACTTTGCAATCTCGTCGAGTACGTCCTCCCATCGTCGGCTCTGCAGCCCCTCCGAGATTGAGAACTTTTTGTCCCGCAGGTGGTCGAACTCCAAGACGATCGGATCGCCCTCTCCGCAGTCCACGCAGGGGTGCTCCCGCAAGAACGCGACGAGGTACTGGGTCCGTTCTTCGACCAGCGCAACCTTGCGCTGCCGAGCGGAGGCGATGTATCGAGCTTTGTTCGCCGCGTAGTGCTCCTGCTTGTACTCGGCGCGGCATGGCCGACAGTAATTGTCCCGCTGCCCCCGAGCCCGCCGCCGCCAAGCAAATTCCTCGACCGACTTCTCCGTTCTGCAGCGCCCGCACCGCCTCATGACCAGGAGCATATGAAGGCGAACAGACGTTCCCATAGGCATCCGATCCGCCGATCCGTCAAAATGAAAACCCCACGGGGAGTGGCGCAGTCTGGTAGCGCACTCGGCTGGGGGCCGAGCGGTCGCAGGTTCAAATCCTGTCTCCCCGATGCAGACCTTCGCCCCGCATGGCTTCGCATAGGCGCGCAATGGCGCCGATCGAGTGAGTCGCGCGAGGCTATGCGGAGGGATGCGGGGCGATACGTGATACGAGAGTGATACGGGGTATGGCCCGGCAGGGATACAAGCGGATGCGTCCTCGTGAACTTTCCGCCTTATCGAGGCTGTGGGATCTCCCTGATCGACTTGATCCGGTTTCGCATGTCGTGGGGCTATTAGCTGGCTTTGCTCAATACTCGTCTGGCTCGGGCCAGTATTCGTCAAGGCTCCAGATCTCCTCGATCAGCAAGGTCGTCAGGGCGAATAGCATTTGATCCTTGCTGACCTCGGGCTCATCGCTTGCCAGTTCCTCCCCGTAGTACCTGGTGAGCAACCTCCAAAGCTTCGAACTGGGGCTGACCCGCACACGGTCCATCCCAGACAGGATCCCGTTGACGTAGATCGTGTCGGCCTCGTCAAACCCCAATCGTCTGAGCCATGCGACACAGATCGCGGCGATTTCCATCAGTTCGTCTCGCAAACCATGACCAAGTGGATCGCGGTCGGGTTCCGCCTGATAGGCGTCAACCTCGCGATCAACTGCGTCAAGCCCAGCTTCAAGCATTGCCGCTCGGTCAACATCTTTCGCAGGCAGCTCCCTTTTCCTCGCCTGAGCCTCTTCGATGCGGCTGAGGCGCTCTCCACGCAACAGCTCCTTGAAGGCTCGGCTTCCCAGCCTCATTGCACCGCTGCGCTGATGCAACTCCTCCGGCGCAGCTAAGTAGATGTCCTGTCTCGCAATCAGTTCGGTCCGCTTCTTGCGAAGCAGCTGGGCAAGTCGCTCTCCACTGCGCACGGCCTCCAATTCCTCCCGGGTGAGTACCAGTACCTGCTGTCCTTCGGTAAGGGCAAGCATGATTTGTTGACGAGCGGCCGTGAGGCGCTCGGGATCTCCGGTGATGCCCTTTGCGGCGACGAGGACTCCATCGGTCAGGTTACGGCGACGCATCTTCGTGGAGAACCAGTTGATCTCAATTGCGCCGACCCTCGACTTCCAGTTTTTTGCCTCGACTAGGATCTCCGGTCCGAAGTGGGCCAAGCCTTCCTCGTGGGAAATGTTGGTCAAGAGAAGATCGACCTCTTCGGTTTCGAAGGCGTTCAAGGCGTCCTGCATCTCACAGGCGACACCCGGGATCTGCGTGAAGGCGTAGCGAATCGCCCCCTCGAGAGCGGGACCTTTGTCGGCGTTGGTTGCCCCCTTCGCATCGCCCGGGGCAAGCAGTTCCCTGACGCGGTTGTTGTCGATCGTTGCCATCTTGGAAAGTCTGTTGATGTGTCGGGTATCGAGATGATTAACGTAGTTGACAGTATCCAGGTGATTTCCAGATCGATAAATCGCTCTGACGAGCAACCTACGACCATCGAGCTTGCCTCAAAAGCATGGTCGAGCAGATCGAAAGCGCTAATCAAGAAGGAGGAGCAGAAGGGGAGCTCAAGTCAGCTCCGGCTGTTTGACTCGCCTGTCGAGGTCAGTCGACTAGTCCAGTCGGTGCGTGTGCGAACTATGCTCCGACTATGCACATGGACCCCGACAATTTTGAGCGCATGCGGGGTGTTGATCCGACAAAGCAGCGGGAGCGGGAGCAGCACAAAGCGGAGCTGCGCCGCAAACAAGCAGAGGTTGACAATCTGGTTGCCAGCACCAAACTTGCGGAATCCGAAACTAGATGGGGCAAGATCAGCGCTATCGCCGCGATCATCAGCGCCATCGCGGCTATCGTCGCTGCCGTGCTAGTGGCAATCAACTAAGCGGTACCCCACCCGATGGTTAATGCTGGGGGCTTAGGAGGTCCGGCTAAGCCGGCACACTGGATCGCATGCCTCATCGACCTCTTGGCGTCTGCATCTTCTGCGACGCGACCGGCGTCACCAAGGCCCATGTCTTCGCGGAGTCATGGACGAGCTTGTTCGATGAGCCGAACGACACCTGCGAGCACGAGGTCGTGCATCGCTACGTGGACCCGGTCACCGGCGAGCGGCGCGTCCTAAAGCGTGCGAAGACCTTTGCCTTGTTCAGCCGCAAAGTATGCGGCGGATGCAACAGCGGCTGGCTCAACGAACTGGAGGGGCGGGTGCGCCCGCTCATGGCCCACTTCGCAGGGAACACGTCGATCACGCTCGACGCCGAAGAGCAGACGGACCTCGCGCTTTGGTCGGTAGCTGCGGCTCTCATCGCGATGAGCAACGACCCGGACGCGGCGGGGTTCGCTGACCCCGCGATTGCCCATGGGATCTTTCGGGAACGGCACCCCCCGACGACATGAACGTCTGGCTTGGCGCGAATTCGCACGGAGAGATGGGATGGTTTCGCTCGCACTCGCTCAATCTCGCTTCCGCCCCCGAGCAGACCGGCGCGTGGGGTGCGACGATCTCGTTCGGATTTGCCGTCATCCACATGGTTTTCCACGGCCTTCCGAACCAGCGGATGCGGCTGCGCCACGACGCTCAACGATCTTTGCGGCGGATCTGGACGCCGCGCGACCGCCCCGTTGGCCGCCGAGGCTGATCATGCGCCCGCACGATCTCACGCCCCTCGCACATGTGATCGGAGAGCAGTCGTCCTTTGAGCGGGCCGTCCCCGCGTGTTCGGCTAGATACGCTCGTTGACTCGCGCACCCGTCGCATCGATCTCTGGGTAGCCGGTTCGTACTCCCGCCGTCAGGAACAGGCGGTCCATCGTCCTTTTCGTCCAGATCCCGACCCGGTCGGCGAGCTCATCGATAGGCCCCTGGAGAGGCCGTCCTTGGAGGTGGTCAGCCCGCACGGTGGGGTCAGGTAGCCAGAGCCGCTCGCTCACCCCGAGGCGGTGATCCTGGAGATCGGCGAAGTTTGCGATGACCACTGCCTCGCCTTCGTATCCCACCGTCAACAGCAAGTTCAGAAAGAGCAGCGCATAGTCGTGGATCAGCTCTGCAATAGAGGTCGTCGGGATAACCATCTGCATCCCACCTCCTAGGCCGTGGTGCGCCTGATGCGAGACACGCTGCCCGTATTCCATGAGCCCGTCCTCCCAGATCTTCAACCATGCTTCGGGGGCGACCGTTTCGTCGTCCGGCATGCGGCGGAAGAAGCCGGTGTGGTCAACCCGCAGTCCGAATCGGTTTAGCTGCTCGCTGTGGTACCAGCGGTCCTCGACGGTGACCTCCCTCAACGCGTCGGGGTCGACCTCGATTGGGTCGATGAGATCGGTCTGCAGTCGGACTGGCCCGGCAACGATGGCGAGCCAGCCCGAGATAACTTGTCGGTTCTCCGCGAGCTGCTCAGCCTCTCGCTCCTTATCGGTGAGCCGCAGCTTGACTCGCTGTTTAGATTCGACCAGTTGGAGCGGCTCCGGAGTGGTAGGTCCGATCGATGGCTCCTGTGCCGCGACGATGGCCGCAGCCGTCGCACCTTGCCCTTTCCGGCGCTCAATGGCGCGGATGATTTGCTCAGCGGCTTTGTCGAGCGGGTCGCTTGGTACGCCGATTCGATCCGCAAGCAATGGACTTTTGCTCGCCAGAAACTGCTCGTCCACGCCGTGCCAGACCGGAAGTATGAGCCGCTCGCCGCCGATCATCTCTTTCGCTGCGAGGGCGTTTAACTCGCTCTGGGGCCAGCCCTTCTCGAAGAACTGCGGACTCAGGACGACGACTCCGAAGCGAGACGCGGCCAGACCCTCGTCAATCTTCGCGCGAAGGCTGTCTCCTAATACAAGCTCGTACTCGTCGAACCAAACGCTGTAGCCAGCGCTGATCAACGCTTCAGCCAAGGGGCGGGCGACCGCGTCCTTGTCCTCAGAGGCGTGAGAGATGAAGCAGTCGCGCGGCTCCTGGGTGGCCATGCCCTCGAAGATAGGTGCTCGCTCGGCGGGTCGAGCGCGCTGTGATCAAACAGCCGTGCGAGACTCGGGCCAAGCCCCCGATTGGACCCGCTCATAAAGCGTGTCGGGGGCGAGGTCGGCGCCTCCGGGCCAGACGACGGTTCCGGTCTCCGAATCGGCTTGGGCCCTGGCAAATCCCTCGGGGGTACGGGCGTCCTCGAAAACAGGGCCGCGCATGCGGTCTAGGACGTCTACCTCTCCGCTTAGCCCATCCGCGAAGGTCAGCCGGAGGACGCCGTGGCGGACGACCTCAGCTGCGGTGATATCAGGGGTTAGACCGTTCATCTCAAAGGCTCGATATCCAGAAGTGTCTCACCGGCGCGGGCTCGTCGCCAATTCTCTTCCAATTCTTCTTGATGAAGCTCTGCCCACGCGAGGACGAATCGCAGTTGGCGGCGATTGAGGCTGCTGTCCATGACCTCCAGGTTGTCGATCCGCACCTTGGCTTCTCCTTCGGCATGGCGAGCATGGAAGTGCGGGAAGCCGTGATCGTCGAAGAACATAACGATGGCTATCCCATAGAAGCGGCTGATCGTCGGCATGCCTCAATAATGCCCGCGGCATCGGCGGCAAGTGCAGACGAAAGCTTTCGCTGCTGTGCCTCGCGAAAGACGGTTGGAAGTCGGGATACGAGGGTGATACGGAGGCGCGTCTAACCCACCGCCGGAGCCACGTTGATCCTGTCTCCCCGATTACCAACCTCCTGCGCGGGAAGTGAGTTCAGCGGCGCAGCTCGGCTCCCAGCCGGGTGGCCAGCCGCACCGAGGCCTCGATCTCGGCCTTGCGGTTCGAGACGCTCTCGACGTTGAGCCCGAACGGGACCCCCAACCTCCGGCAGAACGCGATCAGG
>Ga0190267_10000236_pt1 | contig 11972 bp, 12 predicted proteins | sample Popmic239T_FD_140332 | JGI IMG/M metagenome (GOLD analysis project Ga0190267, IMG submission 140332) | Populus adjacent soil microbial communities from riparian zone of Oak Creek, Arizona, USA - 239 T | ecosystem: Environmental > Terrestrial > Soil > Riparian zone | place: USA: Arizona... | reverse complement strand
CGAGGAGCTGCACAGTGAAGCGCTCCGGTCCGGCGGGCGGCGCGAACACCTGGTACGCCACCCCGTACCTGCTCCAGTAGAAGGGGATCGTCCACGTCGTGTTTACCGGGCTGGTCGCGGTGAGCGTGCCTCGCCCCCCGCCACCCGAGCAGGCCTCAAACCCGTCCCCGTCGAGCGTGACGGTCCAACTGCCTTGGAAGCCCGCGGTGCCAGTGCAGTCTGCATTGACGTTCATCGTCCACGCGGTCATCTGCGGGATCGAGGAGAGCGCCGGCCCAGTCCAGTCCACCGAGCCGTTGGCCGAGTTGACGCAAACCGCGCTGCCGTACGCGGCTGACGCTGGTGACGCCGCGACCACCGGAATGGCCAGCATTGACGCGGCAACGACGAGATGCAGCAGGCGACGCCCCATGACTCCCCCCAGTCCCCCGTGCCCGACGGCACATCCAGCGATCATATCGCCCGCACTCCCCGGTCCGCCGACCCCGCCGCGAGACGGGAAGGCGTGTCGCGCCCCCCGTTTTGGGCACGTTTTCGGCCATATATGGCCGAAAACGTGCCCAAAAGGGGCTGGCTGCTAGGCGGGGCGGGTGTGGGGGTCGGCGGCTTTGACGGTCTCTTCGGGGCGCAGGCCTCGCAGGCGCTCGACCGACTCCGGCGGCCGGCGGGCGACCAGGTCGACGAGGCGGACCTCGGGCTTGGCCGCCAGCACACGGAGCTGGTCGGCCGAGCCGGACACGACCATCCCGAAGATCACCGGCTTGGCCGGGTCGAGGGCGGCGAGCAGCTTGCCAAGGCGGTCGATGTCGGCGCCGAACTGGTCTTGGAACGCCTTGTCGTCGGTCGTGGCGCGCATCGACTCCAACTGCCGGCGCTCCTCCTCGGCGTCGGTCCTGGCCTGCGTCGCCCACTTGGACAACGGCCCGCTCACCACTTGCGGCTCGCCCGCCGCGGTGGCGACCAGCAGCGCCTCCACGTCGTACGACTCGTACAGCGCCTTGAACTGCCCCTCGGTGACGTAGTCCCGGAACGACACCACCGCCACCCACCGGCCCCTGGCCTCGCGCAGCGCCCGGTTGCGGCCCTCGACATAGGTCGCCACATCGGTCCCGGCCAGCGGGCCGGTGCCGGTGCCGGTCAGGGCCGCGTCCGCCGACGGCAGCTCTTCCCCGTCGCCGTCGCCGTCGTCGGCGCGGGTGATCGCCAACGCGATGCCGGCGCACAGCACGAACGCCACCAGCGCGCCCAGCGCCAGCAGCACCATCCGCCGGGCCGACTCCTCGGAGAACTCCTCGTCCGCCGGCGCTGCCGGTGCCGCCACGTCCGCCGTTTCCGCCGCCTCAGGAGAGTCGACCACGGACCTCATCCAAGTCGGCCGGCAGCGGCGAGGAGAAACTCATCCGCTCGCCCGTGGCCGGGTGCTCGAACGACAGCCGGTGCGCGTGGAGGAACGGCCGCGGACAGGAAAGCCCGGCCCGCACCCCGCCGTAGCGGGCGTCGCCCAGCACCGGGTGCCCGATGGCGGCCAGGTGCACGCGGATCTGATGGGTCCGACCGGTCTCCAAGCGGCACTCGACGAACGTGGCCGGGATGGGGTCGCTGAACCGGGCCAACACCTCGTAGCGGGTGCGGGCCTCTTTGCCTCGGGCGCTCACCACCATGCGGGTCGGGTCAGTCTCCCCCCGGCCGATCGGGGCGTCGATCAGCCCACCCGGCGCCTCGACTGCGCCTGCCACCAACGCCAGGTACACGCGCTCTATGAGTCGTTGCTTCAATTGTTCGACCAACCACTCATACGATCGCTCACACCGTGCGACCACCAGCAGCCCGGACGTCCCTTTGTCCAGGCGGTGCACGATCCCGGGCCGCGAGGGGTCGGTCCCGACGCCGGCCATGTCGGGGAAGCGGGCCAGCAAGCCGTTGACCAGGGTCCCGTCGGGATTGCCGGAGCCGGGGTGCACGACGAGGCCGGGCGGCTTGTCCACCACGATCACCTCGTCGTCGGCGTACACGACCGCCACGTCGACGGCCGACTCGGCGGCGGCCACCGCCTCGACGTGCTCGGGGACGTCCACCTCCAGCACGTCGCCTTCGGCCACCTTCCGGCTCCGCGTGGTCACCACCGAGCCCGACAGCCGCACGCCACCCGCCTCCACGAGCGACGCCACCTCGGAGCGGGCCAGACCGGTGAGCAGCGCCACCGCCCGGTCCACCCGCTCGCCCGCCAACGCGGCGGGCACGGTCTCCCTCATGCCTCGGACCGGGGTGCGGGCTCGGCCGCAGGGTCGGCCGCGGCCGCGGGGTCGTCCTTGCGCACCGACAGCACGAGCAGCACGGCGCCCGTCGTGATCCCGATGTCGGCCACGTTGAACACCGGCCACCACTGCAAGTCGATGAAGTCCACGACCGCGCCGCCGTAGTCGCGGAACACCCGGTCGGCCAGGTTGCCGAGGGCGCCGCCGATCAACAGGCCCAGCGCGATCGACGCCATCAGCCGCTCGCCCGCGATCCGGCCCAGGCCGAGGAGGGCGACGAGCATCACCACGCCCAGCACGAGGACAACGCCGCCGAACTCGCCGCCCAGGCCGAAGGCGGCGCCGGGGTTGAACGACAGCTTGAGCCGCAAGGTCCAGAAGAGCTCGACCGGGCCGTCGTCGAGGGCGCTGAGCGCGAGGGACTTCGTGAGCTGGTCGACTGCCACCACCGCGACGGCGACGGCACCCGCCGCGAGGAAGCGGAGGCGGCGTCGCCTGGCGGCGGCTACCGCCGCGACACCCCCCCGCTCTTGCACCCGACGCACAGCCGGGCGTACGGCAGCGCCTTCAGCCTGGCCTTGGGGATCGGCTGGCCGCAGCGTTCGCAGGGGCCGTAGGTCCCAGCCTCGATCTTGGCCAGGGCATGGTCGATCTCGTCGACCGCGGCACGGGCCTGCGCCGACAGCGCCAAGTCCCGCTCGCGGTCGATGTTCATCGTCCCGCCCTCGCCCGACTCCTCGTCGAACTGGATGTCGCCCGGCTCCATCTCCTGGGCCAGGCTGTCGGCCTCAGCCTTCAACGCCTCGGCCTGGTGCTCGTAGTCGCGCCGCTCGGCGATCAACAGCGTCTGCTGTTCCTGCAAGAACTTGTCGAGGACGGGTGGTTTGCCCGCCGCCTTCTTGGTTGCCGCCACGTTGGCCGGCGCCTCCTTCTTGGCCGGCCCAACAGCCGGCGCAGTCGTGCGCTGTGTCGTCTTCTTCGTCGGGGACTGCTGTGCCTTGGCCGCCTTGGCAGGCGCCTCGGCCTTCTTACCCGTTGTCGCCGGTTTCGTGGCAGCGGGGGCTGCCGTCGTCTTCTTGGCCGGCGCTTTCGCGACCGGCGCCTGCTTCTTCGGCGCGGCAGCGGCTTTCTTGACCGCAGACGCTGACTTGGGCGGTGCCGGTGCCGCCTTGGTGGGCGCCGCCTTGGCAGCCGACTTGGCAGTCGCGCTGGCCGGAGCCGACTTCGCCGCCGACGTGGCCGGCGCCGCCGTCTTGCCCGCTGCTTTCGACTTGGCCGTCTGCGCCGCCGAACGGGCCGCCTTGGCGACCTTTGCCAACGCCTTCTTGGCCGAGTCCTTTGCCGACACCTTGGCTGGCGCCATCGTCTTGCCCGCCTTGCTCGCCTTTGCTGTCGTCTTCGTGGCCGCCTTCGCCGCCTTGCCTGCTGCTTTCCCTGCCGCTTTGCCCGCTGCCTTGCCGACCGACGCGGCCGCTTTGGAGGGTGCCGCTTTCGCGGCCCCGGCGGCCTTGGTCGTCTTCGCCGCCGGCGCCTTCTTGGCAGGGGCCGCCTTGGAAGCTCTCGCCATGTCGCTTTGCTCCCGGTCTGTCAAAGAGTGCCGGACCGTACCACGGCCGCTACCCGTACAAGGAGGACCCCCGTCAGCGGTCGGCTCAGCGGCCCGCCCGACGAACCCCTCTGCCGGGTGGCGCATTCCCTGCCGCCACCGCGTCCTCGATGAGCCGGGCGGCCTCGTCGGGGTCGATCCCAGCCACCTTGACCCGCTTGGACCGGCTCGTCTCGCCCGAGAGCAGCGTCACCTGTTCCGCCTTCACGCCCAGATCGTGCGCCAGCAGGGCCAAAAGGGCCTCGTTGGCCCGCCCGCCGACGGGTGGCGCAGCCACGCGGACCTTGAGGGCGTTGCCGTGCTTGCCCACCAGGGCAGAGCGGCCGGCACCCGGCTGGACGTGGACCCGAAGGACCAGTTCGTCCTCCGTTTTTGACTCGAAGCAATCATCCAGCACGCCCGTAGAGTAGAGGCCTATGTCGAAGCCCTATCCCGATGTCCCGCAACAGCCCGACTTCCCGGCGCTGGAGCGCGAGGTCATCGACTTCTGGGCCGAGGACAAGACCTTCCAGACGTCGGTCGAACAGCGTGACGGCGGGGACAACGAGTTCGTCTTCTACGACGGGCCGCCGTTCGCCAACGGCCTCCCCCACTACGGCCACCTGATCACCGGCTACGTCAAAGACGCGGTGCCCCGCTTCAAGACGATGCGCGGCCGCCGAGTCGAGCGCCGCTTCGGGTGGGACTGCCACGGCCTGCCCGCCGAGATGGCGGCCGAGCGGGACCTCGGCCTGTCGGGCCGCCAGGCCATCCTCGAACGCGGCGTCGACGTCTTCAACGCGTACTGCCGGTCGCTGGTCGAGAACACCGCAGGCGCTTGGTACGACTACGTCACCCGGTCGGCCCGCTGGGTCGACATGGACAACGACTACAAGACCATGGACCTCCCCTACATGGAGAGCGTCATGTGGGCCCAGAAGCAGCTCTACGATAAGGGGCTGCTCTACGAGTCGTACCGCGTGCTGCCGTACTGCTGGGAGTGCGAGACGCCGCTGTCGAACTTCGAGACCCGCCAGGACGACGCCTACCGCGAGCGCCAAGACCCCGCGCTGACCGTCCTGTTCGAGCTCGAGACGGGCGAACGGGTCCTCGTGTGGACGACCACGCCGTGGACGCTGCCGTCGAACCTCGCCCTCGCCGTCGGGCCGGACATCACGTACGCGGTGTACGAAGAAGACGGCGTGCGCTACATCGTCGGCGAGGCCACCGCGGCCAAATACGAAAAGGAGTTGGCGGGCGCCACACAGGTCGCCACCGTGCAGGGCGCCGAGCTGGTCGGCCGCCGGTACACGCCGCTGTTCCCCTTCTTCGCCGACACCGAGAACGCCTTCCGGGTGCTGGCGGGCGACTTCGTGTCGACCGAGGACGGCACCGGCACTGTCCACCTGGCACCCGGCTTCGGCGAAGACGACCAGCGCGTCTGCGAGGCCAACGGCATCCCGGTGGTCTGCCCGGTCGACAGCCAGGGCCGCTTCACGTCCGAGGTCCCCGACTTCGAGGGCCAGCAGGTCTTCGACGCCAACGCCAACGTGATCAAGGCGCTCAAAGCCGGCGGCAGCGTCGTGCGCCACGACTCCTACCTCCACTCGTATCCGCACTGCTGGCGGACCGACACCCCGCTCATCTACAAGGCGGTGTCGTCCTGGTTCGTGCGAGTGACTGCTCTCAAGGAGCGGATGCTCGAACTCAACCAGCAGATCCGCTGGGTGCCCGAGCACGTGCGCGACGGGTCGTTCGGCAAGTGGCTGGAGTCGGCCCGCGACTGGTCGATTTCGCGCAACCGCTTCTGGGGCTCGCCGATCCCGGTGTGGAAGTCGGACAATCCCGAGTACCCCCGCATCGACGTGTACGGCTCGCTTGACGAGTTGGAGCGCGACTTCGGCGTGCGCCCCACCGACCTGCACCGGCCCGCCATCGACGAGCTCACCCGACCCAATCCCGACGACCCCACCGGGCAGTCGATGATGCGGCGGGTGGAGGACGTGCTCGACTGCTGGTTCGAGTCGGGCTCGATGCCGTTCGCCCAGGTCCACTACCCGTTCGAGAACAAGGAGTGGTTCGAGACCCACTTCCCGGCCGACTTCATCTGCGAGTACGTCGGCCAGACGCGGGGCTGGTTCTACACGCTGCACGTCATCGCCACCGCGCTGTTCGACAAGCCGGCCTTTTCGAACTGCGTGGCCCACGGCGTGCTGCTCGGCGACGACGGGCGCAAGCTGTCGAAGCGCCTGGTCAACTACCCGGACCCGGTCGAGGTCTTCGACGAGCTCGGCGCCGACGCGATGCGCTGGGCCCTGTTGTCCTCGCCCGGCCTGCGAGGCCAGGACCTCGTGGTCGAGCGTCGGGCGATGGTCGAGTCGGTGCGCCAGGTGCTCAATCCGATCTGGAACGCCTGGTACTTCTTCTCGCTCTACGCCAACACCGACGGCTATGCGGCCCGGTGGCGGACCGACGCGCCCGGCGTGCTGGACCGGTATGTGCTGGCCAAGGCCCGCCGCCTCGTTGCCGACGTCACCGAGCGGATGGAGGCGTACGACCTGTCGGGTGCCTGCTCGTCGGTCGTGACGTTCCTCGACGCCCTGAACAACTGGTACATCCGACGCTCCCGGGACCGCTTCTGGCAGAGCGACGCCGACGCCTTCGACACGCTCTACACGGTGCTGGAAGTGCTGTGCCGGGTGTCCGCTCCCCTGCTCCCGCTGACGGCCGACTCGGTCTGGCGGGGGCTCACCGGCGAGCGGTCGGTGCACCTGGCCGACTGGCCGTCAGTGGACGACCTGCCCGGCGATGACGAGCTCGTGGCGTCGATGGACCTGGCCCGCGAGGTGTGCTCGGCGGCGCTGTCGGTCCGCAAGGAGCAGCGCCTGCGGGTGCGGCTCCCGCTGCCCGCGGTGACGGTGGCCGCTCCGGGCGCGTCGGCCCTCGCCGATTTCGTGGAGCTGGTCAAGGACGAGGTCAACGTCAAAGACGTGGTGCTGACCGAGGACGTGGGCGACGCGGGCGAGCTGGTCCTGTCGCTCAACATGGCGGTGCTCGGGCCGCGGGTGGGGCCGGACATGCAAAAGGTCATCGGCGCGGTGCGGGCGGGCAACTGGTCGCGGCGCGAGGACGGCACGGTGGTCGCGGGCGGACGTGAGCTCGCCGACGACGAGTTCGACCTGCGGCTCACGCCCGCCGACCCGAGCTCGGCGCGGGCGCTGCCCGGTAATAACGGCCTGGTCGTGCTCGACACCGCCGTCACGCCGGAACTCGAGTCCGAGGGCTTGGCGCGGGATGTGGTGCGGCTGGTGCAGGTAGCCCGCAAGGACAGCGGCCTGCACGTGTCCGACCGCATCCACCTCGTCATCGACCCGGGGTCCCACGACGACGTGCGGGCCGCGGTCGAGGCGCACAAGGAGTCGATCGCGTCGGAGACGCTCGCCAGCGAGCTGCTGGTGGACGGGCCGATCAGCGAGGCGCACCGGGGCGAGCTGCCCGACGGCCGCGTCGTGCACATCGGCCTGTCGAAGAAGAAGTAGCGCGGCTCGGGGCGGCTCGGGGGCGGCTCGGGCCGGCTCAGCAGCTGCGGGGCGGGCGGACGCTGGCGCCGCGGACCGTGCGGGTGCGGCGCGGCGCCGTCGTCACGACGCCTTCCGGTCGGGTCCTCGGCGGCGGCTCGGCGAGCGCGGCGGCAAAGCCGGGCACGACCACCATGGCGACGATCAGCGCCGCCAGCCAGTCGGCTCGTCGCTCATAGGCGTCCAGCGGCAAGGGCGACACAAGCTCGATGGAGCAGATATACCAACGACATGCCTGATCGTCGGACGCCTTTTCACAACCTGCCCGAGCGCGAGACGCTGGTCGAGTTCCTCGACTATCTGCGGGAGTCGGTGATCGTGAAGGCGACCGGCCTGTCCGACGAGGACGCCCGCAAGCCGATGGTGCCGTCGGGCACGAGCCTGATGTGGCTGCTGAAGCACCTCGTGGATGTGGACGCCTACTGGTTCCACGTCAACTTCGCAGGCGAGCCCGACATGCCGAGCGACCCGGGCGACGACGTGGCGTCGGTGGTCGACGCCTACCGCCGAGTCTGGGCCCGCAGCAATGAGATCGTGATGGCGTGTGACGACCTCGACACGCTGGCCAAGAACCCGCATCCGCGCGGCGGGCACATGTCGTTGCGCTGGATCCTCGTCCACATGGTCGAAGAGACCGGCCGCCACGCCGGCCACGCCGACATCATCCGCGAACAGTTGGATGGCGAGGTGGGCCGGTAAACCCGACCTAGCGCTTGGCGGTCTTGGTGGCCTTGGCGGCCTTCTTGGCGGGGGCGGCGGCCTTCTTGGCGACGGTCTTGGTCGCCGACTTCTTGGCTGCGGCCGCCTTCTTCGCAGGCGCCGCCTTGGTGCCGCCTGCGGCGACCTTCTTGGCCGCTGCCTTCTTCGCTGCCGGGGCCGCCTTCTTGGTGGCTGCGCCGACCTTGGCCGCCGACTTCTTGGCCGCCGCGACCTTCTTGGCCACGGCCGACTTCTTGGCCGTGCCCGCGGTGGTCCTCGCCACGGCCGCCTTGGCCGGAGTGGGCAGCTCCTCGCCTTCGAGCAGCGCGTCGATGCGGTCGAGGATGGCGGCCCGGTTCTTGTGGTCCTCCTCGTAGGCGGCCACGTCTTCGAGCTCGTCCTCGTCCAGCTCGCCGAGCAGCGGCAGGATCTGGTTCACGCTGAGCTTGTCGTAGTCCTCGATGAGGTCGTCGATGTTGTCGAGCTCATCGCCCGCCCCTGCACCAGTCGACGCACCGACCTCGGCGGCGGCCAGCTCGGCACCCGCTCCGGCCACGCCGGCACCTGCGGCGGCAGCCTCGACTGCCGGCTCGGCCTCCTGCTGGGCGATCAGGTCGTCGATGCGCGAGATGACCGAGGCGCGGTTCTTGCCTGCGACCTCACGCTCCCGCACAGCCTCGAGCTCGTCGATGCCGAGCTCGGCCAGCCGGGGCTGGATCTCGTTGACGCGGAGCTTGTCGTACCCCTCGATCGGGAACACGTCGCCGCCTGCCGCAGCCGCTTCCGGCACCACCACGGGCGCTGTCGCAGGCTCGGCGCCGACGTCCACCGCCGCGGTGGCGAGCGTGGGCTCGCCGGTCTCGGCCAGGGGCGCAGGGCCGTCAGCGGTGGCAGCCGGAGCCTGACGACTCATCCTGGAGAACAGGACGAGCACGCCGGCGGCGACGATGCTGCAGACGATCGAAAGGTAGATCCAAGGGAGTTCGTTGGTGGCGAAGCCAATCACCAAAGAGACGGCACCAACCAGCACGAGACCGATGGTTACGAGCAGCAGCACGGAGTCACCCTCCGGTGAGACGACACGGGCTGCGGCATCCTAGGCGCAACGTCGCGGAGGGAGGCGAATCCCTCTCCGGCACGCTCGCGGACGCCGCCGCGAAGGGCGAGGCTACTGCTCGCTGTCGGCGCCGACGACGGCCGGATCGGGCCGTGAGCCCGACCGTGAGGACGCCATGTCCCACCGCCGCACGGACGACAGGTCGATCTCGTGCTGGGGCGGCGGGCCGCTCAGCGACGGCATCTCGCCTTCGAATCGACGCAGCATCTCGGCCATCGCCTGCTGGAGCCGATGGCGCTCGGCGGCCAGGTACTGGTCCAGCGAGGAGATGTCCGACCGGAGCTGGTCGCGGGCCACCTCAAGGCGCTGGATGTCGGCCCACAGGTCGCGCTGGCTCTCCTCGGCCAGGCGCGCCGCGTGCTCTTCGGCGGCCGACACGATCTGCTGGCCCTGCGACTGCGCGGCGGCCACGATCTCGGCGGCCTGCTGACGGGCCTCGTTCACGGCGGCGTCGGCGGTGCGCTGCGCCAGCACCAGCGTGCGGCGCATGGCGTCGTCGGCCTCAGTCGTCTCCGACAGCCGCTGCTCGGCCCGCACGGCCCGCTCAGTGGCCTGGCGCAGCCGCTCCTGGAGGATCTCCAAGCCCGCGGCGATCCGCTCGAGGAACTCGTCGACGTCGTCCTGGTGATAGCCCTTGAGCTTCTCCCGGAACTCGACCTCGCGGATGGTCTTGGGAGAGACGTCCATGCGGGCGATGGTACCGACGGCCCTGTCCCGAATGGGGGACCCTCAGCCCTGCTCAGGGCCCGCCGGTCAGCAGATCGAGCTGCGGATGATGTTGAAGCCGAAGATGATGATCAGCGGCGACAGGTCGAGGCCCATGCCGCCCATGCTCAACGGCGGCAGCAGCCGCCGCAGCGGCCCGAGCAGCGGCTCGGTGATCGCATACAGCGCGCTGAACACCGGCGCCATTGCCGACCCTGGGGCGATTGGGAACCAGCTCAGCACGATCCGGCCGAACAGGGCGACCAGATACGCGCTCATCAACAGGCAGACGAACTCCACAGGGCGACTCTTACAGGCCCGGCGCTAGCCGCGGTAGCCGCGCTCTTGCAGGCGGCGCCGCTCCTCGGCCGAGACCTCGACGTTCGACGGCGTCAGCAGGAAGACCTGATCGGCCACCTTGTCCATCGAGCCGCCGAGCACATAGGTGGCCCCGGAGCAGAAGTCGATCATCCGGCGGGACAGCTCGCGGTCGCCGCTCGACAGGTTCACGATCACCGGCTGGCTCGACTTGAGCCGGTCGCCGATCTCCTGCGCGTCGGAGAACTGCGACGGCTGGATCACCACCGGCTTGGCGTTCTGCACCGGCTGGATCGGACGCACCACCGCAGGTCGGGGCTGCACGGTGACCCCGCTCTGGTAGTCGGCAGGCTGCTCGCGCGGGATCGTGCGGATCGAGCTGATCCCCGGCTCCTCCTGCGCGTACGCCCGTGGCGCTTGGGCCTGGCGCTGCTGGGCCGCGACAGGCTGCGGCTCCTCGTACGGCTCGAAGTCGTCGTATTCATCGTCGACCAGGCCGAGGTACACCATGGTCCGCCGGAGCAGTCCAGCCATAAGAAGCCTCCTTGTGGCGTGAAATCTATCGTCGCAGGTCGGGGGGCTCAGGTCGTGGACCGAACAGGGCGGTGCCGAGGCGCACCATCGTCGCCCCTTCCTGCACTGCCGCCTCGTAGTCGCCCGACATCCCCATCGACACCTCCGACAACCCCAACTCCTTCGCCAGCGCGGCCAGCCGCCGGAACTGCGGCCGGGGGTCGCCGGGTCCGGCCACGCCCATCAAGCCGACCACGTTCGCCATGGCCGATGCCAACTCGGCCGCCTCCTCCCAGCCACAGCCGTTGCGCTGCGGCAGGCCGGAGAGGTTCACCTGCACGAGCACCCGGCCGGGCAGGTCGAGGGCTCGGTCGATCCCTTGCCACACCTCGACATGGGGCCGCAGCATCGCCACCTTGTTGCGCTGGACGTGGCCGAGGAAGTGCCAGCGCACGCCGTCGACGTCGGCCTTGGCGACCAGCTCCTGCGCGTAGTTCTCGCCGATGTCGACCAGGCCTGCGTCGACCGCCTCTCGCACCGCGTCCACGCCAAAGCCCTTGGTGACGGCGACGACGGTGACGTCGCTGCCGATGCGGTTGCGGACGTCGGCCACGCGCGCCGCTACGGCACCCATACGACCATGGCCTGGCGCGCCATCTCCTGTCGGGCCCGGAACGAGAAGTGCTCCGACGAACACGCCGTGCACGCCTGGTCCTCGTACACCAGGCCCACGCCGAGGCTGCCCAGCGCGCTTCGCACCGCGGCCGGGACGTCGAGGGCGGGCGTGCCTTCCTTGGTCGTGCTGCGGGCCTCGGGGCCGAACCGGGCCAGGTCCGCCTCCCCGAACTCGTAGCACTCGGCATGGATGCACGGGCCCAGGGCGGCGACGATGTCGGTCGCTCCGAGGTCGCGCATGGCGGCGACGGTCGCCTCCAGCACGCCTGCCTGCAGGCCCCGCCAGCCCGCGTGGGCGGCGCCGATCACGCCTTCTTCCGACGCGAACGCGACCGGCGCGCAGTCGGCGGTGAAGACGACCAGCGCCACCCCGTCTGCTTTCGACACCGCCGCGTCGGCCGACTGGCCCGCGCCGCCACCCGGCTCGTCCACGACGACGACGCGGTCGCCGTGCACCTGTCGCAGCCACGACCACGGCCGGTCGAGCACTGCCCGCCGGCGCGCCTCCACTTCCGGGGTCGGCGTCT
>Ga0190267_10000235_pt1 | contig 12009 bp, 9 predicted proteins | sample Popmic239T_FD_140332 | JGI IMG/M metagenome (GOLD analysis project Ga0190267, IMG submission 140332) | Populus adjacent soil microbial communities from riparian zone of Oak Creek, Arizona, USA - 239 T | ecosystem: Environmental > Terrestrial > Soil > Riparian zone | place: USA: Arizona... | reverse complement strand
TTCTTCCCGGTTTTGCCGTCGAGGGCGTAGAGGATGCCGACCGCGCCGGCTTCGTATTCGGCGTTGGGCGTCTCCGGAACCGTGGAGATGTAGACCTTGCCGTCGTCGACGCCGGGCGCCATGTCGACCGCGCCTTTCAGGTCGACGTTCCAGACCTCCTTGCCGGTTTTCTGGTCGAGCGCGAAGCCTTCCGAGGCGGTGGCGCCGTAGACGTGACCGTCGGCGACCGCCAGCCCGTTGGGCCCGTGGCTGGGCGATTCGTACTTCTTGCTCCAGAGGACGTCGCCGCTTTCGAGGTCGAGCGCCTGCACGTTCGATTCGAGGTCCTGCGAGTAGACGACGCCGTCGGCGACCACCGGGGTCGAGGCGTAGCTGCCGTAGACGCCGGTGCCTTCGATTTCCAGCGCCCAGGCTTCCTTCAGTTGGCTGACGTTGCCGCTGTTGATCTCGCCTTTGACCTCGCGGGTGTTGGCGAGGTCGATGCCGGGATAGGCGTCGCCGGTGAAGCTGTGGTCACCCGACGAGGACGAGGAATCGCCACCGCCGCATCCCGCCGCCAGCACCCCCAATACGAGCGCCACCACGAGCAGCGGCAACCCCCTGAAGTTGGACAGCATCGACATCCCGGCTCCTCTCGCTAATCGAGTAATAAAGACTTGTCTTCTATCGTTTCAGAATCCCCTGCAAAAGAGGGGTCCAGTTCACTTAGAAGCGGTTGCAGAACACGATTCGCCAGCAGGCCGAGGCTGCCGAGGTTGGCGAAGCCGGGGCCCTGGCGGAGGCCACCGAGGCCGGGGATGTGCAGCCGCGGCCGCACCCCCTCGAGTTCGAGGCCGCGGCCGATCGGGACCTCGCTCTGCGGCGGCGCGTCCCAGAGCGGGCCGCACTGTTCTTCGACCTCGTTGCGGACGCCGTCCGGGAAGAGGCCGCGCAGCTGCCGCAGCAGATCGAAGCCGGTGCAGTTGATGACGAAGTCGTAGCGCTCGGCCTGCATCCCCTCCGCGGGGCTGTCGAATTCGAGCAGGGCGCCCTCGCCGTCCTCGGCGAGGGAGACGTGGACGGCGCGGCCGGTGACGAAGGAGAGGTGGTCGTCGTCGGCGATCCGCTCCAGCACGCTGGCGTCGAAGACGCCGCGGTCGCAGTGCTTGACGAAGTCGCGCCGCGTCTGCACGTCGAGGTGTTCCCAGTCGACGTTGTCGGGGTCGGCAAAGACGCGGTTCTCGAGGAAGCTCTCGCCGCGGCTGAGCGGCAGCGTCGGCGTGTAGACCGTCAGCCGCGCCTCGGGCCGCAGGTCGCGGAGGAAGACGAGGGCGCTGAGGGCACTCTCACCGCCGCCGATGATCGCGATCTCCATCGCCTCTCCCTCCGGGATCCGGACCAGCTCGTCGCGGCGGCTGTCGCAGTGGAAGACGCGCGACTCGACCTCGGGGTCGTGCGGGAAGTGGCGGTGCACGCCGGGGCCGGTGAGGACGAGTGAGCGGCCGAAGTGCCGCTCGGGGTCCTCCGGCCGACCGCGGTCGGCGACCTCGACCTGCCAGCGGTCGTGGCCGTCGGCGAGGGCGATCTCGGTCACGTGCCCGTCGTAGAGGCAGATCCCCTCCGTCGTCTGCTCGAGCACCCAGCCCAGGTACTGGCCGTAGTCGCGATGCATCACCGAAGGCGAGCCGGCGTTGACCCAGGCTGCGTATTCATGCCGTTCCATCGCGAAGCGCTGCCAGCTCAGCGGCAGCAGCTCCGCGTCGATCGCGTCGCCTAGCCGGCCGAACTGGCGCGAGCTCTGGTACGGGAAGCCGACGTCTTTGACCGGCGGGATCGCCAGCGGCTCCTCGCCCGAGGTCATCCCGTTGCGGCCCAGCCAGGAGGCAGCGGGCTCGGTTTTCTCGATCACCGTCATCGAGATCTCGGCGAGGCCGAGTGTGTTGATCACGTGGACCTTGGCGGCGATCGCGGCGGCCTTGGCGCCGGCGCCGACGATGAGGATGTCGCTTTCGCTCATCTCCTCTTCCCCTAGACCGCTGCCAGGGTCGGGGACCCGGCCTCTTCGGTTTCTCTCGGTTCGGCGATCACCAGGCCGCTCTGGTCGGGGCTGAAGGAGATCGCGCTTTTCCGCATCCGCTCCGAGCGCGAGGAGGCGGGGCGCAGGTCGACCGTTGCGAGGACGGTGCGGAGGACCCGCTTCATCTCCATTTCCGCGTAGCTGGCGGCGAGGCAGCGGCGGACGCCGCCGCCGAACGGGATCCAGGTGTAGGTGCCGGGCTGGACCCCGACGAAGCGCTCGGGCAGGAAGCGGTCCGGCTCCTCGTAGTGGCGCGCGTCGCGGTGGATCAGGTGGATGCAGGGGGCGACGACCGTCCCCGCCGGGAGGTCGTAGCCGCCCAGGGTCATCGGCTCCAGCAACCTCCGCACCACAACCGGCACCGGCGGGCGCAGGCGCAGGGTCTCCTTGATCACCGCGTCGAGGTAGGTGGTGTCCTCGCCGGCGAGCGCCTCTTCGCGGGTCCGCTCCAGCTTGTCGGGGTTGCGCAGCAGGCGCTCGAAGGTCCAGGCGAGCGAGGTCGAGGTCGGACCGTCGGTCAGCAGCGTCAGCAGTTCGTCGCGCAGCTCAGCTTCGCCCAACAACTCCCCGTCCTCATATCGGGTCTGGACCAGCATCTCGACGACGTCGACGCGGTCGGGGTCCGGTTCGGCGCGGCGGCGGCGCGCCTCCTCGAGGACGGCTTCCTCGACCGGCTCCATCGCCTCCCGGTAGCCACGGCCGCGGACGATCCGGTCGGGGCCGACGGTGGCGAGCAGGGCGAGGTTGCGGGAGTCGTTCATCCACTCGGTCAGGCGCCCCAGGCGCCGGCGCAGCTCGTCGAGTCGGCCCCGGTCGTCGCCGAAGACCGCCCGCATCACCACTTCCTGGGTGATCGCCTGCATCCGCGGCCACATCGCGAACGGCTCTCCCACCGGCCACTTCTCGACCTCGCGCCGCGCGATCTCGGCCATCATCGCCGCATCGGCGCCGACCGCCTTGCCATGGAAAGAAGGCAGCATCATTTTGCGATGGACCATGTGGTCCGGTTCTTCCCGCAACATCACCGAGGTGGGGCCGAGCACCGGCTTCAGCATCGGGTTGGCGGAGGCGACGCCGACCGCGGGGCCGGCGGTGAAGACCTTTTTCACGTCAGCGGGGTCGGCGAGGATCACCCAGTCCCCCCAGTGGAGGATGCGCAGGGTGAAGGTGTCGCCGTAGCGGCGCTGGCAGCGCTCCAGCCAGGGCAGCGGCCGCTGCGTCCAGCCGACGGCCTGCAGGGCGCGGGGCATGCGGGGACCGGGCGGCAGCTTGCCCATGCGGTGGCTCACGCGACCTCCCTCCCGTCTCCTTGCGCCGCCAGCTCGTCCATCAGCTCGTCCTCGAGCCGGCAGGTGGATCCGATCAGCAGGTCGAAGAGGCTGGCGCAGAAGTCCTCCGGCAGGCCGGCTTCGGCGCCGCGGCTGAGGTAGCGCTCGCGGACGATCTTCACCCGGTCGGGCTGCATCATCGGGATCTCGTGGGCGCTCTTGTAAACGGCGACTTCGCGGCAGATCTGGAAGCGCTCACCGAAGAGGGCGGCGATCTGCTCGTCGATCTCGTCGAGGCGGCGGCGGAACGGCTCCAGGCCCTCGGCGCCGTTGTTCGCGCTCATCGCTCCTCCCCTCCCAGCAGGCCGGTGGCGAAGGCGTGGCTGCAGGCGGCGAGCTCGTCGAGGGCGTAGCCGCCCTCCTGGATCACGCAGACCGGCAGGCCCGAGCGTGCCAGCAGGTGACCGACCTCGGTGAAGATCTCCGGGCGGAAGCTCCAGCCACCGTGCGGGTCCCCCGCGACCGTGTCGTAGCCGAGCGAGACGACCAGCGCCCGGGCGATCTCGGAGAGGTCGTGGATCGAGTGCGCCACCTCTTCCAGGTAGGTCGCTTCGTCGGGAGCGTTGACGAAGGCGACGGCGCGTTCGCCGGCGATCCGCGGCAGCAACGTCCCCGGCGGCATGTTCGTCACCGGCGCCGCGTGCAGCGAATGCAGAGCGGCTTCCGGGCCCATCCGCTCGACCAGCGCCGAGGTCCCGTTCGGGTAGTGGAGGTCGAGGTCGATGATGCCGACCGGCTTGAGGCCGCCGTCGCAGAGGCGCCGCACTGCCGCCGCGGCGTTGTTGAGGTAGCAGTAGCCGGCGTGGAAAGCGGGGCCGGCGTGGTGGCCGGGCGGGCGGCAGACGGCGTAGGTGAAGTGGGCGCCTTCGAGCAGCCGCTCGGCGGCGGTGATCGAGGTGCGGACCCCCTCGCGGGCAGCGGCGATCAGGCTGGCGTTGACGGGGATGTCGGGCTCGAGGCCGGGCGGGGCGAAGTCGGGCATCACCACCGGCTCCTCGGAGGAGACTTCGTCTAGCACCTGCAGGTACTCGCCCTCGTGCAGCGCCGCCAGCGTCCGCTCGACCTCCTCGTCGGGGGCGTCGGCAGCAACCGGCCGCACCCGCGAGTGGCGGACCAGGCCGGCGCGCAGCTCGACCAAGCGCTGGTTGCCGTCCTGACCCGGGATGCGGCGGTCGCCTTCCCGCACCCAGAAGGCGTCGTCGTCGTGGCCCTGCCGCTGCTCGACCATCAGCAGCTCGGTCATCACCTGCGATCGGCGCTCATACATCGTCGAGCAGCCTCCGCATCCGCGGCCCGAGGTGCTCGAAGCCGTTGCGGCGGTAGAAGGACTCGGTCGAAGCGATCGCCGCGAAGGTCTCGCGCGGCAGGCCAACCTCAAGTCGGCTCACCCCGCGGCCTCGCGCCTGGGATGCGATCGCCTCGACCAGCTCCGCCCCGACTCCGCGACTGCGCCAGGCCTCGTCAACCCAGAGGTCCTGGATCGTCGCGTAGACGCCGGGAACGTGCATCGCTCGCTGCCAGCTGGCGCAGAGGATGCCGACGACGTCTCCGTCGGCTTCGGCGACCAGCACCGACCCCCCTTCAGGGTCGGCGAGCAGGGCCCTGACATCGGCTTCGAGGTCGGGGCGCTCGGGCGGGCGGGCGCCGAGCTCGACGAGGAGGTCCGCGACCGCGGTCGCGACCTTCTCGGCGTCTTCGGTACCCGCTTCGCGAACGGTAGTTTGCGGCGCCACCGGCTCGGTCACGCGGCCTCCGCGTGCCGGGCAGCGGGCTCCAGCTCGACGCTCCAGGCGTCGGCGGCCTCGCTGCCGGTGACGGTGCGCGCGATCGCCGACATCGGCGCGCGCGCCTTCAGCAGGATCTCTTCGTACTCCTCCTCGGGGTCGGACTGCATGACGATCGCGCCGCCGGCGCCGATCGTCGTCTTCCCCGGCCGCATCACGATCGTGCGGATGACGATGTTGAGGTCGGTCGAGCCGTCGGCGCCGAAGTAGCCGATCGAACCGGAGTAGACGCCGCGCGCCTCGTCCTCGAGGTCGTCGATGATCTCCATCGTCCGCTGCTTCGGGGCGCCGGTCATCGAGCCGCCCGGGAAGGTGGCGCGGACGCAGTCGATCGGGCTGCGCTCCTCGGTCAGCCGGCCGATGATCGTCGAGACCATCTGGTACACGGTCGCGTACCCCTCGACCACCATCAGATCGGGCACTTCGACGCTCTCGACGTCGCAGACGACGCCGAGGTCGTTGCGGAGCAGGTCGACGATCATCAGGTGCTCGGCGTAGGTCTTTTCGTCTTCTTCCAGAGCCTGGCGCCGCGCCGCGTTCTCCTCCGGGTCCTCGGTGCGGGAGACGGTTCCCTTGATCGGCCGTGCCATCACCTTGCGGTCGCGGTCGACCGAGAGGAAGCGCTCGGGCGAGGAGCTGACGACGGCGTATTCGCCGAAGCGCAGGAAGGCGGCGAACGGCGAGGGGTTGCTGCGGCGCAGCTGCCGGTAGAGGTCGAACGGCTCCGGGCTGGCGTCGGTCGAGAACTGGTCGGTGAGGCAGACCTCGTAGGACTCGCCGGCCAGCAGTTCGGCCTGCGACTTGGCGATGTCGGCGAGGTAGCGCTCGCGGCCGCGGCCGGCGCGGAAGCAGACGTGGCCGTCCGGATCGGTCGGCGGCGCCAGGGGCCGCTCGGCGGGCGGGTTGGCGATCGCCGCCTCGATCAGGTCCTGGGTCGCGTCCAGCCACAGCTCCGCCTCGGGGTCCTCGCCGCGGCAGAGGGCGAAGACGTAGGTGACGTCCTTGGTGTGGTCGACGGCGACGACGCGGTTGGCGAGCATCATCGCCGCGTCGGGCATGTCGGAGCTGTGCACGTTGGGCGAGCCGCAGTCGGCCTTCAGCTCGTAGCCGAGGTAGCCGACGTAGCCACCGACGAGCCCGCGCTCGATCCCCTCCGGCGGCTCGATCTCGATCCGCTTCAGCTCGCGGTCGAGGTAGTCGAAGATCGACTTGTGCTCGACGGTCTCGATGCCGCTGCGGTCGACCAGGGTCTCGCCGCTGTCGACGTCGTAGGTGACGACGCAGCGGTCGCCGCCGGCGCTGGCGCCCATGTAGGAGCACTGGGCGAGCCAGGTCGGCGCGTCGGCGCTGTCGAGCCAGAAGGAGGTCTCGGCGTCGGCGAAGAGCCGTTCGTAGACGTGCTCGGTCGGCGCCTGGCCCGCGATCGTCCGCATCCGCAGCTCCAGCTCGCCCGCCGCGGCCGGCTTCGGCGCGGGCGCGGGGCGGCCGCTGCGGGGGGCGATCATCGCCCGGCCGGCGGGGCGCTCGTTCTCGCGGCGGTGAGCGGCCGCCAGGTCGAAGAAGTTTTCGGCGATCTTCAGCCCGTACTCGGTCGAGATCGACTCGGGGTGGAACTGGACCCCCCAGATCGGCCGCTTGGTGTGCTCGACCCCCATCACGACTCCGTCGTCAGACCAGGCGACGATGCTCCCTTCCGGGCCGGGCGGAGTGGTGATTGCGAGCGAGTGGTAGCGGACGACCGAGAAGCCCTGCGGCACGCCCTTGAAGAGACCCTTGCCTTCGTGCATGACCCGGCTGAGGCGGCCGTGCATCGCCATCGGCGCCCGGTTGACGGTGCCCTCGAGCAGATTGCCGATCCCCTGGTGGCCGAGGCAGATCCCGAAGACGGGGATTTCGCTGTAGCGGAGGATGTCGCGGCAGACGCCGAAGTCGTGCCAGCGGCTCGGGTGACCGGGACCGGGCGAGAGCACGATCGCGTCGAAGTCCATCCTTGTCAGCACGCGCCAGGAGACGCCGTCGTTGTTGACCACCATCGGTTCCTCGCCCGAGGCCGCGGCCAGCAGGTGGAACACGTTGTAGGTGTAGGAATCGTGGTTGTCGACCAAAAGCGTTTTCACGTCAGGCTCCCTCTAGTCCCAGGCCGCGCAGGCCCTGCTCGAGCACCGGCTGGACGACTCCCTCGACCTCCGGCGCCCGCTCGTCTTCCCTGTACCAGCGCGCGAAATGGGAGAGGTACTTGGAGAGCGGCGCGACGTCGAACTCGTCGACGGCGCTGCGCAGGTGCACCCGGTAGTGCTCCGACTGGACCACGGCGAAGCGGTAGTCCGGGTCCTCGGCCGGCCGCTCGCCCTCGATCTCGGCCGAGGCGTGGTGGGCCTGGGCGCGCGCCAGGTCCCAGCCAAGGCTCCCTTTGCCTTCCACCAGCAGCTTCTCCTTGCCGAACTTGACCTGCTTGGTCGTCGGCTGCAAGAGGAAGTAGCCGAGCGCGACCTGCGCCGGCACCCGCTCGGGGTGCGGATGGCGCCGCATCTCCTGCGCCAGCTCCGGGTTCGCGGAGAGCTCCTCCTCGAGCCACTCGACCAGCTCGTCGATCAGCAGCGCCCCTTTCTTGCTCGAGCTGATCGATTCGTTCTCGCGGGCGACCATGCCGTGGAAGATGTCGTAGGTCGGCGGCCCTCCCCCGCGGGCCGAGCCGTTGCCGTTGCCGTTCTGCAGCCCCATCTCGTCGATCAGCTTGCGGCGGCAGGTGACGTGGGCGACCCACTCGTTGCCGCAGACCTGCATCGAGATCACGTCGTCGAGTTCGTCCGCCGCCGCCCAGTAGGCGAGCGCCCGCATGTGCTGGGTCGGCAGCCCGTCGGAGCGGACCAGCGGCATCTCTTCCAGCTCCTCGCGTTCGGTCTCGTACATGACCATGTCGTCGCCCCAGCGCTTGGTCAGCGTGCCGGCCGCGAGGCCCTGGTTCATGAACTCGGCGACCTCGGGCAGGTAGTCGGACTCGTAGATCACCCGGTCGAAGGCGATGCCGAGGCGGGCGAGGGTCTTGCGCTGCCCGGAGACCACCCAGGAGCGGGTCCGCGACCACAGTTCGAGCGCCTTCTGGTCGCCCTTGAGGACGCGCATCATCATCTCGTCGGCTTTGTCGTTGTACTGCGTCGACTCGCGCGCGACCGAGTCCTCGGCGCCGTCATCGCCTGCGCCGCCGTTGCGGCTGGCGGTGACGTAGTCGGCGTAACAGAAGCCGACGAAGTGGTCGCTCTTCTGGCTGGAGTCGGGGCCGGCGTCCTCGCCGGCGCGGGTGGCGACACCGGCCATCGCCTCCCCCATGCTGCGGCCGACGTCGCAGATCAGGCTGCGGTTCTCGACCCGGGCGCCGGCCTGCTTCAGCGCGCCGGCGATCGCGTTGCCGACGGCGAGGTTGCGGAGGTGGCCGATGTGCAGCGCCTTGGTCGTGTTGGCGCCCCAGAAGTAGACGGCGTAGCGGTTCTCGGCCGCCATGTCGGCGAAGTCGCGATCGCCGAAGCTGCCGGAGCGGATCGCCTCGCCCTCGGCTTCGATCCACTCGTCGGCGAGGCGGAGCGTCGGCTGCTTGCCCTCGCGGTCGACGGAGGCAACCCACGGCTCGGCCTCGATCCGGTCGAGCGCCGCCTGGGCCCCGGAGTCCTCGCGCCAGTCGCTCCCCTTCGGCAGCCGCGGGATCAGCATCAGGTCGAAGTCGGGCTCCGGCCGGTACGGCGCCCGCACCGCCCAGAGCGCCGTCCCGCCCTCGCCGGCGGCGACCCTGTCGAAAGTGTTGAAAATGTTCTCGCCCATAGCTGTAGTGATTTCGAACGTCGCTTCGAATGGATTGTTCGAAATGCACCCGCCGGGGCTCGAACCCGGATCTTTGGCTTACAACGCCAACCCTTTAACCGATTAAGGCACGGGTGCTAGCTATGTTTCCCTGCCACTTGAGCCAATTCCCTGATTGCTCAAGCGCGGCGGCAGCATAACCGCGATCCCTGCGCGCGTCAAATCTTTTGATTAATTGCCTGGAAATGGCGACTAACCGAGACAGCTCGCCGCTTAAGAATTCCCTACCGAGAGGGAGTGCGGGAGAAGAGAGCGGGAGAAGAGGACCGGCACCTCGGCCAAAAGAACACCGGTCCCCTCGTCCCTCGTTCGATAGATCGGCGAGTACGCAGAAATGCTTTATCGAACAACTGAGCATTAGAGTTCAGCTCAGCCACCCCAAGTGGTTCCTACTGCCCCCCGGCCTCCTGCCCTGGCTGGGGGGCGGTGGCATATTCGAGCTCGAGCTCTTCGGCGAGGTCGGCCAGTACCGACAGTGGCACCTGCAGACCCTTGGCGATCCGGCGGACGTTGGCCCAGGTGGGGTTGACCCTGCCCGACTCCAGGTGAGAGATCCAGGTCGGGTGGATGCCGGCGCGCAGCCCGAGCGCTTCCTGGCTCAGGTGCCGCTCTCTGCGAAGCTGGCGGATGGCCCTGCTGAGGCCTACTTGGGGATCGTCAGTGCGTGGCATTTAAGGAAGGGAATGCGCCTCCCGCCCCCGCGTCCATAGAGGCGAACTCAAGTCGCCTCTCCTTTGGCACGTGACCGGCGGTTTTGCGGTACGCCCGAGACTCGGGCGATGTCGCCGCGGAGGACCCGTTTGGGGGGGCGGTCTCTCACGAAGGCGAACACGAACATATGTTCGCATAGATGACACAATTTGGAAAGGGCACTTCTGCCCCCGGCTGAGGCTGCATGCCAGAGTTCGGGCGATGCCGCCGACCCTCGACCCGCAGCTGACCGAGCTCTCGCTCGACCGCCTGCGCCGCCGCCGCAGCGCCAAGTGGAGCCGCTACCCCGCCGACGTCCTCCCCGCCTGGGTGGCGGAGATGGACTTCCCCCTGGCCGAGCCGGTGAAGCGGGCGCTGCTGGAGGCGATCGAGGTCGACGACTGCGGCTACGCGAGCGCGGAGGAGCTGGGCGACGCGTTCGTCGAGTTCGCGGCGGAGCGCCACGGTTGGGAGGTAGATCCCGCTGCGGTCTCCCCCGCCCCCGACGTCGTCGGGGCGCTCACGGCGGTGGCGAAGGCGATCGCCCGGCCCGGTGATCGCATCGTCGTCAGCACCCCCGTCTACCACCCCTTCTTCGCGGTGATCGCGGAGGCGGGGTGCGAGCTGGCCGAAGCGCCGCTGGCGGGGACGGAGCTGGACCTCGAGGCGATCGAGCGTGAGTTCGCCGCCGGCGCCGCGGCGCTGATCCTCTGCAGCCCCCACAACCCGACCGGGAGCGTGCCCTCGCGCGGCGAGCTGGAGGCAGTCGCGGCTGCCGCCGCCCGCCACGACGCCTGGGTCCTCGCCGACGAGATCCATGCTTCGCTGACCCTGCCGGGTGCCGAGCACGTCTCGTTCCTGACCGTCTCGGCGGAGGCGCGGGCGCGGGGCATCGCCTTCTGGTCGGCCTCGAAGGCGTTCAACCTCGCCGGCCTGCGCTGCGCCGAGATCGTCACCGCCTCGGCCGAGGCCGCCGCGGTGGTCGAGCGGCTGCCGGTCAGCGCCACCCACTGCGGGCACCTCGGCGCGCTCGGCTCGGTCGCCGCCTTCCGCGAGGGAGGGCCGTGGCTCGACGCGGTCCTGGCGGTGCTCGACCACAACCGGGCGCTGCTGGCGGAGCTGCTCGCCACCCACCTGCCCGAGGTCGGCTACGAGCAGCCGCGGGCCGGCTACCTCGCCTGGCTCGACCTGCGCGAGCTCGCCCTCGGCCCCGACCCCTCGCAGCCGATCCTCGAGCGCGGCCGGCTCGCCCTCAGCCCCGGCCCGCAGTTCGGCCCCCAAGGCGCGGGCTTCGCGCGCCTCAATTTCGGCACCTCTCCGGCGCTGGTCGAAGAGGCGGTGGCGCGGATCTGCCGCGCGGTCGGGCGCGCCTAGCCGGCTTCGTCGCGCGCCGCTTCCAGCTCTGCTTCGACCGTTTCGGTCTGGTTCGGGATTTCCAGCCGCTGTTCGAGCACCGGGATCGCCTCGTCGGGGCGGCCGCTGAGGCGCAGCGCGTTGCCGAGGTTGAACAGCGCGTAGGCGTAGTTGAGGTCTTCGCTGCCTTCGGGGAAGGAGGCGACCGCTTCTTCGAGCACCGGGACGGCGGCGTCGTATTCGCCGGCCTGGATCAGTTCGAAGCCCTGCTGGTTGAGCCCGGCGCCGGTTTCGGGATCGGCGCCTGACGATTCGGAGACCGGTTCCGGCGCTTCGGCTTCGGACGATTCGCCGGCTTCGGGTGCTGCAGCGGTTTCAGACGATTCGGCGGCTGCGGCTTCGCTTGATTCGGTCGCGCCTGCCGCAGCGCCGGCGCCGCCACCGGCGTTCGCGCTCGTCTGCTTCGCCTTCTTGCCCTTCCCGCTCTGCTGCCGCGCGGCGGCGGCCTTGCCGGTCCCGGCCTTCTTCTCGTCGTCCCCGCCGCCGAAGGCGACGACCGCCACCACCGCCAGCACGGCGAGGAGGCCGAGCAGGGCCGCGGCCGCTCCCCAGCGACTCCGTCGTGAGCTCGCTCGGGTGTAGGACGAGCGGGGCGGTTCGGGTGGAGCGACGGCGGCGGCAGGCTCGGGCTCCCGCTGTTCTCGCGCGAAAGTCGGCTCGTAGACCTCCGTCGGCTGCCCCAGCGCCTCCGCCCGTTCGAGCCGCACCAGCGCCTGTCGCGCCGAGGCGGGGCGGGCGCCCGGGTCCTTGCTCGTCATCCAGTCGATCAGGGCGCCGAGGACGCGCGAGCACTGGCCTTCGCAGGCCCGCAGGACCACCCCGGCGGAGTAGAGGTCGGAGCGCTCGGTCGCCGGCCGGCCCTCCATCACCTCCGGCGCCGCGTAGC
>Ga0190267_10000234_pt1 | contig 12012 bp, 9 predicted proteins | sample Popmic239T_FD_140332 | JGI IMG/M metagenome (GOLD analysis project Ga0190267, IMG submission 140332) | Populus adjacent soil microbial communities from riparian zone of Oak Creek, Arizona, USA - 239 T | ecosystem: Environmental > Terrestrial > Soil > Riparian zone | place: USA: Arizona... | reverse complement strand
GCGCCGATCACGAAGAAGGTCGGCAGCGCCATCAGGCCGCTCCCGAGGCCGGGGCCGGCGCGGGCGTCCAGCCGCCCGGGACCCGCCGCGGTTCCCGCAGAGGCTCGGGGTCGGCCCCCCGCGCCAGCCCCGCCCAGGCGAAGAGGACGACCATCGGAAAGGGGGCGGTGTGGGGGTCGACGACGCTGACGACGAGGAAGAAGGCGGCGATCGCCAGCAGGCCCACCTTCCACGGGCGCAGGGCGGGCGGGCCGTGCGCCAGCACCGCGCCCCCCACCGCCCAGAGCAGGCTGAGGAGCCAGAGAGCCAGCCCGACCAGCCCCAGCTCGACCCCGTAGGCGAGGTAGGTGTTGTGGATCGGCAGGACTTCGGTGAAGGCCCCGATCGTCACCCCGTGGTAGTAGCCGCTCATCGGGTAGTCGGGGGACTGGCGGAAGTAGTCGAGGCTCTCGTCGTCGTAGCGGCCGAAGCCAAAACCAAGAAGAGGTTGGGCTTCGACCATCCGCAGGCCGGTCGCGGTCTGGTTCTTGCGGTCCCAGAGGCTCTGCTCGTAGGTGGCCCGCTCGGTGACGCGGTGCTGCAGCTGCGGCGAGAGCGCGAACGCCCCGGCGATCGCGATCGCTCCGAGGGCGACGCCAGGGAGCAGCCAGCGCCGTCCGCTCTGGGTCGCCAGCGTCGCCACCAGGATGCCGGCGAGGGTCGCGATCCAGACGCCGCGCTCGAGCGTCAACAGGCAGCCGAAGAGGCAGACGAACGCCACCGCGCCCGCCAGCCGGCGCGGCCAGGGGCGCCGCCAGCGCCCCAGCGCGATCACCGCGGCGACGGCGCTGGCGAAGCAGGCGAACCCCATCGCGACAGGGGCCTGGAACGGCCCCGCCGCCTTCGCTTCGGCGGCGACTTCGGTGGCCGATTCGAACTCGAGGTGGCGGATGTAGGAGGGGAAGACGAGCGAGTGCGGGCCGAGCGCCTCGAAGACCGCGGTCAGCCCGAGGTAGGCGCCGAGGCCGACCAGCGTCGCCAGCAGCCAGTCGCGTTCGCGCTCGCCGGCGAAGACGGCGGGGGCGATGACGAAGATCAGGAACGGGGTCAGCCCGAAGACGTCGATCAGCAGCAGGTACTCGACTTCGTTGCCGAGTTCGGCGGCGGCCGCGGCGGAGGCGACGGCGTAGAGCAGCGTCGCCGCCATCGCCAGGTGGACGCCGCGGATGCGGATCGGCGGCAGGTGGGCCGCGCCCGGCGAGCGGAGGAAGACCTGGAGGATCGCGGCGAGGACCAGCAGCCGGTTCAGCGGCAGGTTGCCGAACCCCATCTGCGACCAGCCGCCGGAGAAGACGGTGAGGGCGATCGCCGCGCACAGCGTCACCGCCGGCGGCAGCTCCCAGAGCCGGCGCAGGAGGAGAACGCCGACCAGCACCGCGACCGGGGTGATCAGCCGCCAGTGCCCTTCCAGGCGCGCCGGCTGCATCTCGTGGACGAAGACGAGGGCGGCGAGACCGAGCAGGACCCAGAGTGCGGTCGGCGGTCGCCAGACGGGCCGCGCCGCCGCCATCAGACGCTCCAGCCCGCGAACGCCTGGCCGGTCAGCGCCCGCAGTCGCTCGACGTCGGGCGCGTAGAACTCCTGCAGGCGGGCCCGCTGCTCGTCGCTCAGGCTCGGCTTCTCCAGCGGTCGCCAGAAGGCCCGTTCGTAGGCGCGGCGCAGCGAGCGGCGCGCGGCGGGCGGGACCCAGCGGGTGCGGGGCGCGATGCAGCGGCTGATCAAGCCGTGCTGGCCGGGGGGCGAGACCCGGCGGTCGCTGGTGCGCCAGAGCTCGGCCTCGAACTGCTCGGAGGTGAAGTCCGGGTCGACGTCGAGGAAACCGAAGGCGCGCCGCAGGACCGCGCCGCGGTCGCCGAGCAGCTCTGCCTGGTCGACGACCATCGTCTCCTCGGCCGGGAAGCGGCGCAGGTAGAGCTCGAGCTGGCGACCGTAGAGGCTGTGGCAGGCGAGGTAGCTGTGGGGGTCGTCGAGGTCGGCGAGCGCCTCGTCGAGCGGCCGCTGCTCCTTGCCGGAGGCGACCGAGTGCTGGTAGTGGGAGAGGGTGCGCTCGACCGGGTCGCGGACCAGGTAGATCAGCTTCGCCGCCGGCACCAGCTCCTTGATCCGCTCCGGCACCCCCTCGCGCCGCGGTGCGTTGGTGTAGCTCGGCGAGGCCTCGCCGCGGACCCGGTAGCGGGGGTCGAAGATCGCTTCGTAGGCGGCGAGGTCGCCGATCCGTTCCGGCGGGAACGGCAGCCCGTTCTCGGGGCCGGCGAAGAAGTGGGGCTCCTTCACCGCCGACATCCCGATCTCCGGGTGCTGGTCGAGGTAGAAGTGGAGGCTGGTCGTCCCCGCCTTCGCCGCGCCGATGATGAAGAACGTCGGGAGGGCCATCCCTCTAGGTGAGGTGGCTGAGCCGCCGGTGCTCGCGGCCGACGGCGAGGAGGCAGCCGAGGGCGATCCCGGCGAGCAGGCCGAGGAAGGCGTAGAGCTGCGTCTTGGAGTCGCGGTCGCTTTCGGCGCTGGTGGCGCCGGCGAGGACCGAGATCAGGCCTTCGCGCGGGGCCTGGCTGGTGACCGCGGCGACGTAGGCGCTGTCGATGCCCCGCAGCTTCACCCGGGCGGCGTTGGCCTGGGCTTCGGCCTGGATCAAGGCGGCGCGGTCGCCGCTCCCGGCCAGGTCGTCGACCTTGTTCTCGGCCTGCCGCAGCGCCGCGGAGGCTTCGCGGTAGCCGGCGAGCAGCGAGTTGGCCTGCGGGTTGGCGCTGTTGGCCTTGCTCTCGTAGGCGACGACGGCGGTCGCGGTGACGTTGGCGAGGCGCATCGCGGAGTCGGCGCTGTCGCCGGTGGCGATCACGCGGAAGGCGGGGCTGAGCGGGATCGGCTCGGCCGCGAGGCGCGGGACCGCGTCGGTCGCCGGCAGGCCGAGCTTCTTTTCGACCTGCGCCAGCACCGGGGCGGCGCCGATCGCGCGGCTGAAGGCGGTGGCGAGGGAGCTGGCCGACTGGACGTAGCCGAGGAAGCCGGGGGAGTTGGGGTTGACCTGGCCCACCTGCAGGGTCGCCGAGGCGGTGTAGGTGGGAGCGCGGAGCAGGCCGAGGCCGAGGCCGATCAGGGCGCAGACGATGGCGCAGACCGCGATCAGGCCCTTGTTCCAGGAGATCGCCCCCAGCGCGAACCCCTGCGAGGGCGCGAACACGGATCCGGATCCGTTCAGCGGCCGGTCGTCTGCCAGCGGCGGGTGGGGGTCGAGCGTCGGCTTCTCCATAAGGCGAGGCCTTCCGAGGGCCTACTCCCACAGAACGCGCGGCGGCGCCGCCAACTTTCGCGCTGCGCCGACAGATCCGGGCCCCCCGAGCCGTTGACCGGGCATGGGGGGAGCCAAGGCAAAGGGGAAGCGGGGCAGCTACCGGGCGGGGTTCTTCTTCGGCGCGCTCAGCTTCTCGGCCACGGTCGGCCTCGGCTTCGTCTCGACGATCGTCACCGCCCGCCTCTACGGCATCGACACGATCGGCGAATACGCGCTGGTCTGGGCGCCGGTGGCGGCGATGTGGGTGCTCTCGACGGTGCGCGAGCAGCAGGCGCTGATACGCGAGATCACCCAGCTCGAGCCGCGCCACCCGCGGGTCACCCAGCTCTTCGCTGTCGTCTTCGCCTTCTCGACCGCCCTCACCGTCACCGTTGCCGCGCTCGCCGCGCTCGCCTGCCTCTTCGTCTTCCCGGGACCGCTCGACGCGCCCGAGCTGCTGGCGCCGGCGCTGGTCTCGATCGCCGGCTACACGCTAGTCACCAACACCGGCTGGAACCTCGACTCGATCCTCTCCTCGTTCGTCGCCGGGCGCGAGCTGTTCTGGGTGCGGCTGACCGAAAACGTCAGCTTCATCGTCCTCGCGGTCATCGCGGCGATCCTGCTCGACTCGGTCTGGGGACTGGTCGCGGCGACGATCGGCGCCTCGGCGGTGGCGCTGGTCCACCGCGTGCTCGTCGCTCGCCCGTTCGTCCGCGCCTCGATGACGCGGGAGGAATTCCGCGAGGGCCTGCGGGTGCTCCCGGCCCTGCTGCGCTTCGGGATGAAGGCGGCGCCGGGACAGATGGCGCAGGGGATCAGCCAGCAGGGCGGAGTCTGGGCGATCGGAATGGTCGCGCCGGTTGCCGTCGTCGGCGCCTACAGCCGCGCCCTCGTCATCCCCCGCAGTCTGCAGCAGGCGAGCATGCGGATCAGCGAAGTGCTGTACCCGACCCTGGTCGGCCGCCACAGCACGGGCGACGGCCACGGGTTCGACCGGGCGATGATCGACTCGATCCGCTACGAAGTGATCGGGATGCTGATGCTGGCGGCGGCGATCGGCGGCGCCGCCCATTCCGTGCTCGAGTTGTTCGGCCCCGGTTTCACCCAGGCGGTGCCGGCGCTGGTCCTGCTGGCGCTGTTCCCGGCGCTGGCCTCGGTCACCGTCACCCAGACGCAGGCGCTGTGGGCGGTTGACCGGCCGGGGGTGACGAGCTTGATCGCCTTCCTGCGGCTGGCGGTGGCGATCGCCCTGCTGGTCGTGCTGACGCCGGGGATGCACATGGTCGGCCCGGCGCTGGCGATGCTGGCCGGCTTCGTCGTCGTCATCGTCCTCTCGGGCTGGGTCCTGCGCGGCCACCTGGCGCGGCCGCTGCGGGCGACCTGGCCGCTGCGCGAGATGCTCGTCCTCCCCCTCGCCTACGGCGCCGGCTTCGGCGCCGCGCACGGGGTCCAGCTGCTGCTCCCCTCGGCCTGGGCGCTGCCGCTCTGCCTCGCGGCCGCGGCCGCGGCCTACGGGCTCGTCTTCCTCGCCTGCGGCGGGTTCAACGAGCGCGACCGCCGCCGCCTGGGGGAGGCGACGACGGTGCTGCGGGCGCGGCTGGGGCGGGGACGGGCGCCCGCGCCCACCCCCGAGCCCGACTCAGGGGCTTTCGTGGAGGTCCATGCGGAGGAGCTGGAGGCGGTCCCAGGGAAAGGAAGCCAGTAGCTGCGCCGGGCTGCGGCCTTCGAAGTAGCCGGATTTGCCGAGGTACGGGTTGACGGCGAGGGCGCTCGGGTCCTCGGCGAAGAAGTGGATGACCTTGGCCCGGTCGCGGACGAAGATGCCGTAGCGCTGGGCGGCGCGGGCGATCATCAGCGTCAACGGCGGCAGTTTCAGTTTGCTGAGGTCGAGCGAGGGGTCGAGCCGCAGGTGCGCCCCCTCGGGCAGCGAGAGCGGGCTCGTCGATTTGCCGTCGGTGCGCATCGCCGGGGAGGAGTAGACGCCGGCCCTGACGTTGGGGACGGCGATCGACAGCGCGTGGTCGATCGAGCCGTGGGCGAGGTCCTCGAGGGTGATCAGGCCGCCGGCGATCGAGAGCGAGGAGGCCGACGATCCCCACCAGGGCTTTGCGCCCGGCCAGGCTTCGGGTCCGTAGGCGCCCCAGGCCGCGGAGACGTTCTGGACCGCGCCACCCCAGCTCGCCTGCCAGCCGGTTTCGGTCTTGGTCGCCCGCCAGAACTCCCAGAGCTTGTTGGTGGCGGGCTGCCAGACGACGAGGGTCCCGTCGGTCCCCTGTGCCGGCTTCGCCGTGGGGGGGATCGGGACTTCCTCCCAGGCCGCCTGCAGGGCCGGAGCCGAGTATTTGCTGACGAGCTGGACCCGAACCTTCGGCTGGCCGGCGGGGACGGTGACGATCGGGACGCTGTAGTCGGTGGTGTTGATCCAGGGGCCGGTGCCGGCTTCGACCAGCGCTTTGACTTCGGCCGTGAAAGCGCCGGCGAGCGCTTTCGATTCCGGGTCCAGCGTGGCGGCGGCGCCCGGTTCGACGTTCCAGAACGAGGTGGGGGAGAAGAAGCGGAACGGGGGGAGGGGCGCCGGCGCGGGTTCGGTTACCGGCGACGTTTCTACTTCGGGCGCGGGTTCCACCGTCGGTTCCGCTTCCGGTGCAGGCGTGGGCGCAGGTTCGGCTTCCGGTTCGCGTTCGATTTCCGGTTCCGGTTCGGTCGTCGGCTTGGGTTCCGGCTTCGGTTCGGATTTCGGCGCCGGTTGGACCTTCGGTCCCGATTTCCAGTCCTCCGCAGCCGGGGCAAAGGTCTGCGGCAGCGAAGCGAGGTCCTGGACCGCCGCGTCCGTGCCGCTCCCGCTCCCGCCGGCTTCCGTCAGGTGCCCGCCGGGGCTCGTTTCCCGGCCGCGGCTGTGGTGGCAGACCTTGGCCCGTCGCTTGGTCCGGTGCTTGCTCGCCGGCCGCAAACACTTCGAGTGGCGGCTCGACTTCTTCGTCGCCGCGGCCGCGGTAGTGATCGCGCCTGAGGCGCTCAGGGGCAGGGCGACGAGCAGCGCCGTAACGGCGGAGAGGACGAGGCTCTGGATTTTTCGGCGGGGAAGCATCGGAGGCAGCCCTTTCGGGCCGCCCATCGACCGTCCCCTGCAAGCGGCGGCTTTCCCTGTGCGAACTTGGACGTTTGTAGGGCGCCGCGGCTACCCACTTTGAACGGACGCCCTCCGACATCATGCATTTGATTTGCTTTCAGAGCGAAATAAGAAATGCGTACGTTTTGCTGTCCGGGGTTAGCGTCAACCTGCCCCTCGTCTACGCCTGTTCTTCCTCTCGGAATGAACTTTTGACGAAAGGTCGCCAGGGCTTCCGGGTGACCTTTCGTCGCTCTGACGTCCGGAGGACGAGCTAGGTTGCTGCTGGATACCTTCATGACCCCCAAGTAGCGACAGCCGACCCGGGCAGACCGGACCGACTGCGAAAGGCGTAGACACCCGACTCGCAGGCAACTCAGATGGAAGCCCTCGGTTGCTGCATGTGCTCCTGATCGCGCGTTGATCGCCTGTCAGAGGAGATATCTCTAGATGCTGTTCTTTATCGACGAGTCTTGGCAAACGGTGGGCGGCCGGGAAATCGGGGCATTGGGCGGAGTCGTGATTCCAGAGCCTCGCTACAACTACTTTTGTCGAGAAGTGTTCGCTTTCAAGAGGGACATATTGGGGGCGGAGGAGCTGATCGACTGCGAGTTGAAGGGGAACTCCTGCTTTGCCAAAAGCGCCTTCCGAAAGCGTGAGGCGGTGGGATGCTCGCGTCTCTTGGAAGGCGCAGACAAGATGCTGAGGGCGGTCAAGCGTCATAAGGGGAAGGTCTTCCTCATATGGACCGCAGATCCCACCCTCTCGCTTCTCAATAACCCCAACCCTGAAGAGCTGTCAAAGCCCTATAAGCAGCTCTTGTTCGATATGCGCGCTCTGATGCGCAATGAGGCTCCTAGGAAACGAGGTGCTCTGACCTTCGATCAACGCCACCACAGAGAAGATGAGGCCGCAGCGTGCGCCATCAGCAACTACCTATTTCGGGCCGGCGGAGACTGGGACCAACGTTTTACGCAGATTCCCAACTTCACTTCCAGTGCCATCAGCCCAGGCCTTCAGGCTGCAGATCTGGTCGTCTACCTCGGCCCGCATCTGGCCGATCAACACCAGCGACCAGAGCTGGTGCCGTACATCGAGCAAATACGACAGATGAGCTACGAGTATCGGAGCGGCCGACAGCAGCGCCTCAAAAAGAGCATTCGCCGCGTCGGCTGATCGAAGAAGAGAGGGGCCGGCGAGCCTAGGCTCTATGACGCCGGTAATAGCGGCGCACCGACCCCTATGAGCGGCAAGATACCACCGCCGGTGAGGGTTCGTGTTAAGCGGGAGAGACCTTCTGCGGTCAAGACTTGTCCGTGCATTTCTCGTAGCCGATTATCTGCTCCCTCAGTGCGCTTTAGGCGCGAATCAGCTCGCGGATCACGTTCGGGGCGCCGATGCGGCGGGTGCGGGTGCGGGCTCGGATCGGCTCCTTGGCGACGTCCTTGGCCGTCTCCCAGAGGTCGGTGGCGAGGGAGTCGGTGCTGGGGGGCAGCGAGTCGAGGTCGCTGAGGAGTTGGTCGAGGTCGTAGCCCATCGTCCCCAGTCGGTCGCGGCCGAGGAAGCGGAGGTAGCGGCGGCACCACTCGCGGCGCAGGGGGTTGGCGAGGGTCCGCCGCCACTTCTGGCCGGGCTCGGAGCTGAGGGCGGAGTAGCGCTTGCGACCGGTCGGGTCGCCCATCCGGCCGGGCAGGTCGACCTTGGCGAACTCGGTCAGCGTCGAGGGGTCGAACTCGATCTCCAGGTACCCCATCAACGAGCGCCAGGCGTCCTCGTCCCCGCCGCTCAGCTCCTCGAAGCGGGCGGCGTGGACCTCGGAGCGGTGCGCCTCGCGGGCGGCCACCAGGCGAGGGAGGCCGATGAAGAGGTCGCTGCTCATGAAGGTCGGGTGCCACGGCCCCCAGGTCTCGATCAGGGAGGCAACCACGGCCAGTGGGTTGCGCCAGAGGAAGACGAACTTCCCTTCCGGGAAGATCCGCATGATCTCCTCGGCGACCAGGCAGTAGGGGGGCGTCTTGTCGAGGAAGTGGGTGCTCCCCTCGCCGGCCGCCTTCTCGTAGAGGCGCAGGGCGAAGCGGCGCAGCTCCTCGACGTAGTCGTCGCCGCCCCGCGGCAGCGAGTCGGCGAAGTCCTCGATCGCCGCCACCAGCAGGGGGTGGACGTACTCGGCGTCGACGCCCCGCGGCCGCAGGGTGTAGGCGTGCGGCAGCAGCAGCCAGGGCTCGGAGGCCGTCGCCACCCCCTCGTGGGCGGCGATGATCCGCTGCACCAAGGTCGAGCCGCTGCGGGAGATCGAGAACAAGAAAATCGGCTGTATGGCCATCCACGCGAAGAACGGTCAGGGGTCGGCCGTTCTTCCTACATGCGAGCTGACGCGATCGTGGGAGTGCTCGACCCGCTCTTCGCGGCGGCCGGTGAGCCGCTGCGGGGCCGCCTGCGCGCCGCCCTCGCCCCCGGCGAGCCGGCCTGGGTAGAGGAGCGGGGGGCGCTGGCGCTCGGCTGTGCCGGAGCGGTCGAACGCGAGGAGGCCGACGGGATGCTCTGTCTCTTCGAGGGCAGCCTCTACAACGGTCCGGAGCTGGCCCGGCGGCTCGGCCTGCCCGGCGGCTGCGGTGCCGCCGCCCTCGTCGCCCGCGCTTACGCGCAGCTCGGGCCGGAGCTCTGGCCGCTCCTGCGCGGGGACTTCGTCGTCGTCGCCTGGGACCGGGAGGCGGGGACCGGGGCGGTCGTCCGCGACCAGCTCGGCGGGCGTGCCCTCTTCGTCCACCGCGTCGGCGGCGTCGTCGCCTTCGCCACCGAGGTGCGCCACCTGGTGGCGCTGCTGCCGCGGCGCCCCGCCCCGGACGAGATCGCGATCGCCCACGCGCTGCTGCCGGCTGCGATTCCCGAAGAGCGCACCCTGTTCGCAGGGGTCGAGGAAGTGCCGCCGGCGACCTGCCTGACGCTCAGTACCGCCGGCGCCCAAGCGCACCGCTACTGGGCGCCACAGTTCCGCCAGCAGCGCGGCCTCTCCTTGGCCGAGGCAGGCGCGCAGGCTCGCGAGCTGCTCGTGCAGGCGGCGGCGCGGCGGGCGGGGGAGGCGGAGGCGAGCGCCGTCCTGCTCAGCGGCGGCATCGACTCCGCCAGCGTCGCCGGCGTCTCCTGCGGCTGCCTCGAGCCCGAGCAGCGCCCCCGCCACGCCTACTCGGCCGTCTTCCCGCGCTATCCCGAAATCGACGAGGGGCCGCTGATCGCCGCCGTCGCCTCCCACAACCGGTTGCGGGCGACGACGATCGAGACGGCGCCTGGGGGTCTCCTGGCGGCCGCCGTCCCCTACGTCGAGACCTGGCAAGCGCTGCCGCCGACCCCCAACCTCAGCTTCCTGCGGCCGCTGCTCGACCGCGCCGCGGTGGACGGGGTCCGGGTCCTACACGACGGCGAGGGCGGCGACGCGCTCTTCTGGCACTCGGCGCCGCTGCTGGGCGAGCGGCTGGGGCGCGGGCGGCTGCTCTCGGCCTGGTCGCTGGCCCGGCGCTTCCCCGAGTACGGGCGGCCGACCACCTGGCGCACCCGCCTTGCCCACCTGCGGCAGTGGGGGCGCCGCCGCGACTTCTCGCCCTCGCCGCAGGGCTGGCTCGCGGTCGACCCCCGCCTGCTCGAGTCCGAGGACCCCGAGCCGCCGGTGGACGGCTCGGCCTGGTGGGTCGCCCAGGTCGCCGGCATCCTCGGGCCGGGCTCGCGGATGGCCCACGACGTCACCCGCCGCAACGCCGGTCTCAGCGGCATCGAGCCGCGCCACCCGCTGCTCGACGTCGACCTGATCGAGGGCGTCCTCTCGTTCCCGCCGGAGCTGGCCTTTGAGCGCCGCTTCAACCGCCCCGTGCTGCGGGAGGCGGTGGCGGGGCTGGTCCCCGACGAGGCCCGCCTGCGCCCCTACAAGAGCAACTTCGACCCGGTCATCGTCGCCGGGATGGACGCCGACCTGCCGCTCGTCGAGGCGCTCCTGGGGCGGGAACCGCACGTCGCCGCCTACGCCGACCAAGCGGCCCTGGCCGCCCACCTCGCCTCGCCGCCACGGCCGCTCGGCGCCCGCCGGGCCTGGGCGATGTCGCTCTGGCACCTGGCGACGGTGGAGTGCTGGCTGCGCCTGCAAGCGGGTGAAGAGGCTCTACCGGTAGACGCACTTAGCAGGATTGGTATCCCCGAGTACTCATTTTCGAGTCTGTAGCGAATGAACTCGTACTTTTTCCCTACCACCGACCGGTCGGAACGTCTCTAGCATCGAGGCATGAATAAAAACGGTCTCAAATACGAGCGACCGACGGTAGTGGACCACGGTTCGCTGGCTGAGCTCACGGCAGCACTCAACGTGGGCGGCCCGGCGGATACGCACTTGGCCCACCCGCCCGGCCACAGTTGCCCTCCCGGGCCTGTTTGCAAAATCAAATAGGCCTGTAACCGGCAATTAGGCGAGCTCGGCCGACACCGTCACGAGGGGCGGCGCCGGTCGAGCTCGTTTATTCGAGTCGTTTGTTCGCGCTCGCTAAATACGCACCGCGAGGCGCTCGATCAGCGTCTGCGCCGCAGCGGCCTCCGGCTGGGGGCCGACCCGCAGCCGCAGGAACCGGACCTCCGCGGCGATCCGGGCGCAGAGCTCGAGCTGGGCCTGCAAGCGGGTCTCGTCGCGGACGAGGCTGTTGAAAGTGCTGCCGAGCAGCTCCCAGGGGTCAGCCTTGCCCTCGGCAACCTCCAGTGAGCCCGGCTCCTCACCCCGCTCCAGCATGCAGACGCCGGCCAGCGGCAGCGGCCCCGCCGCGGTGCGGATAAGGAAGCGGGTCTCGTGCTCGTCCTCGCTGACGGTCTCGACCAGGGCGCCGCGCCGGTCTGCCTGCAGCAGCCCGCGGGCGACCTGGCGCACTTTCGCGGTCGCGATCGCGGGATAGGCGACGAGCGCGCCGTCGCGGGACTCGACCGCGAGCGAGTCGTCGGCGAGGAAGCCGGCCCCGGCGAGGTGCATGTTGAGGGCCAGCGTCGACTTGCCGAGGCCGCTGCCGCCGGCGAGGAGGACGTCGCCGCCGTCGACCTCTACCGCGCTGGCGTGGAAGACCTCCAGTCCCTGCAGGAGGGCGGCGAAGGGGAGGACCTGGCCGATCAGGTAGCGGCGCCAGTGCCACTGCTCGGCGAAGTCGGGGTCGAGGCGGCAGACGACCCGGCCACCGTCGACGCCGAGCTCGAAGACTCCGGCGCTGTAGAGGTAGAAGCGGTAGCCGCGCTCCTCGTGGCGGTCGATCGTCAAGCCGAGGGTGCCGTCGGGGTAGTGCCATTCCTGCAGCCGCTCCTCCCAGGCGGCGGGCTCCTCGGCTCCCTCGGCCATTCCCAGCTCGACAAGCCGGGACCCCCGCGGCCGCTCCCCGGTCGGCTCCAGCCCGGGCAGCTCGAAGCCGCTGTGCAGCGTCAGCCCGAAGGCCTCGCCGGTCCAGCTCGGGGGGTGCTCCACCGCCATGCCAGAGAAACGGCTGCGCCGGGACGGCGCTTGCGGGGCGGGTACGGTGCGGGCCATGCGCGCTGACCGGAGGCGACTGCTGGCCGCATGCCTCGCCTCGCTCCTGGCGCTCGC
>Ga0190267_10000233_pt1 | contig 12047 bp, 8 predicted proteins | sample Popmic239T_FD_140332 | JGI IMG/M metagenome (GOLD analysis project Ga0190267, IMG submission 140332) | Populus adjacent soil microbial communities from riparian zone of Oak Creek, Arizona, USA - 239 T | ecosystem: Environmental > Terrestrial > Soil > Riparian zone | place: USA: Arizona... | reverse complement strand
CGACGAGCCACGGCATCGAACAAGCGCATGTCGGCGCGGCCGTAGGGCGTGGCGGCGCGAACCGCGAGCAGGACAGGCCGAATCCCGCCCCGGTCAGGGGGGAGTGGGGCTATCGCCCCGAAGCCCGCGGCCCGCACAGTGGTCGCAGTCGAGGCCGGTCCGTTGACCAGCATGGGCTGCCCTGTCGCCGCCGCGATGTCGAGCAGCGGCGTCCAGGCATCGTCGATGGGCGCTCCGCACGTTGCCAGGACGTCCTGGCCCGACCGGATGATGGCGCACGAGTCGGCCAGCACGTCGACGACGAGGCCTGGGATCAACTCGGCGTCGTCTACTTCGAGCAGGGCGAGCGCCAAGTCGCCCCGTGCCTGGACGGCCGCCTCGCGCCGCCGGGCGAGGTGCAGCGCCTGCTCGAGCCCGTCGCGCTCAGCGCAAACCGCCTCCCAGCTTCCGTCGAGGACTCCCGGAGGCTCGGGGGCGGTGCCAGCGGTGATGTCGGCGGCGACGTCCAGGGGAAGGCGCGCCGTGACCACGGTGCCCGCCCGGCCTGAGGCGATGTCGACAGACCCTCCAATTGACGCAGCACGCTGACGCATGGCCGACATGCCAATGTGGCCGGGGCGGTCGAGGCGGCGGGCGGCGTCGGGGTCGGAGAACCCAGACCCGTCGTCGGCGACGGTCACGACGAGCCCGCGCCCGGCAGGCGCGACGCGGACGATGACGGCGTTCGCGTGCGCGTGCTTCGCCGTATTGGACAGCGCCTCGGCGATGATGCGGTAGGCGACCGTCTCGACGATGGCCGGGATGCCAGGGGGAGTGGTGACGTCGACTGCGACAGCGGCGTCGGCCCGGGCGAAGAGGTAGTCCACGGCTGCGTTCACCGCGGCGGCCAGGCCGCCCTCCGTGAGCTCGGGCGGGCTCAACTCGAACAGCAGGTCGCGGAGGGCGCGCTGGGAGTCCCGCAAGATCGTCGACACTGCGGCCAGGCGCTCGCCCGCCTCAGGCGACGCCGGGCGGATCGTCATGCCGTCGACGAGGAGCGCCGCGGCGGCGAGCTGCTGGACGATCGTGTCGTGGACGCCGATGGCGATCCGGCGCCGCTCCTCGTCGGCGACGGTGAGCAGGCGCTCAGCGTCGCGGCGGCGGCGGTGATCCTCGGCCCGCAGTTGCGTGACGTCCTCGAACACCACGGCCACGCTGTCGTTGGGCAGCCCGACGGCGAGCCTGCGGAAGACCGCCGATGGCGCACCCGGCGCGTGATGGCCGACGTCTCCCAACTCGAGGACGCCCTCCTTCCCTCGCAGCGGCGCGACCCGGGCGAGGAGGCCGGCGGCGGCGTCCGGAAACACGTGCTCGACGAACTCGCCCGCGCGGGAAGCCAAATCCACGCCGGCGGCCCGAGAGGCGGCGTCGTTGGCGGTTGTCAGGCGCAGGGTTGCCGTGCCCGACGGGTCGTCGACGAACTCCCAGATCACCACGCCGATGGGCATCCGGGCGCAGACCGCCGCCAGCCGCCCGAGCGTGGCGTCGCGCTCCTCCTCCTGGCCGACGTCCCGTCCGATGAGCAGCACGAGTCCGTCGTTACCTGCCTCTACGGCGGCCATGGCGCCGCCGATGTGGGCGACAGTTCCGTCGGGGCGCTCGACGCTTGCCCGGAACCGCCGAGCGGAGCCTCCTCCGGTGGCCACCTCGTGATGGTGGATCGCCCGCTCGGCGCGGTCCTCGATCCCGACGATCGTGCTGAAGTGCTCGACGGCCGAGAGTTCGGCAGCCGTCCGCCCGACGACCGCTTCAGCGGCGGCGTTGACGAACGAGATCCGCCCGCTGCCGTCGATCATCGTGATCGGCACGTCGATCGCGGCGAGGGCGCGCAGGAGCGCGTCGGCGGGCACGCCCTCCACGCCGCTCACCGGTGGAGCCCCAGGCGCTGTGCGACGTCCTGCTCGTCGAGCGGCCGGGCGAGGTAGAACCCTTGGACCAGGTGGCACCCGAGCCCCGCGACGCGCTCGAGCTGGTCGGCGGTCTCGACGCCTTCGGCGACGACGGTCATCTGAAGAGCCTGGCCCAAATTCGCGATCGCGCCCACCACGGCGGCGGCGTCGGCCGAGCCCAGCGCCCCCACGAACGAGCGGTCGACCTTCAAGATGTCGATCGGGAACCGGTGGAGATAGCTGAGCGACGAGAAGCCGGTGCCGAAGTCGTCCAAGGCGATGACGACGCCAAGGGCGCGCGCCGCGTTGAGCGAGTGGACGGCGGCGGCCGCGGGTTCGAGCAGCGAGGTCTCTGTGATCTCGATGCACAACGACCCTGTACGCAGCCGTTGGGCGCGGATGACACCGGCGAGCAGCTCGATGAAGTCGGGGTCGACCAGACGTCGTGGCGAGATGTTGACGCACATGCGGACGCCACTCACGCCTTGCGCCTCCCACCGCCCGAGCGTGGCCGCGGCGGCGCGCAAGACCCACTCGTCCACGGCGGCGATCAGGCCCGACTCCTCCGCGACGGGCATGAAGTCAGCGGGCGGTATCAAGCCCCGCTGGGGGTGCTGCCAGCGCACCAGCGCCTCGACGGCGACGATGTGGCCGCCCGCCGCCTCGAAGACCGGCTGGTAGTGCAGCACCAGGGCATCGTGCTGCAGCGCGGCCCGCAGCTCCTGTTCGATGGTGAGCCGGCGTGACGCATCCCTGTGCCCGTCCTCGTCGAACAGCTCGATCCGGTTTCGCCCGCGTGCCTTCGCCTTGTACATCGCGATGTCCGCGTTACGAAGGACGTCCTCAGCCGTCATGCCCTCGCGCGCGAGCACGATGCCGATGGACGCCGTCAGCACGTGCGTCGACTCGCCGAGCGCGAGCGGCGCCCGAATCGACTCTGCGATCCGCACTGCCAGCAGGCCGATGTCGCCGGGGCTGGCGAGGTCGGGGCACATGACCGCGAACTCGTCGCCGCCGGGACGGGCCACGGTGGCGTGCGGGCCTGCGGCCTCGACGATGCGCGGGGCGATGGCGCGAAGGGCGGCGTCGCCCATGCTGTGGCCCGCGGAGTCGTTGAGGACCTTGAAGTTGTCCAAGTCGATCAGCAGCACGCCCACCGTGTGGCGGGCCCGCCCGAGCGACGTCTCGATGCGGTCGTACAGGAGGGCCCTGTTGGCGAGACCGGTCAGGGGGTCGTGCAGCGAATGGTGGAGCAGGGCCGACTCGGCGGCCCGCGTCGCCGTGACGTCCTTCACCTGCGCCAGCAGCGTCGTGCTGCCGTTCTCCCCGATCATCGCCACGGCGACCTCCGAGGACACGATGACGCCGTCCGCCCGCACGCAGCGCTTCTCGAACTCGCACGTCCGGGCGGTCGGTGTGAGCTCGGCCAGGCGGGCCCGCAGCATCTCGTGCTCGTCGGGGTGGCCGACGTCGAAGACGGTCAGGCGGACGAGCTCGTCGGCGGTCCGGCCGACGATCTGCTCGAAGGCGCGGTTCACGGCGAGGAATTGCCCTTCGGGCGACAAGAACGCCCAGCCGGTCGGCGACGATTCGAAGCCGAGGCGGAACCGGCGGTCAGCGGCGCGCAGCTCTCCTGATATCCGGTGCACCAGCAGGCCCACGACGACGACGGTCGCCATCGACGCCAGCGAGCTCGCGAGCAGCTCCGTCGTCCCGGTTGCCGGCGCGCCGCGAAGAGGCTGCAGGGCATGGGCGGCCGTGGACAGCACCGCCGCCAGCGCGACGTGGCGCATGGCCCGCCGCAGAGGCAGGTAGGCGAACGCGTACGGCGTCGCCCACAGGTAGAAGAACCGGAACGTGACGGCGAGGCTGCCGGAGAAGAAGACCGCGGTGGCCACGACGACGCTGGCGACGACGAGAACCGCCTCGAAACGGGCGACGGTCGCCGCTCGGGCCGCGAGGACCGCGGCGCCCGCGCCAAGGGCGACGGCGAGCAGGGCGACCACCGCCAGGGCCTTGGCGTCCGCGTCCGGCGCGGGCGGGAGCAGCAGCATCGTGGCAGCCAGCGCGCCGCCGAGGAACAGGAGTCGGCTGACACGCCGGATCAAGTCCTCCGCCGTCGTCGGCCGGCTGCCGACACCCCGGGGTGCATGGGGGGCGAGCAGCCCCAGGGTGTCGACATCGGGCATAGGTCAAGGATCAACGCCGGCTCCCCCCGCCGCCAGAGCCGAACGCATCGAACCCGACTAGCCCGAGCGGCCCCCGGCCGGATAGCGCGGCCGCGCTATCCGGTACCGTTGTTGCGAGCGACCGTGGACGCGTCCAGAGGTATCCGTGTGCTAATCGTCGACGACCACGAGGTCTTCGGCGCGAGCCTCGCTCGGGCGCTGGCGGACGAGGACGACATCGTCGTCGTCGGCACCGCGGCCACCGCGGCTGAGGCGCTCGGCGCTGCTCTGGCCGAGGTCGACGTCGTCCTGTGCGACCACCGGCTGGCCGGCGAGAGCGGGATCGACCTCACCCGCCGGCTCATCGCGGCGGCGCCTCAGGTCCAGATCGTGATGCTCACCGCGACCAACGACGACGCCGTGGCGGCGGCCGCCATCGAGGCCGGGTGCGCCGGCTTCATCACCAAGTCGCAGTCGTTGTCGGACGTGCTCGCGGCGGTGCGGGCGGCAGCAAAAGGCGAGTCGGTCGTGTCTCCCGTCCTCCTGTCCCGGCTGTTGCCGCGACTCAGGATCGGGCGGCGCGGCCCCAACCCTGATCTCACCGGGCGGGAGATGGAGGTCCTCGTCCTCATGGCGGAGGGGCACTCGAACCAGTCGATCGCCGACGCGCTCGGCGTGGCGCGCGACACGGTCCGCAACCACGTGGCGAACATCCTCCAGAAGCTGGGCGCGCACTCGAAGCTTGAGGCCGTCGCCGTCGCCGCACAGCGCGGCCTCGTTCGGGTCGGCGACGGCGGGCTCGCACGCTGAAGACCAATGTTTGATACCCCCCGGGGTATCGGGTAGAGTCCTCGCATGGAGTTGCCCGAGGAGACCGTGGCTGACGTGATCCGCCGGTTGCGACGGGTCGAGGGCCAGGTGCGCGCGCTGCAGCAGATGCTGGCGGAGGGGCGGGACTGCCGCGAGGTGGTCACCCAGCTTTCGGCGGCGAACAAGGCGCTGGAGCAGGCAGGCTTCGTCATCGTGGCCGCCGGTCTGACCTGGTGCCTTGAGGACCCAGAGCGCTCTGCCGCCGAAGGCTATGAGCTGGCCGACGTGCAGAGGATGTTCACGAAGCTCGCCTGAGCTCCATCGCGCCCCGGGCGCCCAAGAAAACCAGTCCGTTACGCCTCCCGGCCGACCCGCCTTGCGGCCCGTCGTGCCTCGACCCGAAACGAGTGCCATGTCTGTCCTCAACCGCCCCCGCGAAACCGACTCTCGCGTGCGGCTCATCTCGTCAGCATCAACAAGGCCAGGCTTGCTGGCGCGGCTCGGCCGTGCATCGGCTCGCCGCCCCGGCCGGACGCTCTTGGCCTGGGCCCTCGTCGTGCTGGCGGCCGCGCCCCTTGCCCTGACACTCGGCGGCGCGCTGTCAGGCGCCGGGTGGGAGGCCCAGGGTTCGACTGCGCAGGAGGTGAGGGACGAGCTTCGTCGGGAGTTCCCGCAACTCGGAGCGGAGGCGGCGGTGGTCGCCTACCGGCAGCGCCAGCCGCTCGCCGACGACAGTGCTGGGCTGCGCCGACTCGTCGAGGCGCTGCGCACAAGCTCGGGGGCGCGTTCGGTCGTCGACCCGCTCGCGGCGCCGGCCCAGGCCGGGCTGCTGAGCCGCAATGGGCGAGCGGCCCTTGTGCCGGTGGCCCTCGCGGCCGGCTCGGACGCAGAGCTGCCCGAGGCGGCGGGACGTGTGATGGCCACGGTCGACTCCGTGCGACTGCCTGAGGGGGCGTCGGCGGACGCCACCGGCGAATGGGCGGTCTGGCACGACTTCAACGAGAGCAACGAAGAGGCCCTCCACAAGGCCGAGCTGCTGTCGGCGCTGCCGACCGTCCTGCTGCTGTTCGTCGCATTCGGCTCGGTGGTCGCCGCAGGCCTCCCGCTGATCCTCGCCCTTGCGGGCATTGCGGTCGGATTCGCCCTGCTGCACCTCGCCGCGGGATTCACGCCGCTGTCGGTGTGGGCCATGAACTTCTCCATGATGATCGGCCTGGCGGTCGGGATCGACTACAGCCTGTTCATCGTCTCGCGGTACCGCGAGGAGCGCGAGGACGGCAAGGACGCGATCGACGCCGTCGCCGCAACGCTGGCCACGTCGGGCAAGGCGGTCTTCCTCTCCGCGCTGACCGTCGTGCTGTCTCTGGCGGCGATCTTCCTTGTCCCTGTGATGGTGTTCAGGGCCATGGCGCTCGGCATGATCCTGTCGGTCGTGGCGACCGCGGCGGCGTCGCTCACGCTGCTCCCCGCGGTGCTCGTGCTCCTCGGGGACAGGGTGCTCGTCGCACGAAGCGCCGTCGACCCGGACCGTGCTGCGGAGGGCCGGTGGACGCGCTGGACCGCGAGGGCCATGCGCCGCCCGGGCGCGACCCTGGCTGCCGGCCTCGCCCTGCTCCTGTTGTTGGCGGCCCCCGCCCTCGGGATGCGACTGGGAATGCCGGCCGCGGGCGTGGTCGACCGCGGCGAGCAGAGCCGAGACGGCTACGACGCCGTGGTTGCCGACTTCGGCCCCGGCGCCCCCGCGCCGCTGTTCGTCGTCACCCCGGTCCGAGACGCCGACCGCGTGGTTGCCATCGCCGGCGCCGACCCCGGCGCGCTGGGGGCCTCCGTCGTGAGCGAGCCCAGTGACTCGGGCCGCACGGTGGTGCGCGTGTCACCGGCGACGGCGGTCGACAGCGAGGAGACGGCGCGGCTGGTGCAACGGCTCCGCGCCGCCCTGGCTGTCGAAGCCCCCGAGGCGCGGGTGGGCGGGCCCGGCAGCCAGAACGCCGACCTGACCGAGGCCCTGACGGGGACGGCGCCGTTCGCGATCGCCTTGATCATGGCGGTCGCGTTCCTGCTGCTGCTCGTCGTCTTCCGCAGCACCCTGATCGCGGCGGCGTCGATCGTGTTCAACCTCGTGGGGGTGGCGGCGAGCTTCGGCTTCGCCACCCTCGTGTTCCAGCACGGGCGCGGCGCCTCGCTGCTGGGCATCGAGAGCCAGGGCTTCGTGGACGCGTGGGCGCCGCTGTTCTTCTTCGCGCTGCTGTTCGGCCTCTCGATGGACTACCAGCTCTTCTTGCTGGCCGCGATCAAGGAGCGCCGCGACGCCACCGGCGACGCCCGCCGGGCCGTGCGCGAGGGGATCGCCCGCACGGGCAGGCCTATCACGAACGCGGCGCTGATCATGATCGTCGTGTTCGTGGCCTTCGGGGTCACCGGGCCGATCCCGCCGACCGAGCTCGGCGTGACCCTCGCCCTCGCAGTCCTGCTCGACGCCACCGTCATTCGGATGATGCTCGTGCCCTCGCTGCTCGGCCTGCTCGGGGAGCGCGCATGGGGCCTGCCGCGCTGGCTCGACCGCCGGCTGCCGCGCGTGTCGTTCGACCACTGATCGACCAAGGAGAAGCGCTCATGGAGATCATCACCATCGAAACCACGTCCCTCGGCGACCGCAGCTACGTGGTCGTGGACGGCACGGCCGCCGCCGTCATTGACCCGCAGCGCGACATCGACAGGGTCGTGGCCGAGTTGGACGAACGCGGGCTCTCCGTGGCGGCCGTCCTGGAGACGCACCTGCACAACGACTACGTGACCGGCGGCTACGAGCTGGCCCGCCGCACCGGCGCCGCGTATGTGCTGCCGGGCGGAGACGACGTGGCGTTCGACCGCGTCCCCGCTCGCGACGGTGACGAGATCGTCGTCGGGGGGCGCGTGGTGCTCCGGGCTTTGCACACGCCGGGCCACACCCCCCATCACCTGTCCTACGTGGTCGTCGTGGACGGACAGGCCCGTGCCGTCTTCACCGGGGGGTCGCTGCTCTACGGGACGGTCGGCCGCACCGACCTGATCACGGACGACGTGACCGAGGAGCTGACCCGCGCGCAGTACCGGTCCGCCCGCCGCCTCGCCGACGAGCTGCCCGATGACGTCGCCGTGCACCCCACCCACGGCTTCGGCAGCTTCTGCTCGGCGGCGTCGTCGAGCGGGTCGGAGTCGAGCACCATCGCCCAGGAGCGACGGACGAACATCGCCCTCACCACGGACGACGAGGCCGACTTCGTCGATCGGCTGCTGTCCGGCCTCACGGCGCACCCCGGCTACTACGCCCACATGGCCCCCATGAACCGGCAGGGCCCGCCGCCGGTCGACCTCTCCCCGCCGACGCCCGTGGACCCGGCGGAGGTCCGCCGGCGCATCCACGACGGCGAGTGGGTGGTCGACCTGCGGGAGCGCACGGCCTTCGCGCGCTCGCATCTCGCGGGCACGATCAACGTGGAGATCGGCGACAGCTTCGTGACCTATCTGGGATGGACGATCCGGTGGGGCACGCCGGTCACCCTCCTCGGTGACACCGCCGAGCAGGTGGCCGAGGCCCAGCGCCAGCTGGTGCGGATCGGCATCGACCGCCCGGCGGGGGGTGCGGACGGCGGGCTCGAGAGCTGGGGCGCAGGCGGCGAGATGCGCTCGTACCGGAGCGCCACGTTCGCCGAGCTCGCGGACGAGCAGCCCGGCGGCGGCCTCACCGTGCTCGACGTGCGCCGAACCGACGAGTGGCAGGCCGGTCACCTCGCGAACGCGCTGCACATCCCCCTCGACGAGCTCGAGGACCGCATCGACGAGGTGCCGAGGCGCCAGCCCGTCTGGGTCCACTGCGCCTCGGGCTTCCGGGCGTCAATCGCCGCCTCGCTCGCCGCCCGGGCCGGGCTCGAGGTCGTCGTCATCCACGACGACTGGTCGCAGGCGTCCGAGCACGAGGCCCTCTCGGTTCGCAGGCAGGACTAGTGGGCCCTCGTCGCTCAGTCGACTGCACCCGCCGAGCCGGGAACGCCTGATGCCGGCCTGGCCCGCCGTCACCGTCACCGGCCTCGTGGTCGGCGTGTTGTTCGGCCTGTTCGGCGTGGGCGGCTCCAGCTTCGCCACGCCCGCGCTGGGGCTCATCGGCGTCCCGGGGCTCGTCGCGGTCGCGGCGCCTTTGCCCGCCACCATCCCCGCCGCGCTGGTCGGCATGGCCGCGTACGTCCGCCGCCGGCAGGTCGAGTGGCCAATCGCCTGGTGGTCGATCATCGGCGGCGTTCCCGCCACGGTCGTGGGCGCGCTGTGCTCGCGCTACGTGGGCGGGCGGGGCCTGCTCATCGCGTCCGGCGCGGTCCTCGCCCTCGTCGGCGTGCGCATCCTGTTCGCGCTCCCCGAGGCCCGGGTGTCCCTGCGCGCCCGCCGCCGCCCCGCCATCGTCGTCCCCGCCGCGGCCGGCATCGGGCTCGTCACCGGGCTGCTCGCCAACGGCGGCGGGTTCCTCCTCGTGCCGCTGTTCGTGCTGGTCCTCGGCCTCACCATGCCCGAGTCCGCGGGAACCAGCCTCGTGGTCATCGCCGCCCTTTCGGTGCCGACCCTTCTCACCCACTGGGCGCTGGGCCACATCGACTGGGGGGTCGCCGCCTCCTTCGCCGGCGGCAGCATCCCCGGCGCAGCGCTGGGCTCACTGCTCGCTCATCGCATTCCGGCCGAGGCCATGAAGCGCGGCTTCGGCTCGCTGCTCATCGCCTTCGCTGTGTACTTCATCGCCCGTCAGCTCAGCGGCTGACCCGACCGAAAAGGAGAACAACGTGGGATTCACGCACCGGATCGAGACCAGCCTTTCCTATGAGGAGGCCGTCGAGGCGGCGAAGGCCGCGCTGCAAGAGCAGGGTTTCGGCACCCTCACCGAGATCGACGTGCGCCAGACGCTCAAGGACAAGCTCGACGTTGACACCGCGCCGCAGTTGATCATCGGCGCCTGCAACCCGGAACTCGCCCATCGGGCGCTTTCGCTCGACCCGCGGATCGCGGCGCTGCTGCCGTGCAACGTCGTCGTACGCACAGAGGGCGGGGGAACCGTTGTGGAGGCCCTCGACCCGGCGATGATGGCCGAGTTGTCCGGCGCCGCCGGGGTCGCCGACGTCGCTGACGAGGCCGCCCGCCGGCTGCGGCTCGCCCTGGACGCGCTGGCGCGGCTTTAGGGAGGCCGGCGGAAGCGGCGGGTCAGCCGCGCGCGCAGGATGCCCCCGGGCCGCGGTCACTGTCGCTCCACCCGGGGACGCTTGAGGTCGGCCAATAGTCGCCAGTCGCCGGGTCTTGCTGGTAGGGCACGGGCGGCTCGGTGGCGATGATGGCGCTCACGGCGTGGAGCAATCGGGCCACGTCGTCCAGCGACGTCGAGACGCCTGCGCTGGCGCGCACCGCGCCGGGGACCTCGCGGCGGTCCCCGGACAGCACGGCGTCCTTGTAGTGCGCGATTTCCCCGGCGGTCAGCCCGAGCAGCCGAAGCAGGTACGGGTGGGCGCAGAAGCAGCCGTGCCGCACGCCGATAGCGAACTCGGCGCTCAGCCGGGCAGCCACCAGCGCGTGTGGGATGCCCTCGATGACGAATGTCGCAAGCGGCAGGGTCGGTGTCGCCGTGTCGGGGCCGAGCAGCCGGACGCCGGGCAGTGCGGCGAGCCCCTTGCGGAGGGCGGACCCGACCTCGTCGTCGTGGCGGGCTATTGCCTCCCAACCGATGTCGCCCAGTGTGTCGATCGCCGCGTGGAGCGCCACCGCTCCGATCACGTTCGGCGATCCGGCCTCCTCGCGGTCGGGCGGGGCGGTCCAGACCACCTCGTCGAGGTCCACGAGGTCGACGGCGCCGCCACCGGCGAGGAACGGGTCGCCGACCTCGAAGACGTCTCGAGGGCCGACGAGGACGCCGGCTCCGAAGGGGGCGTACATTTTGTGGCCGCTCCATGCGATGAAGTCCGCGTCGGGCGGCAGCGCCGCGTGAGGCGCGAGCTGCGCGCCGTCGACGACGACGCGGATGCCCCTGTCGTGCGCGGCGTCGACGATGTCCTGCAGCGGAGGCGACCAGCCGGTGACGTTCGACGCCCCGGTCAGGGTCAGGAGCCTGGGGCGCGGCTCGGCGTCGAGGGCCGCAGTCACGGCTTCGAGTGCAAAGGTGCCGTCGGGCTCGCACTCGACGAACCGGCGCTTGGCGACCCGCGCCCAGGGCAGCAGGTTGGCGTGGTGCTCGACGACGGTCGTCGCTATGACGTCGTTGGGTTCGAGGCGGAGCCGGTAGGCGAGATGGTTGAGGGCCTCGGTCGTGTTCCGGCACATGATGGCCACGTCGGGGCCGCCGGGAGCCCGTCCGGCGAAGCGAAGGGCGGCATCCCGCGCGGCCTCGTAGGCCGCGGTCGCCTCACGGGAGCGGAACCCTGCGCCGCGGTGGACGCTCGAGTATGCGGGCAAGAAGGACTGGACGCGATCAGCGACCTCCGGCAGTGCGCTCGTGGAGGCGGCGGCGTCCAGGTTCAGGTATGGCCGATCGGTTCCGTCCACACACGGGGCCGGTCCGCCATCACCGACCAGCTCGACCGGGAGCACTCTCGGGCTTCGGCTCACGTACTCATCCTGCCTGACGGACCGGTCAGGCGGCGGCGCCAGGCTCACCGCCGCTTGGGTCGGCTCAGATGCGCGGCGGTGTCGAAAGGGGACCTGCGCGTCAGGGGCGCCAGGGTTTACGTCGTCGAGATGATGCGCGCTTGCCGTTTGGGGCGCATTGAGCGCTGTCTGACGCGGCGGGGGGCTGGCGGACCGGGCGGGCTGGAAGCGAAGTCGAGCGACGGGCCCGCACGGGCACTTGTTCCCATCTCTTGTGCGCCCTCGGCACGCAACTCCACACATATACCTAGCGGCGACACGCAGCCGACCCTTGTGCCCGAACCGCCGACGTGGCCAGGCAGGCAGCGGACGCGCACCTTAACGATCGAGGCCACCTTCCCGGTGGCTAAGGGTCGCCGGCGTAGAGGTGGAGTTGCCCCGGTTCCGTGGACAGGTTGGATCACTCGCCTGACGCCTCCGCCGGAACGTCGTTGTAGTGGTTGTACTCGAACTCCGCCGGGCTGAGGTAGCCGAGCGTGGAGTGCCGCCT
>Ga0190267_10000232_pt1 | contig 12048 bp, 10 predicted proteins | sample Popmic239T_FD_140332 | JGI IMG/M metagenome (GOLD analysis project Ga0190267, IMG submission 140332) | Populus adjacent soil microbial communities from riparian zone of Oak Creek, Arizona, USA - 239 T | ecosystem: Environmental > Terrestrial > Soil > Riparian zone | place: USA: Arizona... | reverse complement strand
GGCGTCCCCCTCCCCGACCCTCCCCCACAAACGGCGTGGGGGAGGGAGAACGGCAGGAGGCCCTTCGCGCGGGATCGAATTCTCCCCCTTTCCCGCGACAGCGGGGGAGGGGGCCCTCTCGGGCGCAGTTCGATGCAGGTCGTCGAGCCTCGATCCCGGCGGCGATCCGCCGGGCCCGCCGGTCGGCGGCACCCTCCGGAGCACGGTCGAAGCGGGCGAATCTTCCCGCGCCTTCCATCCGTCTTTCCCATCCGTCGTCCTGGTCCACACCGCGGCAACCTCCACCGTCGTACCCTCGCATGCACGCTCCCTCCACACGCCAGCCGGCACCGGCGCATCCCCCGTTCAAACCATCGGGGACCGGGCCGCGTCATAGACCCGGAAACGCGAACCACCCCGAACGCACATGGCTCGATGGCGGCACCCATGCTGGCTGACAACCCTCCCGCGACGGAGGTGAGAGCCATGGACCTCACCGTCCGGCGGGCCCAGCAGGGTGACACGGCCGCCTTCGAGCAGCTGTACCGCGACAACGTGGGGCGCATCTACGCCCTGTGCCTGCGCCTGTGCGGCGACGGCGGCCGGGCCGAGGAGCTCACGCAGGACGTGTTCGTCCGCGCGTGGGAGAAGCTGGCCGGCTTTCAGGGCAAGAGCGCGTTCAGCACCTGGCTGCACCGCCTGGCGGTGAACGTGGTGCTGGGGGACCGCCGGTCGGAGTCGGTGCGCGTGCACCGGGTGTTCGCCACGGACGAGCCGGAGAAGTACGAGACGCCTTCCACCCGCGCCTCGGACCCCGGCACCGCCATGGACCTGGAGCGCGCCATCGCCACGCTGCCCCCGGGCGCCCGCGCGGTGTTCGTGCTGCACGACGTGGAAGGCTACAAGCACGAAGAGATCGCCGAGATGCACGGCTCCGCCGTGGGGACCAGCAAGGCGCAGCTGCACCGCGCCCGGCGACTGCTCAGAGAGGCACTGGGACGATGACACACGAAGAGATTCTGGACCGGCTGGACGACTTCGTGGGCGGCGAGCTGCCGCCCCGCGAAGAGCGCGACGTGCGGCGGCACCTGATGGCGTGCGAAGGCTGCCGCGCCGAAGAGCAGGCGCTGCGGGCGCTGCTGGACCAGGCCGCCGCCCTGGCGGACGAGGTGATGCCCGAGCGCGACCTGTGGGACGGCATCGCGCCGCGCCTGCAGTCCCGCGCCGCGCTGCCGGTGGAAGAGGCGGAGGAGCGCCTTCCCGAGGTGCGGGTGATCGGGCCCCGGCCCGCCCGGCCGCTTCCCTGGTGGATGCTGGCCGCCGCCTCCATCGCGCTGGTCATCACCACCTCGTTCGCCACGCTGCGCTTCTCCGGGCAGGACGAGCGCGCGCCGGCCACCCTCGCCTCGCAGTCCGCGCGGCCGCCCGCGGGCACCACCGGCGGCACCCCCACCGCGCTGGCGGCCTTCCGCCCGGCGGAGCGGGAGTACGAAAAGGCCATCACCGACCTGCAGGCGGTGCTGGCGGCGCGGCGAGACCGCATGGCACCCCAGACGGTGGCCACGCTGGAGACCAACCTGCGCATCATCGACCAGGCGATCCGCGAGTCGCGGGACGCCCTGGCCGCGGATCCCAACAGCCCGGAGCTCACCGAGATGCTCTCGGGCGCCTACGACGCCAAGCTCGACGTGCTGCGGCGCGCCGTCTCCCTCTGAGACGCGGCCGGGAGAGGATAAAAGGAGCAATGACACACCACAGGACCCTCCGTCTGGCGGTCGCGGCCGCCGTGCTGCTGGCCGCCCCCGCGCACGCCCAGCGCGAGGTGAACCAGCGCCGCGACGCATCCCCCACCGGCAGGGTGGAGATCCAGCTGCACGCCGGCACGGTGCGGGTGGTGGGCTGGAGCCGCGGCCAGGTGCAGGTCACCGGCACCCTGGCCGGGCGCGACGAGCTGCAGCTGGAAGGCTCCGGACGCACCGTGGAGGTGGGGGTGGATCCGGCCGGCCGCCGGGCCGGCCCGGCCACCCTGGAGGTGCGCGTGCCGGCGGGGAGCACCGTCTCGGTGAGCTCCGGCGGGTCGGTGACCGTCAGCGGCGTCACGGGGGCGGTGGAGGCCGAGAGCCGCAGCGGCCCGGTGACCGTGCAGGGAAGCCCGCGCACGGTGGAGGCGACGGCCCACAGCGGCCCCGTGACGGTGGAGGGGCGCGCCGACCGCGTGGAGGTGACGGCCATGAGCGGGCCCGTGCGCATCGCGGCCGACGTGCGGCAGCGGGTGGACATCACGGCCATGAGCGGCCCCGTGGACGTGCTGGGGGCCGTGGGCGAGGTGGAGATCAGCGCGCTGAGCGGCGACGTGCGGGTGGCCAACGCCACCGGGCGCGTGGAGGTGGACGGGGTGAGCGGCAACGTCACCGTCAACGGCAGCCGGATGCGCGGCAACGTGAACACCGTCTCGGGCAACATCCTGGTCTCCGGCTCCCTGGGCGGCGCCATGTCGATGGAGACGCACGGCGGCAACGTGGAGTGGCGGGTCCCCTCCGGCACCAGCGCCGAGGTGGAGGTGGCCACCTTCAACGGCGGCTTCCGCTCGGACTTCGGCAACGGGTCGCGCGAGTCGCACAACGAGCGGCGGCTCTCCATCGGCCGCGGCGGCCCGGCGGTCAGCATCAGCACCTTCAGCGGCGACGTGAAACTCTCCCGCCGGTAGCCCCGTAGCGGGTGAACGTCAGCGCTGCAAACACCTGCTTCCCCCTCGGACCGATGTTCACCGAGCTTCTTCTTCTGGGCGCCACCCTCGTGGCGCCCGCCGATACAACCCCCAGAAAGACCCTTGCGGCGCACCGCCTGGCCCCCGGCCAGGCGGCGCCCGCCATCGACGGCCGCCTGGACGACGCGGTGTGGGCGCAGGCCCCCGCCGCCACCGACTGGGTGCAGATCGAGCCCAACGCGGGACAGCCCGCCACGCATCGCAGCGAGGCGCGCCTGGCCTACGACGGCGGCGCCGTGTACGTGGCCATCCGCGCCTTCGACCCGGCCCCCGACAGCATCGCGGCGCAGCTGGCCCGGCGCGACGAGGGCGACATCTACAGCGACTGGGTGCACGTGGTGCTGGACAGCTACTACGACCGCCGCACCGCGTACCGATTTTCCGTCAACCCGCGCGGCGTAAAGCAGGACGCCTACCACTTCGACGACGGCAACGAGGACGACGGGTGGGACGCCGTGTGGGACGTGGCCGCCACGGTGGATTCCACCGGGTGGACGGCGGAGTTCCGCATCCCCCTGAGCCAGCTGCGCTTCAAGCCGCAGGAGGCGGGGCAGACCTGGGGGCTGAACTTTGCCCGCGAGGTGGCCCGCAACGACGAGCAGACCTCGTGGTCGCCCATGTTCCCCAACCAGCCGGGCTTCGCCTCGCAGCTGGGGACGCTCACGGAGCTCCGGGGGCTGCGCTCGCCCCGGCGGCTGGAGCTGCTTCCCTACACGGTGGCCGGGGTGACCCGCGCGCCGGGGGACGGCACCAACCCGTTCTTCCACGAGACGGACCCCACCGCCGCCGTGGGCGCCGACCTCAAGTACGGCGTGTCGTCGGACCTCACGCTCACGGCCACCATCAACCCCGACTTCGGGCAGGTGGAGGCGGACCCGTCGCAGGTGAACCTGACGGCGTTCGAGAGCTTCTTCTCCGAGAAGCGCCCGTTCTTCGTGGAGGGCGCCGACATCTTCCAGTTCGGCGGCCTGAACACCTTCAACGACTACGGCTTCACGCAGTTCTTCTACTCGCGCCGCATCGGCCGGCAGCCGCAGCGGGGGGTGAGCTCCAGCGGCGCGCGGCCGTTCGTGGACGCGCCGCAGCAGACCACCATCCTGGGCGCGGCCAAGCTCACGGGGAAGGTGGGGGGGTGGAACGTGGGCGTGCTGGACGCGCTCACCGCCCGCGAGCACACGCGCTACTGGGACACCGTAACCAAGGACGTGGGCTCGGTGGTCAGCGAGCCGATGGCCAACTACGCCATGGCGCGCGCCCGCCGCGAGTACAACGAGGGACGCAGCGCCATCGGCGGCGTGCTCACCGGCACCTACCGCTTCCTGGACGGCGAGGAGGGGCTCAGCTTCCTTCCCTCGTCCGCGCTCGCGGGCGGGGTGGACTTCCGCCACCGCTTCGGACCTGACAACCACTGGCAGGTGTCGGGCTACGCGCTGGGGAGCACGGTGCGCGGCGACAGCCTGGCCATCCGCCGCCTGCAGCTGCAGCCGCAGCGCTACTACCAGCGGCCGGACGCGGACCACGTGGAGCTGGACGGCGACGCCACGGCGCTCTCGGGGAACGCGGCCAGCATTCACCTGGCCAAGATCGGCGGCGGGCGCTACCGCGGCGGGCTGCTGGGGCTGTACCGCACGCCCGGGTTCGAGGTGAACGAGCTGGGCTACCTGCGCGAGGCCGACAAGATGGAGGTGGCGGGGTACGGCCGCTGGTTCCTGTTCGAGCCCAAGGGAGCGTTCCGCCGCTGGGACCTGGGGTGGAACCTGTACAGCGGGTGGACCACGGGCCGCGAGCGCACCTTCACCGGCGCCAACGTCAACGGCAGCTTTACGCTCACCAGCCTGTGGGGCGCGTACGGCGGGGTGGAGCGCGGGGCCAGCGTGCTGAACACCCGCGCGCTCCGCGGCGGCCCGGCGCTGCAGTCGCCCGGCTTCTGGGGCGGATGGGCGGGCTTCTGGTCGGACTCGCGCAAGCGCGTCTCGGGCGGGGTGGAGGGGAGCTGGGGGGTGGAGGACCAGACGGACGGCGGGCGCTTCTCGGTGGGCCCGTACGTCAACGTGCGCCCCTCCAGCCGGCTCACCCTGTCGCTGAGCCCGTCCATCTCGCGCGAGCGGTCCGCCACGCAGTACGTGGGGACGATGGACGACGCCCGCGCGGCGGACGACCGGTACGTGTTCGCCCGTCTGAAGCAGACCACGGCGGCGCTCACGGCGCGGCTCAACTACACCTTCTCGCCCGAGCTCACGCTGCAGCTGTACGCGCAGCCGTTCGTGGCCGCGGGGGACTACGAGGGGCTGATGGAGGTGGTGGACCCGCGCGCCGGCCGCTTCGGCGACCGCTTTCGCGCGCTGGGCGGCGAGGTGCGCGAGTGCGACGGCTTCTACGGCGTGCGCCCCGTGGCGGACGGCTGCGGCGACGCGGCGGGGTTCGCCTACCGGGTGGACAACCCCGACTTCAACTTCAAGCAGTTCCGCAGCAACGCGGTGCTGCGCTGGGAGTACCGGCCGGGAAGCACGCTGTTCGTGGTGTGGAGCCAGGGGCGCGAGCACTTCGCGCCGGACGGGAGCTTCCGCGCCAGCCGGGACTTCGGCCGCCTGTTCGGGATGGACGACGCCATCGACGTGCCGGCGACCAACGTGCTGATGATCAAGCTGAACTACTGGCTGAACCTGTAGGACCCACTTTTCGGCTCACGAGGCACGGATGAAGATGGTCTCCACGCGGCGCGGCGCCGGCCCGGCGCTGGCGCTGCTGGCGGTGACGGTGATGGCGGCCCCGGCGGCGGGGCAGCGGACGGAGCGGTTCACCCTGACCGGGAGCCGCGCCGCGGTGCACAACCTGGCCGGGGAGATGACGGTGGCGGCGGGCACCGGCTCAGCGGTGGTGGTGGAGGTCACGCGGAGCGGGCCGGATGCGGCGCAGCTGCGCGTGACCCGCGACGGCGACGCGGTGCGCGTGGCCTATCCCGGCGGCCGCGTAGTCTACGCGCCGATGGGCCCGCGCTCTCGGTCGACCCTCTGGGCGCGGCCGGACGGCACCATCGGCGGCGGGATGCGCGCGCGCCAGGTGACGGTCGCGGGATCGGGAACGGGGACGCGGGCGCACGCGGACGTGCGGGTGCTGGTTCCCGCGGGGCGCACGCTCTCCGTGCACCAGGGCGTGGGGCGCGTGCAGGTATCCAACGTGAACGGCACGCTGCGCGTCCACACGGCTGCCGCCGCCGTGCGCACGCAGGCCACGCGGGGCACGCTGGACGTGGAGGTGGGCTCGGGGACGGTGGAGGTGCGCGACGCACAGGGCGACGTGACGGTGTCCACCGGCTCCGGCGCGGTGACCGTCGCCGGGGTGCGCGGGACGCGGGTGGAGGTGGAGACGGGGAGCGGCGCGGTGAACGGGTCCGACGTGCGCACCCAGGAGCTCCTGGTGGACGTGGGCTCCGGCGCGGTGAACCTGGCGGGCATCTCCGCGCGCGAGGTGGAGGTGGAGGCGGGAAGCGGGGCCGTGGACCTGGCGATGCTCACCGACGCGCAGACCGTGACCATCGAGACGGGCTCCGGCGGGGTGACGATGACCGTGCCCCCGGCCTTCGGGGCGGACGTCGCCATCGAGACGGGGAGCGGCGGCATCACCGTGGACGTGCCCGTCACGCGGCGGGAGGCGCGCCGCGGCAGCTTCCGCGGCCGCATCGGCGACGGCAGCGGGCGCGTGGAGATCGAGACGGGCTCCGGCGGCGTCCGGATCCGCCGCCGCTAGAACGGCAGGCCTCTCTCAAACCGCAAAAAGGATTGGCCTCACACAGAGTCAACAGAGTCAACGGAGTTTTCTCGTGCCGTTTCCTCTGCTCTCACGACGCGAAGCCCTGCATCGTTATGACACGGGGTTGACGGGGGAAAGGCGACCCATCCCCGCTTCGCTGCTTCTGCGCCTGAAAGCAGGCCCGCCCCTTACCCGAGGGGCGGGCCTTTTTCACGTGCGCACGTCGGGTGAGGGCATACGGAATTCGCCAACTTCGTAACGCGCCGAATCGCAGCTGTCGCAAGGTGTGCGCTTGCATTTGTGGCTGGCGTGGCACATGGAATTTCAGCGAAATTGGAGGGCCTTGACGAGCCATATCAAAATTCATATAATTGGGAGGCGGTGCGATGAAGGGGAGCGTGCGGCCGCTGGCATGGGTGGGGTCGGCCAAGAAGGATTTCGCCGAGTTCCCGGCACGGGTACAGGACGACTTCGGCTACAGGCTGCACGTCGTGCAGACCGGCGCGGCCCCGTTCCCGCCGGCGAAGCCAATGAGCGAGGGTGTGCTCAAGGGGCTCGGCGTCTTCGAGCTCGCCGCGGACCACGAGGGCGACACGTACCGCGCGATCTACACGGTCAGGCTGCAGGACGTGGTTTACGTGCTGCACGCGTTCAAGAAGAAGTCGAAGACCGGGATCGCCACGCCCCGGTCCGAGATCGAGCTGATCCGTTCGCGCTACGCCGCGGCGGTGGATTCGCACGCCCGGCGGGTCACGGGCGGCAAGGCATCATCGACGAAGATGTGAGGACGGCATGAGCAACGAGCTTCCGCAGGTGGAGTTCAGCAGCGGCAACATCTGGGCAGACATCGGGCGTCCGGACGCCGAAGAGGCGTTTGCCCGCTGCCAACTGATGAGCCGCGTGGTGCACCTCATCCGCGAGCGGCGCCTGACCCAGAAGCGCGCGGCGGAGATCCTGGGCACGAACCAGCCCACCGTCTCCGACCTGATGCGCGGCAAGATGTCCAAGTTCTCGCTGGAGCGGCTGATCGCGTTCCTGAACGCGCTGGACCAGGACGTCCAGATCAGCGTACGCCCCCGCCCCGCCGACAGCGAAGGACCCGCGCTGACGGTGGTCGGCGAGGGGTGATCGCGGATCCGCCGGACGGAAGGGCCCGCCGTGAGAAACGGTGGGCCTTTCTGCATCCACACCTCTACCCGTCGTACGATCATTGCAGCGTCCGTCAGCCCCGCCGCCGCACGGATGCGCGGCGGAGTGCTGGTGCGCCCGGTGGAGGAGGATGCGGATGCAATCGTCGGAGAGGTCGGTTTCGGTGTGGGAGGCCACGGTACCGCAGCGCGAGTTTCCGCCGCTGTCGGGCCACGCGGAGGCCGACGTATGCGTGGTGGGCGCCGGGATCGCGGGGATGACGGCCGCGTACCTGCTGGCGAAGGCGGGGCGCCGCGTGGTGGTGCTGGACAAGACCAGCGTGGGCGGCGGCGAGACGGGGCAGACCACGGCCCACCTTAGCAGCGCGCTGGACGACTACTTCTACGTGCTGGAGAAGGTGCACGGCGAAAAGGGCGCGCGGCTGGCGTACGAGAGCCACCAGTCCGCCATCAACCAGGTGGGCGCCATCGCGGCGGCGGAGCGCATCGACTGCGACTACGCGCGGGTGGAGGGCTACTGGTTCCGCGCGCCGGACGACGCGCACGGCCCGGACCTGCTGCAGAAGGAGCTGGACGCCGCCCGCCGCGCCGGCGCCGCGGTGGAGCTGGTGGAGCGCATCCCCGGCGTGCCCTTCGACAGCGGCCCGGCGCTGCGCTTCTCCGCGCAGGGGCAGTTCCACGTCCTCAAGTACCTGTCGGGGCTGGCGGACGCCATCGTGCGGCTGGGCGGGCGCATCCACACCGGCAACCACGTGACCGAGGTCGAGGGCGGACCCCAGGCGACGGCCAGGGGCGAGGGCTTCTCGGTGACGGCGGGGGCGGTGGTGGTGGCCACCAACCCGCCGGTGCACGACCGCTTCGCCCTCCACACCAAGCAGGCGCCGTATCGCACCTTCGTGATCGCGGGAAAGGTGCCGGCGGAGACGGTGAAGCCGGCGCTCTTCTGGGACACGCTGGAGGCCTACCACTACGTCCGCACCCAGCCGGTGGAAGGCGACCCCGGGCGCGTGTGGGTGATCGTGGGCGGCGAAGACGTGAAGCAGGCCCACGCCGACGACCACGAGGCGCGGTTCGCGCGGCTGCTGGCGTGGGCGCGGCCGCGCTTCGGCCTGCAGGCGGCGGAGATGACGTGGTCGGGAATGGTGATGGAGCCCGCGGACTACCTGGCGTTCAGCGGCCGCGACCCGGCGGGGCGGCCCAACGTGTACGTGCACACCGGCGACAGCGGGCACGGGATGACGCACGGCACGCTGGGGGGGATGCTGATCTCCGACCTGATCCTGGGCAAGCCCAACGAGTGGGAGACGCTGTACGACCCCTCGCGCAAGACGCTGTCGAAGGGCTCGCTGCTGGAGTTCGCCACGGAGAACCTGGACGTGGCGAAGCAGCTGCTGAAGCTCTCGCCCACCTTTCACGACGCGGACAGCGCCCAGGAGGTGCCGCCGGGGACGGGCGCCGTCATCCAGCGCGGGATGCAGAAGGTGGCCGTCTACCGCGACGACGCCGGCGTGGCGCACGAGAGGTCGGCGCTGTGCACGCACCTGGGGTGCGTGATCCGCTGGAACAGCGAGGAGCGCAGCTGGGACTGCCCCTGCCACGGCTCGCGCTTCGGGCCCACGGGCGAGGTGCTGACCGGGCCCGCCATCTACCCGCTCAAGCGGCTGGACGAGGGCGGCGGATGACGGATGCGGTGGGCCCGGACGACGCGTCCGGGCTCACTGCACCAGCAGGTTGGCGATGCGCTGCGCGAACACGTCCAGGTCGGCGCGGTTGGTGTTGGCAAGGATGACGACGGTGGCATCCTGGTCCAGCAGCCGGTAGAGCACGGTGTTGACGCCCATGATGCTGCCCGGCCGCTTGGCGACCCGGTGCCGACGACCGCCGCGCTCGAACGCGTAGGTCCAGAGGCCGTAGCCGTAGTCGTCCAGCCCCGGCGCCAGCAGCCGGCGGAGCGCGTCCGCGCCCAGCAGCCGCTCGCCGGCGAACAGCGCATCGGCAAAGATCGCGAGGTCGGCCGTGGTGGAGTACATGCCGCCGGCGGCGTACCAGTTCTCCCAGTAGACCGGCAGGTCGGGGATCGGCTTTCCCGTATCGTCCGGATAGAAGTAGGTGCTCGCCAGGCGGGGGAGGACGGTGTCGTACCGCATCATCCCCGTGTCCCGCATCCCCAGCGGCCGCAGGATGCGCTCGTCCAAGGCCTCCGCGTACGGTTTGCCGGTGACCCGCTCGACGATCCTGCCCAGCACGATGTAGTCGGCGTTGTTGTACGCGAACTCCCGTCCTGGCTCACCCGTCAGCGCGCCACTGCAGCAGCGCCTCAATAGCGCCTCGACGGTGTGCGGCTTCTGGTATCGCTCGATCCCGTTCTCCACCGCCTCCTGAAAGCTGCGCTCGCGGTCGAAATTCTCGATCCCCGAGGTGTGGTCGAGCAGCTGGTGCAGGGTCACGCGGCCCGCGCCCTGGCCGGGATAGTCCGGCAGGTACGTGGCGATGGTGCTGTCGACGTGCAGCCGGCCCTCCTGGTGCAGCTGCATGACCAGCACGGCGGTGAACAGCTTGGTGATGGAGGCGATGCGGTAGCGCGTGGCGCTGTCCGCGGGGGCGCCGAACGCGCGCTCCGCCACGCCGAAGCCACCGTGGTACAGGCGCCGGCCGCCCGCCTGGACGAGGACCGTCCCGCTGAAGTCGTGCTCCCGCGCGTAGGCGCCGACCAGCGAATCGAGCCGCGCGGCGGGCTGCGCGCGGACGGGGGCTGGAGCGGCGGCGGACAGCATCAGCGGGATGATCAGCAGCGCGCGTCTCATCGGGATCTCGCGTCGGGGGAAGGGCGCGGAAAAGGGGCGGCGATGGATCACAGTACCTGATGCGCGCCGGTTCCGCATCGTTTGAAGCGCCCGCCGGGCCGGGTCTTGCAAACGGCGCGGCGGTGCGCGCGGCGGGCGGTCCGCCGCGCCGGGGCGACGGAACGAAGGAGCAGGATGGCCAAGGACGGGAAGGTGGCGCTGCTGGACATCGACGGCACGCTGATCGACAGCAACGACCAGCACGCGCAGGCGTGGGTGGACGTGGGGCGGGAGTTCGGCATCGACATCGACTACGCCCACGTGCGGCGGCTGATCGGGATGGGGGGCGACAAGGTGCTCCCGCAGGTCGCCGGGCTGGAGGAGGACAGCCCGCGGGGGGAGAAGATCAAGGAGCGCCGCGGAGAGATCTTCCGCGAGACGTACCTGCCGAAGCTGAAGCCGTTTCCGCACGCGCGCGAGCTGCTGCGGCGGCTGCGGGACGACGGGTGGATGCTGGTGGTGGCCACCTCCGCCAGCAAGGACGACATGGACGGGCTGCTGAAGCAGGCGGGGATCAAGGACCTGATCGAGGAAAAGACGTCCAGCAGCGACGCGGAGGAGTCCAAGCCGGACCCGGACATCGTGCAGGCGGCGCTCAAGACGGCCGACGCGCGGCCGGAGCAGGCGGTGATGCTGGGCGACACGCCGTACGACGTGGAGGCGTCCGGGCGCGCGGGGGTGCGGTGCGTGGCCCTGCGCTGCGGCGGCTGGGGCGACGCGGAGCTCGGCGACGCGGTTGCGGTCTACGACGATCCTGCCGATCTTCTGGCGCGGTACGGCGAATCCCCCTTCGCGGCGGAGTAAAGGACGCGGGGGAGCGATGACGGACACCCGGCGGACCGGGGGAGAGCGCGGCTCTCCCCCGGTTTCCGTCTACCGGATACGAGGGTCGGATGCAGAGCGACGAGCAGGGCACGGCGGGCGAGACGGCGGCGGCGGAGCTGGGGGCGGAGGCCACGGCGCCGGTGCCGGGGTGGGGATGGACGGAGACGGCGCTGTCGCTGATGGTGCTGGTCTGGGGCGTGAACTTCGCCGTGGTGAAGCACGCGCTGGCCGACATCCAGCCGCTGGCGTTCAACGCGCTGCGCTTTCTGATCGCCTCGGTGCTGGTGCTCGTGGTGCTGCGCGCCCAGGGCGAGTTCTCGCTCCCGGACCGGCGCGACGTGCCGCGGGTGGTGGCGCTGGGGCTGCTGGGGAACGTGGTCTACCAGATGTGCTTCATCCTGGGGCTGGACCGCACGGCCGCGGGGCATGCCAGCCTGATCCTGGCACTCACCCCCGTGATGACGGCGTTCCTGTCGATGCTGACGGGGCACGAGCGCCCGGGCCCGCGCACCTGGGGCGGCGCGTCGCTCTCCATCCTGGGGATCGCGCTGGTGAGCGGCGCCAGCTTTCGCGTGGAGGGGAGCGGCGCGCTGGTGGGCGACGCCATCCTGGTGATGGCGTGCGTGGCGTGGTCGTCGTACACCGTGGGCGCGCGCCCCATCGTGCGGCGCTACGGTTCGGTGCGGACCACGGCGTGGACACTGTGGATCGGCGCGGTGGGGCTGGTGGTGCTGGG
>Ga0190267_10000231_pt1 | contig 12096 bp, 11 predicted proteins | sample Popmic239T_FD_140332 | JGI IMG/M metagenome (GOLD analysis project Ga0190267, IMG submission 140332) | Populus adjacent soil microbial communities from riparian zone of Oak Creek, Arizona, USA - 239 T | ecosystem: Environmental > Terrestrial > Soil > Riparian zone | place: USA: Arizona... | reverse complement strand
GGGCGCCCGGTCGGTGAGCAGCGGCCCCGAGCCCGAGCTTACCTCCGGTGACTCCCTGGTCCTGAACACGAGCGAAGAGACGCTGTACATCCTGGTGGACGAGAACGGCGGGCGCCTTACCGACGGCTACGACCCCCGCGCCCTGGGCGGACGCCGCCCCGCGAACGGCTCGTACGGACCGTTCGTCACCCCCGGCCGCACCACCGCGGCGCAGAGCCGGATCTCCGCGCCCACCGGCGGGCCCATGAACCAGACCTCCACCACGTACACCTACTACATCGAGTACGACAACAACGACACCGGCGGCCGCAGCCCCGTGGGCGGCGCCAAGGCCACCATCAAGTGCCTGGACACCAGTTTCGCCGTCTACAGCACCCTGTACCCCACCGTGAACGCCAACGGATCGTTCACCTTCACCTGCCCCTACGGCTACTTCGACGGCAGCGTGGAGTTCACCGACTGGTACTCCAGCGTGTGGGGCGAGGCGCGCGCCGTGGCGGGCGTGGACCTGTTCGGCGAGTACAGCGCCACCCGCCTGGTGGCCGCCAACAAGTACGCCGCGCACGTCTTTGTCACCCTGCGCAAGTACGTGCCCATGGCGGAGGCCAAGTTCGGCAACCGCTGGCGCTCGGCGCTCACGGTGATGGTCAGCCAGACGGACAGCACGTACGGGCCCTGGTACGACCCGTCGGCGGACGAGGTGCGCACCACCTTCTGGCGCGTGTTCGGCCAGGACGGCCTGTTCGTGACCAACCACGAGTACGGCCACGCGTACCAGTACACGGCCATCGAGCCCTGGATCAACGGCAACTGCCCCTCGCCGCACTACACCAACCGCTTCTCCAGCCGCGGCTGCGCGTACGTGGAGGGCTTCGCCACCTTCTTCGCGGTGTGGGTGGCCGGCAACGAGCTCATCTCCGGCCAGCACTCCGACAACGGGGTGGAGACGCAGACCTGGTACCTGAACGGCGACGGCATCGGGGTGGAGGGATCCGTGGCCGGCTTCTTGTACGACCTGGTGGACGGCACCGCGCAGCTGGACAACGCCACCAACAACGGCGTCACGGAGGATACGTGGGACACGGCGGTGTACCCGGGATCGTTCCTGGCAGACCTGATGCAGTACTGCCGGCCGTACAAGCTGGCCAGCGGCGTCTACACCTACACCGACAACCTGGACGGCATCGACCAGCTGGTGTACTGCCTGGAAGGCAACGTCACGGCCGAGACGTTCTCGCGCACCTGGAGCACCCTGTGGCGGCAGGACTGGGACGGCGTGACGCGCGGATCGGTGACGCTGCCCACCGGGTACAACACGACCCTGGTGCGCACCCTGTGGAAGCGCAACCTGTACGGCGCGCCCTGAGCCCGGGGCGCGGGCGCATTCCCCGAGTCTCAGGAGCAAGGCGGATGAAAGTGAAGCGGATCGGCATTCTCCTGGCCGGGGTGGCCCTGGCGGGGTGCACCGCCGCCCAGCCGTCGCCGGACGCCGGCGGCGGCGCGCGCGGGGAGCCGCCGGTGACCCCCTCCGGGCCGCGGAGCGAGTTCGGCGCGTCGCACCACGCGGTGGTCGAGGGCGTGGTGACGGGGCGCGGCGGACAGCCGCTGGACTCGGTGACGGTGGTGGCGTGGCGGCTGGCCGGCGGGTTCATGCTGGCCCAGCGCAACGTGGTGACGGACGCGCAGGGGCGGTTCCGGCTGCCCCTGGACGCTACGGTGGGCCCCGAGTCCACCCCCGTCACCGACCGCGCGGTGATCCGCGGCTTCGCCTGGGCGTCGCGCTACCCGCGCGGCCCCGGCGGCAGCGCGGCGCTGGACAGCGCCATCGTCTCCGTGACGCTGGTGCCCATGGCCCAGACGCCGCCGGTGGTGCAGGCCCGCATCACCCTGCCGCTGCCCTGAACGGGCTCGAGCCGGTCAAGGGATGATGAAGCGCCCCGGAACCGTCGTGGTCCCGGGGCGCTTTATCGCTGGTTTCATTCGATCGAGGAGGAATGGCAAAGGGCCAGGGGATCGGCACGGGACAACTCCGTTACCCCCGTTGACTCCGTGTGAGGCCATTCTTTGAGAGCAGGCGGATGCAGGAAGTTCGAGCGACAGGCTTGATGCTTCATCCGTTTTCGATATACTTGTCGCTCCTCACGGGCACGGCGAAGCGGATTTCTCGCCGCCCCGCGTTCTTTCCCCAGCAGGTCCACGGAGTCGATGAAGGTACGTTGATCGGGTAGGGTTGCAGCCTCCGGGAGGCCCTCCCTCCACCCCGGCGTCCTGAACGGACGCACCGCGCTCATGCGAGCGCGTTTTCCTCCCGGCACCCTGTTCTGATCACCTCCCCGTACGCGCCCTGGCGCGAGCGCTCCACTGCTCGTCCGGGTGCGGGGAAGCACCGTCATCGACCGAATGTCTACCCTCGAAACGTTTCCCGCCGCGGAGACGGGCACCCCGCCGCCCCCGGGCTTCTGGAGCTCGGTGCGCGAGGCCCTGCGCGGCTCGCACCACGACTACACCGACGGCCCTATCGGCCGCTCCATTCTGCTGCTCTCCGTGCCCATGGTGCTGGAGATGGCGATGGAGAGCGTGTTCGCCGTCGTCGACATCTTCTTCGTCTCGCGCCTGGGCGCCGACGCCGTGGCCGCGGTGGGGCTCACCGAGTCGGTGCTGGCCCTGGTGTACGCGCTGGCCATGGGGCTGGGGATCGGCGCCTCGGCGCTGGTGGCCCGCCGCATCGGCGAAAAGGACTCCGAGGGCGCGGCCCACTCCGCCGTGCAGGCCATCACGCTGGCGGTCATCATCTCCCTCGTGCTGGGGATCGTCGGCCTGCTGCTGGCGCCCATGCTGCTGGGGGCGATGGGCGCGTCGCCGGAGGTCGTCCGCATCGGCACCGGCTACACGCGGATCATGCTGGGCGGCGAGGTGGCCATCATCGTGCTGTTCGTGGTGAACGCCATCTTTCGCGGCGCGGGCGACGCGGCCATCGCCATGCGGGTGCTGTGGCTGGCCAACCTCATCAACATCGTCCTCTGCCCGTGCCTCATCTTCGGCGTGGGGCCGTTCCCCGCACTGGGGGTGACGGGCGCGGCGGTGGCGACCACCATCGGCCGCTCCACGGGCGCGGCGTTCGCCCTCTGGCGGCTCACGCGGCCGGACGGGCGGATCCCCGTGGGGCGGCGCCACCTGCGGCCGGACTTCGCCGCGATGGGGCGCATCCTGCGCCTCTCCGGCACGGCCACGCTGCAGATGCTCATCGGCACGGCCAGCTGGATCGGGATGGCGCGCATCGTGGCGACCTTCGGCAGCCCGGTGCTGGCGGGGTACACGGTGGGGATGCGCGTGGTCGTCTTCGCCCTCCTTCCCAGCTTTGGCCTGAGCAACGCGGCGGCGACGATGGTGGGGCAGGGGCTGGGCGCGGGCAAGCCGGAGCGGGCGGAGGCCGCGGTGTGGAAGGCATGCGTCTACAACCTGGTGTTCCTGGGCGCGGTGGGGCTGGTGTTCGTGGTGCTGGCCGGGCCCATCATCCGCCTGTTCAGCACGGACCCCGAGGTGGTGCGCCACGGCTCCGCGGCGTTGCGCGTGATCGCGGCGGGGTTCCCGCTGTACGCGTTCGGCATGGTGCTCACCCAGGCGTTCAACGGCGCCGGCGACACCTGGACGCCCACGTGGATCAACCTGGCCGTGTTCTGGGCCTTCGAGATCCCGCTGGCGTACGTCCTTGCCGTGCCGCTGGGGATGGGCCCCCTGGGCGCGTTCCTGTCCATCACCATCGCGTTCTCCAGCCTCGCCGTGGTCAGCGGCCTGCTCTTCCGGCGCGGTGGATGGAAGACCAAGGTGGTATGATGCGGATCGTGGGACAGGCGGATCCTTCGGACCACGATTCGAATTGCGGAAGGATGCGGGGGCTCGCGATGAAGCCCTCGGCATCCGCCGCGTGAAACCGATCTGTTCTCAACCCATGGATTCGCCGAGATGCCGGACGAGAATCGCCTGATCGTGATCGCGCACCGGGGCGCCAGCGGCTACCGGCCGGAGCACACGCTGGAGTCGTACCGGCTGGCGATCGAGATGGGTGCGGACTTCGTGGAGCCGGACCTGGTCTCCACGAAGGACGGCGTGCTGGTCGCGCGGCACGAGAACGAGATCGGCTCCACGACCGACGTGGCGGACCACCCGGAGTTCGCGGACCGGCGCACGGTCAAGGCGGTGCACGGGGTCGAGGTGGAGGGGTGGTACACGGAGGACTTCACCCTCGCGGAGCTCAAGACGCTGCGGGCCCGCGAGCGGCTGCCGCAGCTGCGCCCGGCCAACACGGCGTGGGACGGGCGGCTGGAGGTGCCCACGCTGGACGAGATCATCCAGCTGGTGCGGCGCGAGTCCGCCGCGCGCGGGCGGACCATCGGCATCTACCCGGAGACCAAGCACCCGAGCTGGTTCCAATCGCTCGGATTGGGGCTGGAGGAGCCGCTGCTCGCGGCGCTCGACGCGGCGGGATGGACGGAGCCGGACGCGCCGGTGTTCATCCAGTCGTTCGAGACGGAGAACCTGCGGATGCTGCGGGGGCGGACGCGCGTGCGGCTGGTGCAGCTGCTTGAGTCGTCCGGGGCCCCGCGCGACCTGGTGCTGCGCGGCGACCCGCGCACCTACGCCGACCTCGCCACGCCGGCCGGCCTGGCGGAGATCGCCACGTACGCCGACGCCGTCGGCCCGGACAAGGCGCTCATCATCCCCCGCGACGCGCATGGCCGTCTTGCCGCACTCACCTCGCTGGTCACGGACGCGCACGCCGCGGGCCTGCGCGTGCACCCCTGGACCTTCCGCGGCGAGAACTACTTTCTCCCCGCCGACTTTCACGCCGGCGACCCCGCCGATCCCTCCTTCCCGGCCATCCACGGAGACTTGGACGCGGAGCTGGCCGCCTTCTTCGCCGCCGGCGTGGACGGCGTCTTCACCGACTTTCCCGACGTCGCGCTCCGCGCCCGCGCGGCGATGACGTAAAGCGCGCTCCCGACGCGCCACGTTCGACATTTTCTTCAGGTGGGGCCTTGCTTTTCTGCAGGGTCCCGCCCAGCTTTGTGCCTGTACTCTCCGTTTACTTGATCCGCCTACCTCCATCCCCCTGACCGGCATTCATGCCACGCTACTACTACGGCACCGTTCCGGTCCTCGCGTGGATCATCAACCACTACTTCTACTCGCGGACGCACTACGCATGGCTGGCCGCCGCATTCCACCCCCATTGGGAGAACCCGGGCTCGTCCAATCCCTACAGGCTGTACGGCCAGTTCTACGAGCCCTGGGCAGAACGGGACCGGTACGCACACGCGGTGGGCGAGTATCGGCGCAGGCTGGTGGAGGGGGTGAAGGTGAAGGAGGCGGCGGGTGTTCTCGACAACATTACCGCCGCACGGCTCCGGCGCGTCTGCGCGTCCGGGAGCATTGATCTGTTCTACCCCGTGCTCTATCGTGTGGAGATCGACCGAATCGCGCCCGCTCGCCGCGTTCTTGCAGGCTCCGGCCTGGAAGGTTCCCATGAAGTGCTGGTCGCGGACCTGCGCGAATCCGAGTTCGAGCTGCTGTTCCTGGACAACGTGCGGGATGCGTACTTCCCGCAGATCGTTCTCGCTGAGCTGGAAGGGACGATCCGGCTACATCCGATAACCGCGCTCGGGATCCTCGAAGGGGAAGGTGCTGCATGATCACGCCTGAATATCACCCGCTCTCCCGCGAGCAGATCGGATTGCTGCTGACGCCCGAGAACAGCGAGTTGGAACGGGCATGGAGCAGCCTGTCCGGTGCGCTGCACGGTGTGATTGCCATGCTGAGTATCACGCACCCACGGCCGCTGTACCATTACGAAGAGTCGGCGCGTCGCGATATGGTGGAAGATCCGGAGCGGCTGCGTGGCACTCCGTTTTATGCTCCGGCTGTTCGGAACGTTCGGGCGGCGGAGGAGATCGAGCGGATGTTCCGGGAGCGCGGCCACACGCCTGAGATTCACGACATCGTCGACGGCTATCTGGATGCACTGCTGGACGAGTTCGACGAGATGCGGCTTTATCCCGAGGTGCCGCCCCGGCGCCGCAGTGAGGAGGAGAACGGCGTCGCGCCGCGCCAGGCGGTCGCGGGACGCTGATGGTGCTACTGGTTAGAAGTGAGGCCCCGCCGGTCAACCGGCGGGGCCTCTCCACTTCATACGTGTCGGTGCGCTGCTGAAGGTATGATGCCGGGCGCTCGGTTACGTGTCCTTGGGGCAGGGAATCTCTTTCACGTAGCACGACTCGCCACCACCGGTGGTGGGCACACACACTTCGGTGTAGCAGCGGATTACCTGGGCATGGAGCAGGGAGATGCCCACGGATCCGATGGCCAGGGTCACCGCGGCCGAAGCCAGACGCATACGGTATTTGTGGATGGATGCACGCATGTTCCTGTCTCTGGTGCGGGTTCCGATGAACGAAAGGGAGGACAAGGGCAGGAAGGCTGGATTTACGGCGCCCGGACACGGAAAAGCGACACGATCTCGCGGTCTTCGGCGCCGATCTCCCGCGCGAGAATCCAGTCGTCGCCGATCTCCAGCACGTGGACCCGCGGGGGAAGCTGAATCGTTGCCGACAGCCGGCGGTCCGGTGAGAACACCCACCAGGTCGCGGGTTGCTCCCACTCCCGCGGCAGTCGCGATTCGGCGACCCACAGGCGTCCCGCCCGGTCCGCCTCGAGGGCCGCATACGGCGGAAGCTCGTTGGGATAAGGAATCTCGCCGTCAGGGCGCACATCCCCCGTCCTGGCACCCCGCCGTTCTCCGACGGTCACCAGGTTCTTCCAGTACGCGTCGATGTCCGCGTCGGTCACCCGTTTGCGGGCGGAGGGCACGCGCAGAACCCCGGACATCGTTCCGCTCGCGCCGGCCACGCGTATGCCGGCGTCCTCACCCGTGCCCACGTACAGCGCATCGCCGGAAAGCGTCGTGACCGTGCGCCGTCCGAAGGGGAGTGTCTCGATCCGCATCCCCCGGCCGCCCTCGCTCCTGGAGACGAACTGCTCCGTCGCCGGCACGGTGGCGACCGTGTCCATCAGCGCGCCCCCCGCGGAAACGCGCAGCAGGACGGCCCGTCCGCGGCGCACCCCGTCGGTGAGCGCGGACATGTCGGCGTCCGCGAGGTCGCTGTAGAAGAGAAGCGAACCGTCCGGGTAGGCGTCGACCACCTGCGCGAACATGCCCACTCCCTGCGGCGTCACGGAGGTGAGGAACGTGCCGTCCGAAAGGAACCGCGAGATGCGGGACGCCACGATGTCCCACACCACGAGGGTGTCGCCACGTGCGCCGATCCAGGCCAGGGAGCGGAACTCGCCGGGCCCGTCCCCCACGCGCCCGATGTCGCGGATCAGCGCGCCATCGGTTCCAAAGACGCGGACGTGGTGCGAGCCCCCGTTGGCGACCGCGATGCACCCGTCCGCAAGGCGCGTCGCGGCCGCCACCCGGTGCAGGCTCTGGCCGCCCTCGTCCGCGCCGATGCGGACGAGGGGCGCGGGCTCCAGGGTCCAGCGTACCGCATCCGCCGGTTGCGCGTCTGCCGCCTGGGCCCGCTCGCCCCCGCACGCCGCGAGAGAAAACCCGATGGCGATGAGGGCTGCCGTCCCGCGAAGCTCAGTCCGCATTCGCCGCGTGCGCCCGTGCCAGGCGGTCGCCCGTGGCAATCATCATCCGCATCGTCTCGGGCGAAACGGACTCACGCGGGTCGGCGGCCATGGGCGGGAATTCCCGCACGCCGCTCGTGTATTCGGCCTGAAGGCGGTTCGCGATCTGGAGCAGCAGGTCCGCTTCGGCCGGCACACGCGTTTTCACGACGGCGGCCGGAGCCGCGTCCGGCGAGGTCGGCGGTGGTCCGGCCCGCTCGCAGGCCGCAAGGAGCAGCGCCGCGGCGGCGGCGGATGAGGTTCGCAGAATGAGTCTGGTCAACGGACAAGCTCCTTCGGTTGTCTTGGAGAGAACGCCGTCTACCCGACCTGGATGGTGGCGCAGTCGACCGGGGTACGCTCGCAGAAGCTCGTGCCGTCAGGATATTCCACGCACTTCTTGATGTAGTACTTCACCTGGGCATCCGCCGTGGAACTCACGCCCACCATCAAGGCAACGAGCGCGGCAAACGCCAATGCCAGCTTCGGACGCTGCGATCTGCGGTTCATTGTGGCCTTTCCCAGAGGTAGTGGAGTGATTCATCTTTCGTGAGTGCACAAAAGGTGCGTTCCCGATTCTAAATCCCTGCATCTTTACCGTCAATAATCTTGATTCCTGGTCGTTGGGCAGGCCCTGTTTGGGGCTGACAGCGCGAATTGCGCTTTGATGGTTTCGCGAGCCCCCCTCAATGTGACGGATCCGAATCGGCATCTTGGAGCTAAGCGGTTCAAGCGTCGGATATTGGACCGAATACCTGACGGGATGGCAGGGCGGGGCGGGTATGGAACTTGTCTTTCTCAGGACCAGCAACGCCGGGGGGCGAGCGTCGGGATGATCGGCATCCCAAGGGAACGGCGCCGCTGCTGGCGAATGGGTAACGCACTGAATTTCTTCGATTTAGAGGAGCGATGATCAACTTCGAGCGATTGACCGTCAAATCGGCAGAGGCGGTGCAGGCGGCGGCCGGCGAGGCGCGCAAGGCCGGCAACCCCACCATCGAGGACCTGCACCTGCTTTCGGCCCTGCTTGAGCAGGAGGAGGGGATCGTCGTCCCCGTCCTGCAGAAGGTGGGGGTGAACGTCACCCGGCTGAAGACGGAGGTGGACGCGGCGCGGGCGCGGCTGCCCAAGCAGTCGGGTGGCGCGAACGCCACCATCAGCCGCGAGCTGAACGAGGTGCTGGACCGCGCGGAGAAGGAGGCGCGCGACCTCAAGGACGAGTACGTCAGCACCGAGCACCTGCTGCTGGGGCTGGGGGAGAAGGGCTTCAGCGTGCGCGACCTGCTGCGCGCGCAGGGCGCCACCCGCGAGGCGCTGGTGCAGGCGCTGGAGCAGGTGCGCGGCAGCCACCGCGTGACGGACCAGAACCCCGAAGAGAAGTACCAGGCGCTGCAGCGCTTCAGCACGGACCTTACCGACCGCGCCCGGGCCGGCAAGCTGGACCCGGTCATCGGCCGCGACGAGGAGATCCGGCGCGTGGTGCAGGTGCTTTCGCGGCGCACCAAGAACAACCCGGTGCTCATCGGCGAGCCGGGCGTGGGCAAGACGGCGATCGCCGAGGGGCTGGCGCAGCGCATCGTGAACGGCGACGTGCCCGAGGGACTGCGCGACAAGAAGCTGGTGTCGCTGGACATCAGCGCCATGCTGGCCGGCGCCAAGTACCGCGGCGAGTTCGAGGAGCGCCTGAAGGCGGTGCTCAAGGAGCTGTCGGACTCCCAGGGCCGCTTCATCGTCTTTCTGGACGAGCTGCACACCATCGTGGGGGCGGGGAAGACGGAGGGCTCGCCCGACGCGGGGAACATGCTGAAGCCGGCGCTGGCCCGCGGCGACCTGCGGCTGGTGGGCGCCACCACGCTGGACGAGTACCGCCAGTACATCGAGAAGGACGCGGCGCTGGAGCGGCGCTTTCAGCCCGTCTTCGTGGGTGAGCCGTCGGTCGAGGACACCATCGGCATCCTGCGCGGGCTCAAGGAGCGCTACGAGGTGCACCACGGCGTGCGCATCACCGATCCCGCCATCGTGGCGGCGGCGACGCTCAGCAACCGCTACATCGGCGACCGCTTTCTGCCGGACAAGGCCATCGACCTGATCGACGAGGCCGCCAGCCGGCTGCGCATCGAGATCGACTCCCTGCCGCAGGAGATCGACGAGGTGGAGCGCCGCATCACCCAGCTGCAGATCGAGCGGCAGGCGCTGGGGCGCGAGAGCGACGCAGAGAGCCGCGAGCGGCTGCAGCGGCTGGAGCAGGAGCTGGCGGAGCTGCGCGAGAAGTCTTCCGGGATGAAGGCGCAGTGGCAGAGCGAGAAGGGCGTCATCCAGGAGCTGCGCGAGAAGAAGGAGAAGCTGGACGAGCTGCGGGTGGAGCTGGACCGCGTGAGCCGCACGGGAGACCTGAACCGCGCGGCGGAGCTGCAGTACGGCACCATCCCGCAGCTGCAGAAGGAGATCGAGGGCGACGATGCACGCCTGGCGGAGCTGCAGAAGACGTCCCGCTTCCTCAAGGAAGAGGTGGACGTGGACGACATCGCAGAGGTGGTGGCGCGCTGGACGGGGATCCCGGTGAGCCGCATGGTGCAGAGCGAGCGGTCGCGCCTGGCCAAGCTGGACTCGCACCTGAACGAGCGGGTGATCGGGCAGCCGGAGGCCACGGAGGCGGTGGCCAACGCGGTGCGCCGCAGCCGCGCGGGGATGCAGGACCCCAATCGGCCCATCGGCTCCTTCATCTTCCTGGGCCCCACGGGCGTGGGCAAGACGGAGACGGCGCGGGCGCTGGCGGAGTTCCTGTTCGACGACGAGGACGCCATGGTGCGCATCGACATGTCGGAGTACATGGAGAAGCACGCCGTCAGCCGCCTGGTGGGCGCGCCCCCGGGGTACGTGGGCTACGAGGAGGGCGGGCAGCTGACGGAGGCGGTGCGGCGGCGCCCGTACAGCGTGGTGCTGTTCGACGAGATCGAAAAGGCGCATCCGGACGTGTTCAACATCCTGCTGCAGATCCTGGATGACGGCCGGGTGACGGACAGCCAGGGGCGGGCGGTGAACTTTCGCAACACGGTCATCATCATGACCAGCAACATCGGCAGCCCGCTGATCCTGGAGCGCGCCGGCGAGCTGCAGGACCGGGGGACGGCCCAGGCGGTGGAGAACGCGGTGCTGGGCGAGCTGCGGCGCCACTTCCGGCCCGAGTTCCTGAACCGCGTGGACGAGGTGATCGTCTTCCGCCCGCTGGGCCGCGGCGAGCTCAAGACCATCGTGGACCTGCAGCTGCGGCGGCTGGAGAAGCTGCTGGCGGACCGCAAGCTGGCGCTGCGGGTGACCGACGCGGCCAAGGCGGTGATCGCGGAGGAGGGGTACGACCCCGCCTACGGCGCCCGCCCGCTCAAGCGCGCCATCCAGCGCCTGGTGCAGAACCCGCTGGCGCTGCACGTGCTGGAGGGCGAGTTCGAGGACGGCGACACGGTGGTCGTCGACCGGGACCCGGCCGGCCCGGGGCTGGTGTTCCGCGCCGGCGGTGCGGAGGCGCCGTTTGGGGATGCGGCGTCGGCAGAGGCGGCGTAGGGCGGTACGAAGGTACGAAGGTACGAAGGTACGAAAGGTACGAAGGTACGATAGGACCAGAGTACGGGAGCAGGGTGGCCGGCCGCGGTTTTCGGCGGTTGAAACCGCGGCTGGAAAGTCACGAAGCCCGCCTTCGCGGGCTGGAATCGGAAAGCCCCGTCTCGCCTGGCGATACGGGGCTTTTTCGTATCCTGTACGGCGGGCCGTGCGCTTGACCCTGCCGTGCCTCGCTGCTACCTGTTGAGGTGATCCTTTTCCGTTCACCCCGGCGAGGAGGCACGCATGCGCAAGCTCAATCTCTCCCTTGAGCACCTGGCGGTGGAGACGTTCGCCAGCGAGGAGCGGGGGGCAGATGCGCGCGGCACGGTGCACGCGCACGACTCCTTCTACGAGACGTGGGAGGACTATTCCTGCGCCTATGTCGAGACGTGCGGGAACTGGCGGACGTGCTACATCGACTGCACGATGGACCTCTGCACCCGCCGCTGGTGCTGAGCTCGCCGCCCAACTCCTGATGGGTGGCAGCGCGAAGCCCCTCTCCCGGACACCGGGGGAGGGGCTTCTCCGTCGTTTCCTTACTCTCGTACCTTCGTACCTTCGTACACTCAATCCTCGCCCGCGCCAGTCCCCGCGGCGGTCCCCGCGCTCTGACCGTCCTCGTCCTTGCGCAGCGTCAGCTTGTAAACCTCGGCGGGGGCGTTGGGCTTTACGCGCACGGACTTGGCGGGGATGCCCACGTTCACGTGGTACGGGCGCACGTCCTTGGTGGCCAGGGCCATGGCGCACACCATGGCGTTGTCGCCCACGTGGGTTCCGGCCAGCACCGTGGCGTGGTAGGTGATGCGCACGCCGTCGCCGATGACCGTCTTG
>Ga0190267_10000230_pt1 | contig 12101 bp, 12 predicted proteins | sample Popmic239T_FD_140332 | JGI IMG/M metagenome (GOLD analysis project Ga0190267, IMG submission 140332) | Populus adjacent soil microbial communities from riparian zone of Oak Creek, Arizona, USA - 239 T | ecosystem: Environmental > Terrestrial > Soil > Riparian zone | place: USA: Arizona... | reverse complement strand
TTGGGGGGCGGCGCCTGGTGGGGGGGGGGGGGGGGGGGGGGGGGTTGCCGCGGGGGCGGGCGCCGGTCGTGCGCGGCGCGGCGCCTTGGCCCGACGACACCGGCTTGGTCGCGGGCGTGCCGCCACCGCCCACACCGCCGCTGCCGGTCAGGCCCGACGCCGCCGCCGCGGCAGGGGTCAGCGGCGCGCCCACTGCGGCACCGCCGCCGCGGGCCAGGATCCGCTGGCGGATCTGGGCGTAGCGGGGCTCGCGCTCTTTCAGCACCGCCAGCACCGGCGAGGCGATGAAGATCGACGAGTAGGCGCCGGTCAACAGGCCGATGGTCAGGGCCAACCCGAAGTCCTGCAGCGCGGTGGCGCCGAGCACGTAGGCGCCGATGATCAGCACCGACAGCACTGGCAGGATGGCGACCAGGCCGGTGTTCAGCGACCGCATCAGCACCTGGTTCATCGACAGGTTGACGGTGTCGGCGTACGTCATGCGCCCGGACGCGGCGAGGCCGCGCGTGTTCTCCTCGACTTTGTCGAAGACGACGATCGTGTCGTACAGCGAGTAGCCGAGGATGGTGAGGAAGGCGATCACCGTGGCCGGCGTCACCGCGAAGCCGGACAGCGAGTAGACGCCGACGGTGATGAGGATGTCGTGCACCACGGCCGACAATGCGGCCAGCGCCATCTTCCACTCGAACCGCAGCGAGATGTAGGCGGCCACTGCGATGAAGAAGAAGATCAGCGCCCGCCGGGCCTTGTTGGTGATGTCCTCGCCCCACGACGGGCCGACGGTGTTGAGGCTGACGTCGTCAGGCGAGATCTTGCCCGCCTCGGCCAGCCGCCTCGTGACCTCGTTGCACTTCGCCTTCTCGGACTCCTCGGCGCACTTCAAGTCGTGCTGCACGCGCACCACCCGGCTGGCGCCTTGGCCGATGACCTGGATCTTGGCGTCGCCCAGCCCCTCCGGCCGGACTGCGTCCCTGGTGTCCTCGACCGACAGCGTGCGCGAGCTCACGTCCCACGCGGTGCCGCCCTTGAAGTCGATGCCCAGGTTCAGCCCCTGCGTCCAAAGCGAGACGAGGCCGAGCAGGATCAGCGCCGTCGACAGCAGGAACCAGATCTTCTTGCGGCCGATGAACTCGTACGAGGTCTCGCCGTGGTAGAGCCGGTGGAGCAGGCCGCTCTTGATGGGCCCGTTGTCGACGTTGCTCACGACGGTCCTCCGGGGGACGTGGCGGCCAGTCCTCGGGCGACGCCGAAGAACCTGGCCTCGGTGAAGAGGCGGTTTCGGCCGAGGAGCACGACCATCGGTCGGGTGAAGAAGTAGGCGATGACCATGTCCATCAGGGTGGACAGGCCGAGGAAGAAGGCGAAGCCTCGCACCGACCCCACGGCCAGGAAGTACAGCAGGGCGGCGCCGATCAGCGACACGAGGTCGGCGGCGATGATCGTGCGGTAGGCCCGGGAAAAGCCCCGGTCCACAGACGACCGGATCGTCTTGCCCGCGCGTATCTCGTCTTTGAGCCGCTCGAAGTAGACGACGTACGAGTCGACGGTGACGCCCACCGAGATGATGATGCCGGTGGCGCCGGCCAGGCTCAGGGCGAGGCCGCTCGTCTGCCCCATCAAGACGACGAGCGAGTACATCAGCATCCCCGACACGATCAGGCCGAGCAGCACCACGATCCCGAGGGCCCGGTAGTACACGATCATGTAGAGCAGCACGAGGCCGAGGCCGATGATGCCGGCCAGGATGCCCGCCCGCAGCGAGTCCTTGCCGAGGGTCGCCGAGACCTCCTGGGTCGTGGCCTGCTTCAGGTCGACCGGCAGCGAGCCGTAGCGCAGCACGAGAGCCAGGTCCTTGGCCTCGCTCTCTTTGAAGTCGCCGCTGATCTCGCCCTTGCCGTCGGTGATCGCCTCACGGAACTGCGGCGCCGACATCACCTCGCCGTCCAGCTCGATGGCCACCTGCCTGCCCGTGTACTTCTGCGACAAGGTGGCGAGCTGCTTGGCGCCGTCACCGGTCGTCTCGAACTCGACCGCCCACTGGCCGTCCGGGCGGAACGTGGCCCGGGCCGTCTTCAGCACCCGGCCGTCCATCTCGCTCGGGCCGAGCTGGAGCCGGGGCCCGTCGGGCTCGCCCTTCATCGGCAGCACGACGGTGGCCTCGCGCTTGTTCTCCTCGCGGCTCGTCGTCGGGATCTGGGCCGGGACGGTGGTCGACGTGGTGGGCGCGTTGGGGTCGGGCGGCGCCGTGGACGGCGTGCTCGGCGTGCCGGGGGCGGTGGTGGTCGTCGTCGGGTCCGGGTTGGCGTTGTAGGGCTCGATCGGCGCCAGCACGGGCCGGAAGCGCAGCTCGGCGGTCTGGCCGACGAGGTCCAGCGCCCGCTGCCGGTTCTTCACGCCGGGGAGGGCGACGATGATCGACTCGCCCTCGATGTGGATGTCGGGCTCGGCCACGCCGAGGCCGTCCACGCGGTTGCGGATGATGCCCTCAGCCTGCTTGAGGACCCCCTCAGGGACGTCGGTCGTCGGCTGGAGCACCACCGACAGCCCGCCTTGGAGGTCGAGGCCGAGGCGGGGCGAGTTGCCGGATGCCAACGTCGCCGCCAACGACCCGACCGCCAGCACCACGATCACCAACAGGGAGACCACCAGGCCTCGCCGCATCTACGCCCCCTCTTCGTCGACGGCGTCGCCGGTCGCCACCGTCTCGTCCTGCAGCCGCCTGCTGACCGCCGCCCGCAGGAACGTGACCACGACGTCCGGGGCCACCTCCACACGGGCGTGCTGGTCGTCCAGTCCCACGATCCGCCCCACGACCCCGCCCGCAGTGACGATCCGGTCCCCCGCTTCCAGCGACATCACGAGCTCCCGCTGGGCGCGCAGACGCTGCTGCTGTGGCCGAATGACCATCAGCCACATGAGGACAAAGAGTGCAAGGAGGATGACGTAACCACCCATGGAGCCCTTCCCGAAACGTGGGGGACAAAAGGCGACGGGTCAGGTTAGCCAATCGTCAGGCCCAGACCGCCGCGACCTCCCGGCGCAGGTCGCTGAGCGTGCCCGCCTCGATGGCGTCCCTGGCCTGCTGCACGAGCGCCAGCGTCCACGCCACGTTGTGCAGGGTCATGAGGCGCGGCGCGGTCGGCTCGTTCACCTGCATCAGGTGGCGCAGGTAGGCGCGCGAGTAGCGGGCGCACACCGGGCAGCCGCACGCGGGGTCGAGTGGGCCGTCGTCTGTGGCGTAGGCCGCGTTCTTCAACTGGTAGCGGCCCACGCTGGCCAAGACGGTGCCGTGGCGGGCCAGGCGCGTCGGCAGGACGCAGTCGAACATGTCGACGCCGCGGGCGATGGCCTCCACCAGGCCGACCGCGTCGCCGACCCCCATCAGGTAGCGCGGCTTGTCGGCGGGGAGCTCGGCGACGGCGGCCTCGAGGGCGGGCAGCATCTCGTCCCGCGACTCGCCGACCGACAGGCCGCCGATGCCGTAGCCGTCGAAGTCGAGCTCGACCGTGCGCTGGGCCGACTCCGTGCGCAAGGCAGGGTCGACCCCGCCTTGGACGATGCCGAACAGCGCCTGCGTGGGGTGGTCGCGGGGATGGGCGCCGCGGGCCCGGGCGGCCCAGGCCGCGGTCCGCTCGACGGCGAGGCGGACGGTCTCGGGCGGCGACGGGAGGGGCGGGCAGACGTCGAGCACCATCTGGATGTCGGCACCCAACTGCTGCTGGATCTGGACTGCGGTCTCGGGCGTGAGGCGGTGGAGGCTGCCGTCGTAGGTGGAGCGGAACGTGGCGCCGTCGTCGTCGACCTTGGGCTGGAGCGAGAACACCTGGAACCCGCCCGAGTCGGTGAGGAAGTGCCCGCCCCAGCCGGTGAAGCCGTGCAGCCCGCCCAGGCCGGCCACGGTCTCCGCGCCGGGGCGCAGCATCAGGTGGTAGGTGTTGGCCAGGGCGATCTCGCAGCCGAGGGCGTCCAGGTCGTCGGCGCTCAGCGTGCGGACCGCGGCGCGGGTGCCGACCGGCATGAAGCACGGCGTGCGGAACGTGCCCCTCGGCGTGGTGACGAACCCGGTGCGGGCCTGGCCGTCGGTGGCGGTCACGGTGGCGGTGACGGCGCTCATCGTCGGCCGACCAGCATGGCGTCGCCGAAGCTGAGGAACCGGTAGCCGTCGGCGAGCGCCGTCTCGTACAGCGAGCGCCAGCGGGGCCCGCAGAACGCGGCCAGAAGCAGCAGCAGCGACGACCGGGGCATGTGGAAGTTGGTCAGCAGCACGTCGACCACCTGGAAGTCGTAGTCGCCGTGGATGAACAAGTCGGTGCGTCCGGCCAGCTCGCCTCGCGCCGCGGCCGACTCCAGGGCCCGCACGCTGGTCGTCCCCACCGCCACGACCCGCTCGGCCGCCTGCACCGCGTCCCACGTCTCGGCCGGCACGACGTAGGCCTCGGAGTGCATCACGTGGTCCTCAGGCCGCTCGGCGGTCACCGGGCGGAACGTGTCGAGCCCCACCACCAGCTCGACGGCGGCCAGCCCGATCCCCCGCTCCCGGCACCGGTCGAGCACCTCGGGCGTCAGGTGCAGGCCGGCGGTCGGCGCGGCGGCCGATGCGGGCCGGCGGGCGTAGACCGTCTGATACCGCTCCGGATCGGCCAGCGGCGTGGTGATGTACGGGGGCAGCGGGACCTCGCCGTGGGCCTCGGGCTCGACCAGCAGCTCGACCCGCCGCCGGCCGCCGTCGAGCACCTCGCCCGCCACTGCCACAGCGACGTCGCCGTGGTACAGCACCGTCCCCGGCACCACCTTCCGGCTCGGCCGCACCAGGCACTCCCACCAGCCAGGCCCGTCGGCGCCACTGGGTTCGAGCAGGAAGACCTCGACCGACCCGCCCGACGCCTTGGTCAGCCGCAGGCGGGCAGGCAGCACCCTCGTGTCGTTGACGACGAGCAGGTCGCCGGGCCGCAACAGGTCGGGCAGGTCGCGGATCCTGGCGTGGCAGACGGCGTCGTCGACGGCCGCCAACAAGCGGGCCGAATCCCTCGGCTCCGCCGGCGACTGGGCGATGGCCGACTCCGGAAGTGTGTAGTCGTAATCATCCATGCCGGGGGCCACGGCAGGACTTTTCCATGCCCGACCCGAATCACAAGAACCGGGGTCGAACGTCAATCCAAGGACATTTGTAGGGGCGGCAAGTGGCACTTCGTGCAGATGACGTCGACCTGGGCCGCGATCGCGTCCTGGTCGAGCAGTATCAGGAAGGCGACGTAGCCGCCTTCGAGGACCTCTATCGCCGCTATTACGGGCGCCTGTTCCGCTTCTGTCTGCGGCGCACGGGCGACCCGCACGAGGCGGAGGAGCTGACCCAGGAGGCGTTCGCGCGGGCCTATCGGGCCATGCCCATGCTTCGCGGCGAGCGGCGCTTCTACCCGTGGCTGTCGGTGATCGCCTCGCGGCTGTGCATCGACTCGCACCGGCGCGCCGGGCGCACCGAGCCGACCGCCGACGTCGATGCGGGCCTGGTGTCGGACCCCGACCACCTCGCCGCCGCCGTCGACCACGACCTCTTGCACCAGGCCCTCGAGCGGCTCAACGACCGCCACCGCGAGGTGCTGCACCTGCGCGAGCGCGAAGGCTGGTCGTACCAGCGCATCGCCGACCACTACGGCATCACCATGGGCGCCGTGGAGGGGCTGCTGTTCCGGGCCCGCCAGGCGCTGCGCCGGGAGTTCCTGTCGGTCGCAGGCCCCGAGGCGGGTCTGGCCGCCGCCTCCCCGCTGGCCCTGCCGCTGCTCGGCCGCCTGAGCCGCCGCGTGAACTCGTGGCGGCTGCGCATGGCCGACTGGACCGCCTGGGCCAACATCCCGGCCATCGCCGCCAACACGGTGGGGGCGGCCATGGTGGTGACCACCGCGGCGGGCCTGGTGACCTCGGTCGTCTCGCCCACTGCGCCGAAGCCGATGACGCTGCTGGCCAGCACCACGGTCGCCGAGACCCGCTCGACCGCCGACGTGGTCGGCGTCGCGGTGGCCCACAACCGGGCCGCGATACCCGCCGCCACGGTGGCCAAGCCTGCCGCCGCCGCCCCGCAGAGCCAGTGGGTGGCGCCCGGCATCAAGCCGCAGACGAGCGGCGCCGTCGCCGACACCACCAAGCTGACCATCGTCTACGACGACTCCGGCAAGGACCGCACGGAAGAGCAGCCGGTCGCCGTGGCCGTCCCGCACACGCCCGTCGTCGCCGGCGTCGATCCGAACAAGATCGCCGACGACACCGCCAAGAACGGCGCCTACTACGTGGACCAACTCGAAGGAGAGCAGCCGTGAACCGCCGCCGCCGCCTCGTCATCATCGCCGCCGCCGTGTTGGCGAGCTTCGCCGGCTCGACCGTCGCCGCCAGCGCGACCGGGACCAACGGCGCCAACGAGAACCGCCAGGGCGACTGGTGGTGCGTCTACGTCGAGACCGTCACCTTCGGCGTCTGCCAGGGCAACCCGCTGCCTGAGCGCCTGCCCCTCCCCGAGGACCGCCCCCGCCTCTAGACGGCCCAGCCGTCTGCACATGACAGCACGGACTGCGCGGCGAGAAAGCCGCGTGCCGTCCGAGGCCGGCGCCCGTCGTCTGGGTGCCAACCTGTCGGCCAGCCCGCCCGAACGGCACCCAAACAGGGCGCCAGGGCGTGCCGGCGGGAACAGCCCGGCAAAGAAGGTTCAAAGCCCCCGTATGGGGAAGAGTGCGCCCATGCACCGCGCCCTCGTTCTGGGGGTGACCGCTGCAGTCGTGCTGCTGGGAGCACCGAGCCCGTCATCAGCCGCTGGGGTCACTCGTACTGCACCGTTCGATTTCGGCATCCAGTGCCTGACGCGCGACGCCAGCGCGGGCACGAAGGTGGGCAGCGTCGGCCCACCGTACGGCTGCGACGTGGTGCCTGACCCCGAGGCGGTGGGCGGGCGGCTCACGACCGTGCAGCGGGGCGCCAGCGGCAGCGGCGGGGTGATCGTGACCGGCACCAACGTCGCCGGTGCGGTTGCCCACGCCACCGTCGGCAAGATGTGGGCCGCCACCGGCGTGAACGTGAACAGCGGGGCAGGCGGGCCGCTGAAGGCGTCGGCCTCGGCCAGCGGCTACGTCTGCCTGTCGATCTCGTACGGCTCGGGCTTCGAGCTGGTCCGGTCCTGTGGCACGTCGCCGTCGGCGTCGGTGGCCGCATCGCCGAACATCAACTACACGATCCAGGTGACGCTGCGGGACGGCCCGCCGGAGTCGGTGTCGACGGTCGGCCCGTGCCCGCCGAACATGGTCGTGACCTGCTCGGGCGGGGCGGCGGCGTCGTCGAGCTCCCAGTCGGCGACGGTGAGCTCGATCAGCTACTCGATCGGCTGAGCGGCAGGGGCGTCGTCGAACAACCCCGGCGTCTCCGGCTTGGCGTGGGCCACCGCGGGCAGGCCGAGGTGCTGCCAGGCTCCGGCGGTGGCGACCCTGCCCTGCGGCGTGCGCTTGAGCAGGCCGAGCTGGAGCAGGAACGGCTCGTAGACGTTCTCGACGGTCTCGGTCTCCTCCCCCACTGACACGCTGAGGGTGGACAGGCCGACGGGGCCGCCGCCGAACCGGCTGCACACGGCGGACAGGATGGCGCGGTCGACCTTGTCGAGGCCAAGGTGGTCGACGCCGAACAGGGTCAGCGCCTCGTCGGCGAGCGACTTGTCGACGACGCCGTTGCCGCGCACCTCGGCGAAGTCGCGCACCCGCTTCAGGAGGCGGTTGGCGATGCGGGGCGTGCCCCGGCTGCGGGTGGCGACCTCGTGGGCGCCGCCTGGCCCGAGGGTGACCCCGAGGATGGCGGCCGCCCTGGTGACGATCTCTTCGAGGTCTTCGGGCGGGTAGTGGTCGAGGCGGGCGACGAAGCCGAAGCGGTCGCGCAGCGGGCCGGTGATGAGGCCGGTGCGGGTGGTGGCGCCGATCAGCGTGAAGCGGGGCAGGTCGAGGCGGATCGAGCGGGCGGCCGGGCCCTTGCCGATCACGATGTCGAGCTGGAAGTCCTCCATGGCCGGATAGAGGATCTCCTCGACGGCCCGGCCCATCCGGTGGATCTCGTCGATGAACAGCACGTCGCCGTCGTGCAGGTCGGTGAGGATGCTGGCCAGGTCGCCCGCGCGGACCAGGGCAGGGCCGCTGGTGACCCGCATGCCGACGCCGAGTTCGGCCGCCACGATCCCGGCCAGGCTGGTCTTGCCCAGGCCGGGCGGGCCCGCGAACAGCAGGTGGTCGGCGGCCTGGCCCCGGCGGCGGGCCGCTTCGAGGAGGATCTCGAGGTGCTCTTTGAGCTGGGGCTGGCCGATGAACTCGGTGAGCCGGCGGGGCCGGAGGGTGACCTCTTCGGCCGCCTCGATCGGGTCGGCGGCCGCCGTCGTCAGCACCTCCTCGCGCGGGCTCATCGGGCGGCCACCGCGAGCTGGCGGAGGGCGGTCTTGAGCAGGTCCTCGACGGTGGCGCCGTCGTCGTCGGGCAGGCCCTGGGTGGCCAGGCGGACTTCGTCGACGCCGTAGCCGAGCCCGGCCAGCGCGGCCCGGACCTCGCTGACCGGCGTCTGCTTGGCGGGCGTGGCGCCGACCGGCACCAGGTCGACGTGGATGTCGATGTCGAGCTTGGCCTTCAGTTCGAGCAGGAGGCGGGCGGCGGTCTTCTTGCCCACGCCGGGGATCATGGTGAGCGAGTCCACGTCGTCGGTGGCGACGGCCCGGGCCAGGCTGGCGGGCGAGAGGGCGCTGAGGATGGCCAGGCCGAGCGCGGGTCCGACCCCGTGGGCGCTGAGCAGGGCCTCGAAGCACGTGCGCTCCTCGCGGGTGGCGAAGCCGTAGAGGACGAGGGCGTCCTCGCGCACGTGGGTGTGGACGTGGACGAACACGGCGTTGCCCAGGTCGCCGAGGCCGGCCAGCGTGGGCGCTGCCATCGTGACCCGGTAGCCGACGCCGTTGACCTCGATCAGCGCCTCCCCGCTGGCGAAGCGGTCGAGCAGCACCCCGCGCAGCGACCCGATCACCGCAGGGCCGCCTCGACTCGGGCCAGCCGGGGGGCCAGCGTGAGGTGGCAGAGGGCCAGCGCCAGCGCGTCGGCGGCGTCGGCGGGCTTGGGGCGCTCCGGGAGCCGGAGGAGGGACTGGACCATGCGCTGCACCTGTTCCTTGGTGGCGGCGCCGTAGCCGGCGACGGCCTGCTTGACCTCGTTGCTCGTGTACTGGGCGACGCTGCAGCCGGTGCCAGCGGCGGCGGCGAGGGCGAGCCCGCTGGCCTGGCCGACCGACATGGCCGTGCGCACGTTGGTCTGGAAGAACACCCGCTCGACGACCACGGCGTCCGGCCGCAGCTCGTCGAGCAGGGCCTGGATCTCGTGCAGCAGGGCGGCCAGGCGGGTGGGCAGCGGGTCGGTGGTCGGGGTGGTGATCACCCCGGCGCGGACCGCGTGGTAGCCGGCCCGGTCGCGCCGGACCGCGCCGTACCCGCAGCGGGACACCCCGGGGTCGATGCCCAGTACGAACACTCGTTCGACGATACCCGCCCCCCACCCCCTCGTGGTGGACCCCCGTCCGACAATCCACAGCACCTGCTGCTGTGGATTGTCGGAGAAAGGCGCTAGGGGTGGTTGAGCCAGATGTGGTCGGTGGTGACCAGGGCGTGGGCGGCGCGGAGGAGGTCGTTGCGCCAGCCGTTGCCGGGCACGCCGTAGGTCGAGCCGGGGTAGTCGGCCGCGCACGCCGTCGCGCCCGCCGACTCCGTGCCGGTCGTGGTGCTGATCGCCCACGCCCCCGCCGAGGTCAGGCAGGCGAAGCGGAGCACGTCGGTGCAGGGCTTGGCGTCGAAGCGGCCGTCGGCAGCCTGGGCGGCGCAGTCGGTCGATGACGTGGGCGGCGCCGTCCGCCAGCTCCACACCATCGCGGCCAGCTTGCCGTCGTCGGGCATGAGCTGGTCGAAGCCGACGATGTTGACGCCGCAGCGCACCATCTCCGCCGCGTCGGCAGGCCCGATGTCGGTGCTGCCCGAGTTCATCGCCGTCAGCCAGGTGCTGTCGCCGAAGTACCGCCGGAACGTGGAGCCGCCCAGCTTGGCGGTGCGGTCGGCCGTGCACTCGGCCGCGTCGTAGGGCGCGCTGCCGCTCTCGTCCCACGCGCCGCCCCGGGAGTGAACGACCTCGCCCCACGGCGTGCCCAGGCCGTCGCCCGCGCCGCAGTTGCCCACCAGCAGGACCCGTGCGCCGGCCGCCTTCATGTCGGCCCTGCTCGTCGACAACGGCATGTCGGCGCACGGCGTGGCGGCGGGCGGCTTGTAGATCATCGAGCCGGGGAAGGCGGCGTCGAGGAGCTGGGCGGCGACGGTGTGGGCCTGCGTCCCGCCGCCAAGCTGGTTCTCCAGGTAGAGGAACACGAACTCGCCGGGGTGGGCGTCGAGCCACGTGCGGACCTCGGCCAGGCCGTCCTGGAAGGGCCGGTCCCACGTGCAGCCGATGTGCACGCCGGGCACGATCGCGCTGTTGCCGTGGCACAGCGTCACCCAGTGGCCGTTGGTCGCCACGGTGCCGAACGGGCTGGGCACCCAGTGCAGGTCGAGCTCGAGGAAGCGCACGTCCATGTCGAGCTGGTCGGTGATGCCGTAGACCTGGTTGGGGTCCTGATTGGTCAGCGTCGAGAAGTACGACGAGGAGTTGAAGGTGTTGTGGGTGTGGACGATCTGGGCCTCGCGCAGCGGCAGGTCCTCGTCCAGGGCGCGTTGGCCGGCCAGGGCCTTGTGGGTGTCCGACGACTGGTACGCAGCGATCTCGGCGGGCGTGATGCTGCGGCCGTCGACCGGCTCGCATAGGGCGGGGGCGACGGTCTTGCGGCAGCCGGCGGCGGCCCCCCAGTCGATGGCCTCCAGCGATCGGCACGACCGCTCGGGCGCGCCGCCGTCGCGGCACTCGTCGACGACGTCGTGGAGGCTGGGGGCGGCGATGGCGGCTGCGGGCAGGCCCAGCAGGGCGGCAGCGATGACGAAGAGCACGAGTTTCCGCACGTCGATAAGAGTTCGACGCCCGCCCCGCCCCCTCCCCCGCCATTCCCCAACGCCGCTCCCCCCGCCGTTCTTTGAACGCCTGGCCCGCCTGGGGCGGGCTCAGCGTTCAAAGTTCGCTGAGGTCGGCGGATTTAGGCGGCGGCGGCGGACTGCTTGATGGCGGCGACCAGCTCGTCGGTCTTTTTGAAGGTGAGCCCGTGGGCGGACCGGTGGGCGTAGCGGATCACGCCGGCCGCGTCGATCACGAAGACCGAGCGCTTGTAGAACCCGAGCGGACCGAGGATCCCGTAGGCGGCGCCGATCGACTTGTCCTCATCGGCGAGCAGCGGGAACTTGAACCCGCCCTGCTTGCACGAGAACTTCTCGTGGCTGTCCACCGACTGCGGGCTGATCGCCAGCACCTGCGCGCCGAGACCGTCGAACTCCTCGAAGTCATTGGAGTACTGGTTCAACTGCGTGGTGCAGACCGGCGTGTTGTCGCCTGGATAGAAGACCAGCAGCACCGGCTTGCCCCGGAACGCCGACAGCGCGTAGTCCTGCCCGCCCGTGCCCGGCAGCGTGAAGTCCGGAGCGACGTCGCCGACACCAACCCGCCCGGCCACCTCAGGCCTCCACCAGCTCGATGATGTGATCGGGGATGTCGAAGTTGCTGTAGACGTTCTGCACGTCGTCGTGGTCCTCTAAGGCGTCGATCAGGCGGAGCACCTGCTTGGCCGCGCCCTCGTTGTCGAGCGGGACCGTCGTGGTGGACAGCAGCGTGAGCTCGGCCGAGTCGAAGGCGATGCCCGCCTCTTCCAAGGCGCCGCGCAACTGCTGCAGGTCCGACGGCTCGCAGGTGAGCTGCCAGGTGTCGCCTTGGTCCTGCAGGTCTTCAGCGCCCGCGTCCAACGCGACCAGCATCAGGTCGTCCTCGGTCACCGCCTTGGGCAGGATCACCACGCCCTTGCGGTTGAACTGCCACGACACCGCCCCGGGCTCGGCCAGCGACCCGCCGTTCTTCGTGAAGATGTTCTTCACCTCGGCGCCGGTGCGGTTCCTGTTGTCCGAGAGGCACTCCACGATGACCGCCACGCCG
>Ga0190267_10000229_pt1 | contig 12117 bp, 9 predicted proteins | sample Popmic239T_FD_140332 | JGI IMG/M metagenome (GOLD analysis project Ga0190267, IMG submission 140332) | Populus adjacent soil microbial communities from riparian zone of Oak Creek, Arizona, USA - 239 T | ecosystem: Environmental > Terrestrial > Soil > Riparian zone | place: USA: Arizona... | reverse complement strand
GTTCTCGGGGGTGCCGCCCTTCGAGGCCACCAGCGCGTACTGGCCGTCGTGCTCGACCTTCATCAACGGGGTCTTGCGGACCGCACCGGTCTTGGCGCCCCTCGTCGTGATGATGATGATCGGCCACTCCGTGTTCTGCAGGGTGTTGGCCTCCTGGCCGCCGCTGCGCTCGTAGGCCTCGACCTGCTCGCGCACCCAGTCCCACGGGCTCGGCTCGTAGTCGCCTTGGATCGTCATGCCCTGCAACGTACGCGGCTGTCGGCGCTCGTCGTTTCAGCGGCGGCGAAACGGGGAGGGACGGGGGGTGATCGACTGGGCCGCGTCGCTCGGCTCGCCCGAGTTGTACCTGGTGATCGCGCTGCTCGCCTTTGCCGAGACGGCCGTGTTCGCCGACGTGGTCGTGCCCGGCGAGGTCGGGATGCTTGTGGTGGCGGCGGCCGGCGCGTCGGCCGGCCTGTCGTGGCCCGCGCTGGTGGTGTGCGCGGCGGTCGGCGCCGCGCTGGGCGACACGGTCAGCTTCGGCATCGGCCGCCGATGGGGCTCGCGGGTCATCGGATGGCAACGGCGGCGGGGCGGGCGCGGGTCGGCGGCGGTGGACCGGGCGGTGAAGACGGTGGCCGACCGGGGCGGCCCTGCCGTCCTCGTCGGGCGGTGGATCGGCGTGCTGCGGGCGGTCGTGCCGGTGGTGGCCGGGTCCGGCTGCATGCCGCTGCGGCGCTTCCTCGGGTGGAACGTGGTGGCGTCGATCACGTGGGCCGGCGTCGTCGTCAGCCTCGGCTACCACGTCGGGCCGGCCGCGTCCCGGTTCGTGCAGCGGGCGGGCTGGGCCGCCGCCGCCCTCCTCGTCGCCGCGGGCGTGTGGTGGTGGCTGGCCCGCAAGCGCCGACGCACCGGCCCAGGGGCGGAGTCGCGGTTACGGACAGAGGCGCGTTTATGATGAGGCATGGCAGGCGAGACGAACCGCTTCTCCGAAGAAGGTCTGACGTTCGACGACGTGCTGCTTGTGCCGGCCGCGTCCGACGTCCTCCCCTCTGAGGCATCAACCGAGTCCTTCCTCACCCGCAACATCTCGCTGGCCGTGCCGCTGGTGTCGGCGGCCATGGACACCGTCACCGAGGCCAGGCTCGCCATTGCCATCGCCCGCCTTGGCGGCTTGGGCGTGATCCACCGCAACCTGCCCATCGAGGCCCAGGCCGACGAGGTGGACAAGGTGAAGCGGTCGGAGTCCGGGATGATCGTCGACCCGGTCACCCTGCCTGCCGACGCCACCATCGAGCGGGCCCAAGAGGTCATGGCCCGTTTCCACATCTCCGGCGTGCCGATCGTTGACGGCGAGCACCGCCTGGTCGGCATCGTGACCAACCGGGACCTGCGCTGGGAGGAGGCGGGGGACCGGCCGGTCTCCGAGGTGATGACGTCGAGCGGCCTGGTGACCGCCGCCGTCGGCACGACCCTCGAAGAGGCCAGGGCGCTGCTGGCCAAACACCGCATCGAGAAGCTGCCGATCGTCGGTCCCGACGGGACGCTGCGGGGCCTCATCACGGTCAAGGACATCCAGAAGCGGATCGACTACCCGATCTCCACCAAGGACGAGCAGGGCCGGCTTCGGGTGGCCGCGGCGGTCGGCACCGGGCCGGACTCGCTCGACCGGGTGGCGGCGCTGATCGAGCGGGGCGTCGACGTGATCGTCGTCGACACCGCCCACGGCCACGCCCGCTCGGTGCTCGAAACGGTGGCCAAGATCAAGGCCAACTGGTCGGTCGACGTGGTGGGCGGCAACGTCGCCACCGCCGAGGGCACGCTGGCGCTGATCGATGCGGGCGCCGACGCGGTCAAGGTCGGTATCGGGCCTGGGTCGATCTGCACGACCCGCATCGTCGCCGGCGTGGGCGTGCCCCAGATCACCGCCATCACCCAGTGCGCGGAGGCGGCCGCGTCGCACGGCGTGCCGATCATCTCCGACGGCGGCATCCAGTTCTCCGGCGACATCGCCAAGGCCCTTGCCGCCGGAGCGTCCTCGGTCATGCTGGGCAACGCCTTTGCCGGGGTCGACGAGGCGCCGGGCGAGATCGTCGTCCAGCAGGGCGAGCGGTTCAAGGAGTACCGGGGCATGGGCTCGCTGGGCGCCATGCAGGGCCGGTCGTTCTCGAAGGACCGGTATTCGCAGGCCTCGGTGGCGAGCGAGAAGGTCATCCCCGAAGGGGTCGAAGGGCGGGTGCCGTACAAGGGGCCGCTGACCCACATCGTCCACCAGTTGGTCGGCGGACTGCGCCAGGCCATGGGCTACTGCGGCGCCCGCACGGTGCCCGAGCTGCGGTCGGCCCGGTTCGTGCGGGTCAGCAGCGCGGCGCTGCGCGAGAGCCACGCCCACGACGTCGTCATCACCAAGGAACCGCCGAACTACCGGATGCTCTAGGTGGCGGTGCCGGCCTCGTCTTCGTCTTCGTCAGACGAGCACGTCGTCCGCAACCGGGCCGCGTGGGACGAGATGGCGACGCAGTACTTCAACGCCGGCCGGCGGAGTTGGGCCTCCGATGACATGGCGTGGGGCGTGTTCTGCGTGCCGCAGGCCAAAGCGCCGCTGATGCCGGAGGTCGACGGGCGCGACTGCGTGGAGCTCGGATGCGGGACTGCGTACGTGTCGTCGTGGATGGCGCGGCGGGGTGGCCGGGTCGTGGGGATCGACAACTCGCCGCAGCAGTTGGCGTCGGCGGCAACGTTCCAAGGCGAGTTCGGCCTGCGGTTCCCGTTGATCCACGGCAACGCCGAGCGGCTGCCGTTCCCAGACGAGTCGTTCGACGTGGCCGTGTCGGAGTACGGCGCCTCGATCTGGTGCGACCCCTACCGCTGGATCCCCGAGGCGGCGCGGGTCCTGCGGCCGGGCGGCGAGCTGTCGTTCCTGACCAACGGCCTGCTGTTCATCTTGTGCGTGCCCGACACCGACGCCGAAGGGCCTGCCGCCGACCGGCTGCTGCGGCCGTACCGGGGCATGCACCGGTTCGAATGGCCGGAGGAGGAGGGGGTGGAGTTCCACCTCGGCTTCGGCGACTGGGTGCGGCTGCTGCGGGGGAGCGGGTTCGAGGTCGAGGACTTCATCGAGGTCTGGCCCGAGCCCGGCGCCACGACGTCGTTCAAGTACGTCACCCCGGCGTGGGCCGAACAGTGGCCCGCCGAACAGATCTGGCGCGTCCGCAAGCGCCGCTGACCCGCCCCCTCTTTCACGCTTTTGGGCACGTTTTTGCACCGCAGGCGTGCAAAAACGTGCCCAAAACGGTGGGAGGGGGCGGGGTCAGCAGGGGCCGGGGCCGCCGGGGGTGAGCGAGTTGAGGCGGTTGACGGCGTCGGCCGCGGCCTGGCCCGAGAGCGGGATCGGCCTGCCGTGCCCGTCGATGCGGGCCGGGGCGAACTGGTGGCCCTTCACGCCGCCCGGCTCCAGCTCCACCGAAAGCAGCCCGGTCAGGTCGTTCGGGGGCTGGTTGTTGTACCAGACGAAGTTGCCCATCGAGTACCCGACCAGCTTGCCGCCGCCGAAGGTGACGCCCTGGAGCCGGTGCGGGTGGTGCCCGACGACGGCGTCGGCGCCCGCGTCCAGCAAGGCCCGGGCCAGCGACCCCTGCTTGCCGTTCGGGCAGTCGTGGTTCTCCTCGCCCCAGTGCACGACGACGACCACGTGGTCGGCCAGCGAGCGGCCCCGTCGGACCGCGGCCTGCGACGCGCCCACGTCGTACGCGTTGGCCACGCCGGGCCGACCCGGGCCTGCCGCCCAGCCCCCCGGCAGCACCTGCGTCAGGCCGACGATGGCGACGGTGCCGCCCGGCGTCGAGAGCACTGCGGGCGCGTACGCCTCGGCCGCGTCCCGTCCCGCCCCCACCGGCACCAGCCCGGCCCGGCGGACGTTGTCGATCGTCTCCAGCAGCCCGGCGGTGCCGTAGTCCATCGCATGGTTGTTGGCGAGCGACACCGCCTGCACGCCGCTCGAACGGATCGACGTCAGCAGCGAGTACGGCGACTGGAACACGTACTGCTTGGCCTGCGGCGAGCCGGCGGTGCCGACCGCGGTCTCGAGGTTCACGATGTTGACGTCGTTGCCGCCGAACAGCCCCGACATCGGCGCCAGCGGGTTGCCGCCGCTCGCCAGGTAGTTCGCCACCCGGCCCACGCCGTGCACGTCGCCGGCCACGCCGACCCGCAGCGAGGCGGGCACCGCGAGGATCGTGTAGCCGTTGCCGGTCGCGCTGCGCGCCATGCCCGCCGCGATCCTCGCCGCTCCCAGCCTGCCCACCGCCGAGCCGTGGAACCCGGCCGAGCCGAACGAGAAGACGCCGCCGTCCGACGCCACCATCCAATAGCCGCCGCCCAACGGAGGCGCCGCCATGCCGACGACCGGGCGGGCCAACTGCACGCCGCCCATCGACCCGTGGAACGAGGCCGACCCGAAGGCGAAGATCCCGCCGTCGGTGGCGACCATCCAGTAGCCGAGCCCGCCCGGCGACGTGGCCATGCCGACGATGGGCCGGTTCAGCGGCCAGCCCCCGGTCGAGCCGTGGAACCGCGCCGTCCCGAAGGCGAAGACGCCGCCGTCCGACGCCACCAGCCAGTACCCGCCGCCATCGGGGGTCGCCGCCATCCCGACGATCGGGCGGTTCAGCGGCCAGCCGCCGGTCGAGCCGTGGAACCGGGCCGAGCCGAACGAGAACACGCCGCCGTCGGAGGCGACCATCCAGTAGCCGCCGCCGTCGGGCGATGCCGCCATGCCGACGATCGGGCGGTTGAGCGGCGTGCCGCCCATCGAGCCGAAGAACGGGGCCGACCCGAACGAGAACACGCCGCCGTCGGACGCCACCAGCCAGTACCCGCTGCCGTCGACCGTCGTGGCCATGCCCACCACCGGCCGGGCAGGACGCAGCACGGTCGGGTCGCCAGGGGCCGATGCGTCGCCCAGCGCGACCACCGCAGGGCCGACGGTGGCTGCACCCGCAGGCACGCACAGACCGGTCAGGAGCAGGGCTGCGAGCGCGACTCGCCAGCGTCGGGGCACACCGCCCTATCGGCCCGAATCCCCCAAACGTGAGCCGCCACCCCCGCCGCCCAGCCGAACTTTGAACGCTGACGTACGGCGACGGTACGCAGGCGTTCAAAGTTCGGAAAGCGGCGAGGCGTGGTCAGGTGGCGGGGGCGAGGACGTCGATGGCGACCGACGCCCGCACGAGCGTCTCGCCGTCCACCCGGTCGACCTCGACCCGGTCGGCCACCGCCCGCACGATGAACAGCCCCCGGCCCCGCTCGGCGTCCTCGGCCGACAGCGCCTCGCCCGCATGCCCGAGCCCGCCCATCTCCGGCTCGACGCCGTCGTCGGCCACCTCGACCGTCGCCCACGACCCGACGAGCCGGATCTGGCAGCGGACCCGTGACGTGGCCGCCCGCACCGCGTTGGTCAGCAGCTCCGACGCCACCAGCCGAAGGTCTTCGACCGCGTCCGGCGTGACCCCCTGGGCGGTGAACCACCCCGCGCACTCGGAGCGCACGGTGGCGATCTCGCCGGTGTCCGGGGCCAGCGTCCACGACGCCGACGAGGCCACCGACACTGCCCGCAGCACCAGCACCAGCGAGTCGTCCTTGCGCGCCGCCCCGGCCAGGCACTCGCTCATCAAGCGGTCGGCCAGGTCCGACGCCGACGAGTCGGCCGGGGCCGACGCGGCCGTGCGCACCAGCACGTCGAGCCCTTCGAGGATGTCCTTGCGCGCCTCGACCAGGCCGTCGGTGTAGAGCACCAGCGCGTCGCCGGGCGACAGCGCGTCCTCGCCCATCAACTCGCTGCCCGCGCCCGGCCAGCCGATGGCGCACCCAGGCGCAGCAAGCTGGCGGACGGTGCCGTCGGGCGAGACGATCAGCGCAGGGGGATGGCCGCCGCCCGCGATCCGCACCCGGCCGGTCGTCGGGTCGTAGCGGGCGATGATGACCGTCGCCACCAGCTCCCTGGCCCCCGCGGCCAGCACCTCGTCGGCCTTGGCGACCAGCTCGTCGAGCGGCGTGCCCTGCAAGGCCAGGATCCGCAGGGTCGAGACGACGGCCAATGCGTCGCGGGTGGCCCGCACGCCGTGGCCCAGCACGTCGACCACCACAACGTGCACGTGGCCGCTCGGCAGCACGACCCAGTCATAGAGGTCGCCGCCGGTGGGCGACGTGGGCTCGGACGCCTCGAACACCACGGCCAGCTCCACCCCGTCGATCTCGGGAGCGGGCGGCGTCAGCGCCTCCTGCAACTGCTCGACGACGCTGCGGTGGGCGGCCTCGGCTGCGGCCAGCTCGCCGACCTGCTCGCGCAGCAGCTCCATCTCCTCCACCGGCGTGACGTCGCGGGCCACGATCACCAGCAGCCGGTCGGCGCCCTCGCGGGCCACCGAGTACGAACACGACAGGCGGACCTCGCGCCCGTCCACCGCAGTCATGCGCAGCTCCCGCGGCACGAACGAGTCGATCGCCCTGCCCTCCAACTGGATGGGCTCGTCGTCGAGCGTCCGCAGCCGCAGCGCCTCTGCGGGGACCCGCCCGCCCACCACCGCGGACGCGGGCAGCCCGGTGATCTCCTCGCACGCCGGGTTCCACGTGCGCACCCGGCCGTCGGCACCGATCGTGCACATGGCGTCGGACGTCGTGTCCACGATCTCGGCCAGCTTCTGGCGCTCCTCGACGACCGCCGCCACCAGCTTGCCCTTGACCAGGCTGGCCGCCGTCTCGCGGGCGAACGCCTCGATGACCGCGATCTCGCCCTCTTCGAACCCTTCCAGCCCGCCCTGGTCCAACACGACCAGCGCGCCGATCGGCTCGGTGTCGACCAGCGGCGCGGCCAGGCAGTTGCGCCAACCGGCCGCCTCCACCCGCGGCGACAGGGGGTGCCCGCTCACCCCGATGCGCGACGGGCCGCTGATGCCGACCAGGGCAGCCTCGAGGGAAGCGCCGCCCCGCTGGACCTCTCGAATGCTGAACCCGTCGTCCCCACAGTCGAGGGTGTGCACCTCGATGACGTCGCCCTTGAGCACGGCCAGTTCGACCGCCCCGGCCTCAAACGCGACCGCCACCTCGCGCAGGTACGACTCGATGGCGTCGTTGGGGTCGAACGGCGTGGCGAGGACGCGGGCGGCCCGGTGGAGCCCGGCCAGCCGCAGCCGGTCGGTGCGGGCGCCTGCGTAGCTGCGGTAGGCCAAGTGCTGCACGACGAGGGGCACCGGGAACAGCAGCACGCTGGCCGGGTGGGCGGCGTAAGCGATCACGAACAGCAAACCGGTGAGGCTGTTCACCACCCAGCCGATCGACCAGCCCGCGGCCAGGGTCGGCCCGAGCTCGCGCACGACGGTCATCGGCGACTGTCGCCGCACGATCCCCATGACCCCGGCGAAGGCGGCGTGGTTGACGATGCCGACCACCGCCAGCGCCGCCGCGATGGCGATCATCCCGCGGCCGGTGACCCCCGGCTCGGGCTGGATGTCCGACACCACCGCGGTCCCGATGGCGGCGGCCAGCGACCACTGGGCGACGTTGAACGCCGCCTTCATCGGCTGGTTGCGCCGCAGCACCGCGACAGCGATGGGCGCCAGGGCGGCGGCGGCCACCACGTGGACCGGCGGCCAGGCGAACAGCAGGGGGGCGAGCACCGCCTCGACCAGGTTGATCGAGGAGACCTCGCCGCGGTAGCGGAAGCGGACGAAGAGGTGCTCGGCCACAACGAGCAGGGGCACGAGCACGAGGTAGGCCCCGACCCGCGGCAGCCCCGGCGTGGGGACGTCGCGGTCGGCCACCATCGCCGTGGCCGCGACGGCGAGCGCCGCCAGCAGGATCGTGTAGACGAGGACGGCGGGTTGGGTCCGAGGCGCGCGGGCCTCTGCCGTCACCCCTCGATCACCGCCAGAGGCCGTACGTGGCAGAGCCCCCGATCGGCAGTCCGTGCGAGGTCGTCGACTCGGAGTTGCCGTCCCACGCGGTGCCCTGCGAGGGCTCATACATGTACCACGAGGTCCCGTACCAGGACGTGCCGTACCACGAGGTCCCGTACCAGGACGTGCCATTCCATTGGCTGTTGTACCAGGAGGTCCCGTACCAGGAGGTGCCCGCGAACTCCTCCTTGTCGTACTCCTCGCCGTTGGCCGCGTTCTCCCCGGTGATCTCCTGGCCGCACTGGCGGTCGACCTTGCTGCGCAGGTCGTCGCACAGCGCCCGGACGATCACCGAGCCCCGGCTGAGGTGGAGGAACCCGGAGCCGTCGCTGCGCACCACGCCGGCGTTGGCGTCGCCAGGGTTGCGCACCGAGTTGGCGGCGTAGACGTCGACCAGGCCCTTGCCCACCGCGAGCGGGTCGGCCAGCGAGGTCTTGCGGGCGGTGGCGAGCATCGCCGTCTTCACCTGGCCCGGCGTCCACTCGGGGTGCGAGTCGGCGAGGAGGGCGGCGGTGCCGGACACGAGGGCGGCCGACATCGAGGTCCCCGATGCCCGGCGGTAGTAGCCGGTGACGGCGGGGGAGCCCTTGGCCACCAGCGACTGCTCGATGGTGGAGCCGGGCGCCAGCACCGAGATCACCCGGGTGCCGGGGGCGACCACGTCGGGCTTGGCGATCGTGGCGCTGCCGCGGCCCGAGAACAGCGGGATGCGGTCGTCGTCGACAGCGGGGGTCTCCCGGTCCTCACTGGCGCCGACGGTGATGACGACGGGGTCGTCGCCCGGCTTGGTGACGGTGTCGTACTTCGGGCCGAGGTTGCCGGCCGACACGACCGTCGTGATGCCTGCGTCCCACGACCGCTCGACGGCCAGGTTCAGCGGGTCGACCCGGTAGTCCTGGCGGCTGTTGGTGCCCAGCGACAGGTTCAGCACCCGGATGCCGTACTGATCCTTCGACTGCACGACCCACTGGATGCCGGCCAGCACCTTGGACACGTCCGACGAGCCGTCCCGGCCCGCGATCTTCACCGAGACGATGCGGGTGCCGGGGGCCACGCCCTTGTAGGCGCCCTTCGACGCCGAGCCGCTGCCCGCGATAAGGGCGGCGAGGAAGGTGCCGTGGCCGTAGGTGTCGTCGCAGGACAGCTCGCCCGAGAGGTCGAGGCAGCTCTTGACCGTCGACGTGCCCGTGGGGCCGTTGCCCGGTTCGGTGATCGGGACGATGCGGCCGGCCAGGTCGGGGATGCCGGCGGTGGTGACGCCGGTGTCGATCAGGGCGACGGTGCGGGTCTCGTTGCCGTCGATGCCCTGCTTGTGCAGGCGGTCGGCGCCCAGCTCTTCGAGGGTGACCGGCTTGATGGTCGAGGTGTTGTCCGAGTCCGTGTTGGCGGTGACCGTCACCTTGTCGTCGGCGGTCACGTCGAGGCCCTGGGCCTGCAGGCGGGCGACGGAGGCGGCGGGCACCTTGGCGGCCACGCCGTCGACGATCGACAGCTCGAAGGTGACCGTGCCGCCGACACGGGTCACGGCCTGGGCGGCGGCCGCCGCGCCTGCTCCCGGCGCCCGCACGATCACGGCGGCGTCGGGGGCGGACGGACCGGTGGCAGCCTGGGTGCCGGGCGAGGCGGCCAGCAGGCCTGCCGCGGCGACGATGGCGGCTGCCAGGGCGCGCGGACGCCCCAGCCGTGGGGGGGTGGTGGTCGTCTTCGTCATCCTGGCTCCACTTCAAGGCCGCCGGCGAGGTCGGATTCTGAGCAGCATGTTATGGGCGTGTGTGGCAGCACGACCACTCTTCGCGTTTTCGCTGCTGTTCAAACGTCTACTTCGTTATGGAGACGGGTGACGCCTGCCCGCGATGACGCCACTCGGCCAGAACGGCGTCGCTGAGGGCGGGCCAGGCCTCCGCCGCCCATCCGCCGAACTCCCGGTCGGTGAGCGCCCCTAGGGCGAGGCCTGCGTCGGGGTCGACCCACAGGAAGGTCCCGCTGCGGCCGAAGTGGCCGAACGTGGCCGGCGAGTTGCCCCTCCCGGTCCAGTGCGGCGACTTCTGGCCGCGCACCTCGAAGCCGAGCCCCCAGTCGTTCGGGTGCTGGCGGCCGAAGCCGGGGAGCACGCCGTCGAGGCCGGGGAACGCGGGCCGACTGGCCAGGGCCAGCGTCTCGGCCGAGATCAGCGTCGGCACGAGCAGTTCGTGGGCGAGCCGCAGCAGGTCGTCGATGGTGCCGACCAGGCCGTGGGCGGGTGAGCCGTCGAGGCGGGCGCCGGTCATCTCAAGCGGCTCCATCACAGCCTCGGCCAGGTACTGCTCGAATGGCAGTCCGGCGCGATTTCCCACCATTTCTGCCATCACCTCGAAGCCCGCGTTCGAGTAGATGCGTCGAGCGTGCGGTGGGGCGAGCTGCTGGCTGCGGTCGTCGGGGGACAGGCCCGAAGCGTGGGCGAGATGGGCCGCGACCTCGTCGATCTCGACGGTGCCCTCCTCGACGGCCACCAGGGTCGCCAGCGCGGTGACGAGCTTGGTCACGCTGGCCCAGGGATAGGCCCGCTTGCGGTCGCCGCGGGTGGCGAGGGGGCCGGCGGTGTCGGCCACCCCGGCGGCGACGTGGTCGACCGGCCAGGCGTCGACCAGTTCGAGGGCGCGCACCGGTTGAGCCTTGCAGCACGGGGGTACGCGAGGCCAAGGCGTCGGAGGACGAGAGGACCAGAGAAGGAGTTGGCAATGGTGGAAAAGCGCGTGGTGGGCGTGTATGAGGACGACGCCGCGGCCCAGCGGGCCATCGAAGCGGCCGAGCGGGCGGGCGCGTCCAGCGTGGTGCGGGGCGGCCGGGCCGACCACGTCGCCTCGCTGCAGGACGAGATGCGCGAGGAGATGGAGCACACCTTCGTCGGCCCCGGCAACGTGGGCCCGTTCACGAAGGAGATGAGCAAGGGCGCCAGCCGGTGGACGCCGGTGTGGACGGTCGGCTTCATGGTGCTGGCGGTGCCGGTGGCGCTGATCCCGTTCGGCGGGTTCTCGTTCCTGACCCGGCTGGCCATCGTCGAGGCTGTCGCCTTGGCGGGCGGCGCCACCGTCGGGTTCATGTGGGGCCTGATCGTGGGCGACGGCAAGAAGGGCGTCGACGGGATCGACCTGCGTGAGCGCGACCTGGCCGCCGAGCGCGGCATCGTCGTCGGTGCCACCGTCGACGAGCGCGAGGCCGATCGGGTGGCCGACGCCATGGCCGCGCTGCAGCCGATCCGCCTCGACATCAGCGGCATGGAAGGCCAGCCGCTCTCCACCATCGCCACCGAAGAAGACCCCCGCCCGTAACCCCTTCCGACAATCCACAGCACCTGCTGCTGTGGATTGTCGGGGTTGGTCAGGCGGAGCGGCGGCTGCCGGCGTAGGCCGCGCCCACAACGGCGAGGCCGAGGCCGATCCCAGCGACGAGCATCCCGCTGTCGTTCCCGCCGTCGCTGCCGCCAGAGCCGGCGTGGAGCGGGACCTTCGCCAGGTCGAGCTGGGCGCACAGGTTCGTTGTCAGCTTCTGGCCGCTCTCGAACACCGCCAGGGCGAGCTGCCTCCCCGGGTCGCCGGCGACGCCGCACGCCGCCCCGCTCGCCACTGACTCCACGTCGACCGTCGGGCCGAGCCGCCCCTTGAGGACCTGGTCCACGCGGTAGGTGATCGTCACCTTCCGCCCGCCGTCGAGTATCCGGGTGCCGTCCGGCAGCGGCGCCGCGAGCGGGTCGTCGACCTTCACGACGGTGCCCACGAAGGCGATGTCGGCCATGTCGATCAGCTCGCGGTTGCTGTTGTGCGCGCACGAGCACGCCTGGACCGGAGGGGCCGGGCCGAGCAGAGCCCAGCCGAGGCCGAAGACGAACGAGAGCAGTGTGAGCGTGCGACCCCAGCGCATGCGCGCAGTGTGGCCTGTCAGGCGGCAGATGTCAGCGCGGGGCGCGCCGCGCAGGCGCGGGTGACGAGGTCGAGTCCGGCCAGGCCAGGGAGGCGGTCGATGTGCCGGTCGATGCGCGCCGCCGCGGCGCGGCCTTCGTCGTCGCCGAACAGGTGGCCGATGAGGAAGGCAACTTCGTCGTCGGGCCGCACCCCCGTGCCGACCGGGCTCCAGAACCGGCGCAACGCGAAGCGGGCGATCCTGCGGTTGGCCTTCGACGCGCCCAGCCGCTGTCGGGCCTCGGTGGCGT
>Ga0190267_10000228_pt1 | contig 12123 bp, 11 predicted proteins | sample Popmic239T_FD_140332 | JGI IMG/M metagenome (GOLD analysis project Ga0190267, IMG submission 140332) | Populus adjacent soil microbial communities from riparian zone of Oak Creek, Arizona, USA - 239 T | ecosystem: Environmental > Terrestrial > Soil > Riparian zone | place: USA: Arizona... | reverse complement strand
GGCGCTGCGGACCAGGTCCTCGGCCGCGTCGACGTCGGTAAGCGACGCGGTGTTCGAGTAGGGAGCGAAGCCGACGAAGGCGACTTTGCGGCCACCGGCCTTGACGACCGTGACCTGCCCCGGCAGCCCGGTCTGCTCGATCCCCGCTTCGCGCAGCGCCCGGATCGTCTCTTCCTCGCCCGCTTCGCCGTAGTCGAAAGAGTGGTTGTTGGCGTTCGACATCAGGGTGAAGCCGGCGTCGGCCAGATACCCGGCGTATTCCGGCGGCGCCCTGAAGGCGAAGCATTCGCTCGATCCGGGCCCGCACTTGGGCGATTCGGAGACGTCGGTGAGGGTGCCCTCGAGGTTGCCGAAGACGACGTCGCCCTTCAGCTCGCCTTCCAGCGGAGCGAAGTAGGAGCCGGGATCCGGCGGCAGCGTCGGCGTCATCCCCATCGCCGTGTCGCCGACGGCAGCGAGCGTCACCGTGCCGGCCGCGGCCCGCGGCCGGTCGGCCTCACGGTCCCCTGCGCCGCGCTGGGACGAGGCGCGGGAGTCCGCTTCCCCCGGTGGCGTCCGGACGGTGCCGTCGAAGCAGCCCGCCACGCCTACGCCGGTAGCCAGGACGAGGCACGCCAGGCCACGGGCGTTCCTCGCCTTTCTGGCTCCCTCTCCCACCCCGATGAAGCTATAGACAGGTTCGGACCTGTCTTGGTACGTCTAGTTTTCCACAAGATCCATCCTCGAAGGCTCGACCTACATCGCAGATATGGGGCGGGCGCTTTCCCCTCGCCGTACAGACAAATGTGGACTTCTTTCGGTACCCAGATATTCTCCAACTGGCCGTTTAGCCAAAGTAGGAATTTTGGGGATGCGCAGTTGCTTTTGGTCTGGTAGAAGACCTTTTGACCGGGGACCACGAACGTTCCCGTTCCCGCCGCGGCAAGGGAACTCCGCGGTGGCCATAACCAGTCGAAAGGATCGATATGAAGCGGCTATTTCTAGCCATTGCGGCCATTGCCGTATTGGCCCTCCCTGCCTCGGCAGCGGCGGTGCCTCCCTACCACCCGACCGGCGAATACGCCAAATTCGCCGATTGCCCGCTGAACGTCACCACGCTGAACGCGTGCCTCTACGCGGAAGAGAAATCAGGTCAGTTCACGATCGGCAAAAAAACCGTGCCGATCGTTAAAACGCAGATCCTGCAGGGCGGGATCGAATTCGACGACGAGCTCCGGACCACGTTCTACGGAGCCGCCGACGGCAACACGCTCCCGAGGACGCCGCAGTTCGTGCCCGGAGGTTTGGCCGGGATCACCGCCCCGAGCTGGTGGCCGCAGATCCTCAAGGACCTGTTCAACGAAACGATCAACAACGGGTTCACCGGAGTCACGGCAACCGTCGAACTGGCGGGACCGGCTTCGGCGATCAAATTCAGCCCGTTGGCGCTCTTGTTCCGCGAAGGCACCGCCCTCGCGATGCCGATCAAAGTCAAGCTGGAAAACCCGTTCCTGGGCAACAGCTGCTACATCGGCTCGAACTCGAACCCGATCAAACTGAACATGACGGCGGGCAAAACCGCGCCGCCGCCCCCGAACACGCCGATCGAAGGCAACCCCGGCACCGGCACCGAAAACCCGGCGGGGACGATCGTCACCACCTCCGGGCAGCGCCTCGTCGACAACTCGTTCGCGGCACCCGGTGCCAACGGGTGCGGCGGGTTCCTGTTCTCGTGGGCCGTCGATCCGTTCGTGAACTCGATCGTCGGCGTGCCCTCGCCGGCCGGGACCAACACCGGCATCCTCGAAGGGACGCTCAACCTGGGCAACCCGGAAGCGATCAAAGCCAGCGAATAGCCTCCAGGCAAGGCTGAGACCAAAAGGCGCCCGCACTGCGGGCGCCTTTTTTATCCCCCGGCGATGGCCGGCCCACGGGCGCCGACCGCCTGCGGGCGCGCCTCGCGCCCCGGCCTAGATGGCGGGCGCGAGAAATCCGTTTCCCCAAACGGATCCACACATATAGAGATGCGCGTCTCCCCTCCCCTGGTGATTTCCCCAGAAGCGCTGGCTTTGCCGGCTTCTCCTCACCGGAGAGACTGTCGCAGGCTAATCGATTGCTGGAGCTGAATCAATCCTCAAAAATGATGAGGGTTGATGGTGTTAGGTCAGGGCGGGCTGGGCGCTGGGCAAGGAGCTGAGCACTCTGTCTGCCACCGAGTCCCCGGTGAGGCCGACCTCGGCGCGCAGGAGCGCCGGCTTGCCGTGGGTCACATACGAGTCGGGCAGTCCAACCCGCAGCACCCGCGCCCGCTCCCCCGGCGCCTCGGCGAAGGCGTCCTCGAGGTGCTCCAGCACCGCCGAACCGAAGCCGCCGGGGAGCACGTTCTCCTCGATCGTCACCAGCAGCTCGTGCTCGCGCGCCAGGGTCTCGGCCAGCTCACCGTCGATCGGCTTGGCGAAGCGGCCGTCGGCGACCGTTGCTTTCAGCCCGTGCTTCTCCAGGACCTCAGCTGCTTCCCGGGCGACGGTGACGCCGTAGCCGTAGCCGAGCAGCGCCACCCGCTCGCCCTCGGCCAGCACCTCGCCTTTGCCGATCGGGACCAGCTCCGGCGCCGCCGGCAGCTCGGCGCCCTCGCCCGCCCCGCGCGGGTAGCGCAGCGCCGTCGGGCCGTCGTAGGCGATCGCGGTGTGGAGCATGTGGACCAGCATCGCCTCGTCGCGCGGCGCCATCACGACCACGTTCGGGATCGGGCGGAAGTAGGAGACGTCGAAGGCGCCGTGGTGGGTCGGGCCGTCGTCGCCGACGAGGCCGGCGCGGTCCATCGCGAAGGTGACGTCGAGGTCCTGCAGGCAGACGTCGTGGACGATCTGGTCGAAGGCCCGCTGGAGGAAGGTCGAGTAGATCGCGCAGACCGGCTTCGCCCCCTGCAGCGCCAGGCCGCTGGCCAGCAGGACCGCGTTCTGCTCGGCAATGCCGACGTCGTAGTACTGCTCGGGTACCTCGTCGGCCAGCTTCTGCAGGCCGGTCCCCCCCGCCATCGCCGCGGTGATCCCGATCACCCGCTCGTCGGCTTCTGCCTCGGCGACCATCGCGTTTGCGAAGACCTTCGTGTACTGGGGCGGCGAGCTCGGGGCGGGCGGCTTCTCGAGCAGCTCGATCCCCTCCGGCGAGTCGGTTTCGGTCACCGGCACCGGCTTCGGGGCGCTCGCCGGTTCACCGTTGACGATCGACTTCGGCTTCGCCGCGTGCCACTCCTCCATCGACTCCAGGCCGCCTTCCTCGGCGGGCGCGAAGCCCTTGCCCTTGACGGTGTGGATGTGGACGACGACCGGGCGGTCGGCCTCGAAGGCCTCGGTCAGGGCTTCCCGCAGGGCATGCACGTCGTGGCCGTCGATCACGCCCATGTAGGCGAGGTCGAGCTCCTCGAAGAAGAGGCCGGGCGCCCAGTAGGCCTTGAGGGCGGACTTGATCTCCGGGCCGAGGCGCTCGATCCGCGCGCCGAGCCCCAGCGGCAGCTTCGTCAGCCGCCCCTCGACCTCCTCGCGGGCGTGCCAGAGGCGTGGGTTTAGGCGGATCCGGTTGAAGTAGCGGGAGAGGGCGCCGACGTTGGGGGAGATCGACATCCCGTTGTCGTTGAGGACGATCACGATCGGCGTCTGCAGGCCGCCGGCCGCGTGCAGGGCCTCGTAGGCGACGCCGCCGGTGAGGGCGCCGTCGCCGATCACCGCGGCGACTTTGCCGTCGGGGCCGATTCCCTTGCGCATCGCCTCCTTCAGCCCGACTGCGTAGCCGATCGAGGTCGAGGCGTGGCCGGCACCCATGATGTCGTGCTCGGACTCGGCGATCGAGCAGAACGGGGCGAGGCCGTCGTACTGGCGGATGGTCGAGAGCCGGTCGCGGCGGCCGGTGAGGATCTTGTGCGGGTAGGACTGGTGGCCGACGTCCCAGAGGACCTTGTCGCGGGGCGAGTCGAGCAGGCTGTGGAGGGCGACCGCGAGCTCACAGGTGCCGAGGTTGGCGCCGAAGTGGCCGCCGATCTCCCCGATCGTGTCGATGATGTAGGCGCGCATCTCCTGCGCCACCTGTTGCAGTTGCTCCTCGTCGAGGCCGTGCAGGTCGGCTGGGCCGTCGATCCCCGGCAGCAGCGGCTCCTGTATCTGGTCTCTGTGGTCTTCGTTGCCCTGGGTGGGGGGCTTTTCGCTCATTCGTTCCTCGTGAAGATGTAGTCGGCTACGCGCCTCAGGTCTTCCGTCTCGCCGCCGGCTTCGGCCAGTGCCTCGGTTGCCTTTGCGTGGGATCGAGCGGCAAGCTCGCGCGCTTGCTCGAGGCCGAAAAGGCTGACGTAGGTGAGTTTGCCATGTCTCTCGTCGCTTCCTTGGGGCTTGCCGAGCTGCTCGTCAGACTCGGTCACGTCGAGGATGTCGTCGACGATCTGGAACAGCACCCCCAGCTCGTCGGCGAAACGGCGGTAAGGCATTCTCTCAGGTTCGGAGGCTCCCTCGAGGAGAAGGATCACGTTGACGCTGGCGGCGATAAGGCGACCGGTCTTGAGCGCGTGCAGGGCGCGCAGGCCCTCGGCGTCATCGGTGGTCCCGATCACGTCGACGTACTGGCCGCCGACCATGCCGTCGACGCCGGTCGCGCCGGCCAGCTCGCGCAGGGCCACCAGCACCTGCGCCGGCTCTCCCGGCTGCTCGCAGAAGAGCCGCATCGCCTCGGCGAAGAGGCCGTCGCCGGCGAGGATCGCCACGTCCTCGCCGAACTTGACGTGGGACGTGGGCAGGCCGCGCCGCAGCTCGTCGTCGTCCATCGCCGGCAGGTCGTCGTGGATCAGCGAGTAGGTGTGGATCAGCTCGATCGCGCAGGCAACTGGGAGGAAGCGCTCGGGGTCGGCGCCGAGGGCACGGGCGGTAGCGAGAGCGAGAACCGGCCGCACCCGCTTGCCACCGGCGAGCAGCGAGTAGCGCATCGCCTCCTCGAGCCCGGCGGTGGGAGCGGAGGCGGAGAAGGTCAAGTGCTCGAGAGCGCCATCAACCAGCGCGCGGAGATCCTCGGGGTAGCTCAACTACTCGGCGCTCGCCTGCTGGCGCGCCTCGCGGTTGGCCTCCTCGACCGCCTCGGCGGAGAGGTCGGCCGCCTCGGAGGCGAGCTGGGCGGCGCGCTCGTCGCTGACCTCCTCGCTCCCCAGTTCCGCGGTGATCTGGCGCAGGCGCTCGCTGATTTCCCGCAGGCGCACGTTCATTTGGCCGGCTCCCGCTCGCGCACGACGGCGCCGAGGATGCCGTTGACGAACTTCGGCGCGTCAGCCCCGCAGTACTCCTTCGCCAGTTCGACCGCCTCGTTGATCGCCACCTCGGCCGGAGTGTCGCCGAATTCCATCTCGTAGAGCGCCACCCGCATCACGTTCATGTCCAGGGGCGCGATCCGGTCGACCGTCCAGCCCTTCGCGTGGGCGGCGATGATGTCGTCGAGCTCTTCGCGATTGGCGTCGACGCCCTCGGCCAGCTCCCGCGTCAGCGGTCGCGCGTCCCCCAGCAGCTCCTCGAGCGGGTGGCCGGTCACGTCGCGCTGGTAGTTGGCGAAGACGGCGTCGCGTCGTTGGTCAGACCTGCGCATACGGACATTCTTTCAGCGCCCGTTCGTGGACGATCAAGCGCGGGAGATGTACTCGCCGCTGCGCGTGTCGACCCGGACCGATTCGCCCTCCTCGATGAAGAGCGGGACCTGGACGATCACGCCGGACTCCAGCGTTGGCGGCTTGCTGCCGCCGCCGGGCGCGGTGTCGCCTTTGAGGCCGGGGTCGGTCTGGGTGACCTTCATCTCGATCGCACTCGGCACCTGCACGTCGCTGGGTTTTTCATCGACGAAGAGGACGTCGACCTCGGCGTTCGGCAGCACCCACTGCATCGAGTCGCCGAGCTGGTCTTTGGCGATTTCGATCTGGTCGTAGTCCTGCGAGTCCATGAAGACCGCCGCCTCGCCCGAGTCGTAGAGGTACTGCATCTTCTTCGATTCGGTCCGCACCGGGCGGAACTTCTCCCCCGCCCTGAAGGTTTTGTCGATCACCGACCCGTCCTCGATCCGCCGCAGCTTCGTCCGCACGAACGCCCCGCCCTTGCCCGGCTTGACGTGCTGGAACTCGATGATCTTCCAGATCTTCCCGTCGATCTCGATATGCGTGCCGTTCTTGAATTGGTTGGTGGAGATCAAAGCTGAAATTCCCTGCTATTTAGAAGTTTCATGTGTGAAGAGAAGGACTCTACTCAGTCGAAGACGAGGAACGAGCGCGCCGTTCCGCACATTAGGCTTTATCGGCCCGAGCACAATCGAGATCGGGCAAGTTAGGAGATTTGTTGAAGAAGATGATGAAGAGGAAAAAAGGGGCTTAGGCAATGGAAGCCATCGCAAGCGTTTGGCTTGCGATCGGCTTAGCCCTCTTCTTCGCTGGCGCTGTAGCCGTAGTTGCGCTGTGCCGAATGGCACTACGGCAAGGCGCTGAGGTCGAAGGAGAGATCAAGGCACCATCGTTTCGCCTCAGATTCCACGCCCGTCCCCCTGGTATCGATGCCGAAAGCGAGCATCGTCAGCGGGATCACGCAATGAACGGGGAAGTGCCAGCAGCGCGCACTGACTCCCCGGAGGAAGTATCTCAGTGAAGCACGAGCGGGAGCCGAAGGGCTCCCGCTCTTTTATGAGCACTTAGTCGCCTGCCGTCTTCGTGGTCAGGCTCTCGGCGGGGCCGCCGGTGAGGACGCGGCGGGTGAGGGACGGGGCGAGGATGCGGGCGTGTGCTGCTAGGGCGTAGGGGCGGGGGACGTAGCGCTCGGGCTTGCCGCCGGGGCCGCACTCGTAGATCGCCTCGGCGACCTTTTCGGGCTTGGAGACGACCCAGCGGGTGAGGGCTTTTTCGCGCAGCTCGGTGGCGGGGAAGCCCTCGGTCTTGATGAAGCCGGGCATGACCAGGCCGACGTGGACTCCATTCGGCTTCTCCTCGGCGTAGAGGGAGTCGGTCCAGCCGATCAGGGCAAACTTGCTGGCGCTGTAGGCGCCGGTGCGGGCGCGGGAGACGCGGCCGGCGGTGCTGGCGACGTTGACGATCGCGCTCGGCACCGCTTGGCGGAGCAGCGGCAGCAGCGCCTCGGTGAGGCGGACGACGGCGTCGAAATTGAGCTCCATGTGCCGCTGCACGTTGGCGTAGCCGCCCTCGGCGAAGCTCGCCCGCCAGGCGGCGCCGGCGTTGTTGACAAGCAGGTGCAGCTCGCCGTTGTGCTCGGCCTCTAGATGCCGACGGATGCGCGCGGGCGCCTCCTCGTCGGTGAGGTCTACCGCGACATAGGTCGCCCGGCACGGCAGCGAGTCGGCGAGCTCGCGCAGCCGCTCCTCGCGGCGGGCGACGAGGACGAGCTCCGTCCCCGGCTCGCGGGCGAGTCGGATCGCGGTCGCCTCCCCGATCCCCGTTGACGCTCCCGTTACGACTGCGACGCTCACGTCTCAACCGTATTGGAAGTCGTGACGCCTGCCGGGGGGTGTCTGACTTTGACCGTCATATACGGCCCACGAAGTCAGACACGCCGGAGGGGGCTGCGAGGATGGGGACGTGGAGTTCTCGCCCGAAGCGCATCACTCGCGACTGGCCAACATTCGCCGCGAGGGGGAGCGGGTGACGCCGCTGGAGCTCTTCTTCGACCTCGTCTTCGTCCTCGCCCTCACCCAGTGCACGGCGCTGATGGCCCACGACCAGACCTGGTCGGGCCTGGCGCAGGGGCTGCTGATCCTCGGCGTCCTCTGGTGGGCCTGGGTCGGCTACTCCTGGCTGACGAGCGTGATCGACCCCGAGGCCGAGGAGGTGCGGCTGGTCATCTTCGTCGCGATGGCGGCGCTGCTGATCGTCTCGCTCTCGGTGCAGGAGGCGTTCGACAACCTCGCCCTCACGTTCGCGCTCGGGCTCGGCGTCTTCCGGGTCGCCCACATCGCCCTCTTCATGCTCGCCGGCTACGAAGACGAGGCGCTGCGGCGCTCGGTGATCGGGCTCGCGATCAGCACCGCGGTCGGCGTCGGGCTGCTCTTGATCGCCTCCCTCTTCGACGGCCTCGCGCAGGGCGCGCTCTGGGCGCTGGCGCTCTTCCTCGACATGGCCGGGCCCTACTTCTTCGGCGCCGAGGGATGGAAGCTCGTCCCCGGCCACTTCGCCGAGCGCCACGGGCTGATCGTGATCATCGCCCTTGGCGAGTCGATCGTCGCGATCGGGGTCGGCGCCTCGGGGGCTCTCGACCTCGGGATCGGGAGCGCGGCCGTGCTGGGGATCTTCCTCGCGGCCGCGCTCTGGTGGACCTACTTCGACGTCGTCGCCCTGATCTCGGCGCGGCGCCTGGGCGAAGCCGAGGTGGGACGGGTGCAGAACGAACTCGCCCGCGACTCCTACTCCTACATCCACCTCCTGATGGTGGCGGGGATCGTCCTGATCGCCTTCGGGATGAAGGTGACGATCGGGCACTACGACGAGCACCTCCATGACCTCCCGGCCTTCGCCCTGCTCGGCGGGCTCGCGGTCTACCTGCTGGGCCTGGTCGCCTTCCGCTACCGCCACGTCCACACGCTCAACCGCCATCGCCTCGGCCTGGCGATCCTCCTCCTCTGCCTGGTCCCGCTCGCGACCGCGGTGCCGGCGCTGATCTCCCTGACGGCAGCCGTCGTATTGATCTGGGCGATGATTGCCTTCGAGCATCGCGGGTACGGACCGGGGCGACAAGAGCTGCGCCGCACCTCCAGCGCCGCACATCTTTGACCACTGGCCACCAGGCGACCAAACGACCGGCCGCTAAGGCATACTCCGGCAACCTTTTGACTACTCCCGACCTTCTCGACAAGCTCCTGCGGACCGGCGCGCCCTCCGGCTACGAGGCCCCGGCCGCCGAGATATGGCGTGAGGCCGCGTCCTTTGCGGAGATCAGCGTCGACGGGATCGGCTCCTCGATCGCCCGCGTCGGCGAGGCTTCGCCGCTGCTGGCGGTGGTCGGCCACATCGACGAGATCGGGCTCGTGGTCACCCACGTCGACGAGAAGGGCTTCCTCTGGTTCGCCCCGATCGGCGGCTGGGACCCGCAGATCCTCGTCGGCCAGCGGGTCGAGATCCGCAGCAAGGACGGGCTCGTCCCCGGCGTCGTCGGCCGCAAGCCGATCCACCTGCTCGAAGCCGACCAGCGCAAAAAGGTGGTCGAGCTGAAGGGCCTGCACATCGACATCGGCGCCTCCGACCGCGAGGAGGCCGAGGGGCTGGTGCGGGTCGGCGACCCGGTCGTGATCGCCGCCGAGCCGATGCCGGTGGCGGGCGACCGCCTCGTCTCGCGCTCGATGGACAACCGGCTCGGCGCCTACGTCGCCCTGGAGAGCCTGCGCCGCTGCGCCGAGGGCGACGGCCCGGGCGGCTCCTTCGCCGCTGTCGCCGCGGTGCAGGAGGAGATCGGCCTCTTCGGCGCCCGCACCGCCTCCTTCCAGCTGCGCCCGGACATCGCGATCGCCGTCGACGTCACCCACGCGACGGATGCCCCCGGCGTCGATGAAAAGGAGATCGGCAGCCACCCCTTCGGCTCCGGCCCGGCGATCGGCCGCGGCTCCACCCTCTCCCCCAAGGTCTTCGAGCTGCTGGTCGAGACCGCCGAGGCGGAGGGCATCGAGTACTCGGTCAGCGCCAGCGGCCGCGGCACCAGCACCGACGCCGACGTCCTCCAGATCTCTCGCGCCGGCATCCCCACCGGTCTCGTCTCGATCCCCCTCCGATACATGCACTCCCCGGTCGAGATGGTCGACCTGCGCGACGTCGAGGCGACGGTCAAACTGCTCGCCGCCTTCGGGTCGCGGCTAAGCAGTGACGTTGACCTGAGCCGCTAGGGGACTTTCGCTCCGATCCCAGCTGTCCTCGCTGTCGACGAAGACCTTGTCGCGGCCGCTCGCCTTGGCGGCGTAGAGGGCGGCATCGGCGCGGGCGAGCAGGTCGTCGGTGTCGACTACGTCGGGTTCGGCGACGGCGACGCCGATGCTGAGCGAGACTGCAACGCCGTTAGGCCGGCGCTCCCGCACCGCGACACACAAGCGGTCGGCGATTTCGCAAGCGTCCTCGTGGCCCGCCCCCGGCAGGATCACCAGGATCTCCTCGCCACCAACGCGGTAGATCGAGTCGCCCGCCCGCAGGGTCGCCCGCATCGTGTAGGCAACGTCCTGCAGTACCGCGTCGCCGGTTGCGTGGCCGAACTGGTCGTTGACCCGCTTGAAGTGGTCGAGGTCGCAGAGGAGGAAGGCGTGGGAGATGCCCTGGGCCGGGTCGCAGGGCTGCCCGTCGAGCTCCGCTAGCCGCTGCTCGAGCGCGTTGCGGTTGAAGAGGCCGGTGAGCGGGTCGAGGGTCGAGCGGCGTCGGTGGGCGCGGTCGGACTCGACCAGCGCGCCGGTGAGGATCACGGTGCTGACGATCAGCGCCGTGACCGTGATCAGGAGCTGGCGATGCTCCCAGGCCTCGTGCGGGTCGGGGATGACCGCGGCGGCGAGGAACATCGCCAGTACGTAGGCGGTGCCGACGATCATCCCGCGCGGCTCGAAGCGGAAGCCGAGCGTCACCGCCGGCAGGGCGAACCAGACCACGGCGGGGCTGTTGACGCCACCGGTGAGGAGGACGGCGGCGGTGAGCAGCAGCGGCAGCGCAGCCCAGGCGCCGGCGACCCACATCGCCGGGCGAGAGCTGGTTCGCATGAAGCGATCGGCGATCCAGAAGCCGGCGAGGCCGGCGGCGAGCAGCGGCACCCACCACCAGCCGACGGAGCTGCCGCCGCCCACCGCCAGCGCTAGGGCGAGGATCCCGAAACAGGCGAGCCGGTAGCGACTTACGCGCTCCTCCATGTCGAGCAAGCGCTCGCGGCGCGCTTCCTCGTGGATCGAGACGAGGGTCTCTCCTTTGACCGGCATGGAGCGCCATCGGCAGTCAAAAAACTTCACTTGAATTTGAACGGAGTAAGCCAGTACTCCGGTGTTTATGAGCGGTAGCGGAACTACTCGACGAGCTGCAGCTCTTTCGGCAGCGAGCTGAGGTTACGCAGCCCCTCCGCGGTGACCACGACCAGGTCCTCGATCCGCACCCCGAGCTTGCCGGGCAAGTAGATCCCGGGCTCGACGGTGACGACTTCGCCGGGGGCGAGGACGTCGTCGGAGCGCAGCGAGAGGCGCGGCCCCTCGTGCAGCTCGAGGCCGACGCCGTGGCCGAGGCCGTGACCGAAGCGGTCGCCGTGGCCGGCGGCGTCGATCACCTCGCGGGCGACCTTGTCGACGTCTTCGCCCTTGACGCCTGCCCGGATCGCGTCGAGCGAGGCCTGCTGCGCCTCGCGCACGACCTCGTAGACCGCCCGGCCCTCGTCGCCCGGGTCGCCGGTGGCGAAGGTGCGAGTGCCGTCGGAGCAGTAGCCGTCGATCGCCGCCCCCATGTCGAAGACGACCAGCTCGCCGCGGCCGATCTGCCGCTCGCCCGGCTCAGCGTGCGGCAGCGCCCCACTCGGGCCGGCGGCGACGATCGCCGGGAACGAAGGGTCGCCGCCGAGCTCGCGGATACGCGCTTCGAAGGCACGGGCGACCTCGCGCTCGGTCTTCCCAGCGAGCCCCTGTTCGACGCTCCGGCGCAAAGCCTCGTCGGCCAGCTTCGCAGCCTCCTCGATCAGCGCCAGCTCCCCCTCGTCCTTGACCCGCCGCAGCTCCTCGACCCGGCCGCCGGCAGCGACCATCTCCACTCCATCGGGAAGTTTCTCCTTCAGTTTCTCCAGCAGCCGCACCGACACGTGGTCGTCCTCGAAGCCGACCCGGCCCTGCAGGCGCTCGGCGATCCCGCCGAGCCAGTCGTTGGCGATCGTCAGGATCTCCCACCCTTCGACCTCGACTTCGGCCCGCTCGGTGTAGCGGAAGTCGGTGAAGAAGAGGCGCGCGCCGGGGCCACAGACGCAGGCGCCGTTGGTGCCGGTGAAGCCGGTCAGGTAGCGGATGTTGGTGAGGTCGGTGACCAGCATCCGGTCGAGCTCGCGCTCGGTCAGCTGCCCCTCGAGGCGGTCGCCGCGACCGCGCATCAGGGGGTGACTTCCAGCTTGGTCGCGAGGAGTTCCAGCGCCTCGCGGT
>Ga0190267_10000227_pt1 | contig 12151 bp, 12 predicted proteins | sample Popmic239T_FD_140332 | JGI IMG/M metagenome (GOLD analysis project Ga0190267, IMG submission 140332) | Populus adjacent soil microbial communities from riparian zone of Oak Creek, Arizona, USA - 239 T | ecosystem: Environmental > Terrestrial > Soil > Riparian zone | place: USA: Arizona... | reverse complement strand
GCGAAATGGCCGCCCTGTATGCCGAAGCGCCAGAAGTCGCCGCCGAGCAACCGCCTCAGCCCCAAGCCCGGCCGATAGCGCCGCCCGGACCGCCCGATGGCGAGCCGGTGCCCGACGCCGACGCCGCCGAGTTGCGCGCGGCTATCGGGTTGGTCAACGATCTGGTGGATTTGATCGGCGACGGTGTCACACTGGCGATTGATGAGCACGGCCATGTCACCGCCCGTCGCCGCGTCGTCGTGTTCGTGGATCTGTAAGCGCCGGGAAGGCCCCCGCCGCGACCGACACGCGGCGGGGAAGGCTCGGATACCGTGGCAGTGCTTCCGAAGAAACGCCGAAAGCATAGCCGCCGCAGGTTAAAATCAAACTAAAAGCATGGTATGATGATCGGGCCAGTCAGGCGTTCCACCGGCTGACCGGCCCTAACCACAACCTGCTGTATGGAGCAAGGCTTATGGCTGACGCCATCATATCGCGCGCCGACGCGATAGCCCAAGGGCTGAAATACTACTTCAATGGGCAGCCCTGCCCGCAGGGGCATATTGCCGAACGGTCTGTCCGCACCTGTCAGTGCTATGTATGCAAGACCGGAAAGCCGAGAAAGACCGAAGCTGAGCGCGCCGCAAATCGCGCCGCCGCAAGGGAGCGCGACAGGCTTGCTTCTGCCGCCTACAACGCTACCAATCGTGACGCCCTTAATGAGAAAACAAGGCAGAAGCGAGCCGCCAGGACCGAAGAGGAACGGGAGAAGGCCAAAGCGTATTACCGGGAATGGTATTTAGAAAACAGAGCGCGCCTGATCGAAAAGGCGATGGAATGGGAGAAGGCTCATCCCGAGTATGTCGCCGTAAAGAAACGGAACCGGCGCGCTCGGGAGAAAGAAGCCGAAGGCCGCCACACGCCCCAAGATATCCAGCGCATTCATAAGGCGCAGCGCGGCAAGTGCGCCTACTGTAAATGCAAGGTCGGGGACGATTACCACGTTGATCATATCGTCGCCTTGGCGCGCGGCGGAACCAACTGGCCCCGCAATCTCCAAATCCTCTGTCAGCCCTGCAATAACCAGAAGCACGCCCGCGACCCGATAAAACATATGCAGTCAAAGGGATATCTGCTGTGATCACACTTAACTCGCCGCAAACTTGAAGGTCCAGTAATTATGCATCAGCCCCGCGACCTCGCCGAGCGCATCAGGCGGCTGGAACTGCAAAGCCACACCATCCTCTACTTAAGCGCCCTCAACATGTTCATGAATGCCGCCATGCTGGCGGTCGGCCTGCTGCTCGGTTGCCCGTGAGGCGTCCGACAAGCGCCGTTTTCGGACAGTACAAAGCTGTACGGCGCGCCAAACCATCGTTTCCCGAGGACGGACGAAAGTGTACAAGCGCGAAGATCCTGCCGGTGCTGCCCGTCCGACAGGATCAACCGCGCCTCACAGAGCGGGCTAGTCCGGCCACCACTGCGCCCGTACACTATCGCAGACATTTCTTAACGAAGTATCGAAAGGGGTAGTTGTATGGCGGAGAAAGACCCGCTGGCACCACTGCCGGACCCGTGGCAGGTCCCCGACGACTATCCGGTGTTCAGCGAGCCGCCCCCGCCGCCGCCCGACCCCGCCCCGCCGCCCGGCAAGCTGTGCTGCCCGCATTGCGGCGTCGTGTTCGCGTCCAAGCTCGGCCGCCACACGCCCGGCGATTGGGGAGTGTGCGGCCATTGCGGCCAGGTGCTGGTGTTCATGGACAACGGCCATCCGCGCCTGTCGACGTATGACGAAGCGGTCGAAGCTGAAAGCGATCCGCGCGTGCGCCTGCTGCAAATGTCGTTCGGCAAGCCGCTGCCGGAAAGCTGAAACTGCGACGCAACGCCGATGGAGCGTCGCAGTCCCGGATCTTGAACAAGCCGGCCTTTCTGAGAAAAGCGGTTTGCAAGGCCACAGCCATAGCACGGGAAACGAGAACGGCGCCACCCTCTTCCGGTAGCGCCGCCTCGTCAATCGTCGATCACACCCGGAACAAGCAGGTTCGGCACGCCCCATGGAAAAAGGCGTTATTGCCGACACAAGATATAGTCCGAAACTCAGCCCCGATGCAATATCTCGTGTACCCGGATCCCGAACGCGATCCGCCAGACCAGATTGCGCACCGGACACCAGTAGGGACACGCGGGCCGACCGCCTATATAGCCCGGCCGGAGCAAGCGGAGCGCATAGTGCTCCCCCGACAATCGGCCCCGCGCGAACGCCAAATGCAACACCGCGTCACGCCGACGCCCGACGCCGCGCCCGCGATCGAATGCTCAGCCGCAGCGCTTCCTGCTGACCGCGTATGTGGACGCCATGGGCGGCGAGGATCGCGCGCACCTGTGCGGTAGACAGCCGCGCCTTCAGACCCAGCCACCCCTGCGTCTTCTCCTCATCGCGGTAAAGGCGCACGATTTCAGCTTCCGACAGTCTAGGGCGAGGCAGGGACCCCATCTCAAAACAGCCCGTATGCGGCGGCTTCCAGAAGCTCGATCCGCTCCTTGGCCGCCTCCAACTGGCGCGTCAGATCCGCAGTCAGCCGGCGTTCGATGTTCAGCTTCATGACAAACGTGTTGACAAGGTCATGCAGCATGGCGCGCTCGTCGTCATCCAGGCCGCCGAGATAAGCCATCGCCGCTACTCCGCCGGCATGTCGGGCAACAGCACGCCAAACAACCCGGCCAGCGCCATCCCCACGGAAACGATCGCGTCGGAAACTTCCGGCCGCATCACAATACCGGCCGCAGACAAAATCATGATCGCGCCGCGAAGCGTCGATCCTTCCTTCAGCCGCGCCAAGACGTAGCGCAGCATCGCGTTCTTTTCAGTCGTCGGTACTGCGGTCATGGCCCGGCCTCTGTCAAAATCCAAGTGCCCGGCCATCTTGAGCGACCTCGGACCAAGCGAGCTTGGCCGATAGCGAAGCAAGCGGGGAGCGGCGTCGTGGGGAGGTTTGGGTGCAGGGACCCAAACCCCCAGCCGGGCACGCGATAAGACTACCCGAAAGGGGTAACCGGTTCGTTAACCTGGCCCGTCGTCGTGCTTCAGCAGTGCCCCAAGGGAAACCTTGGCCTGCCGTATGACGGCCAGCAAATGCCCCGCTTCCGGACATTTCCGCTGCAAGCGTTCGAGTTCCTCGATCCACGTTCCCATGGACGCGACGGCGGCGCGCAGCAGCTCGGCGTTGCGGTCAGGCGTCATGGGGCTTGTCGTCGGCGGCGCGGTCACAGACCGGCTCACCGTCCAGCCGGGCGAGGCGGCAGAGGCTGACCCTGAACATTTCGATGTCGCGAAGCAAGCTCAATGCGCGCGCCTTGTTGCCGGTCCCGGGGGCCGCAGCATCGGCGATTTCTTCGAGCCGGCTTTGCCAGTTGGAAACATTTTCGAGCACCGCCACGATGATCCGCCGCGCCCGTTCTCGTTCCACATGATTGCCGATCAGTCACGGTAAAAGGAGTGCGCGCCGATCACCGCTTGCAACTCCATTTTCCGCCGCCATTCCGGCGGGTCTCGCATCTTCGAGACGAAGTAGTGATCACTGCCTTTGGTGGGATCGGGGACCATCCCGCCCAGCACCGCTGTTGCTACGTTCAGCGCCAAGAGAAACGACGGGTCCCCTTCATGGACCGCCGCGCAGACCTTGGCGTTGGGATCGTTCGGGGACCAGCAGGTGAACTGGTATTTCTGCTTGCACACTTCGGCAATGGTTGCCGGGAACCGTGGTGGTCCTTTGAGCGCGCGATTGACGATCACCCAGGCGACGGCTTCCATCCCGGCCCGGCGCTCCCCCCGCGCTTCCCCGAACAGGGTGCGGGCGAGAACATCGACATCGCCTTTCCGCAACGGCACCATTTCGTCCCTTTCCTTCCCGATCGCCGGGTGGCTGGCCGCAACCAGCGCCATCAGCAGCCCCCCCGCCAACCAAACGTAGATGATCAGCGCGACGATCGCCTGAAGCCAGCGCACCGCCTAGCTACCTAGCCGCCTAGCTGCCTAGCCGGCTACTGCCCGAGCAAGCCCAGCAGACGCGGGTCAATTTCGCCCTCTCCGCCGGGCATATTGGCCGCGCTGATGGAGCCAAGCAGCCCAGCATTGTATTGTGGCGCCATGGCGGCCCCGCGCTGGTTTTTAAGCCACGCCTGCACCGGCCGGCTGTTGTATCCCATCTGCGCAAGGCGCGGCCCTGCCACGGCCAAAGCCCCATAGCCCATAGTCGCAACCGGGTCCGTGGCAAGCCCTGCGCCGGTTCCCGCGACGCCCAGCGCGCCCAGCGGATTGGTCATCAGGTTTTGCCAGAACAGCCGTTCCGGCGTGCCGCTATTCGGGATCGGATCGCGCACAAACGTCGTCCCGACCTTGGACAGCCGGTTCATCGGACCGTCGCCCATCGCATAGCCGCGCGGGTTCCGTTGGCGCTCGGCAATGGCAAGTTGGGTTGCCGGGATATCGCCGCCGGCCGCCGCCGCCGTCGTGTTGGAACGACTTTTCTCCAGCGTCCGCAGGTTGCCCCACTGCGCCCGAGCCTTCTTCCAGTCGTCTTTGAGGTGGGCCGGCACCGAGCGCTCGGCGGCATCGTCCAGGGTGTCCCGCAAAGCGCGCAACGCCTGCGCGAAGTACGGGTCGGTCCCGGCCGCCGCCTTCGCCATCTGCGACAGTTGCGAACGCGCCTTCTGGTATATCTCGCCGGGCATGCCGCCCTGTGACATGACATCGTTGATGTCCGACACGAAGTTCTCGAACACGGGCTTACGCTGGACATCCAGCCGGCGGCTGTATTCGGCAACCGTGTCCATAAGGTCAGCGCCGAATTGCTGATCGGGGACCACCGTGGTCTGTGCGGCAAGGTTCTCGAAGTCGGCTCCGATCCGCTGGCGCGCGCTGTTCAGAACGTCGTCGGTCGCTTCGGTCCCGGTTTCTCCGATGAACTTCAAGGCTTCGCGGTTAAAGGCCCCCTGCTGCGCCCGCTGGACTTTCTGCTGCGCCCCCGCAGTCATGGGCAGAGTGCCGAACAGGCTTTCCAGGGACCGCAGCGGCCGGGAGCCGGTTGCCTGCCCCGCCGTCAGCGGAATGCCCATTGTCCGCGCGTCCGCCGCCAGCCGCGCCTGCTCCGGGGTCAGGGAGCTGCGCACGGGGGAAGCCACCCGCCCGGCCACCTTGCCGACCGCCCCCGGCGCGACCAGCGCGGCGCCCAACCCGAGCCAGGGATTATCGGTCGCCTCAGTCACGGCGCCGCCCGTGGCCCCCGCGATCACCTGCGCTCCCGGCTGCGCCGCAGCCGCCCGTCCGACCCCCTGAAGCACCGACCCCGCGCGCGCACCACGCGCCAGAACACCGCCGGGGACCACGATGCCGAGGGCATCGGCCGCCCCGCCGCCGGCCGCCCTAGCGTTTCGCTCGCCCTGCGTCTCCGGCACGTTCGGCCCCATGTCGGGCAGAAAAGGAGCCACAGCGTTGTTGGCCGCCTGAGTGCCACTTTGGATGGCGCCCTTGAGCTTTTCGGCCGCAGTTCCGCCGGGCGGTTTCCAGCCGGTCAGCGCCTCGACGCCCGCCCACACCAGATCGGCGGGGGCGGTGACCAGTTCGGCCCCGCGCTCCAGAAATCCCTGCGCGGCCTGATCGGCCATGCGGGCTGCCCGAACCCCGGCGCTCCGTTCCGGTGCCGCGCTTTGCCCGTCCGATCCGAGAATGGTTTTGACGGTGCGCTGAACAACGGCCGGGTCCGTACCATCGGGGAATTGCAGCACCCGGCCATCGGCAAGCTGTGCTTCGATCGTCATTGGATTGGGTTCCCGTTCTGGTCAAACCGCAGGACGACGCCCGCCCCGCCCTGGCCGCTGGCCTCCGGGGCCTTGCGCTCCGGCGCCTTCATGCCGCCCCGGAAATAGGTTTGCCAGTCCAGCCGGTTGTCGTTCAGCGTGTAGCTGCCGGTTGGCGCCTTGGGATCGAAGATGGGATTGTCGTTCAGGTATTTCTGCCACGCCGCCTCCATCCCCGTGGTGTGCTGATAGCTGTCAAAATACGCCTGCTCGAACTGCGCCTTCGCGATCAGGTTCTGACTGGCGAGGATCGTTGCCGTCGCGATGTTGTCGTTGACCTGTCGCGGCTTATCGACGCCGACCGTCCCGCCCTGGAACATGCGCGCGTCGAAGTCCGACGTGGCGCCCGACCCCGGCTGACGCAGCGATGGCGTGATCCGATCCCTGATGGCGTTCATTTCCTTGATGTTGCTGTCGTACAGGCTCCGCACCGCGCCGCCGATCGGCGAGCCGGTGATGCCGCCGGTATCGGTCTGGCTGTTGAGCCACTGGAAGCGCTGCATGTCGACAATCGTGCCGTTAGCGTTCCTGACCGCCTCGTCATTGGCCGCCGCCCGCTTCTCGAACCGCTTCCTCTCAGCCTCAACCAGATTGCTCCGGCCGCGCGGCGACAGGTTCGGATTGCTGTAGGGCGAGGCGGTTGGGGGAGGCGGCAGACCCCTTTCCTGCGCGATCTCCGGCGTCAGCGTCTCGGCGATCTCGGTTCCCGGCGCGGTTTCCGAGGCGCCGAGGCGCGGCCCGACCGTGCCGTCCGGGTTGCGCGCGTAGACCCCCGGCCCCTGCGGCCCGTCGCCCAGCGTGACCGGAGGGGGAGGGGAGCCGCTCCCCCGTGTCGCCGGGGACCCGACCCGAGCGCCGAGACTGCCGTCCTCGTTGAGGATAAAGACGCCCTCGGCCGTCGTCACCGTTTTGGGCGCCACGGGCTTGGGGAACGCGCGCTCAGCCTGCCGGCCGATGATGTTGTCGACCAGCGAGGGGTCGCGCTCGATCGCGTCGGCCATGGCGATTTGGTTAGGATCACCGCTCGCGCGAAGCTGCCCGGCGTAGCGGCGCGCGGCCTCGGCCTTGGCGGCCTGCGTCGCCTTCGCCCGCTGGTCCTCGTCCATCTTGGTCAGGCTGCCGAGTTCGCCAAGCTGCTCCTGGCGGTCCTCGCGCTGCTGCTGCTGGAACCCGGCCGCGCCCTTGGTCAACCCGCCGCCAAGGGCACCCAGCAGCTCGCCGATGCCGACCTTGCGGTCTCGCGTCGCGGCCAGCGGCAGCACGGACCCCAGAGCGCCCTGCATCATCCAGCCGCCGGCCCCCATCCGGTTGCTGCGGTCGACCGGCTGCGCAAGCCCGCCCATCAACTCGTTGATGCGCGACGACAGGTCCATGCGGTCCGTCTGCGTCGTGCCCGGCAGCGCCTCCGGGTCGGTGCGCGGCGGTTGCGAAGGCATCTGTCCGTAGTTCAGCAGATTGCCCAGGCCGTCATAAAAGTTGTTGGTCTCGTCAACTTCCAGCAGCCCGGTCAGCGACTGGCTCTGCCGCGCGCTCCCGAAAATCGGCCCCATGCCGGAGGTCTGCCCCGGTTGCGGCCTCAACAGTCCTGTCCCCACATCACCCCCCTGTTGACTGCTGAACGTCGCCAGCGCCGCGTTGACCTTCGGGAGATACTCCCGTGTCTCGGCCGGAACCGTCGCGGTCCCGTTGCGCACCCGCATGGCCCGGCCCGGCCCCATGTTGTATGCCTGGGTGGCCTCGTCCCAGTTGCCGAACTGGTCGTACATCTCGCCCAGGTACGCGGTCCCGCCCATAATGTTGTTGTGCGGGTCGAACCGGTCGGGGCCGAGGCTGTGGCGTCTTGCCAGTTCCGTATAGGTGTCCGGCATGATCTGCATCAGGCCAGACGCACCCTTGGGACTTTTCGCCCACGGCTGGCCGCCGCTCTCGATTTGCATCACTGAGCGGATGCGCTCTTCCGGCACGCCGAAACGGCGCGACGCCTCGGCGATGATGGGATCATAGCGGCCAGAGGTCATGACCATCCGAAGCCCCTCCCCGTCCGGCCGCGCCAGATATAATCCGCGATCAGGTTCTGCGCCGGATCGCGCCATGCCGGGCGGTTGTTGTCCTGTCCCGCCATCGGCACGATCTGGCCTGCGGGATTGACGGTGTAGCCGGGCGGCGCCTGCGGCAATTCGGCCGTCTGCGCCCCGCTGGCGACGCCCGAACGCGCGTCCTGATACGGGTTGTAGGCTCCCGGCGTGTAGCGGTGATCATCCGTCCAGTGATCGCGCCCGCCGCTGTTCTGCGCTCCCTGTTTCTGGTTGGCGTCCAGGCTCGCGGCCCGGCTTTCCGGCGACATGGCCTGATCGAATTTCATGCCCAGGCCCATCATCGCCGACATCGGCTGCCCGGTGAGTTGAGCGACCATCGTGCCCATGATCCCAGGCCCGCGCCCGGTCGGGCCGCCGTAGCGCCCAGGCACGGTCCCCAGCGCCTTATAGCTCGGGGGCGGGCCGTACCGGAACACGTCGAGCAGCCGCCCGAAGGTGTCGGGCGGGCTGTACTGCGTCATGCTCAGGCCCTCGTAACCCGGCGCGCGGTAGCCGCTCGGCGTGTTCAGCAGGCTTTCGATGCTCGGCATGGTCCGCGCGTCATAGCCGCGATATCCAAGGCCGCCGAAGTCGCTGGTGTACCCGCCGCTGTTGCCCCCGGCACTCGGGCTTGGCCCCATGTCCGAGGTCACCCCGGAGTTCGGGTTGCTGGTATCCATGCCGCCCGTGTTCTCACCGGCCGCCGACGTGTTGCCGTCGTCGTCGTCGCCGTCGTAATACTCCAGCAGGCCGCTGACCGGGTTGCGCGTTCCGGCACCGCCCCGGCGCTTCAGCAATTCCGCCTCGGCTGGGATCAGCCGCGTCACCCGATCATCGCCGCGCCGCCCGGCTTCCGCCAGCAGGCCGCGCTTGATGACTGCGCCGTGCGCTTCCGGCAGGACGCGCGCCAGCAGCCGATCCTCGGCAGCGTTGATGTGCGCGGGGTTCCCGGCGCGTTTCAGAACGGCGGCGTCCTCGGCATCCCGCCGAGTGGGCCGCGCCTTGTGCAGCTTGCCAGCCATCAGCCGAACAGCCCAAGGATGCCGCCGGCCGCCGCGCCCAGCCCGGTCCAGCCGCTCAGCCCGCCGGACAGGTTATAGCCGAGCGAACCGCCGCCCAAAGCCCCCGCGAGAACGTTCGCCGTCGTGTTGCTCGACTGTCCCGGCACTACCTGCTGCGTCCCGCTGCTGTAGCCGTTCAAGCCCTGTTGCAGGATGCCCAACTGCGTCAGCGGGTAATTCTGCTGTCGCGCCCACTCGTTGTATTGCTGGTCAAGCCCTGCCTGATCGTATGCCGTGCGCGCCTGTCCCATCTGGTACTGGAGGTTGGCGGCGTTGGCTTGGTACTGCTGCTGATCCAGACCCATGCCGTTGAGCGCATTGCTCGCCGACAGGTTAGTATTCGCCTGATTGAGCGAGGCGTTCTGGTTCGCCATTCCGGCACGAAGCGCCAGATCGGCGTTAAAGCGCGCCATCGCGTCCTGTGAATTGGCGTAGTTATTAGCGGCCGTATTGTGCGCCATCGCGGTGTTATTATACGCCGTCTGCTGGAGATTGGCGTTGTTGGTCTGCATCTGGTTTTGCGCGTTGGCGTAATTGGTCGCCGCGTCATTATGCGCCGCAGCAATCGCGCTGTTGGCCGCCTGCTGATACCCGGCGTTGGTGACCTGCATTTTATTCTGTGCGTCGGCGTAATTCGTCGCCGCGAGGTTGTGCGCCTCTGCCGTCTTATTGGCAGCCGTCTGGGCATTGGTGGCGTTATATTGCTGCATGTCGTTCTGTGCTGCGGCGTAATTGTTCGCCGCCAGATTGTGAGCCGCAGCCGTCTCGCTCGCAGCCGTCTGGGCGTTCGTGGCGTTGTAACGCTGCATCTCGTTTTGCGCGTTAGCGTAGTTGGTAGACGCCAGATTGTGCGCGGCGATTGTGGCGGCGTGGGCGTTCTGGAGGTTGGTTGTGTTGTACTGCGCCATGTTGTTGGCAGCCGCCTGATTGGCCGCCCCGGCCGCCTGGGCGAACCCGGCGTTCGTGCTCGCCGCGTTCTGCGCCAGATTGCTGTTCTGGAGGTTGGCCGCTTGGCTCAGATTGGCCTGCAAGGCGCTCCGGTCGTTCAGCGCGCCCATGTTGGCCGCAGCGGCCGCCTGGGCATAGCCGCTCGTGGTCTGTGCGGCCTGCTGTGCAAGCTGCGTATTCAGATCCGCCCGGCTGTTGACGGCACTCTGGTTCGCAAGCCCGGTCGCCTGCGCATAGCCCGCATTGGTCTGGTTGGCCTGTTGCTGGAGGTTGGCCGCCAGATCCGCGCGGGCGTTCTGCGCCGCCATGTTCTGCGATCCCGCCTGCTGCAACAGCCCGGCGTTGTATTGGCCCTGGGCGTTTGCCTGCTGTGCGTTGAACTGGCTGGCATTCGCCGCAGCGGCTGCATTTGCCAACCCGGTCTGCTGCGCATAGCCGCTGTTCAGATCCGCCCGCGCATTCGTCGCCGCCATATTTTGCGCTGCGGCGTTTTGGGCGTAACCGCTGTTCGTCTGGTTGGCCTGCTGGCGCAACCCGGCGTCGTAGGCCGCCCGCTCGTTGGCGGCCGCCATGTTGGCGGAGTTGGCGGCTTGGCTGTAGCCGCTGTTCGTCTGTGCGGCCTGCTGGAGCAATCCCGCGTTGTACTGGTTCTGCGCATTCGTAGCGCCCGCATTCCATTGGTTCGCGGTCTGCTGCTGCCCTGCGTTGAACTGAGACTGAGTATTGCTCGCTAACATATTCTGGAGTGCGGTCTGCTGCCTGTTGGCAGTGTTCAGGTTCCCAACATTCCAGTCCTGCGTCTGGTTGGCGAGCTGCGCCTGCAATGCGCGCTGCTGGTCGGTCTGGATTGCCGCCTGCGCCTGCGCGAAATTGGTATTATTCAACCCCGCAATGGTCTGCGCCGCCGTGTCGAGATACGCTCGGTTGTTTTCCGCATTCGCCACCGCCTGACGGCTGCCCCCGAAAGCCCCCGCCTTTGCGGCCTGCGCGTTGGTCTGCTGGTTCAGCAGATCATTCCTGCGCCCGAGCTGCTGCATTGACGCATCGATGACGCTGGAGGTGTAGGGGTTGAGGTACTTCGACAGATTGGCGTCGGTGAAGTTCTGCGATGCGACGTTGCGCACGTCGCTCCGGTTCATGGCTGCTGCTTGCGCCTGCGCAGCCGGTCCCGAAATCAGCGCGGCCTGCATCTGTGCGGCCGGTCCGGCGTTCGCGGCGGCCATTTCGGCCGCCCGCATCTGGGCGGCAGGTCCTGCCTGTGCCGCAGCCATTTCGGCCGCGCGCATCTGGGCGGCAGGTCCGGCATTCGCGGCTGCGGCGTTGTAAGCCTGGGCCTGGGCGGCGTTCCCGGCGCTGGCAGCCTGCATCTGTGATGCTGGGCCGAGGGATGCGGCATTCATCGACGCGGCATTGGCGAGAGCAGCCGGGCCACCTTGCGCGGCGTTCATGGTCGCCCCGGTCATGGTCGCAGCACCCCCGGCGTTGGCGGCAGCCATCTGGGCGGCCTGCATCTGGGCGGGGGTCATGGTCGCGGCATTGCCTGCGGTCATGCCCTGAGTGTTCATGACCGCGATCGGGTTGGCATTGCCCGCCGAGTGCGCCGCCGTGTTGGTGACCGCGATCGGGTTGGCATTGCCTGCCGACATCGCCGCCGTATTGGTCACCGCGATCGGGTTGGCGTTGCCTGCATTGGCCGCCAGCATGTTGGTGACCGCGATCGGGTTGGCGTTCCCGACCGATGCCGCCTGCGTATTGGTGACGCCGAACCCCTGCGCATTCCCAGCGAACGGGGCCGAAACCTGCTGCGCCTGATAGTTCATCGCGTTTTGGGCACCCTGCTGGCCCAGCGCCTGCGCCTGCTGTCCGGCCGTGCCCATGTTGTTGATCGCGGTATTGTATGCTCCCTGCTGACCCAAGTTCCAGCCAGCCAGCATGTTGCCGGGATACTGCTGGTACGGCTGCCCCGCGATGCCCTGCGCACGCTGGTAGTTGTTATATGCCGCGTCGGCGGCCCAGCCGGTCGGGGTAGTCGTCGTTACCTGCAATGCCATGTCCGTACTACCTCTTAACGCCGGTCTGTGTCATGTCCAACCTCAGCGCCCCGAGCCTCCAAAAACTCGGTGCCGCCTCGCTGTCCAGCCTGATTGAGACCTGCCGGGCGGTCGCCCGCATGTCGATTTTCTCGGTACTCGCCGAGACCGTGAACGGCCCGAACTCGCGCTCCACCCCGGC
>Ga0190267_10000226_pt1 | contig 12227 bp, 13 predicted proteins | sample Popmic239T_FD_140332 | JGI IMG/M metagenome (GOLD analysis project Ga0190267, IMG submission 140332) | Populus adjacent soil microbial communities from riparian zone of Oak Creek, Arizona, USA - 239 T | ecosystem: Environmental > Terrestrial > Soil > Riparian zone | place: USA: Arizona... | reverse complement strand
CTCGTCGGCCAGCGGCCCGGGGATGTCGCGGCCCACCAGCTCCAACGCGGCCTCGAACCCCCGACCCGCCTCGACCGCGATCGCCAGCAGGTCGAGCACCTCGGGCAGGTCGCCCCGCACCCGCTCGGCCCGCTGCTGCACCGCCTTGTTGATCCACGTCGGCACGGCCAGCACGCCGATCACCGGCAGCAGGACCGCCACCGCCGTCGAGCCGGTCGCCGACATGCCGCCGAACCCGGCCCACAAGAAGCCGCCGACCAACCCCGCGCCTGTCAACACGACCTGCACCGCGGCCACCTGCTCGGCGGTGTGGGCGCCGGCCAGCCCGGCCAACTCCAAGCGGTGCCGGTAGCGGGCGACGTGGGTGGGGGGCAGCAACTCGGCAACGGCGCGATGCCAGCCAACCAACGGCCGCTGATCCGCAACGCCCGCGAGCCCCTCCCCCTCCAGCCACTCGACCGCCGAGGCCGAGGCCGACGCGGGCCGCCCCCGCATCCCGGCCACGAGCACGCAGGCCCCGAACGTCATCACGCTCAACGCAAGCAGCAACGGCATCTCACACCTCGATCTGGATCATGCGGCGGATGACGGCGACACCCGCCACCACCGACGCCGCGGCCATCCCAAGCACGACCAGCCCCCAGCCCTCGAACAGCGGCTGCACATACGAGCGGTCGAGCACCGTCATCGCCACCAGCAGGAACACCGGCAGCAGCCCGAGCACCCACATCGACATGCGGCCCTCGGCGGTCAGCACCAGCACCTCTCGCCGCACCTCCTCGCGAGCCCGCATGAAGCCGGCCAGCGTGTGCAGCAGGTCGGCCAGCTTCCCGCCCGCCTCCTGCTGGATGCGGATGGCCTGCACCACCCACACCAGGTCCGACACGTCCACCCGCCTGGCCATGTCCTCCAGCGCGTCCAGCAGCGGCGCGCCCAACTGGGCCTCCCGCACGACCAGGCCGAGCTCGCCCGCGATCGGCTGGTCGGCCTCCTCGCACAGCAGTTGGAACGACCGCAACAGCGTGTGCCCCGACGACAGCGACGACGCGACCATCGTCAGCGCGTCGGGCAACTGAGCTGCGAAGGCGCGCTGGCGCTGCACGACTCGGCGCCGAAGCCAGGCCGACGCCGCCGCCGGGGTCGCGGCCCACACCGCGGGCACGACCACCCACAGCTTCAGCACCGCGAACGCGGCCAACGACGCAGCCAGTCCAACGCCCGCCACGAGGGCCACGAACGCGGCCGGCCCGACGCCGACGTGGGCCCGCTCCAACGCCGCAGCCAAGCCGCCGAAGCGCTCCCCCATCATCCGGTCCGCGGACGCGAACGGATGCGAAGGCGCCGCGCCCACGGCCGGCATCCCGACCGCGGCAACCAGTTCGGCGTGGCGCTCACGGCCGCGCTGCAACACGCCGACGACCACGCCCGCCATGCCGAAGCCGACGAGCAGCACGACCGCCGCCGCGTTCACCGGGCCCCTCCGGCAACCCGCACCCGCGCCGTCGGCGTGCGACCGGACAGGACTTCGACCGGCACGTCGATGCCGACGTCGGCCAGGCGGTCGATGAAGTGCGGCCGCAGCCCGGTCGGCACCAGCTCGCCGTCGACCTCGCCGTCGCGCCCGCGGGCCGACCGCCATGCGTACACGTCCTGCAGCAGCAGGGTGTCGCCTTCGAGCCCTTGCACCTCGGTGACGTTCACGATCGTGCGGCGGCCGTCGCGCTGGCGCTCCAACTGCACGACGATGTCGATGGCCGACGCGATCTGCTCGCGCACCGCCCGCACCGGCAGGTCGAAGCCCGCCATCAGCACCATCGTCTCCAGCCGCCGCAGGGCGTCGCGCGGCGAGTTCGCATGCACCGTGGTCAACGAGCCTTCGTGGCCGGTGTTCATGGCCTGCAACATGTCGAACGCCTCGCCCCCGCGGGACTCGCCCACGACGATGCGGTCGGGCCGCATGCGCAGCGCGTTGCGGACGAGGTCGCGGATCGACACCTCGCCCGCCCCCTCGGCGTTGGCGGGCCTGGCCTCGAGCGTCACGACGTGGGGCTGCTGCAAGCGGAGCTCGGCCGCATCTTCGATGGTGATGATCCGCTCGTCCACCGGGATGAACGACGAGAGCACGTTCAAAAACGTCGTCTTGCCGGTACCGGTCCCGCCGCTGACCAACACGTTCAGCCGACCCCGCACGCACGCCTCCAGCACGGGGACCAGCGACAGCGGCATGGTGCCGAAGCGCACGAGGTCGGCGGCGGTGTACGGGTCGGCCGCGAACTTGCGGATCGTCAGCACCGCGCCCCGCACGGCCAGCGGCGGGATGATGGCGTTGACCCTGGACCCGTCACGCAGCCGGGCGTCGACCATGGGCGAGGACTCGTCCACGCGACGCCCGACTGCGGACACGATGCGCTCGATCACCGAGCGGTAGTGCGCCTCATCGCGGAACGACACCGCGGCCTGCTCGATGCGGCCCTCCCGCTCGATCCACACCTCGTCGAAGCCGTTGCACATGATCTCGCTCACCGTCGGGTCGGCCAGCAGCGGGTCGATCGGGCCGTAGCCAAGCGTGTCCTGCAGCACCTGCTCGGCCACCCGCCGCCGCTCGGCCGCCGTCACGTGGACGTCGCCGCGGGCGATCACCTTGTCGATGGCGGAGCGGACCTCGCGCTCCAACTCGGCCCGGTCGAGACCCGCCGCCCGAGGGGCCAGCTCCGCCAGCACCGCGGCCCGCACGGCCTGGCCGGCGTTGTCGGACCGGTGCGACGAGCGCCGCTTCGACGGCGAGCCGGCTGCATGCACCGGCTCCAACGAGGAGAGCTTCTCGGACAGCTTCATCGCGCACCTCCCAGGGCGACGGCGCCGTGGCGCCGGAACAGTCGGTCGAGGATCGAGGCCTTGGCGCCCGCGACCGATGCCGCGGCGCGCTGCTCCTCGGGCAGCAGCGGGGCCAGCGACGCGGCCAGCCGCCTGCTGATGTCGGCGTTGGGGAACGCCTCGAGCACCGGCGCGCCCTGGTTCACCGAGCGGCTCACAACGCTGCTGTACGGCAACACCGCGTTGAACCCGCCGGGGAAGAGCTTGCCGACCTCGTCCACCTCGATGCCCACGCCCGACTCGGCCTTGTTCATCACCAGGCGGATGGCATCGGTGGGAACCTTGAGCTTGGCCAGCGTGGTGAGGAAGACGCCGAGGTTGCGCACGCTGGGCAGGTCGAGCGTGGCCATGACATAGAGCAGCTCGCTCACGTCGAGGGCGGCCAGCACGGTCTCGGTCAGCGCCGGGGGCGTGTCCACGATCACGTGGTCGAACCGGCGGCGGACCGCCTCGATGACCCGCACCACGTCGGATGGGTCGATGCGGTCGGCCTCGCTCGGGTCCTTCGGGGCGGGCAGCACGGAGACGCCGGTCGAGTGGGTGACGAGGTAGTCGTCGAGGTGCACGTCGAGGTCCGCACCGCCCTGCTGGGCATCGAAGATCGTGTGCTCGGGGTTGAGGCGCAGCGCCGCGGTGACCTCGCCGAACTGCAGGTCGAGGTCGACAATGCAGGTGCTCCCGCCGGTGTGGGCCTGGAGGAAGAAGGCCGCGTTGACGGCGAAGAAGGTCTTGCCGCAGCCGCCGGTGGCCGACGCCACCGTGATGACCCTCCCCTTCTCCGGCGCCGACGCCGCGGGCCGGCGCAGGGCGACCAGCGAGAGGGCCCGCTCGACGGCGGCGCCGAGCGACTCCAGCGCATCCGAGCCGGTGAGCATGTCGACGGCGCCGGTGCGCACGAGCTCGCGCACGGCGACCCGCGGCCGCCGGGGGAACACGAGGACCAATGCGGGGTGGGGCGCGGTGTCTCGCAGGGCAGTCAGCGCGGCCACCCCGTCGGCGTTGTCGAGGCCGGGTCCTGCGACCACCACGTCGAAGCGGTCGGCCTGCTCGGGGTTGAGCTTCTTGGCCGCCTGGATGTCGTCGAGGCCGGTCGCCTCCCGCACCAGGTCGGCCAAGCCGCCGGCGCCGTCGATGACAAGCACGCTGCCGGGCATCACGCCGCCTCGGGCTGCAACTCGTTGCCCCGGTTCACGCCGGGCGTGGGCGGCACCGCGGGGGCGTTGGCGTTGACGACCGAGAACCAGAGCCTCGAGAACGAGGCGTGGTAAACGAGCTTCTCGGCCTGGGTCGGCGAGACGGCGAGGACGAAGACCGGGTTGCCGGTCGGGGCGTCCTTGAGCGGCGTGGCGCCGGTCTGCACCTGCAGCACCTCGACGTTCTGGATGATCAGCCGGGCCGCGTTGTCGTCGCCGTTGGCCCCCTTCTTGGTCACCGCCGCGAACACGTCGATGCGGCTGCCCGCCTTGGCGATCCCTGCGGTGCCCGCCACCGAGTCGAGCGAGACGGCCAGGGCCTGTCGGCCTTCCGGGATCTTGAACGCAGGCGCCTCGGCGGTCTGCGCGCCTGCCGCGGTCTGGCCGACGCGCACCTTCTTGGGGCCGTCGGACGAGATGCCGGCGAAGGTCGCCAGCGCCCCGACAGCGAGGGCGGCGGCGCCGACGCCGATGAGCGGAGTGGAACGACGGGTCATGGTCAGCCTCCTGGTGGTGGTCACTCGTAGACGCCGGTGGCGGCCGAGTGGAGGGTCACGGTGGGTAGGTCGGGGAGGCCGATGAGGCCGCCCAATGCGTTGACGGTGTTGGTCACGAAGCCGAAGGCGCCGCCGCTCACCTCGTATTCGAGGGTGACGGTGACCTCGTCGCCCGCCCGCCCCGAGAGGTTGTCGGCCGACAGTTGCCCGACCACGCCGTCGGCCGGGAGCGGGTCGGCCGACTCCTTGGCGAACGACACCACTTCGCTGGTCGTCGGGCGGCGGGACGAGGACGCCGGGCTGCGGCTCGGGTCGTACTCGCTGCGGGTCGCGTAGCGGGCCGATGCCCTGGCCGCCCCGGCGAGGTGCTGGTAGTCGAGCAGCACCTGGCCCATGGCGACGACGGTGAGCGCAAGCAGCGTCACCGCAATGAACGCCAGCGGCAGCTCCACCATCGACGCCCCCTCCTCCCCCCGCCCGCTCGCCCGCCCCTCCCCCCCGTTCTCGTCGCGCTCAGTTGCGGATACCGCAACTGAGCGCGACGAGAACGGGGGGACGTGCGAGATGGGGGCGTTGGCGGTCGTCGTGGTGGTCATTCGGCGCGCACCTTTCCGGTCGACGACGCCGTGATGGTCGGCGTCAGGAAGCGGATCGGGTTGGGGACGTCGATGCGCACCGTCACCTTCACCCGGCCGTTCGGGCAGGGCGTCGAGCAGGTCGGGTAGTCGATCTGCACGTTGGCGTCGGTGACGTTGACGAGCGGCACCCTGGTGTTGATGCGGTCGGCCACCTCGGCGGCGTCGGGATGGGTGCGGTAGGTCGGCGGCCTGGCCGTGCTGGCGAAACGGGCGCCCTCGCGGGCCGCCTGTCCCAGCGCAACCTGCATGGCGATCAGCCAGAGCAGCGACAGCGCGGCCAGCACCGTCAGCATCAGCACCGGGAACGAGAACGCGTACTCCACGAGCACCGCGCCCCGGTCGTCCCTGCGCAGCCGGCTCATTTGACCAACCGGGCCTTGAACAGGCCGCGGGCCCGGCCCGCGGCGGCGACGGTGTCGATCGGCGTGGCCACGACCTTGCCCAGTGGCCCGGCGCTGAGCACCACCGGGACCACGTCGAGGGCGGGCACGAACAGCAGGCCGGGCAGCAGTTGGGCCACGCCCGGCAGCGAGTACACGGTCGAGCCGAGCACCTGCTTCGGGTCGACGACATAGCCCCCGACCGCCAGCATCACCGGCTCGCCGCTGGCGACCGCCTGGCGCACCAGCGCCTCAGTGTCGGGGGCGGTCCCGTGGGGCGGGTCGAGCACGTCGCGCAGGTCTGCGTTGAGCGAGTCGATGGAAGGGCCGAAGCCGGGGCACGCCGTCGGGCCGGTGCCCGCGCAGCCCGCTCGGGCGAAGGCCTCGTCCAGGGTCGGCGTGATCTCGTCGCCGATCGTGTCGATGGCGTCGAGGGTCGCGTCCCGTGCGTGCGACAGGGCCGGGTTGAGGTCGAACACCACGCTCCCGTCCGGCCCCGGCGGCGTCACGACCGGCACCGCCACTGCGCTCTTGAACGCACGCCGGGCGGTGGCGTCGGTGGTGAAGGTGATCGGGCCCTTGCCGACCATCGACGCGCCCGGCACCTCGACCGACTGAGTCACCGTCACCTTCACCTCGGGCGTGACGAGGGCAGGCGCGATGCGGGCGATGTCGACGCTGAGCTTGCCGTCCGACGGCAGCGCGTCGAGCAGCGGGGTGAGGCGGCCGAACAGCGTGGTGTTCAGCGCCCGCAGCCGGGCTAGCAGCTCGGCGGTCACCGCGTCGCCGGCCAGGCCCGCATACGTGGTCGCCTCCTTCAGCGCCGCCACGGCAGGCGAGGCCGCGGGCGGCACGTCGGCCACCGACGCCAACCCCGCTTCCACCTGCACCGCGCACGACGCCAGCGCGCCCGCCCCTTCGAGGCAGTTGGCCAGCCGCTGCAACGCCGGGTCGGTGATCGAGACCGACGGCGTGCACTGCACCGGCGCCGTCCCCCACGAGTCAGTGAGCGGCGAGCGCCGGTCGGCGAACTGCTTGGCCACCACGTTGCAGATCCCGAGGGTCCAGTTCGTGCCGAGGGTGGGCAGCGAGGGCGTGGCGTCGACGGTGCCGAGCGGCGTGTCGAGCTGGCTGGGCGCAGGCAGGCCGAGCGGGTTCGGCGAGGAGTCGATGGCCAGGCCGGGCAATGACGCGGCACCCGCCACGGCGGAGAGGTCGGCGGCGGTCCGACCCTCCTGGGCGGCGCCGTACAAGCCGGCGGTACCGAGTGCGAGACCGGCGAAAGCGGCCACTGCGGTGAGCAACACGGCCGTCGTCACGAGGATGGCGCCCTGCTCGTCATCTCGTGTGCGGCGGTGTGACCAGCGCATGCTGACCAGTCCTTTCGGGCCTCAGTGCCATGGCCCGACCGGGCCACCGACACTCAGGTTCTCGGCCGGACTGCCCAATCTCCGCATGATCCGGACGGGCGGTTTCCTTCTGGCCCGGATGGACTAGTCACCCACCCCACCGCCCTTCGCCCCCTGCCCGTTTTGGGCACGTTTATCCGTCTCTGAGCCGAGCAAACGTGCCCAAAACGGACAGGGCCGCGGACCGAACAATTTCCACCGCAAGGTTTCGCGAGGCGACACGTTCCCTAGCGGGGCGGAGCAAGCACGGCGGTGACCCGCCCACATAGCAGCAGTCCGACAAAGCAGACCAGGAGGTCACCGTGAAGAAGTTCGTTTTGACGCTCGTCGTCGCAGGGCTCGGCCTGACGGGCGCGCTCTTCGCCCCCGCGCAGGGCGCCGAGAACGAGGGGTGCGTCAGCGACGCAACCAGCCTCGCCGGCGCTCCCAACCCGGGCGTGGGCGACGTGTGCGGCGGCATCAGCCAGGACGGCACCGGCTATCTGACCGTCGACGGCGCCGAGGGCAACGAGGATCCGGCCGACGGCTTCATCTCCGTCGCCAATGACGGCAGCCAGGACGAAGACGGCGTGTGTGCGTCGGCTCAGGGCGATCCGGGTGAGGAGTACGACGAGAACGGCGTCGCCGTCGAGGATGACGACGAGACTCCGGCGTGCGACGACGCGCTGCCGCAGGCCGTCGCCGACGAGGTGCTGGGTCGGGCGGGCGCGTAGCCGGGAGCAGCGCACCAGCAACTGAGGACGGGGCACGTGGTCTCGACGTGCCCCGTCCTCGCGTTCAACGGCGGAAACGGGGCAGGACGTCGGCCAGCACGTCGTCGACGGCACCGGGGGGCGCCTTGGGCACGCCGTCCCTCGCGTACGGAGGGTCGTAGAACACCACCTCGTCGAAGCCTTGCTCGACCCACCGCCCGACCAGTTCCTCGAACTGTGCGGTCGACGTCCATCCCGTCTCTTCCATCAAGCCGACAAGCACCGACCGCTTGATGTCCGCAGGGTCCCGCCCGACCCGAGCGCAGGCCTCGTCGAGTCGCTCGCTGTTCGCCGTGGCCGCCGCGAGTGTGGGCCCGTAGGTGTTCCAGACATCGGCGTGGCGGGCCACCGCCTCCATCGTCTTGGGACCGTGGGCGGCGAGCAGGAGCGGCGGGCGAGGCCGCTGGACGAAGCCGGGCCGCATGAGGGCGCCCGTCGTCCGGTAGTAGCGCCCCTCGTAGGTCACCTCATCCTCGCGGACGAGCCGGTCCACGACCTCGACGTACTCGACGAAGCGCGCCGCCCGTTCGGCCGGCGACCAGTCGTCGAGCCCCCACATCGGCTGGTCGGTCGGGGCGCCGCCTGCCCCCAGCCCAAGGACCAGTCGCCCGCCCGACATGTGGTCGACGGTCTGGGCCTCCTTGGCGTAGAGCGCAGGCGAGCGCGATGCGATGGCGCCGACGAGCAGGCCGATGCGAACCCGCTGCGTCGCGGCGGCCAGTCCGGCCAACGAGGTCCACCCCTCGAACCACGGCTGCCCCGGCGTGTGGGGGTTGGTGAAGTGGTCGCAGGACCAGATCGAGTCGACGCCGCCATCCTCCAGCCGCCGCCACCGCGCCACCAGGTCGGGCCATGGCTCGTTCGGCAGGACGAGCGAACCAAACGCGACGCTCATGCGTTCACCCTACGTCCGGGTTCCGGCCATGTACCCTCGGGGGCTACAGGGAGGTGGGATGGAGACGCCCGAACTGTGGCGTTGGATCTGGTTGGCTCTGGCGACAGGGCTGATCGTCGGCGAGATCGCCGTGGCGGGGTCGTTCTTCCTGTTGCCCTTCGGGCTCGGGGCGTTGGCCGCCGCCATCGCTGCGTTCGCCGGCGTTCCCGTCGGCTTCGAGTGGGCCGTGTTCGTGCTCGCCTCCGCCGGCCTGTCCGCCGTCATCTGGCCGCTGGGCCGCCGCCTCGACCGCCGCTCGCCGCGGCACGCCATCGGCGCAACCCGTTGGGAGGGCCGCGAGGCCGTCGTCGTCCGGGAGATCCCCGCCGGGGCCGGGCAGACCGGCCTCATCCGCCTCGACCGTGAGGAGTGGCGCGCCGAGAGCATGGACGGCGTGCCCATCCGGGCCGGCTCGACCGTGCTGGTCAGCAGGGTCGCCGGGACCCGCCTCATCGTCTTACCTCTCGAGGACCCGCTCGACGTCCTCGAAGACCCGTCCGTGCGGCGGGATCAGTCGGGCAAGGAACAGTAAGGAGCACGTTTGATGGCAGTCGTCATCGTCTTGGCCGCAGTCGCGTTCGTCTTGCTGACGATCGTGGTCAGCGGCGTCAAGATCATCCGTCCGTACGAGCGCGGCCTCGTCGAGCGGCTGGGGAAGTACCACGCCACGGTGGAGCCGGGCCTGCGCCTGATCCTGCCGTTCATCGACCGCATGGTCCGCGTGGACATGCGCGAGCGGGTGGTCGACGTGCCGCCGCAGGAGGTCATCACGTCGGACAACGTCGTCGTCTCGGTCGACGCCGTCGTCTACTACGAGGCCACCGATCCGCAGCGGCTGGTCTACAACGTCGTCGACTTCTACCTGGCCGTCGCCAAGCTGGCCCAGACCAACCTGCGCAACGTGGTCGGCGACATGCAGATGGACGAGGCGCTGACGTCACGCGACACGATCAACCTCAAGCTGCGCGACATCCTCGACGACGCCACCGACAAGTGGGGCACCAAGGTGGTCCGGGTCGAGATCCAGCGCATCGACCCGCCCGCCGACGTCGTGCACGCCATGCACGAGCAGATGAAGGCGGAGCGGACCCGGCGAGCCACCGTCACCACCGCCGACGGCGAGCGGGCTGCTGCCATCGCCAGGGCCGAGGGCGAGAAGCAGGCCGCCATCCTGTCTGCCGAAGGCCTGCGCGAGGCCGCCATCCTCGAGGCGCAGGGCCAGGCCGAGGCCACCCGCACCGCGGCCGAGGCCGAGCAGTTCCGGCGGACCGCGGTGGCCCAGGGCGAGGCCGACGCGACCCGCGCCGTCTTCGACGCGATTCACGAGTCCAAGCCGACCAACGAGCTGATCGCGCTGAAGTACATCGAGGCGCTGCAGGTTGTGGCCAACGGGAAGGCGACGAAGGTCTTCCTCCCCACCGAGGCCACTGCGCTGTTGGGCGCGCTGGGCGGCATGGCCGAGCTGCTCCAGCACGAGCCCGCGGCCGCCAATGGCAGCCGCAAGAAGTAGCCGCAGGTACCTTTCGCGTCGGTGAAGCTCTTCCGGCGCAAGGACTCGGACGGCTCGGGCGGGGGCGTCGTCCCCCCGCCCGAGTCCTACGAGGTCCGCCGGGGGCCGACCCGGGACGAGGTGGTGGAGCGGCTCGGGCGGGCGGCACCCTCACAAGGCGCGACGATCATCGCCGCGCTGGCCCCGGCCGTGCGCTTCGGCGTCCGGCCGATGGCCGACGCCGACATCCCGCTGGGCGCGTCCAAGATCGGCGGCGCGCCCGACTTGCCGCCGGGTGCTGGGCCGCCGGATGCCGGGCTTCGCTTCTTCGCCCAGATCGACATGGCCGGCGTGGCCGCAGTGTCGTTCGAGTCGGTGGCGCTGGGGCTGGGCCTGCCGGACGCTGGGCTGCTGTCGTTCTTCGCCTCAGCCGACGACGACGGCTTGTCGTGGGACGCCGAGCGCGCCGCGGTGCTGGTGACGCCGCCGGGCACGCCGCTGGTCCGCGTTGCTGACGTGGTCGACCCGGTGCCGTCGGGCCGGCTGGCGCCGATCGGCGTGTGGACGTGGCCCGAGGTCGAGTTGAGCGAGCGGGAGTTCGACGCCGTCGACGCCGCCGACATCTGGCACGAAGAGCAGATCGCGGCGGCCGCAGGCGGGTGGGCGACCGAGGGCAGGCACCAGCTCGGCGGCCACGCCCGGATCATCCACCGGGCGATCGAGGACCTGGTGTTCCAGCTCGACTCCGACGACGCCCTCGACCACATGTGGGCCGACGCCGGCACCCTCTACTGGCACGGCCCCCTCGCAACCCCGCGCTTCGACTTCCAATCCGCCTAACCTGTCCTCTCCCCAAGTAGTGCCGACGGGTTCTGTCGCGCCCGGGCATCCACCGCCGCAATAGGCAAGGCGGCGCACCCTCTTCGTGAAGCGCCAACGACACGGAGAGGAGAGCACCGCCTTGACCACCGATGATGCCCTGTATCGCTTCCGCCAGCGCGTCTTCGCGCTGGCGGAGGAGCTCGGCAACGTCCGCCTGGCCTGCCGGATGATGGGGGCCCACCACTCGACCTACTACCGCTGGAGGGCCGAGGTCCGCCGGTTCGGCCTGGAGGTCCTCAGGCCCCGGGAGCGCCGGGCCCCGCGCATGCCCAGCGCCACGAGCCCCATGGTCGAGCAGAGGGTGGCCGCGTTCGCCCTCGGCCACCCCGGCCTCGGCCCCGGCCGCATCGCCGCCGAGCTGGCCCGCCCCAAGTGGGGCGGCATCAGGCTCTCGCCGAACGGCGTGTGGCGGGTCCTGCGCCGCCACGGCCTCAACACCCGGGCCAAGCGCCTCGGGCTCATCGCCGGCTACGCCGCGGCGGCCGAGCCGGTGCCCGCCGAGGCCCCGCCCGAGCGGCACATCCACGCGGAGCGCCCCGGCCAGCTCGTGCAGTTCGACTGCTTCAAGATCGGCCGCCTCCAGCGCACCAGCGGGGTGGTGTGGCAGTACACCGCCATCGACGTCGCCTCGTCCTGCTGCTGGGCCGAGGTCCACGTCACCCCGCTCAACCCCTCGACGCGCTGGACGTCCCAGCTCGCCCGCCGGGTGGCGGGCGAGCTGGCGGCCAGGGGCTGGCGCCTGGAGGCGGCGAGCACCGACGGCGGCAGCGAGTTCAACGGCGAGTTCCTCGCCGCCCTCGCCGAGCTTGGAGCCCGAAAGGTCCGCATCGCCGCCGGGCGGCCCCAGTCCAACGGATGCGTCGAGCGCGTCCAGGGCGCCATCCTCGAGGAGTGCTGGAAGCCCGCGTTCGCCCGCCACATCATCCCCGCCCACACCGGCCTGCGGGACGACCTCCGGCGTTATCTCGCCTACTACAACACCGACCGGGCCCACACCGGCAGGCTGACCAAGGGCAGGACCCCCGACGCCGTGCTGGGCAAGGCCAAGATGTTCAGCCGATGAGAGGGAGGCGTCGCCTCACCTTGGGGAGAGGACAGCCTAACCCGCCCCCCAGACGCGCTTTTGGGCACGTTTTCGGCCGTATACGGCCGAAAACGTGCCCAAAACGAGAAGGGGGG
>Ga0190267_10000225_pt1 | contig 12238 bp, 11 predicted proteins | sample Popmic239T_FD_140332 | JGI IMG/M metagenome (GOLD analysis project Ga0190267, IMG submission 140332) | Populus adjacent soil microbial communities from riparian zone of Oak Creek, Arizona, USA - 239 T | ecosystem: Environmental > Terrestrial > Soil > Riparian zone | place: USA: Arizona... | reverse complement strand
ACGTGATGGACCGCGGCCGCATCGTGGAGCACGGCCGCCACGAGGAGCTGGTGGACGCCGGCGGCATGTACGCCGCGTTGTGGCGGGTGCAGACGGGGGAGGGGGTGGGGAGTGCGTGAGTGCGGAAGTGCGGAAGTGCGAAAGTGCGAAAGTGCGTGGGGGCGGAGCGTCGCGTCAGCATCGCCCGCTGTTCCCTGTCCCCTGTCCCCTGTCCCCTATTCCCTGCCCCAGAGCCGAAGCCCTTCCGCGCACGGCACTTATCCTCTAGCTTTCGTGTTTGGCCCGAACGCTACACCCGCGGAAAGACGGCATGCCGATGGACGATGCACGGTTCGAGGAGCTGAGGCAGCGCGAGTTCAGCCGGCTGGACGCGCAGGGGCACGTGTACCTGGACTACACGGGCGCCGGGCTCTACTCCGAGTCACAGGTGCGCGCCAACGCGGAGTTCCTGTGCAACGGCGTGTTCGGCAACCCCCACTCGCGCAACCCCACCTCGCGCGCCGCCACCCTGCTCTGCGAAGACGCCCGCACCCGGGTGCTGGAGTACTTCAACGCCGATCCCGACCAGTACGAGGTCGTCTTTACGCTCAACGCCAGCGGGGCGCTCAAGCTGGTGGGTGAGGCGTTCCCCTGGGAGGCCGGCGGCCGCTTTCTGCTCACGGCCGACAACCACAACTCCGTCAACGGCCTGCGCGAGTTCGCCCAGGCGCACGGGGCGGAGGTGGCGTACGTGCCGCCGTGCCCGGACATGCGGCTCAGCGGCCTGCGGGAGCACCTGGCGCAGGCGGACCGCGGCAAGCACAACCTGTTCGCGTTCCCCGCGCAGTCCAACTTCTCGGGGGTCAAGCACTCGCTGGACGCCATCCAGCTGGCGCACGACCACGGCTACCACGTGCTGCTGGACGCCGCGGCCTTCGTGCCCACCAACCCGCTGGACCTGCGCCGCTACCTGCCGGACTTCGTCTGCATCTCGTTCTACAAGATGTTCGGCTTTCCCACCGGGGTGGGCGTGCTGCTGGCGCGGCGCGACGCGCTGAACGCGCTGCACCGGCCCTGGTTCTCCGGCGGCACCGTGCGCTTCGTGAGCACGCAGAACCAGCTGCACATGCAGCACGTGACCGGCCGCGCCTTCGAGGATGGCACGCTGAACTACCTGGGGATCGCGGCGGTTCCGGCCGGGCTGGACTTTCTGGAGGAGATCGGCATCGACCGCATCAACGCGCACGTGATGGGGCTCACGGAGGAGCTGCTGCGCGACATGCTGGAGATGCGCCACGGCAACGGCGCGCCCATGGTGTGCATCTACGGGCCCAAGACCATGGAGATGCGGGGCGGCACCATCGCCTTCAACCTGCTGGACCCGCAGGGCGGGCTGGTGGACTTTCGCGCGGTGGAGCAGCGGGCCAACGAGGCCGGCATCTCGCTGCGCACCGGCTTCTTCTGCAATCCGGGCGCGGCGGAGTTCGCCTTCGAGTACCCGGACGAAGACGCGTTCCGCTGCATCAAGACGCTCACGCCCGAGACGTTCAACATCCAGGTGTTCAGCGACTGCATGAGTGACCACCCGGTGGGCGCCGTGCGCGTGTCGGTGGGCATCGCCAGCAACCGCGCGGACCTGGCGCGGCTGATGGAGGTGCTGTGCTCGTTCCGCGACGCCGGCTGCGAGGCCGCCCCCGGCGACGCCGCGCTCCCCGCCCTGGCCACCGTGGACTGACGCCGCCTCCGCCGGTCCGCGGACGCACGAAGCCCCTCCCGCGCGCCGGGAGGGGCTTCGTCTTTTTATCCAGCGGAAGGACTGGTGGTGCTGGATGAACGGCGCCTCCAAACTCACCCGTTCACCCGTTCACCCGTTCACGCCCGCCGCTCCCGCACCGCCTCCTCATCCGGCGGCAGGACCGGGCGCACGGGGTCGTCGCCGGCGTCCAGCGGATCGTGGGAGACCGCGTCGTGGTCGTCCAGCTGCTTGGGAAACATCAGCGACAGCACCACCGAGCCCACCAGCACCGCCACCACCACCCCCAGCGAGACGGCGATGTGCAGGTGGATGTAGCCGCTGGCCAGCATCTTGGCGCCGATGAACACCAGCACGATGGACAGGCCCAGCTTGAGGTAGTGGAACTTGTCGATGACGCCCGCCAGCAGGAAGTACAGCGACCGCAGGCACAGGATGGCGAAGACGTTGCTGGTGTACACCAGGAACGGGTCGCGGGTGATTGCGAAGATGGCGGGAATGCTGTCGACCGCGAAGATCAGGTCCGTGGTCTCCACCATCACCAGCACCACGAACAGCGGGGTGGCCGCCGTGCGCAGCCTGCCGTCGATGGTCTCCTTGACGAAGAAGTGCTTTTCGCGGTAGTCGGGCGTAACCGGAAAAAAGCGGCGGATGAGCTTGAGCGCCGGGTTGCTCTCGGGCTCGATGTCCATCTCGTCCTGGGTGGCCATCTTGATGCCGGTGTACACCAGGAACGCGCCGAACACGTAGATGATCCAGTGGAACCGCTCGATGAGCAGCGCCCCGGCCGCGATCATCACGCCGCGCATGACCAGCGCGCCCAGCACGCCCCAGAACAGCACCCGGTGCTGGAACTTGGGCGGTACCTTGAAGTACGCGAAGATCAGCACGAACACGAAGATGTTGTCTACCGAGAGCGCCAGCTCGATCATGTAGCCGGTCAGGAACGCCAGGGCGTCCTCATGCCCGCCCACGCCGTCCACCGGCAGGTAGCGCATCCAGATGGCGGCGGCGAAGATCATCGCCAGGACCGCCGTGAGCGCGGCGAATAGCCCCGCCTCGCGCACCTTTACCACGTGCGCCTTGCGGTTCAGCACGCCCAGGTCGAAGGCCAGGATCACCAGCACCAGGGCGGTGAACGCCACATATGGCCAGACGTTTCCGTTCAAGACCGTTCCCATCCTCCACGGCGGCCGCGCCCTGCGCGCGGCGTAGACACGAAAAAAAGCGAGCCCTTCGTCCGGGGCGCGGCGCGCGGCCGTCCCCTGCGACGAAGGTCTCGCCCTGACGATGAGTGCCCCTGCGGGCCTCTGGCGTCCCAACCGGACCGTGCGGGCTGTGCCCGCAGTCTTGACGATCCGGCCGCCGGCTTTCTCGCCGGTGGACTACTCCCCTTCTCGTTTTCCGAACGCCAAACCTACGGAGCAATTCTCCTGCCGTCAACGCGTCGCCCGATTCGCACTCTTGCGCGCCAGGTGTAAGCCATTGACGCACGTGCGTCAGTGGTGTATAGTGACGGCACGCAGAGCAGCGGTCCCGTTCGCCATGACCGACGACCATGGAGATCAAAGAAACGCCGCTGTTCACGAAGCGCGTGCCCGAGCTGATGGATGACGACGAGTACGCGCTGCTTCAGGCCGCGCTCATCGTCAACCCGCAACTGGGGGCCGTCATTCCGGGGGCGGGCGGCATACGCAAGGTGCGCTGGTCCGGCAGCGACCGCGGCAAGCGCGGCGGCACGCGCGTCATCTACTTTGCCGCGGTGGCGCACGACACCATCTTGATGCTGTACATCTATCCCAAGAACGAGCAGGAAGACCTGAGCGTGGCCCAGAAGAAGGCGCTGCAGGGGGTGGTTCGGGCGGAGTACAAGTAGCCTCCACGGCATCCGTGGACTGATCCAGGAGTAACCATGGCCATGCGCGACGATCTGTTTCAGGAGCTTCTCGAGAGTGTGCGTCAGGGCGGCGCCATCATTCGCGGCGACCTGCCGCCGGGGCGCACCTTTCACTTCGAGGACGAAGACGTAAAGAAGCTCCGCGAGCGCATGAAGCTCTCGCAGGCCCGCTTTGCCGCCATGCTGGGGATCAGTGTGGGCACGCTGCGCAACTGGGAGCAGGGGCGTCGCAAGCCGGAGGGCCCGGCGCGCGCGCTGCTCCGCGTGGCCGCCGTCCATCCGGAAGCCGTGCTCGACGCGCTGGCCCGTCCCGTGGAGCGCAAGGACGATCCGCCGCTTTCCAGTCCCTGAGCACCGCTCCTTCTACGCCAGACACGTAGCATTCTGGTCAGGGCAGACAGCTTGTCCTCTGTTAACTCTGTTGACTCTGTGTGAGACAAGCAGTTGCGGGATCAGATAGAGATCGGGGAGGCTGCGGCAACGGCAGCCTCCCCGATTCTCATTCATCGTCCGGATGCGCCACGGCTTACTTACGCAGCGACTTGGGCGGGCCCAGGATCTCGGCCATCAGCACGGCGCGGCGCAGCACGGCGGGGTCGCGCATCTCGTCCAGCAGCCCGTGCCGGGCCGCGGAGCCGGTGGAGTGGCCGTCCACGTACTTGCGGTGGAAAATCTCGTGCTCCGCCTCCCAGTCCACCTCGTGCTCCAGCGAGACGGCCTCGCCGCGCGCGCGCCGAGGCTCCACGGGGAGCGCCACCTCCGTCGCCTCCAGCGCCACCGCCTCGGCCGGCGTGGCGCCCGAGGCGTCGATCTCGCTGTCGCCCGCCAGCTCGTCCCACATCAGCTCCGAGGTGCTTTCCTCGGACGTGGCCCGGGTGGGGAGCACGGCCTCCTGCTGCATGCGGGCGCGGAGCCGCGTGAGCATCAGGGCGGTGTCGGGCTCCGTAGCGCCCCCCACCCGCAGCACGTGCTCCGGGGGGATCTGCGACGGGTCCCAGGGCGGGAGCGGAGGCTGCTTCGCCTTCGCGTTCCGGGCCGCGGTTCCCACGGCGGACCAGATCATCCAGCCGATGAACAGCAGGACGAGGAACTCCATGGCTCAGCCTCCGCCGTTGCCGGGCGTCGCGGGGCCGGCGGGCGCGGCCAGGGCGCGGCGCATGGAGGTGTCGCTCTGCATGTTCTGGATGCGGGTGTAGTCCATCACCCCCAGGTTGCCCTTGCGGAACGCCTCGGCCATGGCCAGCGGCACCTGCGCCTCGGCCTCCACCACGCGGGCCCGCATCTCTTCCACGCGGGCGCGGTTCTCCTGCTCCAGCGCCACCGCCATGGCGCGCCGCTCCTCCGCGCGGGCCTGGGCGATGCGCTTGTCCGCCTCGGCCTGGTCCGTCTGCAGCTCCGCGCCGATGTTCTTGCCCACGTCCACGTCGGCGATGTCGATGGACAGGATCTCGAACGCCGTCCCCGCGTCCAACCCCTTGCTGAGCACCGTCTTGCTGATGTTGTCGGGGTTCTCGAGCACCGCCTTGTGGCTGGCCGCCGAGCCGATGGTGCTCACGATCCCCTCGCCCACGCGCGCCAGGATGGTCTCCTCGCCCGCGCCGCCCACCAGGCGGTTGATGTTGGCGCGCACCGTCACGCGGGCGATGGCGATGAGCTGAATGCCGTCCTTGGCCATGGCCGCCACCCGCGGCGTGCTGATGACCTTGGGGTTCACCGACGTCTGCACCGCCTCCAGCACGTTGCGGCCGGCCAGGTCGATGGCGGTGGCCTGCTGAAAGTTGAGCGTGATCCCCGCCTTCTGTGCGGCGATCAGCGCCTGCACCACCCGCTCCACGTTGCCGCCGGCCAGGTAGTGCGCCTCCAGCTGCGTCACGTTGAGCGGCAGGTCCGCCTTGTGGGCCGTGATGAGCGGGTGGACGATGCGCGCCGGGTTCACGCGCCGCAGCTTCATGGCGAACAGCCGCGTGATGCCCACGTACACGCCGGACGACACGGACTGGATCCACAGCCCGACCGGGATGAACTGCAGAAAGACCACCAGGCCGATGAAGGCCAGGAAGATCAGGAACAGGGTGGATGCGATGGGATCCATGGTCGCGGTCTCGGGTCCAGGGGGTCGCGGCCCGCCGGGGGGCGGAGCCGGCGCGGGAGACGGGCGCACGTCCGGCGCGGAGACGTCGTACGTGGGTGATGCGAAAGAAGTTGCGAGCCGCTGCCGCTGCCCGTCCGAGCGCGGAGCGTGTTACTCCGGTCGCGTCTCGTCCGCGGGCGGCGGGGGCGGAAGGGGGACGGCGCGCACCACGTGGCGGTATCCCTCCGCGCGCAGCACGCGCACGGGGGAGCCGGCCGTGATCCACCCCGCCTCGCTCACCACGTCCAGCCGCTCGCCGGCGATCTCCGCCGTCCCCGCCGGGCGCAGGTCGGTCAGGGCGATGCCGTCCACCCCCTCCAGCTCCGGGCGCGGCAGCGCGGCGATGTAGCCGTCGTCGCGGCGCAGCATGCCGCCCAGCAGCGGGTCGCCGGCGCGGATGCGCTGCGCCATCCCCCAGATGGCCACGCCCATCAGCGTCACGCTGGAGACGATGGCGCCCAGAGCGATGGCCACGTCCGCTGGCCCGGGAAAGGGGCCGATGATGGAAAGGACGATGCCGGCCAGCACCGCCAGCAGCCCCAGCAGCGCCGCCACCCCGTGGCCGGGGATCAGGAACACCTCCACCGCCACGAACAGCAGCCCGGCGATCACCATCAGCGCGGGGAGCCACGACGCCAGCCCCAGCGCGCCCGTCCACACCGCGGGCGTGGCGTGCGCGGCGGTGGGAATCAGCGTCAGCAGGCCGGCGAGGAGCAGGGTCGGGCGCATCCGAAGGCGTGGCGGGGGAAAGACGTTGCGCGAAGAGGAAGTCTACTCGGTGCGGGCGCGCGCTCCAAGGGCCGCGATCAGCGCTCGCCGGGGGTGATCCACTTTTCCGCGTCCGGCGGGACGAAGCCGCGCATCCGCTCGATCAGCCGGCCGGGGTCCGCCTCCGTCAGCACCAGCGCGCGGTGCTGCGGGCGGATGAAGCCCTCCGCCACGCCGTGGTCGAACATCGCCAGCAGCGCGTCGTAGTAGCCGGCGGCGTTCAGCAGGCCGCAGGGCTTGGGATGGATGCCCAGCTGCGACCAGGTGATCACCTCGCAGAACTCCTCGAAGGTGCCGTAGCCGCCCGGCATGGCGACGAAGCCGTCGGACAGGTCCGCCATCAGCGCCTTGCGCTCGTGCATGGAGGCGACGACGTGCAGCTCGGTCAGCGCGGTGTGCCCCACCTCGCGCCGCATCAGCGCCTCGGGGATCACGCCGACGGCCTCGCCGCCCGCCTGCATCACCGCGTCGGCCACGATGCCCATCAGCCCCACGCGGCCGCCGCCGTACACCAGCCCCATCCCCTGCTCCACGAGCGCGCGCCCCATGGCCCGCGCCGCGTCCGCGTACTCCGGCCGCACGCCCGGGCTGGAGCCGCAGAACACGCAGATTCGCTTCACGTTCTTTCGCGCGATCGACAAAAAGAAGGGGCCTCACACGGAGTCAACGGAGGCAACGGAGTTCGCTCGTGCCGTTTCGGATGCCGCCGTGTGAGGGATGTTGGCCGGGTCAGTGGCTCGCGTGGCCGGAGTCCGCGTGCGCCGTGTGGCCGGTGTCCGCCGTCGCGGGCGTCGTCGCCGGCGCGGTGGCGGGCGTGGTCGTCATCGCACCCTGCGGCGCGGTGGCGGCGGGGGTCTGCGCGGGCGCCACGGCGGGCTGCGCGGCCGGGTCCGATCCGCCCACCATCTCGGTGGTCAGGGGCGGGGGCGGCGCCTCGGCCTGGTTCACGGGTGCGTCGGACTGCTGCTGGTCGGCCTCCCGGGCGCACCCGGCCAGCGCCAGGGCCATCACACCTGCGCATACCACTGCAAAACGGGCCATACGTCCCTCCAGTACGGAATTGAGATGCGGGTCGAGAGCGCACAGCATACGATCCGCCTCATCCCAATCGCAAGCGCCGCCGCGGTTTCTCTCCACTACAGAGACGCGGCGGATCGATGCGCTCGATCCGCCGCGGTGTTCCTGGACGCATCTGCCCTCGGCGGGGTGTTGCTGAACCGCCCACGAGCGTTGACTTCCTGAGGGAGGCGCCGCTCCGCAAACTGCTCGAGCACAAAGGCCTGGCGCCGACCGAAGGACCTCACCTGCCTGACCGACGGACTTGAACTGCTCCCGACGGCTGGCCTCGCGCGACCCGACAAAGATCCTTCGGTCGCGCGCAAGCTTCTGTGGCTATGATGGTTACAGGCGTGCGCTCCCTCAGGATGACAGTGTGCTTCAAGGATCGAGAGAGGCTGGCAACAAGCCGCTCACGGCGCGAAGGCGGCGACCAGGTCGGCGGCGGGGACGCGGTAGTCGGACAGGCGCACGCCGCGCAGCGCGTCCGGCACCCGCGGCCGGTCGAAGCGCACGTAATCGAACTCCGCCGCCAGGTCCGTGGCGCGGTCGGCGATCACGGTGCGGTTGAAGGCGGCCGCGTCGTTCCACAGCTCGGGGACCAGGTCCCATCCGCTGTAGGCGTTCACCCCCACCTGCAGCGTCGGCGGCAGGTCCGGGCGATGGAAGCGCTCCTGCAGCGTCCACTGCGCCGCGCCCTCCGCGCGGGCAAAGACCAGGAAATCCGCGCGCACCCGCACGATGCGCAGCTCCATCCACCCCGCCGGCACCGGGTGCAGGTTCAGTGCGCTGCGGCCGTTCACCGTGGTCTTGGTCTCGATCACCGGCTGCCCCGCCTGCCCCGCGACCCCCGTGGTGGCGAACAGCCAGTTCTCCGCGCGCGGCTCCCAGGTCTGCGCCGTCGTCGCGCGGGGCTCGCGCACCATCAGCCCCGCCAGCGACCAGGTGACGGACGGCAGGTCGCCGCTCTTCCCCCGCGCGCGCACCCGTGTGGTGGCCACGAAGTCGCCCGTGACCTCCTGGAACAGAAAGGGCCCGCGGAAGTCCGCGTACCACCCGCTCACCGTCGGCTCCAGCCGCAGCACGCCGCCACCGCCGATGCCGAGGGAGCGGATCATCTCCGGCCACCCCTCCGCCGCCCCGTGCGACGTCCAGCGCCCCAGCGACGCCGGATCGTCGAACTCGTCGCCGAGGGACGTGATCGGCGGCAGCGCTCCGGGGTTCGCGGATGCGCCGGGCCCCGCCACCACCCGTCGCTGCGCCGCGAGGGGAAGGGAGAGGAAGAGAAGGCAGAGGATGAATATCGATCGAGACATGGGTCCGAGAGGTCGAAGGTTCGATGGGCGACCAGCGCGAGCGTGATCTACGGCCAGTCAACGCCCCGCCGAAAGCCGCTCTGACCCGTTTCCCTCGCGGCTAACGATCTCCTCACCATCCGCAAAGCTTCGGCTCATCCAGGGCAGCGGATTCGGCACGAGCAAACTCCGTTGCCTCCGTTGACTCCGTGTGAGGCCTATTCCTGAACGCCAGCGGCCCCGCTCCCGACGAATCCGGAGCGGGGCCGTTCAGCGCGGGAGAGGGTGCGGTCAGCGGGCCGCCGCCAGCTCCTCGCGCTCCTTCTTGGCCGCTTCCACCAGCTTGGGCACCTCGTGCTGCGGCACCTCTTCGTACGCGTGGAAGGTGCGCGTGTGCGTGGCGCGGCCCTGCGTGAGCGAGCGGAGGGTGGTGCTGTACTTGTACAGCTCCGACTGCGGCACCAGCGCGCGCACCCGCTGGCTGCGCCCCGCCGGCTCGATGCCCAGGATGTGCCCGCGCCGCTGGTTGAGGTCGCCGATCACGTCGCCCAGAAAGTCGTCCGGCGTAAAGACGTCCACCTGCATGATCGGTTCGAGGATCACCGGCTGCGCCTTCTCGGCCGCGGCGTTGAAGGCCAGGATGCCGGCCATCTTGAACGCCTGCTCGCTGCTGTCCACCGTGTGGTAGCTGCCGAAGTACACCTCGGCCTCGAAGTCCACCACCGGGTAGCCGGCCAGCACGCCGCGGGCGGCCGCCTCCTGCACGCCCTTGTCCACCGCGGGAATGAACTTGCCGGGGATCACCCCGCCCACGATGGCGTCGGTGAAGCGGTAGCCCTCGCCGCGCTGCAGCGGCTTGATGCGCACGTGCGCGTCGCCGAACTGGCCGCGCCCGCCCGTCTGCTTCTTGTGCTTGCCCTGCGCCTCGCTGGGCGAGCGGAAGGTCTCGCGGTAGGGAATGCGCGGCGCCTTGACCACCACGTCCACCCCGTTCTTGCGCTTGAGCCGCTCCAGCTGCACCTCCAGGTGCAGCTCGCCCAGGCCGCGGGCAATGGTCTGCCCCAGCTCGGGGTTGTACTCCGACGAGAAGCAGGGGTCTTCCTCGTGCAGCTTGTGCAGCCCCAGGGCGAGCTTGTCCTCTTCCCCGCGGGTCACGGGCTCCACGGCTACGGCGATGTCGGGCTCGGGGAACTGCACGCCCGCCAGCACCAGCGGGTGCCCGGGGGCGCTCAGCGAGTCGTTGGTGTGCGTGTCCTTGAGCTTGGCCACCACGCCGATGTCGCCGGCGCGCAGCTGATCGACCTCCATCCGCTCCCGTCCCTGGGGGATGGAAAGGTGCGACAGCTTCTCGGCCTTCTCGCGCGTGGCGTTGAAGACCTCGGCCCCGTTGTTGACCGAGCCGCCGAAGATGCGGAAGAACGACAGCTCCCCCACGTGAGGCTCGCTGGTGGTCTTGAACACCAGGGCGGCGAAGGGGTCGCTGTTCAGGTTGCGGATCTCGACGACGGTGTCGTTGCGGCCCTGGGCCAGCTCCGCCGGGCGCTCCTGCGGGCTGGGCATGAGCTCCACCAGCTTGCTGAGCAGCGCGCGCGCGCCCCACGTGCGGGTCGGCGCGCCGCAGAACACGGGGTACAGCTCGCCGCGCAGCATGGCCTGCTTGAGCGCGTGCAGGGCCTCGTCGCGGGTGATGGTGTCGCCTTCCAGGTAGTGCTCCAGCAGGTTGTCGTCGGTGCTGGCGATGGTCTCGATGAGGTCGTCGTAGTACTTGTCGACGATGGGCTGCAGGTCGGCGGGGACGTCTTCTTCGTCGTACGAGCCCGTCTGGGTGTTCTCGTGGTAGAAGTGCGCCTTGTCGCTGAACAGGTTCACGATGCCGCGAAAGTCGTCGCCCGAGCCGATGGGCACCTCCACGGGGATCGCCTTGCCCGTCAGGTGCTCGCGCACGTCCTGGTATACGCGCTCGAAGTCGGCGTTCTGCCGGTCCATCATCGACACGAACAGGATGGCGGGAAGCCCGCGCTCCTGCACCAGGTCCCACACCCGCTCCGTCCCCACCTCCACGCCGTTGACCGCCGACAGGCAGACCAGCGCGCCGTCCGCCACGCGGACGCCCGCGCGCGTCTCGCCCAGAAAGTCCAGGTAGCCGGGGGTGTCGATGAAGTTGATCTTGCTGTCCATCCACGCCGCGTGCGCCACGGAGACGTTCATGCTGATGCCGTGGCCGGTCTCCTCGGGGGTGAACATGGTGAGTGCGGTGCCGTCGTCCACCGAGCCCTGGCGCTTGGAGGTGCCGCTGGTGAAGCAGCACGCGTCGACCAGGGTCGTCTTTCCCGATCCGCCGTGTCCCACCACGCACACGTTGCGGATGCGGTCCGTTGTGAAAGAGGGGGCAGACGCCATATGCACCTCCTGGCAAGAGGGAGGAGTGGAAGGAGCCGCCGTTCCATGACGCGGCGGCCATGGTCACAGTTGCGCGGCGGGCGCGCGAGCGTCAAGGGTTTTGCCCGGGGCCGGTGGAGGTCCCGGACCGCCCCTGACGGCGCAGCGTCCACACGGGGGGAGAACCCGTACGTCGCGCGTCGGAGACCTTGTCTGCGGCGGACGCAAGAAACGTACGGCGGCGGGGGGCAGGGTGTAGGGGTGTAGGGGTGTAGGGGTGTGGGGGTGATGGAGTGATGGAGTGATGGAGTGATGGAGTGATGGAAGCGGTTCGGCGGCGCGGGGCTGGCCCACACGAGCAGGTGAAGCCCCGTTCGGTGACGCGTCAGCGGCGCCGAGACGGGGCTTATGGCATTTCTAGCCGCGGGCTTTAGCCCGTGGTCGGGCGACGGAGCGCACCCGGCCGACGAACGCACGAGACCCGCCGTCGGCGCGCCCCGTCACCCGTTCACCCGTTCACCCCGTCGCCGCAGCCGGCTGCAGCACCCCCTCCTCGCTCTCCGCGATCAGGTGGTCCACCACGGCCTTCAGGTCGCCGGTGCGCTCGTAGACGGCGATCTGGCGGTCGGCGCTGCTGCCTTCGTCCATGATGCGGAAGGCGTACTCCACCTCCTTGCGCGTGCCCAAGTCGTCCACCACATCGTCCACGAACCACTCCAGCATCTCGCGGATCAGGCTCCTGGAAGGGCATTCCTCCTGCTTGCCGAAGTCGATGAGCTGGCCGTCCAGGCCGTAGCGCACGGCGCGCCACTTGTTCTCTTCGATCAGGTCCGACGGGTACACGCGGAACGTCATGTTGTCGCGCCGCAGCTTCCACAGCTTCTTGATCACCGCCTGCAGGATGGCCGCCACGCACACCGCCTCGTCCACGCGGGTGCAGACGTCGAGGAAGCGGTACTCCAGCGTGGGGAACGCGTGGT
>Ga0190267_10000224_pt1 | contig 12273 bp, 10 predicted proteins | sample Popmic239T_FD_140332 | JGI IMG/M metagenome (GOLD analysis project Ga0190267, IMG submission 140332) | Populus adjacent soil microbial communities from riparian zone of Oak Creek, Arizona, USA - 239 T | ecosystem: Environmental > Terrestrial > Soil > Riparian zone | place: USA: Arizona... | reverse complement strand
GGGCGTCGTGGAGCTACTGAGTATCCCGAGCGATGCTGCGGCTGCGGCTCTAGACGAGCGGCTCACGGAGGAGCCGCCGCCTTCGGTGCGGAGCGAGGGGCAGCGTGATCGCGACCGCATCCTCTATTCGTCTGCCTTTCTTCGCCTCGGTCACGTGACCCAGGTCGCCACGCCCGAGACCGGGTTCATTTTCCACAGTCGACTAACGCATTCGATCAAGGTCGCCCAGGTTGCCCGCGGCCTTGCGCATCGACTGAAGCACCTCGCGCGAAACGGCGAACTCGACCCCGGCGCGACGAAACTCGTAGGGCACCTCGACGAGGATGCCACCGAGGCGGCCGCCTTGGCCCATGACCTCGGGCATCCACCCTTCGGGCACCTGGCAGAGAAAGTGCTTCAGAAGCGAGCCAAACATGCAACCTTCGAGGGGAATGCGCAGTCATTCCGTATCGTCACCCGTCTGGCGTTGCGCACGGCCAACTCTGGGGATGGGCAGGCGCCTGTGGGTCTCAACCTGACGCGGCGAACCCTCAATGGCATTCTCAAGTACCCATGGTTGCGGGAGGAGGAGCCGGAGGAGCACCACAAGAAGTGGGGGGCTTATCCCGATGGGGATAAGAAGGCATTCGAATGGACCCGCCGTGGTTTTCCCGAGGGTGAGCGGAGCCTCGAGGCTTGCCTAATGGACTGGGCAGATGATGTGACCTACGCCGTTCACGACATGGACGATTTTTTCCGAGCTCGCTTGATCCCCCTGGAGCGACTGACGACTCCTGATTCGGGAGAGCTAGAGCGGTTCCAGCGCCACCTTCGGGAGCGAGCAGCGGATCTTTCCGGACGTCCCGGCGAGGAGCCCGAGCGCTATCCGGAGGCAGCAGAGCGCTTCTTCACCGAGGGACCAGTCTCGGCCATTACTTTGCCCTTTAGCGGTCGCACGGATGAACGGGTTACCTTACGTCAGTTGGGATCGCACCTGATTGGACTCTATATCTCCGCACTTCAATTGCGTGACGCGAGGGATGGCAAATCCGTAGAACTCGTCATAGACGACGCGATCGTCGATCAAGTGAAGGTGCTGAAGCAGTTGACGTGGTTTTACGTGATAAATCGGCCGTCCTTGGCTGTCATTCAGCGAGGACAAACGCAGGTCATAGAGACGCTTTTCGGCATGTACCGCAGCGCGGTAACCGCCGGGGAATCTCACTTGCTCCCTCCTCTCTTCGCCGAACGTGTCGAGGAGGTGACGAGCGAGGCTAGCAGGGAGCGGGTAGTAATCGACCTGATTGCCGGTATGACCGAGAGCAGTGCCGCAGAGATCTACCGCCAACGTACGGGTGTGACCCACGGCTCCGTGCTGGCGCAGGTTGCAGGACCAGCTTAGTCGGTTGCCGCTGCCTCATATTGACTCAGCATCGCTTCAACCGACCTGTCGTACTCGAACGGGAGGTCCGTCCGGGCCTCTACCGAAACCAGGGTTCCGTGGAGGGGAGGAAGATCCACCGAATCGCACAAGGCATCGTTCTCTTCCCGGCAAGCCTCCCCCGACCGCACCACGAAGTTTCCCCCGTTGCTGCGGACGAGGCAGCGGGCAAGGAAAAGGCCCATGCCGCCACCGGTTCCCGGTTCACCGGTCGTCCTCGGTCCCATCGCTTTAGCGATGGCCGCCAAGTCGTCCTTCATATGGCTGAATTCTGGATTGTGGGCGAGGCTCTCACGTATCCCGATTCCGTTATCCGCGATGGCTAGGACTACCCGCTGATCGGCGGGGCGCATTTGAAGAACCGCGATCCCTCCAGTCGTCCGCGAATGCTGAATCACGTTTTCGCTGAGTTCGAAAATCATGCCGCTCATCGATTTCAGCGAAGACGCTGACCAGTCCGTGTGCACGGCTAATTTCTTATAGAGACTCCTCGTGACGCCGTCGACTCCGCGGAAGCCAGCGAAGGACTCGCATCCAAGGATCGTGGACTCGTTAGCTATCTCCTGCCAGTGTCCGCTTCCTTCGTTGAGCAGATGATTCAGTTTTTCCGGATGAAGGCAGTCCACTCCCTTGCCGCGGCTCGGCGGCTTGATGTGCTCCAGTGGATCCCATATTTGTCGCTCGCATAAGCCTCCCAGGGAAGCCAGCAGCACAGCTAGAGGTGTTGGGTCCATACTCTGGACATCCTGCAGGTCAACGAGTGCAGGTTCCTCGCCCGACCAGCCGGGCAGTCTGCGCAGCTCATCGCATAGAGGGTCGAGGTCAAGCTGCTGGAAGTCGCCACTTAAAGTCAGGCTGGGGCTCATAGGCTCTTCTTGGGGTTGCCTTGGTAAGACGGCCTCCCGCCGTACCCGAGGAATCCAAGAATACCCATATATGCCGTGAGCTTTTCCAGACCCGAGCGGAGTGCTGCGCCGTCGGAAGACGCTCCGCGATCCCGCGGTAGTCTGAATCCGTGGGCGAGAGGAGGGTTCCGGTTCGAACGGCTGGATCACGCGCGATTGTCGTTGGCAAGCGCGCGTCTAGCTTGAACCTGAAAGAGATCCGGTCGGCGATTGCCGGTCGCTTACACGTGCGGCTGCCTGAGCTGCAGAGGGCTGTGGCGACGCGGATCTACTCCATCTCGGATCCTCGGGAGGTGGTGGACCCTGGCTACCTGCAAGGACTGAACGAGGCGATGACTGCTGCGATCGAGTATCGGCTCGAGGTGCTCGAGGGTGGGGAGCGGCAGGCTCCGGATGTGCCGACGGTGCTGTTGGCTCAGGCTCGGTTGGAGGCGCGGGACGGAGTGCCGTTGGACACCGTGCTGCGGCGGTACTTCGCGGGGAATGCTCTCTTCGGTGACTTCCTGGTTGAAGAGGCGGAGCGGGCTGAGGTGCCTAGTACGGCTTTGCGGCCGCTGTTGGCTGCGCAGGCGACGCTGGGGGATCGGCTGATCGAGGCTGTCAGTGCCGAGCACGCGCGGGAGGCGAAGAACCGGCCTCGAAGCGCAGCGGAGCGCCGGCGGCAGTGCGTCAAAGCTCTCCTCGCCGGCGAGCTCGTCGATCACTCCGACCTCGGGTATGACCTCAACGCTCACCACCTCGCCCTAATGGCCAAGGGGGAGGGGGCAGAAGAGCTGATGCAGGGGCTGGCGACGACGGTTGATCGTCGGCTGCTGGCCGTGCAGCGGGAGGAAGAGCCGATCCATGCCTGCTGGCTCGGTGGCATCCGATCGCTCGCGGTTGAGGAGGTATTGCGGGTCCTTGCTGACTCTGTTCCGAACGGCGTGTTCGTCACCGTCGGCGAGCCGGGGGAGGGACTGGCGGGGTGGCGGTTCAGCCACCAGCAAGCCAAGGCGGCGCTGCCCGTCGCCGAGCGCACCGGGCGGTCCGTCCTCCGTTACGCGGATGTCGCTGTGCTCGCCTCGGTCGTCCGCGACGACCTTCTCGTCACCTCGCTGCACGAGCTCTACCTGGCGCCGCTCGAACGGGCGCGGGACGGCGGCAAGGTGGCGCGGGAGACGCTGCGTGCCTACTTCGAGGCCGAACGGAACATCTCCTCGACCGCGGCGGCCCTTGGCGTTGACCGTCGCACGGTGCGCAACCGCCTGCGTGCGATCGAGGAGCTGATCGAGCGCCCGCTGCAGGGCTCGCTGGCGGATCTGGAGATCGCGCTGCAGTTGGCCGACTAGCTTCGCCGCTTCCCACATTGGTGAATAACGGCCCCGCGAGGCTCCGAATCGGGGAGGCGGCGGTACCTCCAGGCCGGAGAAGATCGAAGTGATCTCACGAACGGAGGCGGGAGCAATGAGCAGGAACAGGAAGCCGATCTACATCACCGCGGTTGCGGCGGGGCTGGCGCTAATCGCGGCGAGCGTCGCCACGGGCGATCGCGGCACCCGCCAGGAACACTGCATCGGCGTCCTCTGTATCGGCGACAACGGCGGCATCTCGCCGACGAGGCTCCCGAAACACGGCAGCGCTCCGGTCACGGCGCGCATCGAAGGCGAAGTCACCACCCGCGACGGCAGCCACCCGCCCGCGCTCCAAGACCTCGAAGCCGACATCGACCACACGCTCGAGGTCGACGCCGTCGGCCTCCCGACCTGCTCGGCGAAGCAGCTACGGGCTACCAGCAGCGCGACCGCCAAGAAGATCTGCGGCGATGCGATCGTCGGCTCCGGGACGACCGAAGTGGAGGTCGCCTTCCCCGAACAAAAGCCGTTCCGCTCGACCGGGCCGCTGGTCCTCTTCAACGGCGGCGTCCACGGCAACATCACCAACGTCCTCCTCCACGCATACGTCGACGTGCCGGCACCGACCGCGGTCATCGTGCAGGCGACGGTCACGCGGATCCACAAGGGCCGCTTTGGCCTTCGCCTCAAAGCGCATATCCCCAAGGTCGCGGGCGGTGCCGGTTCGGCGACGGCGTTCGACATCAAGATCGGCCGCCGCTACACCTACAAAGGCCGCAAGAAGAGCTTCCTGTCCGCAAGCTGCCCGACCGGCTCCTGGGCGACCAAGGGCAACCTCCTCTTCAGCGACCAGACCAGGCTCGGCTTTACCCACGTCTTCAGCTGTACGCCGGAGGGCTGAGGCGCGTCAGGACTGCTGAGCTGCGAGTTCGGCTAGAACGACCGCGTCGAGTTCATCGTGGCTCTCGGCGGTGGCTTTCCACCACGCTGCTTCGTAGGAGTCGAAGTCGGCCAGGTCCACCAGGGGTTTCAGGCCTTCGAGCATGAAGAGGTAGTTCCGCAGGTGCCAGGTAGCCCGCGTATTCCCGTCGATGAAGGGATGGACGTCGTAGACGCGGACAGCCAAAGTGTTTGCTTCGAAGACGATGAACTCCATCAGCTCGATGTCATCGTCAGGACTGCAGTTACGGCGTCGCCAGCTCCAGTTCTCACAGGCGTTCTCGATTGCCGGCAGGATCGCCTCAACCTCAACCGCAGTCGATTTGCGATTGAGGACCATCTGGGTTCGAAACCGGCCCGCGTCTGCCGGGAACGTGGTCTCGAACCAGCGGAAGTGGATCTCTTCGACCAGCTCACGATCTAGCGGCCAAGGCTCATTTGAGATAGCCACTTCCTCGAGCCAACGAAGAAGCCGCTCACCACTCCGCTGAATCTCCTCGGCGGTAGCCAGAGGGTCGTGATCGAACTCGGCAGAGGCGTCGAACGCACCGGGCACGATGCAGCTGCTCCGACTCGTATTTTTCTACGGCAGGTCTTGGTCGGTGGCAGCTCGCGTTGCCGCCTGGGACTTCGAGGCATCGGCGAGCCGCATCGCTACGGAGGTCGAGCGCTCGATTTCCTCTGCGGTCAGATCGAAACGAGGTCGGCCGTTCGCTTGCATGCGGTGGCGGCGAGCATCTGCCAGGAGCTTCAGGCTGTCCCGATCAAGGGCCATATTCCTAGAGTACCCGCGATCTCAGTCGCAATCGCTGGTTTCAGGAGACCAGCGGGGAGATGAGCACTCGATCTGGACGATCGGCATGTGCCCGCCCCTCGAGCATCTCCTCGAATACCGCCAGCAACTGCGCGGCGGAGCGGTCGGTGTCGAACTCTTGGAGGACCTTGTCGCGGCCGCCTTCGGCTAGTTCGCGGTAGAAGGCGGGTTCGGTGAGAAGGGATTCGAGGGCTTCGGTGAGCTCGTCGGCGCGGCCGGGGGGGATGAGGAGGCCGCCGCGTTCGTGCTCGATCAGCTCGGGGATGCCGGCGATGCGGGTGCTGATCGGGGGGACTTCCATCGCCATCGCCTCCATCAGGACGATCGGGACGCCCTCGCCGAAGCTGGGGAGGCAGAAGACGGTCGCTTCTTCGTAGAGGTCGCGGAGCTGGTGCTGGCCGACGGCGCCGGGGAAGTGGACCCGGGAGGCGATGCCGAGGCGCTCGCTCATCCGTTCCAGCTCGGGCCGCAGCGCGCCCTCGCCGGCCAGGGTCGCGGTGACGTCGTGGCCGCGGCGGACCAGCTCGGCGATCGCTTCCAGCAGGATGGTCTGGCCCTTCTCCGGCACCAGCCGGCCGATGTAGAGGATGCGGGCGCCAGGGCCCGGCTCGGCGGGCGGGGTGCGGCGGGTGAACTGGTCGACGGGGATGCCGCAGTGGACGACCCGCAGCCGCTCCCAGCGCTCGGGCTCGCAGAGGTTCATCAGTTGGCTGCGGCAGAAGTCGCTGATGCAGACGACGAAGCCGGCGCTCTCGAGCTTCTCGGCCAGCCGGTAGTGGCGCACGTCCCAGAACTCGGTCGGGCCGTGCATGGTGAAGCTCCACGACCAGCGGCCGGGGTCGCGGGCGTTGCCGAAGCGGACGGCGACCATCGTCGCGTCGGCCGCCGCGTTGGCGAGGTGGACATGGAGGTGGCTGATCCCGCGCTGCTCGCACTCGCTCCACAGCAGCACCGCCTCGGCGAAGTAGAAGAACTGCCAGAGCCGGCCGCGCAGCCCGGCCGGCGCCAGGCCGAGGGCGTAGAGGAGGGTCCCGAAGTAGGCACGGGGGGAGCGCAGGGCCGCGCCGAGGTGGGCTCGTACGAGGCGGCCCCAGCGCGGCGGCAGGATCGCCACCGTGGTCGCGGCCGCCTGGCGGTCACGCTCGCTGAGCAGCTTCTCCTCCGGGGTGCGGCGCAGGGAGAAGGTAGTGATCGCGGCGCCGAGATCGCGCAGCGCTTCGATCTCGCGCAGGACGAAGGTGTGGGAGATCGCCGGGTACTCCGAGCAGACGTAGGCGATCTTCACCTGCCGACCTCCCGCTCGGTCCGCACCCAGCCGCTGGGGCCGCGCCCGGTCGCCAGCCGCGCGTAGAGCGCGAGCTTGCTGGCGATCAGGACCGGCGCCATCAGCAGCGCCCGGTAGACGCTCGCCGGCGCCCGCACCAGCCGCAGGCCGCCGAGCACGAAGGCCGCCTGGCCGCCGAGCGTCAGCAGCGAGAGCCCGAGCAAGCGCGGCCGCCGCCCTGCCGCCCCCAACACCGCCCCGGCGAGGCCACCGAGCGCGAGCACCGACTGCGGCGGCACCAGGCACTCGAGGCCGGCGTGCAGCCGCACCGGGTCCTGGCGGGCGATCCCGGCGCCGAGCAGGCGCGGGGTCCAGGCGCGGATCATGTCCAGCTTGCCCTTTTCCCAGCGGGCCTGCTGCTCGGAGCTGGCGCGCAGGTTCGTCGGCACCGGCTGGCTGACCCAGGCCTCGGGGACGAAGCGCGTCCGCGTCCCCTCCAGCACCAGGCGCATGTGGTATTCGCCGTCCTCCATCAGCCCGGTCACCGTCCAGGGCACCTGTTCGAGGACCTCGCGCGGAAAGGCCATCCCGGTCCCGACCAGGCCGCAGGAGAGGCCGAGCCGCTCCTTGCCGAGGAAGCGGACGGTGTCGGCGAGGGCGAAGCCGGCGAAGCGCAGCGCCGCGGTGGGGGAGTCCTCGGGGTTGCCGGCGACGTAGTCGACCTGGATCGCCTCGGCGCCGTCGGCGAGGTGGCGGGCGACCGCGTCGAGCAGGTTGGCGGAGACGGTGCAGTCGGCGTCGACCATCACCACCGCGTCGGGAGGTTCGGGCTCGGCAAAGAGCCGCTCCAGGGCCCAGGCGAGGGCGTGTCCCTTGCCGCGGTTGTCGGGGTCGGTGCGCTCCCAGACCTCGACCCCGGCCTCGCGGGCGACCGCGGCGGTCCCGTCGCCGCAGTTGTCGGCGATCACGATCGTGCGGTGATGGGCGGCCGGGTACTCGCAGCCGGCGAGAGAGTCGAGGGTAGCGTCGATCCCCGGCTCCTCGTCGTGGGCGGGGACGATCACCGCGAGGTCGAGCGGCGGCGCCCCCGTCGGCCCCGGCATGCTGCTGGCGGAGCTGCGGGCAGCGACGAGCAGCCCGAGCAGGTAGCTGCTGGCAAGGGCGAGGCTGCCCTGCGCGAACAGCAGGAGTCGGTCGAAAAGCGCTGGCATCTGCACTTGAACAACGGTGCGGTGACGGCAAAAAGTGCGCCAAGTGCCCTGGTTCTGGGGTGGACCGGCCCGCAACTCCCATGAGTGCTTGGTTAAGCGCACGGTCGAAACGACCGGCGGCGCTTGGGCTATCAGCATCGGATCACCTCCCTCATCTGCCTAGGGACGTTTGTTGGTCGCGGGACGCAACGGCGTATTGCCAAGGTCGATGCGGCTATAGCTGCGGGCCGAATCGACAGTTTGGACGAGTAGCGATGATGCTTTTGGGTGCTCTGCCTCGATATAGGCGTTGTGGTACTCGGCGACCCAGCGGTACTTCTCCCATCTGCGGGCGTCATTGAGGTGTTTCGCCAGTTCCTGCTCCACCTTCTCTTTATGCATTCGGAGCCCAACTGCCGGATCTTCGATGTCGTCGCTTATTACGTCTAGGTAGTCGATGAAGACGGTTCCGTCCTGCTCGCGCATCAAGAACGGCGGCTTCTCTTCCATCTCCCCACCCTTCATCGCGTCCCGCAGACAATGAATTGCCTCTTTGCTGAGAACGATCCGCGGGTTGACCGCCTGGGTCTGCTCGAGCTCATAGGCCTCTACGAGGGCAGGTCATCGCCCCGCGAAGAAAGAACCCCGAGACCGCGAGATTGATCTGCAGCGAAGCCGCCTGGATCGCGAGGCCTCCCATCGCCTGATGGGGAGGCAAGGCAGCCTGGACTGGATCGACGAGAACCAGGGTGTCCGAGAAGAACGAGGCGAGCCATGGGGAAGATGGGGAAAGAAGGTCTCCGAGGGGACGCTGGAGGGCCTCTCGAAGCTCGACCAGTTTCTTGCCAGCTTCCGGGCCTGTCGCCATGGCTCTGACCCCTAAGAGATCAATGAAGACCAAAGCGCACCGGCAGAGCTGGGGCTTGCCGTGTGCGTCGAGAAAGGGGCTCTGCGCCGATTCGGTCACGGCCCGCCCTTCTCGGCTCTTCTCAGGCAGGAATCCTGCCCAAGCCGCGCTCGCTCACGCGATAAGTGCGGGGGCTGTGCATGTCTCGATCTCGGCGTCGGATCAGATCCCGCCACTCCGCAGAGGCCATCCAGCGCGGCACGATCGAACGCAGTCGAGCATCCTCGACATGAGAGGCGATTTCAGTGGGCGTAGCCTCGCCCAGCCGCTCTACTAGCGGCAAGAGCACATCGTCGTAGGCCTCATAGGCCTTCAGGTGACCCGGGTACTTGCGCCCGTCGAAGGTTTCGGGAGCGCCGTTGTCAACTGATTTAGGGTCTATGGCCATCCACTGAATGATTGCGCATGGACTCGACGCTTTCTAGAGTCACTCCGCGGCGAAGCGCGGCGCGGCAGTCCCAGGGATCCGCAGCAGGCGGCCTAGCGCCAGGGCGTAGCGGCCGAGGATGCGGAGGGTGTAGCCGGCGCGGGAGGTGACGTGGGCGCCGAGGCCCTTGTCGGTGTGGTCGCGGATTACCTCGGCGGAGGGGGCCACTTGGCGGTGGAGGTAGGAGCGGAGGCCGCCGCGGGGGGTGAGGAGGCCGTCGATCAGGGCGATCTCGGCGTAAAGCTGCTGGGTCGTCGCGTAGGGGCGGGGGTCGGCGAGGGCGATCGCGACGCGGCCGCGGCCGCCGAGGCGGGGGCCGTTCAGCAGGCGCTCGCTGGGGAGGCCGACCATGCGGTTGGCGACCCGGGTCGCCGCGGTCACGGCTGGGCGCAGCTGGGGGTAGGCGTCGAGGCAGGCCTCGAGCTCGCCCTCGGGCAGAGCGTCGCCGAAGCGGTCCCACCAGGCGGCCAGGTCGCACGCCTGGCGCATCCCGCTGAAGCCGTCGCGGGCGTAGTAGAGGAGCAGGGCGACCAGCTGGTCGACCGGCCGCGGCCGCCAGGGGCCGTCGGCGCCCGGGGGCGGCAGGAGGCGCTCCTGCGCGAAGCGCTCCTCGTACCAGTGGATCCGCCAGTGCAGCTCGACCGCCGGCAGCTCGGGGTGGGGCATCGCGAGGTGCAGCAGCGGCAGGCCGTCCTCGCCGACGGGGTCGGTCGCCTCTTCGTAGCCGAGCGAGGCCGCCGCCTCGGCCGCCTCGCTCAGCTGCTCGGCCGGGACGAGCAGGTCGATGTCGCTGGAGAGGCGCCGGCCGGCTTCGCCGTAGAGCTCCTCGCCCAGGCCCGGCCCCTTCAGCGACGCGGTGGCGACCCCGCGTGCTCGCAGCGTTTCTTCCAGGCGCTGGCCCATCAGCAGCAGCAGCGCGTCCTGGCGGCGGACGGCCTCGACCGCTTCGCCGGCGGCGGCGCGGAAGCCGGGGTCGGCGCGCTCGCCCGCCAGCTCGACGATCCGCGGCCCCAGGGTCGGCAGCAGCCTGCTCTGGCCGAGGAGCTCGCCGAGGGTCGGCCAGTCGACCCGCCCGAGGATCGCGTCGAGCTCCTCCCGCTCCGCCTCCCGGCGGGCGCGGGTCGCGGCGCTGCGCAGCAGCAGCTCCTGCTCCGCCGTCAGACCGGCCATTCCCGCTCGCGTCATCTCAGCGCGGGGCCGGCGGGCGGACGGGGTCGTAGGGGTGGAGCTTCATCGGCAGCACCTGCAGGTGGTCCCAGGGGAAGGATTCGAGCAGGTCTCCCGGCGACATGCCTTCGAAGTAGCCGTCCTCTCCCAGGTAGGGGTTGCCGCGCAGGGAGGAGGGGTCCTGGGCGAAGAAGTGGGCGACCCCGGCCCGGTCGCGGACGACGATGCCGTAGTGCTTGGCGGCACGGGCGAGCATCAGCGTCAGCGGCGGCAGGCCGAGGGCGGTCAGGTCGAGGTTCGGGTCGAGGCGCAGGTGGGCGCCCTCGGGGAGCGTCAGCGGGTCGGCGGCGGTGCCGTCGCTGCGGCGGGCGGGGGAGGCGAAGACGCCGCGCCGCACCCGCGGGATCGCCAGGGCGAGGGCGTGGTTGACGCGGCCGGCGCGGAGGTCGGCGAAGGTGACGAGGCCGCCGGCGATCGAGAGCGAGGAGGCCGAGGACCCCCACCACGGCTTCGCCCCCGGCCAGGCCCTCGGCCCGTAGGCGCCGGAGTTGCGGGAGGCGTCGCGGATCGCGCCGCCCCAGGCCGCCTGCCAGCCGCCGCCTTCCTGCCGCAGCCGCCAGAACTCCCAGAGCCGGTCGGTGCTCGGCTGGTAGACGACGAGGTTGCCGTCGCTGCCTTCGGAGGGGCGGGCGTCGGGCGGCAGCGGCACCCGCCGCCAGGCCGCCTGCAGGGCCGGGGCGCGGTAGGGGCTGACGAGCCGCACCCGCACGGTCGGCTGGTCGGCCGGGACCTTGTAGACGGGGACGCTGTAGTCGGTGGTGTTGATCCAGGGCCGCCGGCCCCGCTCGGCACCCGCCTCGACTTCGGCGGCGAAGGCTGCGGCCAGTCGCTCGGAGGCGGGGTCGAGCGGCTGCAGGGAGTCGAGGCGGGTGTTCCAGAAGCTCGCCTTGGCGAAGAAGCGGAAGTGGGCGCCGCCCCTCGGCGAGTGCGCCTCGCCCGAGTCGCCGCAGCCGGCCAGCGCCAAGGCCCCGAGCAGGGCGAGCGCGAGGAGGAGAGTCAGACGCTCCACGTCGCGAACTCCTTGCCGGTCAGCTCGCGCAGCCGCGCCACCTCGGGCGCGTAGCGCTCCTGCAGGCGCGCCCGCAGCTCGTCGGGCAGCTCGCTCTCCAGTGGCTTCCAGAAGACCCGCTCGACCCGGCTGCGGACCCCCCGCCGCAGCCCCTTCGGCACCCAGCGGAAGCGGGGGGCGACGTAGCGGGCGACGAACTCGGCGTAGCCGCGCGGGTAGGCGCGCCACTCGCCGCTGCTCAGGTGCTCCTCGCCGCTCGCCGTTTCACCCTGCGGCGACTCCTCGACCCCGAGGAAGCGGTGGATCTCCCCCAGCGTCCCCGCTCGGTCGCCCTGCAGGTCGGCCTGGTCGACGACGAGGATCCGCTCCTGGGGGAAGTGCTCGAGGTAGAGCTCGAGCTGGGTTGCGTAGAGGCTGGGGGAGACGTAGGGGGTCATCAGGTCGAGGTCGCCGATCGCTACCTCCAGCGGGCGCCGCTCCCCGAGCAGGGCCGTCGTCATCCGGTGGTGGGAGACCGTGCGGGCGACCGGGTCGCGGACCATGTAGACGAAGCGCGCCCCCGGCACCGCCCGCTTGATCCGCTCCGGCACCCCCGTCCGCCGCGGGTGGGTCGCGTAGTCGGTCGAGGACTCCCCCCGCACCGCGAAGGCGGGGTCGAAGAGGGCTTCGTAGGCCGCCGCGTCGGCGACGTGGTCGGGCGGGTAGGCGATGCCGTTGTCCGGCCCGGCGTAGAAGCGCGGCTCCTTCACCGCCGACATCTGGATCTGTGGGTGCGCGTCGAGGTAGGTGTGGAGGCTGGTCGTCCCCGCCTTCGGGGCGCCGATCACGAAGAAGGTCGGC
>Ga0190267_10000223_pt1 | contig 12285 bp, 8 predicted proteins | sample Popmic239T_FD_140332 | JGI IMG/M metagenome (GOLD analysis project Ga0190267, IMG submission 140332) | Populus adjacent soil microbial communities from riparian zone of Oak Creek, Arizona, USA - 239 T | ecosystem: Environmental > Terrestrial > Soil > Riparian zone | place: USA: Arizona... | reverse complement strand
CAGCCGGAGATCAAGCTCGGCATCATCCCGGGCTTCGGCGGCACGCAGCGCCTGCCGCGCCTGGTCGGCGGCAACAAGGCGCTGGAGATGAACCTCATCGGCGACCCGATCGGCGCGGACGAGGCCTACGAGTTCGGCCTCGTCAACCGCGTCGTCCCCGACCACGAGCTGTTCGAGACGGCGATGATGTGGGGCCGCAAGCTCGCCGGCCAGGCGCCGATCGCGGTCGAGCAGATCAAGACCGTCTCCCACCAGGGCGACATCGACGCGGGCATCGAGGCCGAGAAGCAGGGCTTCGCCGCCGCCTTCCTCAGCGAGGACGCCAAAGAGGGCATCTCGGCCTTCCTCGGCAAACGCACCCCGAAGTGGAGCGGCAAGTAGCGACGAGCGAGGTGGCGCGGCTGGCCGAGCTGCTCGGCCGGTCGCGCCGCGCCGTCGCCCTCACCGGCGCCGGGGTCTCGGTGCCGTCGGGGATCCCGGACTTCCGTAGCCCGGAGACGGGGCTGTGGGCGAAGGTCGACCCGATGGAGGTCGCCCACATCAGCGTCTTCGAACGCGAGCCGGAGCGGTTCTGGTCCTACTACCGGCCGCGCTTCCAGGCGCTCGGGGACAAAGAGCCGAATCGGGCGCACGAGGCGCTGGCCGAGCTGGAGCGGCGAGGGCTGATCGAGGGCGTGATCACGCAGAACATCGACCGCCTGCACCGGGCGGCGGGTTCGGAGAACGTGATCGAGGTCCACGGCTCGATCGAGACTTCCTCTTGCATGGCGTGCGGGGAGAGCTTCGGGTTGGAGGAAGCCGAGGGGCTCTTCGACGCGCGCGGGGTCGCCGTCTGCTCCGCCTGCGGCGGCGCGGTCAAACCCGACGTCGTCCTCTTCGGCGAGCTGCTGCCGGAGGAGGCGATGACGCGGGCGACGGAGCTGGCCGAAGGCGCGGACCTGATGCTCTGCGTCGGCTCCTCGCTGGCGGTGCACCCGGTGGCGGGCCTGCCGCAGCTGACGCTCGCGGCCGGCGGCAGCCTGGCGATCGTCACCAAGGGCGAGACGCCCTACGACCGCGACGCCGAGCTGAAGCTCGAGGGCGAGGTCGACGAGGAGCTGGCCGCGCTGGTGGCGGCGCTCGGCTGATGCCGGACGGCCTGCCCGACGCCGTCGTCTTCGACAACGACGGCCTCCTGCTCGATACGGAGTCGGTCTGGACCCGCGCCGAGCAGGACCTCTTCAAACGCCGCGGCACCGAGTTCACCCCGGCGGACAAGCTGGAGCTGGTCGGCACCTCGGCCGAGATCGCCGGCGGCATCCTCGAACGCCGTCTCGGCGAGCCAGGCCGAGCTGCTGAGCTGATCGAGGAGCTGAACGAGCTAGTGGTCGCCGAGCTCGAGCATGGGGTGGAGGAGATGATCGGCGCCCGCGAGGTGCTGGAGCGCCTGCGCGGCAAGGTGCCCCTCGGCCTGGTCTCCAACTCGCCGCTGCGCTTCGTGAGGCGCTCGATCGAGCTGGCCGGATTCGAGGACTTCTTCGATGTCGTCCTCAGCGCCCACGAGGTAGCAGCGCCGAAGCCGGCACCCGATCCCTACCTGGAGGCGTGCCGGCGGCTGGAGGTGGAGCCTGGCCCGAACGTGGTTGCCCTCGAGGACTCACCGACGGGAGTTGCCGCAGCGCGAGCGGCGGGCCTCACCGTCATCGGCGTCCCCTCGATCGAGGGCATCGCGCTGGAGGAGGCGCACCACCTGGCGGAGTCGCTGCTCGACGCGGTGGTCTTGCGCCGTCTTCTCGCCGTGTGAAATCCGACTGCGAGATGAGACCTAGGCATCTATAGGTACTGCCAAAGTCTCAATACGAGTGACGGGATTATGCGGTGACTTTTGTCACCAGATGCTTCGATCACTCCTAATTTCCAGCGAGAACAGACAAGCTGACCAGTAAATATTTACGCGCGTTTGCCTGTCGGACTGCCAGGCTCCGCAAGTGCTGCTTGACACCGTCTTGGAAACCCCGGTAGAGCTACGGGAAAGGTTCGCTTCTTCTGAGCGAACAAAAGAAACTCCCGAGGCGTCATCTGGAAGATCCCGCCTCAGGAGCTCTTAGGACCGAGCCAAGGGCTCGGACAAGGAAGGAAGTATCTCACATGCATAAGAAGCTAATTACCGCCTGCATGGCTATGGCGGCCTTCGCGGCCTTCGCGGTCACGTCGGTTGCCTCCGCCTCGCCGGTGCTGACACATAAAGGCACCGTGGTTCCCGTAGGCGAGAAGATTATTGGCACATTGGAGCCGGGGACCGTATCCACCTTCGTCAGCAGCCTGGGTACCGTTACCTGCACCGAGTCAACCCTCACAGGCACTGTGAGAACCAATAGCGGAACGCACATTGCGGGCGACATCGAATCTGCCATGTGGGGCAGTGAAGGCGAATCCGAAACAAAGTGCACTAGCTGGTTGGGTCTTGTTAAACCGACACCGACCGGTCTGCCCTGGTGTCTCACAAGCGGGACCAAAGACACGTTTACGGTGAGGGGCGGAAAATGCTCTGAAGCGGCAAAAGCGCTGTCCTTCACACTGGACTTCCCGTCCTTCAGCTGTGGGTACGAACGCGCCGCATCCAGCCCGATCGCCGGCACGTTCACGACAGCTACCGAAGGGTCGACATTGAAAATTGCCGAACAGGAATTCCCTCGGGTGCATGGTGGTTTCGGATGCCCGAGCTCCGGCAAGCTCAACATGGCATTTTACATGTACACAGATACAGGAGACGAACACATCGCAGCTAACAGGCTGGGTATCTCATAGCAGGAGTCGATAGTCAATGTGTGCAAAGCCTGGGCCGCTAAAGCGGCCCAGGCTTTTATCCGGTAGAACTAGGACGTACCTTGACAAGAACGAACGGAAACCTTAGCGTCAGCATGGGGAGCAACGAGGGGGAGCAAATGAGTAGAACCGGAGCGGACAGGTTGAGGCGGCTCATGTTCATGTGGATGTTGGTGTTGAGTGCCGTTTTATGCCTTTTGGGCCCATCGGGCGTCGCGGGCGCGGCCAACTGTCCAAACGAGTCTCTCCGCATCGGTCCCTCGGCCCTCATGCCCGACTGCCGTGCCTACGAGATGGTAAGCCCTCCGGACACCAATGGCCGGTTTCTGGAGGGGATCTCGGGCTTTGCGTTCGTCCCTGCTTTTGAACTCTTTCCCACCGAGCTCGTTTCGCCTCAGCGGGACAGCTTTATTTACATGACCTTCAACGGGCCCCTCCTGAACCCCAAGGAGTCAACGGGCAGCTTCGACCTCTACGAGGCCGAGCGATCCACTCAGGGCTGGCAAACGACTCGCCGCCTCAGCCCCTCAGGCGCACAGGCGATGCAGCCGGTAACGGGAGGGGTCACTCCCGACCGCGAATACGCGTTTACCCACGTTTCTGCATTCCTCCTCGGGGGAGACCGTCCGGTAGGCAGCCTCGGAGATAAAGCTGGCGGCACCTACCTGAGAGGCCCCGACGGCAGCTTCGAGCAGGTAGGGGTGGGCAGCCTCGGCACCGAACCCTACGCCCAAGGCCGCTACATCAGCCCGGGCGGCGGGCATGTGATTTTCAGCACCGGAAAAGGTGGCTTCCAAAGCAGCTGGTGCGCGCTGGAGAGCGGTAAATGTCCAGTCCTGAAGCTTGAGCCTGATGCCCCGCCGACGGGCACGGGAGCGATCTACGATCGCGAAGCTGATGGCGAAACGAGAGTGGTTTCGCTTCTGCCTGGGGATGCCCCCCTTCCAAGCGGCGAAGAAGTGCTTTACCAAGGGTCTTCCCAGGACGGCTCCGTGGTTGCGTTCAAGGTCAAAGGAGTCTTGTACGTACGTGTCGACAACGCTGAAACGCTTGAAGTCTCAGCGGGGGATCCGACCTATGCTGGCCTCTCTGACGACGGCTCTTACGTCTTCTACGTTGCCGGTGGGGAAATTCACCGGTTCGACACGAGGACCAAAGCCGACAAACCCATCAATTCCACCAATGACGCTGAGCCGGTCAACATTTCCGCTGACGGCTCGCATGTGTACTTCATCTCCGAATCGCAGATCGGCGGCAAAGGGAACATCGGGGAGCCGAATATGTACGTTTGGAGCGACGGTGTCACCAGCTATGTCGCCACGGTCGCGTCCAGCGACCTTGTAAGCACTTCAGGGCCGTACCCGGTGTACCCATCCCTTACCAATTGGACCGATTGGGCCGTTGCTCCGATGAGCATCGACGGAGAAAAAGGACCCGGCGCCGATTCCTCGCGCACCACCCCCGACGGCACGGTGCTCGTCTTCGAGTCCCGCGCCAAGCTGACCGATTACGACAACAACAGCCATACCGAGATATACCGCTACGAGGATGGCGCCGAGGGGGTTACGTGTGTTTCCTGCAGCTCTCTGGCAGAGCCGCCGCCGGGCGACGCGCGTCTGCAGGAACTGCAGCTGATCCGACCCGGCATCGTCCTCCACAACCTGAGCAACGACGGCAGCCGGGTCTTCTTCGAAACTCCCGAGGCACTCGTCGGCGCTGACACCGGCGGCACCAACGATGTCTATGAGTGGCAGGAAGGCCGCGAAGGTGAAAACCCTCGCCTGATCTCCTCCGGCCACTCAGTCAGGTATGAGCCGCTGCTCGAAACCCCTGTTTACGGACCCTCGCCCAACATCCTCTTCGGGATCACCCCCGATGGGGACGATGTCTTCTTCCTATCTCAGGACGCGCTCGTATCCGGTGCGGGTCTCGGCGGTGCTCCCGCCATCTACGACGCTCGCGTGAACGGGGGTTTCCCGGTGCCGGTGAGCCCCGAACCGTGCTTAGAAGATCTCTGCAAGTCCGCTTCTGACAATACCTCTCCTACGTTGAGCGCCCCGCGGTCGGAGACGACGTCAGGGACTGGAAACGTGAAGCCGCGCAAGAAGCGCTGCCGCCGCAGTGCGAAACGAAAGAAACACCGACGTTGCCACAAGGCACGATCACGCGCACACTCGAGCGTCCTGCGCCTAGGTTCGGTTCAACCGCCACCGTCTCACATGGAACACCCCTCAACTGAGAGCGCAGGGGGATCAGATCTGCCCCAGGCGACAGCTGAGGAGGGGGGCGGCGCAGTCACCGCGCTTACCGGCGGGGAATTTGAGGGCTGGGGGATCGAAAAATCGGGAGCGTCGCTGTCGACCTCTGCCGCGGGCGCCCACGCTGACTTCACTACCACCTTCGCCCTCGCTCACTACATCAACAAATTTACCGAAGCCCCCGAAGCCGATGCAAGAGCCGAAGAGATCTCGGTCTCGTTGCCGCCGGGCCTGCTCGGCAACCCGAATGCGCTCCCGCGTTGCAAGACGGGAGAATTTGACGCCTTCGCCAACTGCCCAGTCAGCTCGCAGGTGGGGATCGCACAGGTGGTGGTGTCCGGCATCCCGGGGGTGCTTACCGAGCCCCTGTACAACCTCGAGCCGACGCATCCCGAAAGCGAAATCGCCCGCTTCGGCTTCTACGGCAACAGCTTCCCCGTCTTCATCGATATCGAGGTTCGCACCGCCTCCGACTATGGGGTTACCGCCACCGTCCACAGCGCACCGGGGCAGGGCGCTCTGCTGGAAGCGACGACGACGCTATGGGGAAACCCGGCGGACCCGAGCCACGATCCCCAGCGGCTGACCGCCCTCGAAGCGCTGGACTGCCTCAGCGGCACCGCCTGCAAAACGAAAGAAGGAAAACGCTCCAGCGGCTTGCCGCCGACGGTGTTCATGACCAACCCCTCGACCTGTCAGCCGATGAAGGTCGACTTCGCCGTCAAGAGCTACCAGCTCCCGGGGCAGGTCTTCACCTCGGCGGTGCCGATGGATGCGATCTCCGGCTGCGGCGGCCTTCCCTTCGCGCCGAGCTTCGAAGCGCAGCCGACGAGCCGGGTCGCCGGAGCTCCAACGGGACTCGAGACGAGGCTGCGGATCCCCCAGCAATCAACCGAAGCAGTGAACAGCCCCGGGACCGCGACGATGCGCGAAGCTCGCGTCAGCCTGCCGGAGGGGATGCAGATCAACCCCGAAGCGGCCGGCTGGATCGGGGCCTGCTCCGATCAGCAGATCGGCTTCCACGAAGAAGTGGACGCCGCCTGCCCCGACGCCTCCAAGCTCGGCGAGGCGACGATTGCCTCGCCGTCGCTGCCCGTGCCCCTGCACGGCTGGCTCTACCAGCGCTCCCCGAGTCCCGGCCACCAGTTCGGACTCTGGCTTGTCAGCGACGAGCTCGGCCTACACGTCAAGCTCCCGGGCGAGATCGAGCCCGACCCGAGCACGGGTCGGCTCACCGCTGTCTTCCGGGACCTGCCCCAGGTGCCGGTGGAAGAGATCTCGCTCGATGTCTGGGGCGGCCCCAGGGCCCCCTTGGTGAACCCCGACGCCTGCGGCACCTACGCGACCTCCTACGCCTTCGCCCCTCACTCGAGTGATCCGGCGGTTTCGGGTCAGAGCCAGATGACGATCGACCTGGGTTGCGGCCAGGGCTTCAGCCCGACGCTCCACGCCGGCGTCACTGAACCGATCGCCGGCAAGTTCAGCCCTCTGATCGTTGACCTCACCCGAAACGCTGGAGAGCAGGGCCTGCGGGGCTTCGAGCTGACGCTGCCCGACGGAGAGCTCGCAAGGCTCAAAGGCGTCCCGCTCTGCCCGGAGGCCCAGGCCGGCTCGGGGGCCTGCCCGGCCGAGTCGAGGATCGGCCACGTGACGACCGCCTCGGGCCCTGGTCCCGAACCGCTCTGGCTGCCGCAGCCGGGCAAGGCGCTGACGGCGCTCTATCTCGCCGGCCCCTACCAGGGGTCCCCATTCTCGATCGTCACCGCCGTTCCCGCCCAGGCCGGTCCCTTCGACCTCGGGGTGGTGGCGGTGCGCTCGGGCCTGACCGTCGATCGTGAGACCGCGCAAGCCGTCGTCAAGACCGATCCGTTGCCGCAGTTCTTCGAAGGCGTCGCCACCGCCTACCGCCGCATCCACGCAGTGATCGACCGCCCCGAGTTCGCCCTGAACCCCACCGACTGCCGGGAAACGAAGGTAAGCGCCAAGACCTTTTCCACCCAGGGGGTCGTCGCCACCCCCGCCTCCCGGTTCCAGGTGGACGGCTGCAAGGCCCTGAGGTTCAAGCCTCGCTTCTCCCTCGCGCTTTCCGGCGGCGGGAAGCGAGGCGACTACCCGGCGCTGAAGACGGTGCTGAAGGCTCGAAAGGGCGATGCGAACCTCGGCAGGGTCTCGGTCGCGCTGCCGCACTCGGAGTTCCTCGCCCAGGAGCACATCCAGACGATCTGCACCCGCAAGCGCTTTGCCGTCGATGAGTGCCCGAAGGGGGCGATCTACGGCAGGGTCAAGGCCTGGACGCCCCTGCTCGCGAAGCCTCTGCAGGGACCCGTCTACCTGCGCTCCTCCAATAACCCTCTGCCGGACTTAGTGATGGATCTGCGTGGTGAAATCGACATCGCCGTCGCCGGCCGCATCGATTCGGTCAAGGGCGGCATCCGCACCACCTTCGACTCGGTCCCGGACGCCCCGATCACCAAGTTCGTCCTCAGGATGAAGGGCGGCTCGAAGGGCCTGCTCGTCAACTCCACCGACATCTGCCGCGGCAGGCACCGGGCGACGGTCGCGATGCGAGGGCAGAACGGCCGACGCCTGGGGGCGAGGCTGGCGCTCCGGCTGAGTGGCTGCGGCGGTAAGCGCAAGTAGGCCACTACCTCTTTTCAACCGATCAACCCAAATAACACAGGGAGGGAGAGATGTTCTCCAGGATTCACAACAAGCTAGGGACCGCCGGTCTGGTGGTCGCTGTCGTAGCGTTGATAGCCGCACTGGCCGGCACGGCCTTTGCCGCGGTCGACAAGCTCAGCAACCAAGAGAAGAAGGAAGTCAAGAAAATCGCGAAGAAATTCGCTGCGGCTGGGCCCGCCGGTCCGGCGGGAGCAGCGGGAGCGACCGGCGGCGCAGGACCTGTTGGTCCAGCTGGACCCGTGGGCCCGACTGGTCCTCAAGGACCCCAGGGTATTCAAGGCCCTCCTGGTCCCACTGAAACCAAACTTCCCTCCGGGAAAACCTCGACCGGCCACTGGTCCTTTGCGATGAAGGGCGCGGGTCCTGGGACTTTCGTGTCGATCAGCTTCCCCCTTCGTGTTGAACCGGCCCCTGACGTTTTCGTTAATTCGGAGAACTGGATCGGCCCTGCTGATTCACCAACTCCGGAGTGCCCCGGATCAGCCACGGATCCGCAAGCCGCGCCTGGAGAGGTCTGCCTATATGTCGGCCGTTTCAGCGGCGAACCAATTTTCAAAAATGCCAGCGCACCGACGATTGAAAGCCAGCAATGGACCCAGGATCGAAGCAGCGGCCTAGTTCTCGAATTTACCTTCCCGGACGAAACGCAGGAATCCTATGGAGCCGGCACCTGGGCCGTGACGGCTAAATAGACCACTAGCTGCTACGCCCATTGTCTACCCCGGGCAGCCATGGCTGCCCGGGGTTTTTCTACCCTCGAAGGACGCGGCGGCGGCGCAGGATCCGCTCGCAGGTCTTCAGCAGGTCCTCGACCTGGGTGTGCTGCTCGTCGCTGAGCTCGCCCTGGAGGGCAGAGTTGGCGGCGTCGCCGGCCTCGCTGCGGCGCGCCGTAAGCGTTCCCATGTCCTCCTCGTGCGCGGGGTCCGCCAGTGCGCCCTTCAGCTCGACCAGCAGCGCCTCGAGGCCGACCCGCAGCTGCAGCGCTGCCTCGCGATCGCGGCCGGCGTCGAGGTCGGCGCGGGCGCGGAGGAGGAGGGTCTCGCAGGCGTCGAGGCGTTCGCGGCCGCGCAGGACCGCCGCCACCCTTTCCTGCGGGCGCAGCTCTTTCTCGCGGCGCCGGCGGCGGGAGGAGGCGCGGGGGAGGAGGTCGACCTGGCGGGCGTCGGTGAAGCGGCCGTCGGCGGCCTCCTCGCCGCTGCCGTAGCCGACCAGCACCCGCTCGGCCTGCTCGGGCGAGAGCTCGCTTCGCATACGGGGATCGGCGGCGGCCACCGCCTGGGCGTGCAGCGCCCGGTTCAGCGTCGCGATCCCTTCCGCCGCCAGGGCCTCGACCGTCTCCTCGGCCTCGCAGGCCTCGTCGAGCCAGCGCGCTGCCGCGGCTGGGTCCTCGAAGGGGAAGGCGGCGCGGATCGCGGTCACGCGGGTGACGGTCACCGGCGCCGGCTCGGGATCGGCTGCGGCGGCGCGGGCGCGGCGCCGCTTGCGCCCGCCCGAGGCGGGGGCGCCGATCCGTTCGAGGACGAGGACGCTCTCGTCCCCGTCGCCGCCGGAGCCGGCGAGGTAGCGCCCGTCTGCCAGCGGCAAAGGCCCGGCGAAGTCGAACTGGACGAATCCGAAGAACTTGGCCAAGGGGCGATTCTCGCCGCTCAGCCGGAGGGGTGCGGGCTCAGTCGCCGGCGCCGGCCGAGAGGCCGCCGTTGGTGAGGTCCGGTTCCGCGTACTTCGAGGGCCGCACCGGCACGTCCGGGTTTTCGATCTGGCCGAGGCGGTCGATCAGGCGCTGCCACTGGTCCGGTTTCAGCAGCGCGGTGAACTGGGCGTCGGCGGCGCCTTCCAGGGGCTGGTAGCCGACGTGGACGTGGTCGTAGTGGTCGGCGAGGGCGAAGCTGGTCTCCCCGGGCAGGTCCTCGAGCGAGATCACCTGGTGCGGGTGCATCGTCCCCTGCAGCTGGAGGACGTCGCGGATCAGCTCGTCGGTCGGCGTCCCCGGGCCCTGATGGCCGGTCACCGGCACGCCGTTGATCACCGCGATGTCGACGGCGTCGCCGGTGCTGTGCTCGGACAGGTTGCCGGAAGTGGTGAGCAGGCCGTGACCGCAGTTGAGCGAGGTGATCGTCAGCTCGAACCCCTTCGAGCGCAGGTACTCGAGCATCGCCAGGATGCGGCGGTCGATCTTGCCGGCGGCGATGTCTTCGCGCCCGCAGCTGTAGATCGAGAGGCCCTTGTCGTCGAGCACGCGCTTCTGCAGCGCCTCCTTCGAGAGCAGCAGGACCCCGGCGCCGCTGAGGTGGGCGAAGGGGCTCTTGCCCTTGGCGCGGTAGATCGCGGTCGCCTCGAGCAGCTTCCAGCCGTCGAGGATCGGCTTTGGGTCGATCCGCGGCGCCCCCTTGCCGGCCGGGCGGATCGAGAAGTTGACGTGCGGGTCGATCCCTTCCTCGCCGGCGGCGACCCGCGCCAGCACGGTCCCGGCGATTACCTTCGAGCCCACCCGCAGCGAGCCCTCGCCGCTGGCGGCCAGGGCCGCCTGCAGGTCGATCTCCGCGTTGCCGTTCTTGACGCGGCCGGGGTAGGCGCGCAGCCGCGGCCGCAGGTTCTCGCTTTCGATCGGCAGGCGCTTCTCCTTGCCGGTCGGCATCACCACCAGCCGGTGGTCCCGGACGAGAGAGCCGAGTTCGGCGTAGGTGTAGCGGTTGCCGTAGGTGTCTTCGAGGACGACGAACTTGCCCAGCGTGTCGGAGTGGCCGAGCTTGCGGATCACCCCGTCGTTGACGGCGACGACCGGCGCCCCCTCCTTGGTGAAGATGTTGATCCCGCGCGGGGTGGGGGAGGAGGAGATGACTTCGGCCGCTCCGTCGTAGCCCTCGCCGCTCTTCAGCGCTGCCCGGGCGGCGATGTCGTCGGCGTAGCGGGCGTCGGCGGCGACCGGGAAGCGGCCGCCCTCGGTGAGGCCGGTCAGCGAGCCCACCAGATCGGAGGGGAGGCGGCCGTAGGCGCGGGCGTAGAGGAGCACCTCCTGCACGTACCAGTCGGCGTGGTTGTAGGCGAAGATCGCCTGGTAGAGGTCCTCGTTGCCGCCCGCCAGCTTCAGGTAGCTGGCGGCGGCGCAGATCGCGTCGACCGGGTTGTACGGGTCTTTCTTGCCGTCGCCGTTGGCGTCGAGGCCGAACGCTTCCCAGCTCGAGGGCAGGAACTGCATCCAGCCGACGGCGCCTGCGCTGGAGACGTTGGTGTTGGTGCCGAAAGCGGTCTCGATTTTGTTGATCGAGGCGAGCACCTCCCAGGGGATCCCGTATTCGGTTCCGCAGGCCTGGTAGATCGGCAGCAGGAAGGGCGGGATTTCGAAGGAGTCGATGACGAAGTTGGGGACGCCGATCGGCGCCGGCCCGAAGGGGGCGATCGTCGTCGTCGGGTTGGCGACGGTGGGGGCGCCGCCTTCGGTGAACTGCGAGCCCCCGTCAGAACCCTCAGGTAGAGGTTGATCCCCGCCGCCGTTGGCGCTAGGGGCGCTGACGCCGCCGCTGTTGCTGCCGCTGCCCGGAGCGGCGAGTTCGTCGTTGCGGGTAGCGCCGCCTTGGCCGCCGGAGTCGCTGCCCGTGTTGCCGCCGATCCCGGCCCCCTGCTTGACGCCGCCGCCGGAATCCTTTTCGGGGGCCGGGGTGGGTGCGGGGACTTCTTCGCTTTCGGTCGGTTCGGCCGGGGAGGCGGGCGGGACCTCGGTCGTCCTTTCCGGCGAATCGCAGTCCGCGTCGGCGGTGTCGACGAGCCCGTCGCCGTCGTCGTCGAGCCCGTTGGCGCAGGCCGGCGCTTGCAGCGAGGGCACCGTCGTGGTCGTCGTCGGCGGGGTCACGGCGGAGCTTTCCGAGAGCGGTTCGGCTCCGGCCAGGGCAGCGCCCACGGCGGTGATCGCCAGGAAGCCGGCGAGGGCGGCGAAGATTGATGCGAGCTTGATTCTCATGCCGAGGCGTTTGCTGCCCGCGCCGGTTTCCCCTCCCCGGGCAGTAACCGGATGCAGGCTACTCACTAGTCCCTACGTTCTCAACGGCCGCAGCCGCTCCCAATAAGTCCTTAATCAACGTCGGAAACATCCCTGGATGGGGAGATTTTCAGCCGAGCCGGATGGGCAAGTTAAGCTGCCGTGACTTGACCTACGAGGATGACGAGCAAGAGGGGCTGCGGGCGCGGGCCGAGCAGGCAATCGGGGAGCTGGCGCAGGCCCTGATCGACAACCCCACCCTCCACGACGCGATCACCGCCGCCTTGGGGGCCCGCGAGAAGGCGCTCGAGGCACAGCAGGCGGCGATGAGCGCCCTCAACCTGCCTTCCGCGACCGACGTCGAACGGATCGAGCGACGCCTGCGCTCCTTCTCGCAGCGGCTCGAGGACGTCGAGGAGGCGATCGACGACCTCAGCCGCGAACTCGGCGCCCTCCGCCGCGAGAACACCAAAACGCCGAAGAAAAAAGCCGAGCCTAAGCCTCAACCTTAGGCTGAGAGTATGGCTGCGGCAGCGCCTCCGGCTCGTTTAGCCGCAACTTCCAGAT